>JABLTK010098327.1_pt1 | contig 24289 bp, 16 predicted proteins | sample 7160131 | NCBI WGS metagenome assembly JABLTK01 (sample SAMN14651221, study PRJNA627086) | human gut metagenome | isolation source: feces | host: Homo sapiens
ATATTGCAAAATACAGAAACGAGCAGAAGTCCGCTCGTTTCCATATTGTTACCTATATAATATAGGCAAACGCCCAACTTCTTGATTTTTAATCAAAGTCCAATTTAGAGCGAGTTAGTTTTGTTAACTACATTATAGATAGAAAATAAGGCAAAAAAGCGTAACTTTGCAATCTATAAGCTATTCCTAAGGATGGCGATGAATAATAAACGGAAACTCAGAATAACAAAAATATATAAAGAAATGGCACAAGAAGACGTTTTCAAGAAAATCGTTAGTCACTGCAAAGAGTACGGTTTCGTATTCCCGAGCAGCGAGATTTATGATGGTCTGGGCGCAGTTTACGACTATGGTCAGAACGGCGTTGAACTCAAGAACAACATCAAGCAGTACTGGTGGCAGAGCATGGTGCTCCTTCACGAGAACATCGTGGGCATCGATTCAGCCATCTTCATGCATCCTACTATATGGAAGGCCAGCGGACACGTCGACGCTTTCAACGACCCCCTCATTGACAACCGCGACTCAAAGAAACGCTATCGTGCCGACGTTCTCATCGAGGACCAGATAGCTAAGTACGAGGAGAAGATTGACAAGGAAGTGGCTAAGGCACGCAAGCGCTTCGGCGACGCATTCGACGAGGCTCAGTTCCGTTCCACCAATCCCCGTGTGCTGGAGCACCAGCAGAAGCGTGACGCCCTCCACGAGCGTTACACCAAGGCTATGCAGGGTCCTGACCTTGCAGAGCTGAAGAAGATTATCGAGGACGAGGAAATCGTAGACCCCATCAGCGGCACAAAGAACTGGACCGACGTCCGTCAGTTCAATCTTATGTTCTCTACAGAGATGGGCTCAACCTCTGAGGGCGCAATGAAGGTGTATCTCCGTCCAGAGACAGCACAGGGCATCTTCGTCAACTACCTCAACGTGCAGAAGACCGGCCGTATGAAGATTCCTTTCGGTATCGCTCAGATCGGCAAGGCATTCCGTAACGAGATCGTAGCACGCCAGTTTATCTTCCGTATGCGCGAGTTCGAGCAGATGGAGATGCAGTTCTTCGTACAGCCGGGCACCGAGCTCGAATACTTCCAGAGATGGAAGGAGCTGCGTATGAAGTGGCACCAGGCTCTCGGCTTCGGCGCTGAGAACTATCGCTTCCACGACCATGAGAAGCTCGCTCACTACGCCAACGCCGCTACGGACATCGAGTTCAAGATGCCGTTCGGATTCAAGGAGGTGGAGGGCGTACACAGCCGCACCAACTTCGACCTCTCTCAGCACGAGAAGTTCTCAGGCCGCTCAATCAAGTACTTCGACCCGCAGACAAAGGAATCGTACACTCCGTACGTCATCGAGACATCTATCGGCGTAGACCGTATGTTCCTCAGCGTAATGTGTCACTCATATCGTGAGGAGAAGCTCGAGAACGGCGAGACACGCGTTGTCCTGCTCCTCCCGCCGGCACTCGCTCCGACAAAGCTCGCCGTGCTGCCCCTCGTAAAGAAGGACGGACTGCCAGAGAAGGCTCGCGAGATTGTAAACAACCTGAAGTTCCACTTCAACACTCACTACGATGAGAAGGACACCATCGGCAAGCGCTATCGTCGTCAGGACGCTATCGGCACTCCGTACTGCGTGACTGTAGACTACGACACGCTGAAGGACAACACCGTTACTCTCCGTTTCCGCGACACAATGGAGCAGGAGCGCGTAAGCATCGACCAGCTCCAGGCCATCATCGAGGATAAGGTGAGCATCACCAGCCTCCTGAAGAAGCTTCAGTAAGACGTAGGGCGTGAAGCCCCACCACTTATATACACGTACTTAACAATTAAGAATGAAGAAGATATATGCATACCTAACGCTCGCCATGACCTCTGTCCTCGCAGCAGGGCTGTCGTCATGCAGCGAGACAAAGGAAGAGGATAACGAGTTCGACAACTGGCAGAGCCGCAACGAAACTTACTTCGATGCAAAGTATAACTCCGCCAAGCAACTCGTTGACGCTGGCAACACCGACTGGAAGGTGCTGCGCTCATACTCGCTCAACAGCGAGGTGGCAAAGCATTCGTACGACCATGTCGTGGTGGAGGTGAAGAATGAAGGCAAAGGATCAGGCTGCCCGTTCTTTACTGACTCCGTGAAGGTGCACTACAGCGGACGCCTTATCCCCACAACCAGCTACCCGAAGGGCCTGTTGTTCGACCAGTCATGGACCGGCGACTATAATCTCTCCACCATGAATCCCTCGACATTTGCCGTCAGCGGCGTAGTGAACGGTTTCGCCACCGCCTTGCAGAGCATGCACATCGGTGACCGATGGACGGTGACCATTCCGCAGCAGTTAGGCTATGCTTCGTCGTCAAAGAGCAGCATCCCTGCCTATTCGACGCTCATCTTCGACATTACACTCGTGGGCTACTGCCGCGCAGCATCGCCGGCGCAGGCTCCTGCAGCCAATGGCGCCAAGGCCGTGAGCAAGGCAGAGTGGATATACGAGTAAGCAGCATAGCGCGTATATACATTATATAATATATAAGCGCCCTGCAAGAGTAAAAGCATTTATCAGAACGCTTTTGCCCTTGCAGGGCGCTTTCGTTTTGGCTCTAATGTTAAATATACGCAACAGATTCGATGATTTTATCAAAAGTGTTGAGTATACACAACACTTTCATAAAAAGCAAATTGAAGGATATGATCAAGCAAGTGTGGAATATTTCCCCACCTGCTCCCCACTTTTCCCCACTTCCACGCTTCTTTATTTTTGCGATATTTTTCTTACATTGTTGATATTCAATGGCTTAAGATTTTGAGCGTTGTTTTGGCACGCCCGTTGCATTATATTAATCGAACGACGCAACGAACTGAATTGTTCAGGCAGGGTTCATTAAACAGTAAACAATAATAATATTAACAATTTAAAAATTTACGCATATGAAGAAGTTATTTTTTGCAGCTATCGCAGCTATCGTAATGGTATCAGTAAGCAACGTATTCGCTAACAACTCTATGTCAGGTATCAACAACGCACTTCCGCAGGACACAACAACAGTGGACACCGTGGCACCAGCAGAACAGCCCGCTGAGCAGCCCGTTGAACAGCCGGCAGACGCTCCCGTAGAGACAGAGGCAGAGGACTCAGCAGTAAGCACGACAGCTGCTGACGACACAGCCATGATGATGTTCTCTGACTCAACAGAAGTGGACACCACAAAAGCTGAGGTTACTCCTGACGTAGCATAATAGGAGGAACAAGGTCATATCCATAATATAATAATATCCCATGCCGCTTCAGCCTGCATCTTCTTGTGAAAGCAAGAGATGCAGGCGTTTTTCATCAAATTCTTCTGCGATTTTGATAGTTCTGAGCTAATTGCTCCCTCTTTACACTATATTTGCGTTCTTCTTATACTATATTTTTTGTGTGCACGTACACAAAATGTTTGATGTAGGTCAAATTAATAAGCAAAAGACGATAAAACAGGCGAAAAAGCTTGTTAGTGTGCCCAAACAGTAGTACCTTTGCATCGTCAAAACAAGGATACCGTGAGGCATTCGAAGACAAAGGACTATAAGAGAACTTTGAGAGAATAGGTAAAAAAGAAGGTAAAAAGGTAATCAGGTAATTTAATAGTAAGGTATAGAGATTGAGGATGACAACATGAAGGTATTGAGATTGTATAGTGAAAGGATGACTAAAAGGTAAAAAGAAAAGGTATTAGCCAGAAGGTAGAAAGGATTATCAAGGATAACACAGACGATTAGCAAGAGATTAGTAACGATAGGTAATTAGTGAATACAGGTAAGAAGAGAAGGTATGAAGATTGAGACAAGGTAACAATGAATGTATTAGTCAGTAAGGTAAACAAAAAAGATTAAGGGTAACTCAAGCGTCTCAATGGTATTTAGTCGATGCTTCAAGTCGACAGATAGGTGATTAGACCTTAGGCAAAAGGTCAGGTAAATGGTTTATTAGTCAAAAAAGAGGTAAAAAGTTATGTTGATGACAATGATGATGACCCTATTCGCAGCCAGCGCTGCAATAGGAATGTGGGGAGATGGCGACGGCAAATAGCCTGAGCTACCCACAAGGAGAGGATGGAGCGTGCGTCGAACGCGATGAAGTTCTCGACATTAATACTGAAAAAAGTAAAAACAAATAGACCAGAGGCTGTTTTGGATGTATTTCCGAAACAGCCTTTTTCGTGCGTGTGCCCCAAGGGCTATGTAGGAAAAGTGTAGTTTTTAGGCGTCGAATATATAGGAAAAGTGTAGTTTTTGCTTGCTTGTTTCGTAGGAAAAGTGTACTTTTGCGGTAGTAGAAACATAGGAAAAGTGTAATTATGCTATACCGCAAGATAGAGGATTATATTGTAAGTCACTTACAGTCAGGGTCTGACAAGATTCTGGTAGTGGATGGTGCACGTCAGATTGGAAAGTCTTATATAATTAGAGAGGTCGGAAGACGTCTCTTTCCTAATTATATTGAGATAAACATGGAAACCGACAAGCTTGGCGACCGTGTTTTTGCGGATGCGAGAACGAAGGACGACTTCTATCTTGCATTAAGCACAATCGCAGGTGACCGAATGGGAGGTAAGCGCGAGACGCTTGTCTTCATTGACGAAATACAGGCGTATGACCATCTTCTTACTTTGCTTAAATTCTTGCGTGAGGACGATAAGTTCACTTATATTGCCAGTGGTTCGCTCCTTGGCGTTACGCTAAAGACCACATCGTCCATACCATTGGGCAGCATTGTCATCAAGCACATGTTCCCTATGGATTTCGAGGAATTTCTTATTGCCAATGGTGTCGGTCAGCTGGTATTAGACACGATGCACCGTAATTATGCAGAACGAAAGCCTATGCCCGATGCCATTCACGAAAAGTTGCTCGATTTGTTCAGAAAATATCTTCTTGTAGGAGGATTGCCGGATGCGGTGAAGGAATTTGTTGCCACCAAGAACATCATTACTGTACGAACCATTCAAGACAGCATCCATCATCTTTATGGAGTGGATGCTGCCAGATATGAAGAGGCACATAATCGTCTGAAGATACAACGTATATACAGTATGATACCCTCTAATCTGGAGAACAAGAAGAAACGCGTGGTGGTCAAGGACATAGAAGACAAAAAGGGCAAGCGCATGAGCGACTACGTTGAAGAGTTCGACTATCTCATATCTTCTGGTATAGCCTTGGAGGTGAAGGCTATAAGCAAGCCAAGCTTTCCATTGATAGAGAATAGCGGGAAGAATCTTCTCAAGTTATACATGAATGATGTCGGTATATTGACTGGCATTTTCTTCGGCACCAATATTAAGGCTGTGATGGATGATGTGGCAAGCATCAATCTTGGCTCGGTGTATGAGACGGTAGTGGCGCAGGAATTAAGGGCGCACGGATTCAATCTCTATTATTACGATAATAAGAAGACGGGTGAGGTGGATTATCTGATTGACGATATGGCTAATCTTTCCGTTCTTCCGTTAGAGATAAAGTCTGGTAAGGACTATCAGGTGCATAGCGCCTTGGACAGGTTCTTACAGATAAAGGAATACAACATTCATCAGGCTTTTGTATTGTCTAATGCAAAGAATGTGGAAACAAAAAACGGTGTCACTTATCTGCCGATTTATTATATAGCGTGCATCAAGCCGGAATAAGAGAAACAGATAACCCTATTGATAGGAAAAAAACAGGAGTTAGGAACGACTTTTTATTATTCGTCGTCCTAACTCCTTTATCAATAATAACCTTTTACGTATGGGCTTCCTAATCTTTCATTTCCTTCACTTCCTCTGGCAGGATGGGCATTGCGCCGTTCTGTGTGCAGACGTATGCGCTTACGCTTACTGCCAGCTTGTGAGCCTCTGTTACGGGCTTTCCGGCGAGGATGGATGCGCAGAATGTGCCTGTGAATGAGTCGCCGGCGCCTACAGTGTCAGCCACCTCCACCTTCGGAGTGGGCTGGTACGACATCGAGCCGGGTGTGAAGACGTAGCTGCCGTTAGTGCCGCAGGTCAGCACCAGCATGTCCAGATCGTACTTGCCGAGAATCAGCCAGCACTTGTTCTCGATGTCGAGGCCGGGATAGCCGAACATACGGCCGATGAGTACGAGTTCCTCGTCGTTAATCTTGAGGATGTTGCAGCGCTTCATGCTCTCGCAGATCACTTCCTTGGTGTAGAAGTTCTGACGCAGATTGATATCGAAAATCTTCATACAGTCCTTCGGCGTAGCGTCGAGGAACTTGTAGATTGACTCGCGGCTTACGACGTTGCGCTGTGCCAGCGAACCCCAGCAGACGGCGCGTGTGTTCTCTGCAATGGCTTTCACGTCATCGTTGAAGGGGATGTTGTCCCAAGCCACGTTCTCCTTGATGTCGTATGTGGGTATGCCCTCGTTGTCGAGAGTCACCTGCACGGTGCCGGTGGGGTAGGGCACGCGCGGCATGCAGTACTGCAGATTCTTCTCTTCGAGTTGCTGTATGGTCTCTTCAGCGAGCTTGTCCTCGCCAAGAGCGCTGACAGCTATAGAGTTGAGGCCGAACTGACCTGCGTGAAAAGCGAAGTTGGCAGGTGCGCCACCGAGCTTCTTACCTTCGGGAAGCACATCCCAGAGCGCTTCGCCGAGTCCTACTACATATTTCTTTTCCATAATATAATTTGGCTTTTAGTTTTTTTATTGCTTAACTTTGGTGATGTAGCTCAGCAGGTATGCTACGCCCACTGCCATTACAACAGCAGCCCAAACCTGCGGATATTGTGCGCCTGAAGCCTTGGCAGCGTCGCTTGCGAATCCCATGAAGAGGGGGAAGACGGTGCCGCCGAAGAGTCCCATGATCATCAGACCAGACACCTCGTTCTTCTTCTCGGGTGCTGAGAGCATGGCCTGTGAGAAGACGATGGAGAAGACGTTGGAGTTGCCGTAGCCTACGAGGGCGATGGCAGCCCAAAGCTCCCACTGCTCTGTACCGAATACGAGGCCCACCATTGCCAATGCCATCATAAGGACGATGATGGTGAAGAATGTGCGGATGTTGAGCTTGCGCATGATGATGGATCCGGTGAAGCATCCCAGTGTACGGAATGCGAAGTAGATGCTGGTGGCATACTCGAACTTGCTCACCGTGTCGGTGTCTGTGCCGAGACGCTCAAGGAGAATCTTCGGAGCCACAGCGTTGGTGCCGACGTCGATGCCCACATGGCACATGATGCCGATGAACGACAGCAGGATGATGGGCGATCCGAGCATCTTCAGGCAGTCAACGAAGCCTGAAGCCTTGTCCTCGAGAGGCTCTTCCTCGATGCGTGTCATGCCGAGCCAGAGTGTGGCGATAAGACCTATCACGAAGAACAGCAGGAAGAGGATGCGCCAGCTGAGTCCGAGAATCGGAGCTGTGGTGGTGGCGCCCCATGCTGCGATGAGCGGAGCGATGAACGATGCGATGGCCTTGACAAACTGTCCGAAGGTGAGAGTGGATGCCAAGTGTCCCTTGACGAGCATTGTCACCAGCGGATTGATGGAAGTCTGCATGATGGCGTTGCCTATGCCGAGGAGCGAGAACGAGATATACATCAGCCAGAGCTGGCTCTCCTTTGTTGGCATAAAGCTATCGAAGAGCGGCAGGAACACTGCCAACGTTGTTACGATGATGGAGAGGAGCACGGTCTTCTTGCGTCCTATTTTGTTCATCAGCATGCCCGTGGGCACGGAGAAGATAAGGAACCAGAAGAACACGAGTGAGGGGAAGAAGTTGGCTGCCGAATCGGACAGACCGAAGTCTTCCTGCATGTTATTTGATACTGCGCCGACCAAGTCGACAAAGCCCATGGTGAAGAATGCAATCATCACCGGGATAAGCGTTATTTTGCTTGAGTTGGAGTTGCCCATTTGTTGAATATGTATTTATTTAGTTATTAGCTTTGCTTGTCAAATCTGCTGCAAAATTATATATTCAGCATCGCTCAGAATATAAAAAATGTTTCATCTGATTGTAAAAAGTGTATCATACAACATTTATGCAATCAATGTAACAATACTATATTCTGAGCGATTCGGTCATTATTTCAGATTATACACCACGTATTTGCCCTTACCCTTGATGCTTACTTTGTTGTAAGGCTTGGTTGGGAACACGAGGTTGGTCATTGCCATGCGTCCTTCAGCGTCGAAAGCCTCGATGCTGCTGCGGTCGATGAAGAGTCGCAGCTGTGTCATCTTGCCGTGTACGGGAGCAGTGGTCAGTGCGGCGAAGTCGTCGCTGAAGTCCTTCTGTCCGCTCTTTGTGCGGTCCATTGAGAAAGTGCGGATCTTGTCGTCATACGTCATTACCACTTTCTCGCCAAGTTCGTTGAAGAGTGTGATGGTGGCATTGCCCTTGAGCGTAACCACCATTTCGCATGATTCGCTCAGTGTCTTTGTGGATTTCTTGGGACGTGCAGCCTTCAACTCTGGTGAGGGAGTTACGCCGCAGTATGTGTTGCCTTCATATTCGTAGAGGTCAAGGTCGCGCGGGATGGAGTTGCTCGAGCGATACTGCTTGGTTGGCACCTGGTTGGCATACTGCCAGTTGCTCATCCATGCCATAGCCACGTGGCGTCCGTCAGGAGCATTGTCGAAGGTTACGGTGGCGTAATGGTCCTTGCCATAGTCCATCCATCGTGTCACTTCGGGTGCCGTCTCACATGTAAATTTCTTTCCGTCGAAGTCGCCCACGAAGTACTGTGTGGCAGAACCACCGAACGGTCCGCCAGGATTGATGTTGCAAATGATCATCCACTTGTATTTGTCAGTGCCGCGCACACGCATCTTCATAAGGTCCGGACATTCCCAAACGCCGCTGTGATTGCCGTATTCTGCACCGAACTGGCTTTCGAGCTTCCACGCCTTGAGGTCGTCAGACGAATAGATGTTCATGTGCTGACCCTCTGCGAGAATCATGTTCCATTTCTTGATGTCCTCGTTCCAGAACATGTGCGGGTCGCGGAAGTCGGGCGTATTGCTTGTAATTATTGGGTTGCCTTCATACTTTGTGAATGTCTTGCCGTTGTCTGTGCTGTATGCCAGGCTCTGTGTCTGGTTTTCGCCAGCCGACGTATACATAGCCACCACTGTTCCGTTGCCGAATCCGGCAGTGTTGTTGTGGTCCACAACAGCCGAACCTGAGAATATCGTACCCCATACGTCCGGCTCTATAGCCTCTCCCTGGAACTCCCAATGCAGGAGGTCTTTGGATGTTGAGTGACCCCAAGTCATGTTCTCCCATTGCGATCCGTATGGATTGTACTGATAATAGAGATTCCATACGCCGTCCTTATAGAACATGCCGTTAGGATCGTTCATCCATCCGTATGCGGGTGAGTGATGATAGACGGGACGATATTGCTCTGTATTTGTCATGTCGTATGAGTCGGCATACTTCATATTATTCCAGCATGTGAAGCTCGAAATGCCACCGTCGTTACGATATGTGCCATTCACATGGATGTCGAGCGAGATGTTCTTGCTGTCCTTGAACTCGCTGATGTAGAGCGGCACATAATAGTCGATGTGGTTGGAAGCGAGGCGGATGTTGAGAGCCTTCACCTGACTGTTGCCGTCAATCACCTTGACGTTGCACATCTCAGCCTTCTCCTGCACCGGTAAGAGCAGGACTTTCTGCGAATTGTCCACGCGATAGATGCAGTGGTTGCTGCTGAGAAACTTGGTTGCTTGGGCTGAGGCTGTCATGGCAACCCCAAGAAGAAGCGATGCTGCCGCATTGCGGCTGAGGAATGTCTTGTTCATATTATTTGTAGGTTTTTAGAATAATCAGAATCGCATTAGCCCTATTATAGGCTTAGGTTTTTCTGCGTGCAAATTTACGTAATCTGCCAGAATGTGCATGTTACTTATGTTTCCTAAACTTATAGATATCGCCTAATGAAACAATAATTGACTTATTTGTTTGTTTTCTTTATGTGTATATATTGAAAAATAATTAACTTTGTTTCTTGAAGAAAATAACCAATTAAACCTTACATTCATATATGATACATAAAACCTATAATACATTATTTATAATACTTGTGGCCCTTCTCACGCTCACGGGCTGTTCTTCACATTATAAATATAAGATAGGTGTGTCGCAGTGTGTAGGCGGACGATGGCGAGAGAAAGCCAACAACGAGATGCTTGCAGCACAGCATCTTTACGACAATGACGTGAAGGTGATTATCAAGAATGCGGACAACAGCAATGGACGTCAGTGTTTGCAGATAGACAGTCTTGTGGATGAGGGAGTAGACTTGCTCGTGGTGTCGCCTAACGACTATCATGCTCTTGACCGTAGCCTGCAGCGTGCCCGCAAGAAGAACGTTCCGATAGTGTTCTTTGACCGTATCACCGCCATGAAGGATTATGCCGCCTACATAGGTGGAGACAATGTGGAGGCAGGACGCATGATGGGCGAATATGCCGCTATGCTCTGCCGCGACAGTGTTGTGACGGACGGACGACGGCCCGTGGTGCTGGAGATGACCGGCCCGCTGGAAATTTCACCGGCAACGCAACGTCACGCAGGTTTCAGCAATGCCGTCAGCCAAAATCCTGATATAGATTATCGTCATGTGCCGAGCCAATGGTCGTATGACGACTGCAAGCGCATTATGCGACAGTGGATAAAGGACGGCAAGGATGTGGACATCGTGTTCTGTCATAGCGACCTTGCTGCCATAGGCGCTTACGATGCAGCGAAAGAGTTGCACAAGGAGCGTGACATCCGCTTCCTTGGTATCGACGGACTGCCAGGAGAGGGCATTGACGCCGTCCAGCAGGGCAGACTAAGCGCTTCTTACATATATCCTGCTCATGGCGAGGAGGTTATAGCTCTCGCGCTGCGTATACTCGAAGGCAAGCCCTACGAGCGCATCAACAATATGAGGAGCATTGTCATAACGCCGCAGAACGTGGCGGACGTATCGCTGACCACCCATTCGCTGATGAAGCAGAACCAGTATCTTGCCACCATCCAGTCGAAGCTGGAGGCTTATCTCGGCTTTTATCAGACACAGCGTAATCTGCTTGTGGTGTCGTTGTTCGTAATCCTGCTTTTGGTTGTGGCTGTCATTACTATATGGCGAGCCGTGCGTGCCGTGCGTCGTGCCAACCGCCGCATGCGCGAAATGAACGACGAGCAGACCCGCTTCTTCACCAATGCCTCACACCAGCTGCGCACTCCGCTGACGCTCATAGCCGGACCAGTGGGTCAGCTTGCTGAAGGAAAGGGCGACGCAAGGCAGCTCATCAGCATCATACAGCGTAATGTGGAGCAGCTGCAGTGCGTAGTGGGGGACGTCCTGCAGTTCCGTCGTGAGAACCGCAACACCATAGACGACACCACCGCTGTCACAGAAGAGCAGATTCTGGCAAGTATGAAGTCGGTGCAGGAAAGCCGGCACGACTCGCTTATAAATGACAATGCGGACGAACTTGCCACCGTGCTCATCGTGGACGACAACGCCGATATGAGGGCTTATCTGCGCACGCTGCTGCTCGACCGCTATTACGTTATAGAGGCGGCTGACGGACAGAGCGGACTGAAGCTTGCCGTGGAGAGCGTGCCAGACATTGTCGTGTCTGACGTAATGATGCCCGTGATGGACGGACTGACGTTCTGCACGCGGCTGAAGCAGCATGAAGCGACAAGCCACATCCCCGTGTTGCTGCTTACGGCACGCAGCAGCGAGCAACAACACATCGAAGGACTGCAGACGGGAGCTGACATGTATATGACAAAGCCGTTCAGCACAGACCTGCTTCTTGCCAATATAGCCTCGCTTCTTGCCAACAGACAGAAGCTATGCCGGCTCTTCAAGGCAGAAAAGGAAGCCGACAAGCCTGTCGTTGAAGACAAAGCCCCGTCGCCTGACCGCCATTTTCTTGACACATTCCTCAAGGCAATGGATAAGCACATGGGCAATACCAACCTCAAAATTGAAGATCTCGGCGATGAAATGGGACTTTCCCGTGTGCAGCTTTATCGCAAGGTGAAGGCGCTGACCGGAATGACACCAGTGGAGATCCTGCGCGAAACACGCCTCAAGCGAGCCATGCAGCTGCTTAAGACCACCGACAAGACTGTTTCGGAGATAGCCAATGAAGTGGGATTTGCCACCCCAGGCTACTTCTCGTCATGCTTTAAGAAGCAGTATGACAAGTATCCGACAGACGTAAGAGAGAAACTTAAGGTATAGAATCGTAAGGCTAAATAATAAGGTACTCAACATTTTTGACTATCCAGTCAACGGTTGTTACATGTTACATGAGTGATATTTTGTGAACGATTCATGAAATATCACTCTTTTTATGTTTTCTAATTTTGCAAGCGAGAAGAAGATGCAGCTCTTGACAGCCGCTCTTCTTGAAAGGCTAAAAACCATTTTGATAAATTAGAAAATAAAATAACTTAAACCACAACGTAAAACGTATATCTTATGAAAAAAGCAAAAGTAGCTTTAGTAAGTATGCTCATGCTCGCAGGCTCTGGCGTTTATGCTCAGACTGACGGCATCGGCGGAACGGTGACCGATAATACGGGTGAGCCGATCATCGGCGCGTCTGTAAAGGTGAAGGGAACCTCCAACATTGGTACGGTTACCGATATTGACGGCAACTTCAAACTGAATGTAAAGCCCGGCGAGACCCTTGTCATCTCTTATATAGGATGTAAGGATCTGGAAGTAAAGGCTGGCGAAAATCTCAAGATTGTGCTTCAGGACAATTCCGAGGTGCTCAATGAGGTGGTGGTGACCGGTTATCAGGTACAGCGTAAGGCAGACCTGACGGGATCGGTGTCGGTGGTAAGCACCAAGGACCTCAAGTCGTCTGCCGATACAGACCCTATGCGCTCGTTGCAGGGTAAGGTGCCGGGCATGACCATCACCACAGACGGTTCGCCTATTGGAGCAGGAACAGTCCGCATACGTGGTATCGGTTCGTTCAATTCTTCGCAGGATCCGCTCTTCGTCATTGACGGCGTACCTACGACAACAGCCCTCAATTCGCTTAACATGAACGATATTGAAAGCATGCAGGTGCTCAAGGATGCCGCTTCAGCTTCAATATATGGTTCGCGTGCAGCCAACGGTGTTATCATCATCACAACAAAGCGTGGCAAGAAGGGTAGCAAGCTGAACGTTGATTTCTCAACAAATCTTACGGCTCAGTTCTACAACTCGCAGTCTATGATGAAGCTCTGCAACACCACTGAATATGCAACCGCCATGGCTCAGGCTGCCCTTAATGACGGCATCGACCCCGTGGCTTATGCCCGCAACTACGGCCTGGACCTCAATGCTGCCACCGGACGCACCATCAAGGCATATAATCCGGCTACCAATAGCTACAACACATACACCGTAAACGGCGCTTATGACGGATATATCAATGCCAAGAAGACGATGAAACTGTCCGATACCGACTGGCTTGACGAGATTTCGCGCACCGGTTTCATGCAGAGCTACGACCTCTCTCTTTCTGGAGCTACTGATAAGTTCACGGGTCTCTTCTCTGCTGGATACAAGAAAAACGACGGTATATTGAAGTATTCAAACTTCGAGAACTTCTCTGCCCGATTTAATTCTACATACAATGTTAACAAGATTGTAAGCGTCGGCGAGAACGCCACTGTCACTTACTCAAAGCAGGTGAACAGTGCACCGATGGAGAATGCACTGAAGATGTCGCCTACCGTACCCGTGTATGAGGAGGACGGTACGACATTCGCCGGTCCGGTGGGTGGCATGAGCGACCGTCAGAATCCTCTGTGCGAGATGTATATGAATCGCGACAACGCCCTGAAGATATGGCGTGTCTTCGGCAATGCTTACGTGGACGTGAAACCGCTGAAGGGTCTTGTTCTCCGCTCCAACTTCGGACTCGACTATTATCACTCGTTCATTCACTCAATGACCCATACATTCAAGTCGGACATTGTGAACAATGATATTCCGAGCACCACACTCTCGGCTCATGACGACGTTCGCTGGACATGGAGTAACACGGCCAACTACAACTTCAAGATAGCACGCGACCATGACTTCACGGTGCTTGCCGGTATGGAGTTTCACAAGCAGACTGTGGAGGATATGGGTGCCTACGCCCAGACCTTCGTGATAGAGGACAAGGACTATATGTGGCCTGATGCAGCCACGGGCATCGAGCGTGCCACTGGTGTCGGCTCAGGATATACATTGGCTTCGTTCTTCGGAAAGGTGGACTATAACTGGCAGGACCTCGTTCTCGCTTCGTTCACAATACGTCGCGACGGCAGCTCACGCTTCGGCAAGAACAACCGCTATGGTAACTTCCCGGCTGCCACACTCGGTTATCGTCTTTCAAAGAACCTCAAGGCATCGTGGATTGACGATATTAAGCTTCGTGCATCGTGGGGTAAGACCGGTAATCAGGAGATATCCAACACAGCCCGCTACGGACTCTATGTCGCTGACTACGGTTTAGACCGCGTAACGTCCGCAGCTTACGACCTCTATCGTCAAGGCACGGGCATATTCCCTTCAGGCTTCCGCGCCACACAGACTGGAAATGATAATCTGAAGTGGGAGACAACAATACAGTATAACGTGGGTGCCGACTTCTTGCTGTTGAATCAGGAACTCTATGGAAACGTGGACGCATACATCAAGGATGTGAAGGACATGCTCATCTCGCCGGCTTTCCTTGGCGCTGTGGGTGAGGGCGGCTCAACCTGGTCGAACGGTCCGTCGCTCCGCAACGTGGGTATGGAGGCAAACGTAGGTTATCGCCACACCACAAAGTACGGTCTGCGCTACGACGTGTCTGCCAATTTCGACTTCTTCCGCAACAAGGTTACATACCTGCCTTCCACAACCACCGGCTCGTATGCACACACAATGAAGGAGAACCTCGTGCAGTCAAAGCAGCCTTATGGATCAATCGTGGGCTACGTGGTGGAAGGACTCTTTCAGAACGAAGAGGAAGTGAAGGCTTCTGGACAGCCTAACGCACGTGTAGGCGGTCTGAAATATGCTGACCTCGACAATAGCAAATCTATAGATGCCAATGACCAGACTTGGATTTACAATCCGGTACCCGACTTCAACTGGGGTCTGAACGTACAGCTCGGCTACAAGAACTTCGACCTCTCGATGTTCTTCCAGGGAGTCTGCGGTGTGGATGTATATAATAACCAGAAATTCCAGACCGACTTCTGGAGCATCACCGATGCCGGAAGCAACAAGGGCAACCGCCTGCTCGGCGCTTGGACTAAGGACAATACTTCGTCTTCTATCCCTGCTCTTACCACAAACAACACCGGCGACGAGGGACGTGCATCGTCTTACTTCGTGGAGCATGGCAACTGGATGAAGCTTCGTTCGCTGCAGCTGGGATATAACTTCGCAGACTCGCTGCTGAAGAAACTGAACATGACATCGGCACGTGTGTATGTGTCTGCTCAGAACGTCTTCACATGGAAGAGCAACAGCTTCACCATCTCTGACCCCGAGAATCCCAACTGGGCTTATCCTCACTCTTCGTCAGTGTCGTTCGGACTGCAGGTTAGCTTCTAAGTAGAGAATGATATCACACGAAATCCAAACATTAAAAAACAGCATAAACAATGAAAAATATATATAAATACATATTCGCAGCGATGCTGACTCTCGGCACTACAACATCATGCAGCGATTTCCTCGATGAGGCTCCGAAGGGAGTCATTGATGAGGACAAGGCTTTCAGCCGTCCCGATGAAATGGTGACTTCAGCATACGCCATGCTCGGCGACTGCTGGTATTCTTATCCGTTCAACCTTTGGCCTTACGGCGACTTGTCGTCAGACGATTGCTTGAAGGGCGGTTCAGGAACCACCGACACGGGCTATCATCCCATGGAGATATGGTCTACAATGACTTCCACGCCCGGCGAGTTTGACGAACTCTGGTATCGCCTCTATTGCGCTGTGAGCCGCTGCAACCGCGCATTGCTCTCGCTTGAGCAGTATGGCGACAGCAAGCTTGGTGCGGAAATGACGAAGCAGCGTGTGGCTGAGGTGAAGTTCCTCCGCGCACACTTCTACTTCAAGCTCATCACCATGTTCCGTCAGGTGCCTTGGATAGACGAGAACGTCACAAAGAACAAACTTCAGGAACAGACACGCAACGACGAGTTTACGTACGAACAACTGTTCGGTAAGATCATTAATGACTTCAAGGAGGCTTACGACGTGCTGCCCGATGTGCAGAAGGAGCCGAACCGCGCAAACAAGATTGCTGCTGCGGCGTACCTCGCCAAGTGTTACCTCACCCTCGCATACGGCGACGGCTACGAGGCCACCAACGGCTACGACCACATCAATAAGGAATATATGCAGAAGGTGGTGGAATACACCAAGGTGGTGAAGGACGACCCCAACTATGGCTATCTGGAAGACTATGGCGACATCTTCCTTCCCGAAGAGAAGAACAGCAAGGAAAGCATCTTCGCCGTACAGACTTCTGACTATAAGGAAGACAACACAACATTCGGTCGTGCCAACTGGAGCAATGTGCTTAATGGTGTATGGGGTATGTGGTCATGCGGATGGGATTTCCACAAACCGTCACAGGACCTTGTGAGTGCATTCAAGACAAAGGATGGTCTGCCTGAGTTTGATGACTACAACAAGCACATCGACTATCCGGTTAACGGCAAGCCGAATAACCAGAAATGGGATCCGCGCTTGTTCCACACTGTCGGTATGCCGACTTTCCCATACAAGTATGAAAAGGAATATACGCTCACAAAGGCAAACAGCCGCACGCCTAACACTTACGGCTACTACTGCTCAATGAAGGAAGTGCCGCAGCGCTCTAAGGGCGAGACCTACAACGGATCATGGCAGGCTTTCGCAATGAACGACTATGTGTTCCGCTACTCCGACGTGATGCTTATGCGTGCTGAGGCTCTTATAGAGACAGATCAACTCATGGAGGCTCGTGACATCATCAACGACATCCGTCAGCGTGCCAAGAACTCCATAGACAAGCACATCGCATACGCCAAGGACCAGTGTGACATCGCCCTCTATCCTGAGTCTTACTTCCAGAACAAGGAGACTGCACGCAAGTGTCTGCGTTGGGAACGCCGACTGGAGTTGGCAATGGAGAACGGACGCTACTTCGACCTGCGTCGCTGGGGCATTGCTTCCAAGACGCTCAATGCTTACTTCGCCAATGAGCAGAAGGATGTGTATGACGGACAGACCTATGCCACATACCTGAAGGATGCCCATTACACGGCAGGCAAGAACGAGTTCTATCCGATACCGTACAACCAGCTCTATTATGTGCCGGGACTGTATAAGCAGAACAAAAATTATTGATGATATAAAAAATAAACGAGGGGCAGGAGAATAAATCCTGTCCCTCGTTTTTTTGTGTTATTTCTGATCATTAAATTATTCCGACTAACTCATTTAAAACCTCTTACTAAATTAACTAACTAAAACAACAATCTTATTACTAACTTAATACTAAAACAAATCTATCTGAGAATCACTTCTTCTTTTGATTACAATGCAAAGTTAGTGAATGTGCAGTAATACATAATACACAAATCGTTCAACGGATTACATATACGTTTCATGAAACAAATTTGCTCTAACTATCTGCTTAAATGATTGAAAATTGCAGCTTGTCGGTGGAATAAAGTATGGACCAGCAGTACAAACATAGGAGGCTATGGCGTCTCGCCGTAGCCTCCTATGTTAGCCTTGTAAGCTTGTACAAAAACAAAAAAAGTGCCGGACGGTATTTTCTTCCGTCCGGCACACTCTTGATTATATGTCCTTGTTATAATGTTAACGTGATTCTCCAGGACTCATTCCGAACTCGTCCTTGAAGCATTTGTTGAAGTAAGAGGGTGATGTGAATCCCACTTCGTAGGCTATTTCGGCTACGGAACGTTCGGTCTTGAGGAGGAGTTTCTTGGCTTTTTCGAGGCGAGCCTTGCGCAGAAGTTCCACCGGAGTCTGTCCCGTGAGCGCCTTCACCTTGCGATAAAGCTGCACGCGTGAGAGTCCGACGTCTGCGCCGAGGCGTTCTACGGAATATTCGGAGTCGCCCATGTTCTTCTGCATCACCTCGCGCAGTCTGCCGATGAAAGTCTGGTCAAGCGTGTTGAGGCTCTTCTCCTCCTCCTTCTCTTCGGTGGAACCGGAGAAGATGGAGCGCAGCATGGAGCGTGAACGCAGCAGATTTTCAATGCGGGCAAGCAATACTGATCCTGAGAACGGCTTCGTCAGGTACGAGTCGGCACCCGTGCCGTAGCCCTCTTCGCGCTGTTCGGTCAGCGAACGAGCCGTGAGCAGGATGACGGGGATGTGGCATGTGGCGGTGTCGGCCTTCAGCTGGCGTGTAAATTCCAGTCCGTCCATCACGGGCATCATCACGTCGCAGACCACGAGCTTGGGCACCTCGCGGCGAGCCTTCTCCAGTCCTTCCTTGCCGTTGGCTGCCTCCGAGATGTTGTATTTCTGCTTCAGTATGGAGTGGAGGTATGAGCGCATGCCGTCGTTGTCGTCAATGATGAGCACGAGCGGACGGTCATGGTCGAAGTCTTCGGCGTTGGTGATGCGCTCTGCCGACTCCTTGGCGCTAATGCTGGTGGTCACGTAATTGTCGTCGATAAGCCCTGCCTCTGCTGTCGGCTTCTCCTTTTCCACGTCCTTTGCGGGGTCGTAACCCGGCTGTGAGTCGGGCAGGCTGACGACGATGGTAAGTCCCTTGCCTTCCTCGCTTTCTCCGTGCACCTCGCCCTTATGCAGCTCCACGAACGCCTTGACGATGGACAGACCTATGCCTGTGCCGCCTTCTGCTCCTCGAGCCTGATAGAATCTCTCGAAGAGGCGCGGCAGTTCCTCCTTCGCCACACCCTTTCCCGTGTCGCTCACCTTGATGGTGTATGTATGGTTGGTGTATGCCAAGGATATGTTGATGCTTCCTCCCTTTGGTGTATACTTGAGGGCGTTGGACATCAGATTGAAGAAGACGTGCGAAATCTTGTCGCGGTCTGCAATGATGATAGGCTCCTCCTTCACTGTTGACGTGTCCACAGTGATGGTGAGCTTGCGTCTGATGGCGATGGTGCGGAAGTCCTCCGACCACAGCGTGAGAGCCTTTTGCAGGTCGAAACGGTTGAGAACCAGCTCCGCCTTGTTGGTCTGCACCTTGCGCAGGTCGAGGATTTCGCCCACGAGCTGTAGGAGAAGATGCGTGTTGCGGTGTATCATCTCAAGCATTGATCGGTGCGGTGCCTTCACTGTAGGGTCTTCCAGCAACTGCTCCGTCGGTCCTGCGATGAGCGTAAGCGGCGTGCGAAGCTCATGGCTGACGTTGGTGAAGAACTGCAGACGGCGCTGCGTCATGTCCTCAATCTCCTTGGTCAGCTGCTCCTGACGCTTCACAGCCTCCTTCAGTTTTCGGTTTACAAGTGTCTTTGTGCGATACGCGTTGACGGCAAGGGCACATGCCACAATCAGCAATATGAGGAAGCTTATTAATATAATAAGGTATATACGTTGCGTCTGAAAGTCGTTTGCAGCCTGGTCCACTCTGGAGCGGAGTGTGGTGAGACGTTCCTGTTGTCTCATGGTTTCGTCATACTGCATGAGCAGCACGTGTGCGTTGTCGTGCGTAACGAGAGCCGAGAGCAGCTGGTTCTCCCGCTCATACTTCTTTCCGGTAAGGATGTTCATGGCGAGCTGCATAACAGCATCGCCGCGTGTGGGGTAAGTGTAGGAAGCGAAGAGGTCGCCCTTGTTGACGAGCTGCATGCCGCCGCCTTCCTCCGGCATTGCGTCGACGCCGCAGAAACGAATCTTGCTGATGTCTATTCCGTGCTTCTGGCATGCCTTGCGTGCGCCCACTGCCATGCGGTCGTTATGTGCGAAGATGCATGAGAAGCGGGGTGGGGCGGCAGAGAGCATGGAGTCCACCACGTTATAGGCGCCCTTCTCAGTCCAGTCCGAATATAGTTTACGTGTGATGTTTATCTTGTTGTTGCCGCCGGCGATGCTGTCGAAACCTTCAGCACGCTCTATGGCAGGCGATGAAGACGAGAGTCCGCACAGCTCCACCACGTCGCCTTCGCCTACAGAAGCGAGGTAACGTCCCATGGCTGAACCGATGCTACGGTTGTCTGCACCGATATAGGCTGTGTACTTGTCGGAGCGTGTACGTCTGTCGAAGATTATCACGGGGATGCCTTTCTCGTAGGCACGGTCGATGGCAGGCGAGATGCTCACCTGTCCCGGTGCCACAATAAGCAGGTCGACATTCTCATTTACGAAGGCGTCAATCTGCTGCGTCTGCATCTTTACATCGTCATTGGCTGACTTGATGTCAAGTTTCACATTATCATAATATAGTGCTGCGATGCGCAGCTCTTCGTTCAGCTTCTCTCGCCAAACGTCTTCCGAACATTGTGACACGCCGATGACGAACCGCTTCTTTTCCTTCGTGGAGCAGGAACAGAAGAGGAACGTGAATGTTGTCAATAATAATAAATAAATGGCATAGAGCCGTCTATGCGAATGACCTTTCATAAAAGTTAGTCTTTAAGTAATTATCGTTGTTCGTAATAGCTTATTGTAGGGTGTGGGTTTTATGATGCGCCAAAATTACACATTTTATTTGTTTTATGAACGAAATATAACAAAAAAATTATAGAGAAACATTTCTGATATCCGATGAACGATAAATTAAATTCAAAATCTTGGATTCTCACTAACTTTGCAAGCGTAAGTTATAGATAAAGGTTAGTAGTTTTAGTTATAGATATTGGTATAGGAAAACACCCACACTTATTAATTATGCGAATAATCTTTAAGGGTAGGTTTTAGTTAGATTATGAGGTTAGTTGAATTTTGGGATAACCAAGAAAAAAAGCCGTTGGAGACAGTAATGTCCTCCAGCGGCTTTTGTTTTCTGATATCTTGCCATGCAAATATCGTATAGAAGGTAAAAACTTGTTACAAAATAAAAATTGATTATAGAGATTTAGATGGCTGTTTTTACGGTGTTTTGCTGCGCAAACAGTCCCCACGCCATACGATAGCGCCACTTTTACACTCCAATAGTGCCACTATTAGAGTGTAAAAGTGGCACTATTGCATGATAAAAGTGCCACTATTGGAGTGTAAAAGTGGCGCTATTGCAGCCAATGATGCTTGTTTGGCTCTGCTATTCATTGCACATTTCTTCCCACAACCGTATAACCAGCTATACGTCAACGCATTATCGCTGCACGCTCGAAACTCAAGAATTTCGCACCAAAGATTTTGTTGTGCGCTCAGCTCATAGTATTGAGCATTAGAAATGCAAATATTGTCTTCGTCAAGTTGCAAAACAAACGTAATTCTCACTGCGTTTATGCGTAATTGTGATGTATTATAATTATCTTTGCATTCAGATTGACCATCTCAGAGAAGATAACATAGACTGATAAAATGACAACAGACAATAAAGACAACAAACTCTCAATAGAGAGTAGCGATTATGCCGAGATACTGCGACACGCTGTCGCAGTAATTGAACACGCGCGGACAGAAATAGCCCGACATGTCAATGGCTACGTCTCTATCGCATATTGGGAGATTGGCCAGATGCTTCATGAACGCAAGATTGAAAGTGGGTATGGTGACAGCGTTGTTAAAAGATTGTCGGCAGACCTAAAAGAACGATACCCTAAAATGGGAGTTTCACCACGTCAACTTTGGAATATGAAGAAATTCTATGAGCGTTATGCTGAACATGGTGAGAAACTGCTACGCTCCGTAGCACTTTTGCCATGGTCGCACAATCTATTGCTTTTGAGCAAAGGATTAGATGATGATGCAACTCTCTATTATGCCACAAAGACGGTGGAAAAAGGATGGAATCGTGACTTGCTGCTCAATGCCATCAAACTCAATATGTACGAGACGCAGGCATTGGCACGAGTAGACAACAATTTCGACCGCACTCTTCCTGCCGAACAAGCGCAGTATGCCAACGAAGTGTTCAGCAGCAGCTATAATCTTGGTTTCTTGGGAGTGACCAGTCCTATTTTGGAGCTTGAACTTGAAGACCGTCTTGTAAAAGCCATCACACGTTTTCTTATGGAACTCGGCAATGGCTTCACGTTCATAGGCAACCAGCATGTGTTGGAATATAACGGCAAGGAAAGTAAGGTGGATATGCTGTTTTTCCATCGTGGGCTGCGTTGTCTTGTTGCCGTTGACCTAAAGATTGGTGCTTTCAAACCTGAGTATGCAGGAAAGATGAACTATTATCTTTCTCTGCTCGACCGCCTTGAGCGTGGTGCGGACGAGAATCGTTCCATCGGCATCATTCTCTGTGCTGAAAAAGACCGTGTAGAGGTGGAACTTGCGCTTGAAGATATGGGCAAGCCTATCGGAGTGGCGGATTATCAGCTGATAGTGCCGAAAGAGAAATTACAGAAAGTACTTGCTGACGAGATTAAGGCGTTTAGAGAGGAACAAGGGAATAAATAGCCTTTTTAATATGGAAAAATCTGTACAACAATATAAGCAAGCGGTTAGGGTCATAAAGGACGCTATATTATACAGTCAGTACCGGGCTGCAAAATTGGTGACTATCTATAAATCAAGACACTATAGATATAGAATGTTTCTCTCTTCAAAAATGCTCGCCCATGGCGAGCGAAATCAATCGTGAGGAACTAAGAAATGCTCCGCCTGATATGGACGAAATGCGAAAGCTGATTACCGAAAACAATGAATAAGTGGCTATTTATCAGTTGATAGTGCCGAAAGAGAAATTGCTGAAAGTAATTTCTGACGATATAAAGGCGTTCTGACATTAGGGAATATATGTAGGTGAAGGAAGCATCCGCAAATATTCCATTCCGTCACGGCAGATAGGCAATTATGTGTATGTGCCGAAAGAAGAAATAGACAATTTGTATAAATCAGAAGTAGAATAAACCGAATATGAAGAAAGCATTATCGAACACCAAGGTGACCGTGAAGCTGCGCAAGTCCGTTCACCATGACAACGAGTGGTATCTTTTCATCGAGTCGTACCCAGTGTATAAGAAAGAAGACAACAAGCCAAGCCGTTTGGTTGAGTCTGTAAACCGAACCATCTCCACACCACAATGGAATATGTCAAGGCAGGAGTGAAGCAAGCTTTCATTGACGAATATCTTACGGTGGATGTGAGTGCCAAGGTGAAAGGCATTCCATCGGAAGACAAGCTGCGAGCATCGCTCACTCTTGAGGAAGTGAAGCGATTGGCTGATACCCCTTGCGAGAGTGATGTACTTAGACGCGCTTCTTTCTTTTCTATCTTGACTGGTTTGCGTCATATAGAATCAAGAACTTGAAGTGGAAGCAAATATCATAGACAAGCAATGGCAGTTGGCGCATAGACATCTCACAGATAAATACAAAGGTGGGTGCTTATCTTCCAATCTCCGACCAGGCGTATGCCATGTGTGGTACTCGTCCCGAAGACGAAGAGCTTCTTGTGTTTGCATGGTTGTAGAACGCTGCTTGGATTTCGAAGCCATTGAAGAAATGGATAGAGGCTGCTGGCATCAAGAAACATATAACCTTCCATTGCTTCCGACATTCGTATGTAACGCTCCAGTTGGAACTTGGCTCGGACATCTATACAATCAAGTCGATGCTTGGACATACCAATTTAAAGACCACCCAAATATACTCCCACATCGTTGACTCAGCAAAGGAAAAGGCTGCCAACACCATACATATTGACAATTTACAAAGTCAGCAACCAATAATATAGATTTTACACTACCAAAATTGACTGAGCTTATATCTCAAGCCATAGATGTGGCTTTGCAGTCTCGCCTTTAAGACAATAAAGCAGCCATCCATACCGCAAACCATGAAAGCCTTGCCACGATTTATATTCATGACATACCCCTGGTATTGGATAAAATGTATCGAAGCGAGCACTTTCGCACATTTCTCATAATCTGCATGGCTTGCCTCCTTGCCATATCTCTATTCTTGACGATATTCTTGGCGTATGATATGTCACATATTATTTGTTTTTCAAAATGGACAGGCCCTTGATACACAATTTTGTATAACCAAGAGTCTGTCAATGCTAAAACTCAAAAACTATTCCCAACTCCTTATAAACCTTAATTCCGCAACACTATAAATATTAACTTTTATAACATCCTGAGCAACAAAAAGTTGCCCAGGATTTTGCCATGTCAGAGG
>JABLTK010028625.1_pt1 | contig 24258 bp, 17 predicted proteins | sample 7160131 | NCBI WGS metagenome assembly JABLTK01 (sample SAMN14651221, study PRJNA627086) | human gut metagenome | isolation source: feces | host: Homo sapiens
ATCGGCTTGAAGTTCTCGTCCAGCTCGTACAGCAGCGGCATTGCGGTCGGGATGTTGACCTTGGCGATCTCCTCTTCGGAGAGGTTGTCGAGCATCTTCACAATGGCGCGCAGGGAGTTGCCGTGAGCGGCGATCAGAACGGTCTTGCCAGCCTTCAGTTCCGGCTCGATGTCGGACTTGAAGTACGGCTCAACGCGCTTGACCACGTCGGCAAGGCATTCGGCTTCCGGAACCGGATCGCCGGTGTAGCGCGGATCATTGTTCTGCGCATACTCGTCGTTCGGATCGATCTCCGGCGGCGGAGTGGCGTAGGAACGGCGCCACAGCATGAACTTCTCGTCACCGTACTCCTGACGAATCTCGGTCTTGTTCTTGCCCTGCAGAGCACCGTAGTGACGCTCGTTCAGACGCCAACTGCGCTGGACCGGAATCCACAGGCGATCTGCCTCATCCAGCGCCACGTTAGCGGTATTGATGGCACGACGCAGCATCGAGGTGAAGACGATGTCCGGAAGAACGTTCTTCTCCTTGAGCAGGCGACCGCCATTCTTGGCTTCCTCGACACCCTGCTCGGTCAGCGGGACGTCGACCCAGCCGGTGAACTGATTGGTTTTATTCCATGCGCTCTGTCCATGACGGAGCAGTACTAGTTTGTAAGTCATGTTTGCCAGTCTACCGCTTCGCACACCCAAAAACGAGTGTTTTCTCGATTATTCGAGTTACGTTTATGCAACAATTTTCATTCCGTTGCAATCTACTGTCAGTCAAACGTTATGCAAGCATCGTCGATAGCACGAAAATCGCTGCAACAGTCAACGAATCGAGCGAACATAGCGGCAATGCTTTACGGTAGGTTTTTCTTGCGATTGCGTATGATGCGGCAATTTGCGCCGCACACAGTATTGCAATAATTGCGATTAGTGCGATTAGTGGAATGCTGTTTGCCGCATATATCGACGATTGCAACAGATGGTGCAACGCAATCAATGCTGAAATAATCAGGATTGCAATAGTGAAGACAGTGCCGTTTTGCCGTCCCATTGCGGTCATCCACGTATGTTTGCCGTGATTGCTGTCAGATTCGATGTCGCGCAGATTGTTGACGCACAGCACAGCAACCGCAACCAATCCCGCAGCCGAACCGCCAAGCAGTCCATCAGGCGTAATCGCGCCAGACAAGGCGAACATAGTGCCACAGGTGGCCACCAATCCGAAGAAAATGAATACGAAGACCTCACCCAAATAGTGGTAGCCGTATGGGTGTTTACCGCCGACATAGAACCAGCCGGCCGCCAGACATGCGATGCCGACCAGAATGAACCACCAATATCCGGTTAGTGCAATAACAGCCAACCCACATAGACAAGCAGCCAGCGCACAGATTCCCGCTGCAACCAGCACTTTCTTGGGATTCACACCGGAAGCCACGAGACGAGCAGGGCCGCGCGATAACTGTTCGCCAGCAATCGCACGCCCCGCATCCGTACCGCGAATGCCATCGGAATAATCGTTGGCGAAATTAGCCGCGATCTGCAACAGCAATGCCACGAAACCGCACAGCACTGCCACCGCAACACGACGCTTGTCCGCATCGCGCCAAGCCAACGACGCACCAATCAACACCGGCGCAATCGCCAACGGCAACGTTTTCAGCCGCGCCCCACGGATCCAAATCATTATTCCCATATGCGGCAATTTTATAAGGATGGCTCCGGCTGGAGAACAGTCCACAGGACTGTTTTCTTTTCAGCCTCGCGCGAAGCCGATATTGAATTAAGGCTTTGCCTTAATTCAGCGGCTTCACTAGTGGGAAGGTGATGGTTTCGCGGATGGTGGCGCCGGTCAAGGCAATCAGCAGTCGGTCGATGCCCATGCCCATGCCGCCTGCCGGAGGCATGCCCACGCCGAGAGCCTCGAGGAAGTCCTCATCAATATCGCAGGCTTCTTCGTCGCCCGCGAGCGCGTCCTTGGCCTGGGCCACGAAGCGTTCACGCTGCACAACCGGATCATTCAATTCGGAGTAACCGGTGGCCAGCTCGAAGCCGCGCACATACAGATCCCACTTTTCGACCACGCCTGGCTTGGAACGGTGGCCCTTGACCAGCGGAGAGGTTTCGACCGGGAAGTCACGCACGAAGGTCGGCTCAAACAGCTTGTCTTCGTAGAAGTGCTCCCACAGGTGTTCGACGAGCTTGCCGTGGTTCTCCACATCGTCGCGTTCCACACCGAGCTTGTCGGCAATGGCACCGAGATGTTCCACGGAAGTGCCCGGATTGTCCGGACCGCCATTCGGCACGATTTCCTCGCCAAGAGCTTCGGAGAGGGAATCATACATGCTGATGGTCTTCCATTCGCCGCCGAAATCATATTCAGTGCCGTCCAGCAGGGTCACCTTGTGGGTGCCGAACACGTCCATGGCAGTGTCTTGCACGAGCTGCTTGACGAGCGCACCGATAGTGTCGTAGTTGCCGTAAGCCTGATAGGCCTCGACCATGGTAAATTCCGGAGCATGGGTGGCGTCAACGCCTTCGTTACGGAAGTCACGGTTGATTTCGAACACGCGGTCGATGCCGCCGACGAGGCAGCGCTTGAGGAACAGTTCCGGCGCGATGCGCAGGTACAGGTCAAGATCGAACGCGTTCATATGCGTGGTGAACGGACGAGCCGCAGCACCGCCGTGCACGGTCTGCAGCATCGGAGTCTCAACTTCGAGGAAGTCGTGATCGGCGAAGGTCTTGCGCAGGGAAGCAACAGCCTTAGAGCGGTTGCGCACCATGTTGCGGATCTTCTCGTCGGCGATCATGCCGATGTACGGCTTGCGGGTGCGGGTATCCTCGTTCAAGTCCTTGTGCAGGGCCGGCAGCGGCTGCAGCGCCTTGGCGGCGATGGCCCATTCGGTGGCGAACACGGACAGTTCGCCGGTCTTGGAGGCAATCACACGCCCCTTGATGAACAGGTGATCGCCCAAGTCAACCAACTGCTTGAACTGCTTCAAGGAGTCGGCACCAATCTCCTTCTTGGAAATCATGCCCTGAATCTTGGTGCCATCGCCAGCGGAAAGCTGCACGAAGCACAAGCCACCGGCGTTACGCAGGAAGAGCACGCGACCGGCGATGCCGACCACGTCTTCGGTTTCGTCTCCGGCTTCAAGCTTGCCGTCATACTTGGCGCGAACCTCTTCGATGGTTGCGGTGACGTCGAGGGTCACCGGGTACGGCTGAATGCCGTCCTTAAGCATCATGGCACGCTTGGCCACGCGCATCTGCACCTGTTCCGGGTGCGCCAGCGGACCGAATTCCTTATTGCCCGGATCAACGGCCTCATCCAAGGTAGCGCCGTCATTAATCTTGGCGTAGATAGCCGCATCCTGCTGCAGCAGCATTTCGGCACGTTCCACTGTGGTCATAGCGGGAACGGCAGCCTCTTCATTCTGATTTTCTTGCGATTCGATGGTCTCACTCATAAGCCCACAGTGTACCGAGAAGCCACTACACCACACACGACACGCCGTATTTGCATTACCTGAGCAATCGTGTAATATTTCCAACTGTTGCAAAACGGGCTGTAGCGCAGCTTGGTAGCGCGCTTCGTTCGGGACGAAGAGGCCGCGGGTTCAAATCCCGCCAGCCCGACAACTCAAGGCGGAACTTCGGTTCCGCCTTTTTTATTTCCCAACGCATCAGCGGTACAAAACAGCATATGCAAGACGCAGCCACCTGAGAAATCAAAAACACGTAGTACACAGGCGCGTAAACAATCGCGCACACCGACACGCTTCACATTCATGGAGGAGAGACTGTGAAAAGAAGCATTCTGGCTTTGGCTTCCGGCGCCTTTATTCTTGGTGCCGCCGAATTCGTGATGATGGGCATTTTGCCCCAGACCGCCGCTGCCATGCAGGTCAGCATTCCTGCGGCAGGACATTATATTTCCGCATATGCGATCGGCGTGTGCGTGGGCACGCTGATTCTGGTGTTCGGCCGTAAAGTACCGCCGAAGAATCTCATTATTCTGTTCATGATCATCGCGCTGGTCGGCAATACGTTGAGCGCGGTTTCGTTCAATTCCCCCATGTTGTTGGCCGCTCGTTTCATTTCGGGCTTGCCGCATGGCGCGTTTTTCGGTACGGCCACGCTGATTGCCAAGACTTTGGCCGATAAGGGCAAGGAAGCGCAGTCCGTGTCGATGATGGTGACGGGTCAGACGGTTGCCAATATGTTGGGTGTTCCTGCGGGCACATTACTTTCGGAAATGCTGTCGTGGCGTTTTGCGTTTGCGATTCTTGCCGCTTGGGCGTTGATGACGATGGTGTTGGTGATTGCGTGGGTGCCGTTCGTCGCGCCGATCAAGGACGCTGGCATTAAAGGACAGTTCCGTTTCCTCACTCACGCTGGTCCGTGGTTTATTCTCATGGCGGTGTTCTGCGGCAATTCCGGTATTTTCTGCTGGTGGAGCTACATTTCGCCGTGGCTACAGAAGGTTGGTGGATGGGATTCCTCGATGGTTCCCCTGTTAATGGTGCTTGCTGGTTTCGGCATGGTGCTTGGCGGTATTGCTGGCGGCCGTTTGACTGATTTGTGGAAGCCGGGTGCCACTGCCGGTCTTTCGCAGGCCATCGCCACGGTTGGTTTGCTGTTGGTGTTTTTCGTTCCCGGCAATCTCGTTACGACTGCGGTGTTGACGTTCATGATTGGTTTCGCACTGTTCTTCAACTCGTCTCCACAGCAGCTGCTAATGGTGCAAGCCGGTGAGGGCGGCGGCGAGCTGATTGCAGGCGCGGCCGTGCAGATCGCGTTCAATTTTGGCAATGCGATCGGTTCGATCGTTGGTGGCGCCGCATTGACGGCAACCGCCATGAACTACCATTACACCGGTTTGGCCGGTGCTCCGATCGCTTTGATCGCGGTGATTATGCTGGTCACCTATTCACGTCGTTACGAAACGCATACGGGTGCTACGGAGCGCATGCGCGAAGTGCATGTCTAATATTCGACAGTCAGTTATTTCGATTATTTCTGTTATTTAACGGGGTATCTCATCAAAATAATTATGATGAGATATCCCGTTGTTCTTTTTACGTCGTATCGCATGTTCCCTATCTTTCGCTGTTTCGCAGTCGACGATGCCGTCTGCAGTTCGGGAGATGATGAAAGTCACCGATGAAGGGATTGCGATGGCAGACAGTGATGTCAATCTGAATATGAATAATTGCGATGACGGTTGCGCAACATTTGATGTACAGCGATTTTTGCGTGGTCTTGATGCGATTTTCGATGCGCATAAGGCTCCTGAACAGGCTGAACCGTATCTGCAGAAGGCGCGAACCGAAGCCGAACACAGTCATGATAACGCCGGTTTGCTGACGGTGTTGAACGAAACGATGGGGTTTTACCGTTCGCAAGGTCGACATACCGACAATCTGCCGATTATCCGCGAATCGTTAAGCATTGCGGATCATTTGCATCTTCAGGAAATCGACCCGCAGGCGTGGGCTACGACGCTGATCAACGCGGCCACGGGCATGCGAGCCGCAGGCCAGTACGAGGAGGCCGAACAGCTGTACCGTCAGGCGCTTGACGCGGCCACGTCCACCTTCTCCCCTACCGACCGACGCCTGGCCGCGCTGCACAACAATATGTCCATGTTGTACAGCGAAACCGGTCGTCTCAATCAGGCGAAGCGCGAGCTGGAACAGGCGCTGGACCTGTTGGAGCAATCTTCCCCCGATGCGAGCGCTGACATAGACGTCGCCTCCACGCACACCAATCTTGCGTTGCTGCTCCTGCAAATGGGCCGGTATTGGGCGAGCGACGCCATACAGCACGCTCAGAAAGCGTTGACAATCTACCGTACCGGGCATTTGGAACATAGTGCGCATTATGCTTCGGCGCTGGCCGGCTATGCGCAGGCCTGCTATATGGCCGGCCGCCTGCAGGATGCAGTTTCCGGTTATGAGCATGCGTTGAGCGTGATTGAAGAATGCTACGGACGCAACACCGACTACTATCACACGACTACAGCCAATCTTGAAGCGGCAAAACAGGCGTTGCATAAGCGCATGCCATCATCTCATAAAACGCAGGAATCGCAAGAATCCTTGAAATCTCAGCATTCACCGAAATCAAGCGAATCTCAGCAATCAAGTGAACAGCACTATATGGCAGAATCCGGCGCATCTTCGATTCCTGCGATTTCTCACCATATTTCAGGACTTGCTTTGTCTCGCGCATTCTGGAATGATCTCGGCAAACCGTTGCTTGCCGGCGCATATTCGGCATATCAGGGGCGGATTGCCGCAGGTTTGGTCGGTTATGGTTCGGAATGTTTCGGTTTCGACGATGAGTTTTCTCGCGATCATGATTTTGCACCGCGTTTCTGCCTGTGGCTTACCGATGAGGATTATGATGCGATTGGCGAGCAATTGCAGGCTGATTACGATGCGTTGAGTCGCGATTTCACTGTTGATGAGCAAGGCAAGCCGCATTTTACAGGGCATGGTTCGGCTGATTCCAACACTCTTGCCGCATCTCAATCGCCACTTACGCCGCGTGCACAAGGCGAGTTCCGCCGCGATGGCGTGTTTCGTATCGGTGATTTCTTCGAGCGGATCACACTGTTTCGTGAGGCTCCGGTGCAAAACGACTATGCGTCTTGGCTGAGTTTGGACGATGCGACACTTGCCACTGCCACAAACGGTCAGGTGTTCGCCGATCCGTTGGGGGTGTTTTCCAAGACTCGGCAGGGGTTTAAGTTCATGCCGGAAGATGTTCGACTTTCCTTGGTTTCTCGACGTTTGGGCATGATGGCTCAGGCGGGGCAATACAATCTGCCGCGCATGCTGCAACGTGGCGATGGTGCTGCTGCGATGTTAAGCATTCATGAGTTCGTGAACGCCACGGCTTCGTTGGTGTTTCTGATCAATAAGCCGGTGAGCGTTGGGTATCCACCCTATTACAAATGGCAATTTGCTGCCATGCGTAAGCTGAGCCACCGTATGGCAACAAGGCTTGCCGGCGTGTGCGAGCAGTTGGAAGACATATTGCGATTGAGTTCCGCCGCATGTTTCGGCGGTGCCGGTTTCGGTGAGGGCGGCAAGGGTGCGAAGCCTGCGGCAGAGCATATTATCGCCACCGTTGAGCGCATCTGCAGCGATGTTGTGGATGAATTGCTGCGGGAGGGATTGACCGAATCTCACGAAACTTTTGTGGAATGGCAACGTCCGTATGTTGAGAACCATATCAAGTCCGATGCAAGTTGTCTGCACAGCTTGTGATTGCAATAACTTCATTGCAGGCATCACACATCCAGATCAGCGATAAGACGAAATCAAGAATCGAAATCATATGAATAGCAACGTAATTTCAGATGCAACAGACGGTCACGATACAGCAAATCTTGTTGAATCCATTATCAAACTGGAGTGGAATCAGTTTCAGCAAACCAATAATGAGGGCGGCCGTGCGTCCTGCCAAGGCAATTGGCCGATGTTTCATCAGATGCGTGCCAGTCAGTTCATGACGTGGCCGGAGGAATTGCTGCGCAGTTACCGGTCGGATTTGCAGGAAGCCGACCGTGTTGGACGTAATTTGGTGACGGAAAAGTATGGCCGCATGATGCAATCCACATATCCACAGGAGTATTGTGCAAACATTGCGCCGTATATTCCCCGGATTTCCGCGGGTCGCAACGCCTTGCAGGAAGGCATCATAACAGTTCAGGTGGCGTGGGCGCGTGATTTTCGTGAGCGTTTTCCCCATCTTGGCGAGGCGATGCGTGTACTGACCACTGTCGAAGATACGCCAGAGACCACGTCGTTCGAAACGTATCTGCGCGGCGAATTGGGCACCTATTCCGACCGCACTGCGGCATTGTACCGCGATTTTGTGGAACGTTTGCGGCATGAACAGCGCAATCTCACCGAAGAGACGATTCGCAATACGGTTCGTTTGGCTGGATTTGAGGACTTGGCACAGGCTGAGGCCGCACAGTAAAACACAGTGAAAACACACCGTGAAAATTACCGAAAACTGCAGCAAACCCCATAAATCACAATAAAAATGACCACCATGGTACGACCAAAATCCAACGTCAAGATGGAAAAGCAAGTGTTGGATTTGGTCATGCCATGGTGGCCACGCATTTGTTTGCGATGTCAGCCTCGATTTCGTTGGTGCGGCTGACATCAGGAGTTATTCAGCTGATTCTCACGATCGTTCCGAAAGCGGCGACTTATCCGAATCAGTCGAAAAGGCCGTGGTATCCGAGCTATGGGGAGCGTTGAATGGATCGTCGCTGTCCACATCGTTTCCATTCTTGGATCGGTTTGAACGTACCGCGCTAACTATCGCCCAAATCACGGCGACGGCGATAAGCAGCACGCCGATGCCTCCGAGCAGGAACACGAAGGACTGTTTCGGATCGCTAGCCCACCACCAGAGATTCATTGGCACATGCATGCCGCAAAGCAACGTCACCACCCCCATGAAGCACGTGAACACGCCGAGCGCGATGGTCGAACCGCTTCTTCCGGAAGGTCTGATGATGTCGTCTTCAATCTGCCGATTCTTGTGCCCGCCATTCGCACCGGCTGCCGAAGCGGTATAGGTCGGAACGCTTTGCGCTGGAACGGATTCCACGCGCGGCTTATCATCCTGCGTTGCACGCCCACTGTGCTGCGACTGGTCATACGTGGACTGCGCATCCACGGTATGCAACGTTTCGGTAGGCATATCTCCGGCATCCGTCATAACCGGCATTTCCTGGGTTTTGTCGTCACTCATGGTCACTCCTTTCCCGCTTTGCCCAATGTGTTGTCGGACGCATACTGCACTGCGACACTGCCGCCGACCGTTGCCATAGTATTGATCTGCAGTCCGGTTGGCATGACCGGAGCCTTGTCATCACCGGTGAAGCACGGCCAATATTGATGATTGTCGTAGATTTCGCGGTAGGCCTTGTCCACATTCCCGTCTTTGAAGGGGGAATCGGTCCTAGTGGAATCGGTGCCGGTATCCGTGCCATCTTCCGTATCGGTCTCATCATCGAAATCCTCGATGCCGGATTCGTCTCCGTACGAGCCGCAACTCCAATCGTAAGTTCCCAGCGCACGCTTTTTCACTATCGATTTCGTGGAATCGTTGCTCAGAATCGAGAACCCGACCTCGCCGGAATCCAACGTGAGCCCGTCCGGACTGCCGACGAAATCGGTGATGGTATAGAAATTGCTGTCAGACCCGAACGTCCACCAGCAACCGTTCGGCAAAGTCACCACGACCTGCGCGCTTGAAGCCACCACATTCAACGTTCCGGTAGGGCAGGAAGTTGTGCCCTGCGTGCCATCCTGAAGATCCACTTTGTGCGGACCGTTGTTTTTCGCGTAATCGCTTAAGTCGATATGCAGCACGTCGGTGGCGTAATCATTGCCTTTTGCGACGATGCCCTGCTCGTATTCGCTCATTTCACTGGCGGTGGAACCCATGGTGGTTATTCCCGACACATTGACCGTCTTGTAGGATGAGGGAATGCCCGTGTTAATCCGATGGCTGAACAGTGAATAACCCGCCAAAGCCATCACCATGACCAACGACATGAATACGGATATCCATGTCAGAGGATGCAATCCTCCCGTTCTTCTGCCCACGAATCCGAGCGCGACAATAACGATTCCCGTCACTAGGCAGATGCCACCGACGCATGCCGCGGATGCCTGCAACGTGTATTCGATGCCCCGCTGCCCGCCTTGGATGCCGTACGTCATAATGCACCATACGCATAGCGCGCATGCGATCAACGCGAGACCGGACATCACCAACACCAGCAGCGGACCAGCCGGTTTACGACGTCCCCTTCTTGGCGACGTAGGCGTCTGCGCTACCGGGGCTACCGGAGCGGTGAATGTTGGAGGAACATTGGCCGTGGCAAAAGCGGCCGGACCGTTGGCCTGCTGTTGGTAGGCATGATATGGAGGCTGTTGAGGCTGAGGGCGTTGAGGCTGAGGGCGTTGAGGCTGAGGCGATTGCGATTCCGGTGACGAAGCCGTGTTGGCCGCCCCGTTATATGCGCCGCTCGCCTGCATCGGCTGAGTATAAGGATTCGATTGCGCTGAAGACGGCGATGCAGGAGGCACCGGCTGGCCGTACGGAGGCCTTCCATATTGAGGCTGACCATATTGCGGTTGACCGTACGGAGCCTGATCATACGGAGGCTGACCATATGGAGGCTGCTGACACTGATTTGGACGAACATTCGGCGCATAAATCTGCCTATTGAGCAGAAGCCACAGCACCAACGCGGCCAACGCGAAAGCAAGCCATCCCGCACCCGGCAAACAGATGGCCACAATGCAGAACAGCAACGCGCCAATGCAATTCCAATCCCACTTGCCGTTAATCAAATCCTCAGCAAGAATCTGATTGTCACGCTCATCCGGCAGCACAAACCACGCCAGACCATAGAACGCGGCACCCGCGCCGAAAAACAGCGTGGCAACCACCACAAGCGCACGAACCAACGTGGTATTCCAACCAAGACGACGTGCTATGCCATCGCACACGCCGCCAATCCAACGGTCATGTCCACGCTTGACCTGGCTGGAACGAATCCACGCGAAGAAACGGCCACCGCGGGAAGGTTGCGGCGAACCGTACGCAGGCTGCTGATAATACGGTTGTCCAGCAGCGGGCTGCGGCCCTGCGTTGCCGCGATCGCCCAGCGGATCATTGTTTGCATTGCTCATGGTTCCATTACAGCAACTCGCGCGTGCCACACGTATCGGGGAACACCCTGAATCTGCCCTGAACACTATATGAATGCCCTGAAACAGCGTCCCTCACAGGGCACAATGGAAGTATGAAATCCTTAGGAAAACCGTGGTACACGCAAAGCCAGTACGACCAGGCGAGCGCCGTATATATGCGCTACTGCTGCGACCAAGCCCTGCATGAGGGACGTCCGATGCCGACACAGCCGGCCAAACTGCCGTTGATGCGTCCTCCATACGGACGCATGGGAGCCGGCGTATGCAAGGCGATCAGCATGCATTTGGGCATTGCCGTGCTATGGGTGCGCCTGTTTTTCCTCGCCACCACATGTCTGTTCGGTTCAGGGCTCATCGCTTACATTTTCCTGTGGATGGCACTTCCCGTGGGAGACCCCATACAGCAGACGTACATTATTGCCGGCAAGCGTTCACCATGGCAAGCACCGCTTTCCCGGGGCAACATGCCGTACGGGACATATCCCGTTTCCCCGGAATATCAATCTTTTACAGCTACGCAAGATGGTCAGCACACGCAACCACCATCTTTTGAAGATACGACTGAACGCAACGACGAAACGTATGGTAATACGCAATCTTCCAGCGAAAACCTTGAACAGACACTGAAGAAAGCGCCAAAACCCGCTTTGCTTGCATTAGCTGGTCTGATACTGCTTTCCATCTGTTTCGTCATGTTCGCAGGTGGTGTTGAACGCACTCTGATTGTGCCCCTGCTGCTTGGTCTGGTCGGTATCGGCGTCTCTTGGTTGCGTTTCAACGCCGAAGAAGGTCAATTATGGACGATGCTTGGCGGCATTGCGATTATTTTCGCCGCATACGCTTTGTACGTCAGTTCCTGCATACATTTTGACGCGTTTTCCATGATTCGCATACTGTGCGCCGGTTTGGCACTGCTGATTGGCGTACTGCTTGCGATTGTGCCATGGATCATGGCGCTGATTCGCGATTTAGGTACGGAACGCGCATCGAAGGAACGCGAAGAGGAACGTGCCGACATGACCGCGCATCTGCATGATGGCGTACTGCAAACGTTGGCGCTGATTCAGTTGCATGCCGACGATCAGCAGACGGTGTTCTCGCTGGCACGCTCGCAGGAACGCGAATTGCGTGAATGGCTGTATCAGGAACGCACCACGTCCGATCGTTCCGTGAACGCCGGTTTGAAAGAAATCGCCGCACATGTGGAAGACACGCATGGCAAGCCAATCGAAGTGGTGACGGTGGGCGACGCACGTCCAAGCGCGCAAACCGATGCGCTGCTTGACGCCACGCAACAGGCGCTTATCAATGCGGTAGCGCATGGAGGAGAGCCGATTTCCGTCTACTGCGAAGCAAGCAGCAAACTTGTGGAAGTGTTCGTACGCGACCATGGCAACGGATTTGACATGAATGCGATTCCCGCGAATCGCCTTGGCATTCGTGAATCAATTATCGGACGAATCAAGCGACGTGGCGGTACAGTGGAGATTGTATCGAGACCGCAATGGGGCACGGAGGTGCGCATGCATATGCCAATCGCAGACATGCCCGCATCCGCAACCGCAGCCGCAGACACGAATGCGCAGCAATCGCACGAACCGCAAAGCAACTCACAACAAACCGATTTTCCCGATCACCATAACCGTCAATCCAACAATCAACGTACCAATCAATTCAGCAATCAACCCACCAACCATTTTGAGGAGCAGCAATGAACGAGCAGGAACAGCAGATACGTATCGCCATCGTTGACGATCATGAAATGTTCCGTGCGGGCGTTATCGCAACGCTGCAGCCGCATTTCGACATCGTCGGGCAGGCGTCCGATGTCGAGGGATCGGTGGCAATGATCGCGCAGACGAAGCCGAATGTGGTGCTGCTTGATGTGCATGTTCCCGGCGGCGAGGGCGGCGGCGGAGCTGAAATTCTCATGAAATCGCGCGCATACTCCCCTAATACCGTGTTTCTGGCACTGTCGGTGTCTGATTCGCCGCAGGATGTCGGATCGGTAATTCGTGCCGGAGCGCAAGGCTATGTGACAAAGACGATTTCCGGCGATGATTTGATTTCTTCCATCAAGCAAGTATATGAGGGCTATGCCGTGTTTTCGCCGAAATTGGCGGGATTCGTGCTGTCTGCCTTCCAAAATGGCTCACCGGCTGGCATAGGAGGCTCTGCAAGCGGACCGATCCACGATGACGAGTTGGACCGCTTGTCGAACCGTGAGCAGGAAGTCATGCGCTTGATCGCGCGCGGCTACACGTACAAGGAAGTGGCAGCGGAACTGTTTATTTCCATCAAAACCGTGGAAACGCACGTCAGCTCCGTACTACGCAAACTGCAGCTGTCAAACCGCACCGAACTCACCCGCTGGGCCGCCGACCGCCGCATCGTATAACAATCAGTCTTCCCTTTCATCCCGCCTTGTTCCATCCCACCCACTGGGAGGATCTGGACGCTCACAGGGTCGACAACGAGATAAAACTTCCAGCAAATGGAGGAACCCGGACTCTCAAACGCTTTTGAAGACCCGTTTTGCTGCGATATACATGAACGGGGCTTACTGAAAAACTTCAGTAAGCCCCGCGAAAAATGGCTTGCTTGCGATTTTTTACTTCAGAATAGCGTCAGTGTTGGTAACGGTGACCAGCGGCGTGAACAATGCCATGGTGTTCAATGCCATCTGATGGTTTTCTGGCGAACTGCCTGCACAAGCGTCAGCAGCAACGCGCACCGCTACACCATTGTCAGCTGCGGCGAGCACAGTGGTAAGCACACAGCAATCGGTGGCGACACCACATACCGTGATCTTTTTAGCGCCTTTAATGGCTTCGCTCAGCACGCTTCCCCACTTGCCGAAAGTATCGCAACTGACCACGGCATGGCCTTGCGCCAATTCCGCGGTATCCGCAGTGAGATCGTACATCGGATCGTCGGGAGCAACTAAAAACTGCGGCCAATCCTTGAAATAATCAACCCAAGCGTTTTGCGGCGGCTCAGGCGCAACATATCGTGTGTAGACCACACGATCGCCGAACGCCTTCGCCAATCGTGCGAACGCTTCATCAGTAGTGTGATAGGAGCCGTCCGGGCAAGCCCATGCGGACCATTCACTTTCCGCAAAAACACGCTGCCTGTCGATAACTACCAGCCATTCATCTTCCGCAATCATGACTTTTCCTTTCCTTGTATTATCGCAATAAGCAACTCATGCTTCCGAAACCGGCAGATCAGCTTCCTGCTTGGCAATATCGCCACGCTGGAATATCAACGATCCCGCAAGACCGATAATCAGCGCAACAATCACACCAAGATTGGCGGCAGCCCAACTACCTTCTTTGCCACCGATAAGGAACAGCAGATAACCCTGCCAGTTCAGCCATCTGGCGGCAGTGTTGACCACCAATCCCCAACCAAGCACGGTACCGACGACGAGAATGGCGAAAGACTTACCGTTCCACGCACCGTAACGCCCCTTCGGATCATACAAATCAGCGGTGCTGTAATCCTTCTTGCGAATGATCACATCGGCCACGAACATGCCAGCCCATACGGCCATCGGCACACCGAGCGTGGTCAGAAAGCCTTGGAACGGGCCAATGAACGTGTCGGAGAAGAAAGTCACGTAGACCACACCAAGCACAGTCAAAGCGGCGGTGAGCGCGGCAGCCACGGTACGCGGCAACTTCACACCGAACGACAGCAGCGCAAGCCCGTTGGAATAATTGTCCATAATGGAGCCGGACATCAAACCGAGCACGGCCACGATGGTGTACGGAATCAAGTACCAGGTCGGCAGAATGGAAGCCATGGCTCCAATCGGATCATTTCCAACGTTTTCAGCCATGTCGGCATTGGAAACCGCGAGCAGCAGACCGTAGAAAATCAGGAACACATTGGCAATGGACGCACCGAATGTGGTCCAGAACACAATGCCGCCATTGGAGGATTTGCGCGGCAGATAGCGCGAGTAATCGGCAGCGATGTTTACCCAGCCCAAGCCAAAGCCGGTCATCACGAAGAAGCAGCAGCCGAGCATGGCTGGCAATGATCCCGTCGGAACCGAGTTAATGGCGGAAAAGTCGATATGACCCCAGCCAAGAATAAAGAAACCGACAGTGATCACACCGGTCACGATGGTGATGACCTGCTGGCAGCGCATAATCAGGTCGTATCCGAAAATACCTGCGACCACTACAAGGCCGACCACCACAATGGTGGAGATAATCTTGGGCGCGGCACCAGAGCCCCAACCGAGTTTTTCGATGGTGCTTGATAATGCCAGCACAGCGGTGGTGGTCAGTGAAATCTCCCAGCCTAATGTGGCGATCCAGCTCAGCGCCGCTGGCACTTTGGCACCTTCCACACCGAACGTGGCGCGGGTGAGCACCATGGTGGGTGCGTTGCCGCGTTTGCCCGCGATAGAAATGATGCCGACCAGCAGGAACGAGACAACCACGCCAATAATGGTCATGGCGGTGGCCTGCCAGAACGAAATGCCGAAACCGAGCGCCCACGCGCCGTACGACATGGCGAACATGGAAACATTGGCAGCGAACCAAGGCCAGAACAGGCTGGCTGGCGTACCTTTACGCTCCTCTTCAGAAATGGTGTCAATGCCCTGCTCCTCAATGGAGAGGGTTCCTTTCTCATTGCTCATACGAATCCAATCTCCTTGAATCTGCCGCACGACACTACAGACAGGCTATATGCACGCCGCATCAACGTAATCGCGCACATGATATAACCACTTATAGTCATTTGTACCATAAGTCTTAGAACGCCCTTCCCAGGAGCCGCTCAACCTCCTTTCGATCAGGGCAGGTAGCCGGCCCCGATCGCGTTACAGCCAACGCCGAAGCAGCATTGGCGCAACGTACAGCATCCTCCAACGGCACGCCTTCGCACAGCAGGGCGCACAACACACCCGCGTGACAATCACCGGCGCCATTGGTATCCACCGCTTTCATTGGAAAACCAGGAATTCGCAGCGCTTCGTCACCGGGAATCGCCAACCACGCACCATCCGCGCCCACGCGAACGATTACAGGAGATCGCAATCGATCGCACAGCCACGCAACCGTCTCTTCATTGACATTCGCGTTCTCAATCTCTTGCACAATATCCTGCGAAACCTTGCAATCGCAAGAATTGCCATTATCGAGCGCCGCCAAACGTTGCGCAATCAACGTTGCCTCGCATTCATTGCACGACCATATCGGACGATATGCGAGCATCGTACGAAAAACGTCATCATCAACTGTCGCGATCATCGGAGAAGGATCGAATACTGCAGTAAACTCGCGATGTTCAGTCGTTCTTTTCGCAAAAGCAAGCAGTGCGTCCGCCGTGTGATGCACCAACGTGTATCCGCTCATATGCACGACATCCTGCTTTTCTGGATTCACAGAATCGAACGCATCGACACTGCCATATGCTTCCGCACCTCTCGTCGAAATGAACGTTCGTTCAGCATTCGCGTCGGTCAACGCCACGCAAAATCCCGAATCACGCACGGCATCCCGCTTGCCAATATGCTGAATTCCCTGATTTTCCAACGTTTGTAGAATCTGCGAAGCCCACGGCCCCGTACCAATCACACCAGCATGAGACGCCTTAACGCCCATGCGGCGAACGGCATACAGCGTGTTGAAGCTGGCACCAACCTGCATTTGCACATTGCCGGCGAACACATCTTCACCCGCACGCGGCACCGCGTCCACATTCATGGTCAGATCGACAATAACCTGCCCAAGAGAAATAACTTTTCCAGTCATTGCAATGTCTTTCGCACTTTCGTCATAGTTTCGCCAACCACGGCTCCTGCAGATCAAACGATATTTGCATCATTAAGCGCACTATCATCACGTAACGCGCTTAGTGACGTAACAGTGCCGACCAAATCAAGGTGATTATCTTCAGCAAGTTGTGAAAGTACCTGATCAAGCATGGTTTTGTCGAAACCTTGCATACTATGCCACGCCCCCAGCATCGCACCCGTAATGGCCGCAATGGTGTCAGTGTCACCACCGACAGAAGCCGCGAAACACAAAGCATGCGTGGGATCGTCAAAAAAGCGCGCCGCAATGGCGAAAGCGGCGGCCACGGACTCGTTCGATTCCACGCTGGTACCGCAATCCCGTTGCAGCACAGCAGCGAATTCGTCGTCATTGAGTCTGCATCCATCAGTTTCGGCCCAATTCATGAAATATTGCACGCGCGCAAGCACCGAAGCCTTTGCCGACCAATTGCCACGCTGCGGAAGCTTCTGCACGAATTCCACCGCGAGGTGCAAAAAGTCACGTTCTCCTTCAATAGCAAAGCTCACCGCCGCAGCCACCAAAGTGGTCGCTTCAATGCCCTGCACCGTGTTATGCGTCACCACACAGGATCGCCAGGCGGCGTCGGCGAGCGCTTGGCCTGGACGGAATGCGATGCCTACCGGCGTGGCACGCATTGCACCGCCGTTGGTGGTGCCGAATCGTCCGGTTTCTTCCAAACTTACGCCTTCGGTGAGTTTTTGCAGCGCTGCTTTGGTGGAAGGTCCCAGCAGGTCAAGCGATCCCTTGGCCTTCATCGCAGCTTCCCATTGCAGCAGATCGTGGGCATATCGGGTGTTATCAATGCAGCCGTTATCGTCGATAAGTCGCTGTGCGAGTACGAAAGCCTGTTCTGTATCGTCGGTGACGGCACCAGCTTTCATATTCGGTGCGATTGGCTGCTGCGGCACGGCATTCATAAGTTTCGTAATCGGACCGTCGTAATACTGGCGAATCTGCTCGGCCGACATGCTTTGCGTAGGCATTCCCAACGCATCGCCCAACGCAAGCCCAGCCATAGCTCCCATCGCCCGGTCCTTCATTTGCATCCCATTCTTACGCATAGTCGCAGCAGCCTTTCTCATAACTCAGCCTGATCGTACACCGAACAACATCACAATCCCTCCCCAATCCTTCCAGTCACTGGAAGAAAGTGGACGTATACCGGCTCCCCAGCGGGAAAAACCTCCAGCAACTGGAAGAATTGAGACTTGGACGGTGCTGAGCCGAACTTGGGCGGAGTTTGTCCGGATTGCAGCAATAAAAAAAGCTTACTGGGAGCTTAGGACACTCTCAGTAAGCCTTGTAGGCGGGTAAGGCGAGATTCGAACTCGCGGAGGCTTGCACCTCAACGGTTTTCAAGACCGTCTCTTTAGACCGCTCAGACACCTACCCTTTGTGTGTCGACATCACTGCCAACACACAAGATGTCAATATATCACAGCGTAAGGAAGTTGTGGAATCAGGCTTCCCACTTGGTCGGCTCAATGACTTCCTTGCCACCCATGTAGGCACGCATGGCCTGCGGAATGACGATGGAGCCGTCCTTCTGCTGGTGGTTCTCGAGAATGGCGACCAGCCAGCGAGTGGTGGCCAGCGTACCGTTCAGCGTGGAAACGGCGCGGGTGCCGCCATCTTCCATACGTTCGCGAATGTTCAGGCGGCGGGCCTGGTATTCGGTGCAGTTGGAGGTGGAAGTCAGCTCGCGGTAGCGGCCCTGGGTCGGAACCCAAGCTTCGCAATCGAACTTACGTGCTGCGGAAGAGCCCAGATCGCCGGCAGCGGTATCGATGATGCGGTACGGCACCTCAACCTTGCCAAGCATCTCCTGCTCCATGGCCAGCAGGTGCTCATGCTCCTTGTAGGAGTCCTCCTGCTTGGTGTAGACGAACATCTCCACCTTGTCGAACTGGTGCACGCGGATGATGCCGGAAGTATCCTTGCCAGCAGCACCTGCTTCGCGGCGGTAGCAGGAGCTCCAGCCGCAGTAGCGCAGCGGACCGTCGGACAGGTCGAGAATCTCGTTCTCGTGCATGCCTGCGAGCGCCACTTCGGAGGTACCGACCAAGTACTGCTCGTCAGGTTCGCGCAGACGGTAGATTTCGTCGGCGTGGGAGTTGAGGAAGCCGGTGCCGCGCATCACTTCCGGACGCACCAACGTCGGGGTGATGGCCAGCGTGAAGCCGTGCTCTTGAGCCTGGTCCACAGCCATGGTAAGCATGGCTATCTGCATGCGGGCCACCTGGCCGCGCAGGAAGTAGAAGCGGGAGCCGCCGACCTTCACGCCACGTTCCATATCAATGCCGGCAACGCCACGACCGAGGGTCAAGTGGTCCTTCGGTTCGAAGCCTTCAGCTGCGAAATCGCGAATCTGGCCAACCTTCTTGACCACCACGTAATCGTCTTCGCCGCCTTCCGGAGCTTCCGGCTCAACCACGTTGGAGAGCTTCCACATGGCGGTGGTGTACTCTTCGGCTGCGGCGTCCGCTGCGGCCTTGTATTCGGAAACCTTCTGGGAGAGTTCCTTGGTTTCGGCAATCAGCTTGGCCTTTTCGTCGGCCGGAGCCGCGGCGACCTTCTTGCCGATTTCTTTCTGCTGCGCACGTGCAGCCTCAAATTCCTTCAGAGAGGAACGACGAACCTCGTCGGAGCGCAGCACCTCGTCGACCAGTTCGACCGATTCGCCACGCTTGCGCTGGGATTCCTTAACAACGTCAGCATGTTCACGAATGAATTGGATATCAAGCATGTTTTCTAGACTAGTGCTGAAAGCCGACACTCGCCGCAAACCTTCCATTTTTGTATACAACGTGCAGGAATCGTCGAATAAATCGTGCTTGATTCGCTTTTTTCACGTCTTACGTGAAAAATAGGTGACATGCCTATGCCAGTTATCATTGTGATTGTCGTTCTTGCGGTTGCAGCGGTGTGCGCGGCCGCCTTTTTCGCGGTGCGTGCATATAAGCACCGTAGGTTTGCCGAGCAGCTCGACAAACGCGACGACGATCAGGTGCACTATGCGTTCGTGATCAATCCGTCGAAGCCCCAGGCGGAACAGCGCAAGCAGCATATTCAGGAGTTCTGCGAGGCGAAGCATCTTACGCAGATCGAATATATCGAAACACAGCTTGATAAGGATGGTCGTGCCTGTGCGTTGGAGGCGTTGGAGCATGGCGCCAATGTGGTGGTCGCGGTTGGAGGCGACGGCACGGTGCGCACGGTGGCGAGCGCGCTTTCGGGAACCGGTCACGCGCTGGGTATCATCCCTATTGGCACCGGCAATCTGTTTGCCCGCAATATGGGCATTCCCGTAGATGATATCGATGCTGCGTTGACCGTTGCCACGTCTCACGGCTCGCGTTTGGTGGATGTCGGCCGTTTGACGTTGCTCGATGATGAAAACGCCGATCATGGTCATGCGTTCCTCATTATCGCAGGCATCGGTTTCGATGCGGTGATGATCGACGACACCGATCCTGAGTTGAAGAAGAACATCAGCTGGCTCGCCTATTTCGTGTCGGGCGTGAAGAACCTGTTCGCCCCGAAGTACAAGGGCGACGTGACCATTACCAGCGCGAATGGCAGCACGCACACAACGCACGGACTGACGTTCCGCACGTTCATGGCCGGCAATTGCGGACAGATTCCGGTGTTTTCACTCATGCCCGACGCCGTATACGATGATGGCATCCTCGATTATGAGATTATTGACACGTCCGGCGGTTTGATCGGTTGGGCGAATCTGTTTGGTGATGTGCTGCATCAGACCATCACCGGCAAGGCACAGCAGAGTCCGTTCTCCACGAATTCCACGGTTGACCAGATTCAGGGCGTCAGCGCGGAAATCAAGTTGGAGAAGCCTGTTTTGGCGCAGGTTGACGGCGATATGCTTCCCGAAACGCAGCATATTCGTTTCAGTGTGGAGCGTAAGTCGTTGTGCGTGCGTGTGCCGGAAGCGTCCGAAGCCAATAATACCAGTGTAAATCAGTAACTATTAATCGTAATTATCAATAATTATTTATTACGATGATTATGCATTTTATGCAGGTTATGCATTGATATTATCATTCTCATGCGATTCCGCCGCATGAGAAGTCACTCGTGCGACATGCAAGGTAAGATAGGCGATTTCCGCTTGCGAAAGACTTGCATTCAATCGCATTTTGATGATGATCGCGAGTTTGTTTGCGCAATCCGATGCTTTCGGATATGAGGTTTTGATGGATTCCACGATTGGTTCAGGCTCGTCATCAAGTTGTTCATGTTGGTGGATGCGCACGAAAAGATAGCGCAGATGCGTGATGAAACGCGCCACATTGACGCTGTTCTGGTCAAGGTTGATGCCGTAATAGCCTTCGATGACCGTCAGCATTTGCTGGATGACGCCGGTCATGGTGTATGTGGCGGAAAGATCGCCGGTGGAGAAGCCCGCATTGACCAAGTGCAGGGCCAAAGCCACGGCTTCGCAGTCCGGCAGGGCGCCGCCCAGATACGTGTTCATCGCATCGACCAGAGCTTTGCCTTTGGCATATTCACTCGCGTAGAGCGAACGCACCTCGGCTTCCAGCGGATATTCGATGGTCTGTTTGTTTTGCGATCGGCGAATCGCACCGCAAATATGGTCGGATAATGCCAGCACCAATGCAGGCTGCCGGTCGGTCTGTTCCTTCAGCCCTACGCGGTTCATGGCGTCCGTAACGAGACGAATGATTTCGGGTGGGATCCCGGCCACCTGTTGGGCCATATGGTCGGGATCCTTGCCATCTGCGGGAATGAACCGACGGACGATCTTCGCGTCATCAACATGCTGTCCGGGCTTGGCTTGGAAGCCTATGCCTCGACCGGTGAGAATCACCTCACTATTGCCGTCTTTTGCCAGTACGACATTATTGTTGAATACGCGAAGAACGTCCACGTCGGCCCCTTCCGACTATGCGATTGGTCAGTGCTGAATGTCGATCACCGACTCACCGGCCTTGACATCGACGCCGGTCTTTGGCGCGACGGATGCGAAGGCCACTGTGTTCAGCACCGTCATCAACGTGGTGGTGCTGTATCCAGCTTCCTTAACCTTATCAAAGTCGACGACAACGAGGGTGTCCCCCGCGTTCACATGTTCGTTGGCCTTGACCTTCACATCGAAGCCTTCGCCGTTCATCTTCACCGTGTCGATGCCGACGTGCACGAGCACCTCCACGCCATCATCGGTTTTGATGCCGAATGCGTGACCAGTTTCGGCGACGGTCTGCAGCACGCCGGATACCGGTGCCACAACTTCGCTATCGGCCGGCTGGATGCCGACGCCCTCGCCGAGCGCGCGGGATGCGAACACCGGATCGCCAGTTTCGTCCAAGGAGATCACATGACCGGCGACCGGCGCGTTCACCACGGTGGTGGTGGCAGCAACCGGGGCTTCGGTCTTGGTGGCGGCAGCAGTGGCAGTCGCGGTGGCAACAGCTGGAGCGGCTCCCTCGGCTTCGACAGACGAGACAGCGGCTTTCTGATCGGCGGCCGCGCGGGCCAGCACCTCAGCCTTCTGTTCCGGAGTGCGGTAATCGAAAGTGATGATCAGAAGGAAGGTGGTGAGGAAGGACACGGCGATGGACACTGCATACACCCACATCTGGTTGAAGACCGGAATGGTCAGCAGCGAGGTGAATGCGAAGGTGGTAGTGGTCACGCCGTGCACGGTCTGGCCGGCGGCGGTGACGGACGGGAAAAGCCAACCAAGAATAGCGATGACGACGCCACCGAGACCGCAGCCCACCAGCATGCGCTTGTAGATGAGCTTGTAACGCAGGTGGATGCCGTACAGGGACGGTTCGGAAACGCCACCGAGCAGGCCGGCCGCGAGCGCACCCAGAGCGGTCTGGCGCATGGCCTTGTCCTTGTCACGCACAGCAAGGAAGAGCACGCCAGCGGTAGTGCCGAAGCAGGCGAAGTTCCACACGCCCATCGGGCCTTGGATGAAGTCGTAGCCGAGAGTCTGGATGTTCATGAGCATCAGGGCGTTGAGCGGCCAGTGCAAACCGAGCGGCACGAGGAACGGGTACAGCATCGGAATGATGATGGCGAAGATGAACGGGGCATGGGTGTTCATCCAGGCCAAGCCGACGCCGAGGCCGTTGCCGACCCACACGCCGATAGGGCCGATGATGAAGGCTGTCAGCGCGCCAACGATGATCATGCAGAAGAACGGCACGAAGACCAGCTGGACGCTTTCGGGGATGATCCTCTTCAGTCCGTGGTAGACGAGAGCAAGTACGGCGGCCATGAGCAGCGGCACGAATACGTTGCCGGAATAGTCGCTCAACGCCATCGGCAGACCGAATATGTTGGCCGTGCAAGACTTGGTGCCCAGAGCGGCGTTCTCCACGCACGTGGTGGTCTTGGCATCCATCAGGCCGGTGAACTGCGGGGTCATGAGGATGGCCATGATGGCACCACCCAGCCATGGGTCGACCTTAAGCTTCTTGGCCGCGTTGTAGGCGACCATGATCGGCAGGAAGTAGAACACACCCTTCCAGATGGCCTTCACGAACACCCAGCCTGCGGAGGCCTCGTCATTCGGAATAACGTTCAGCGAAATAAGCAGATTGACCAGCGCGATGATGATGGAAGCGCCGAGCAGCACGCCCAGAATCGGGCGGAAGGAATCGGCGAGATACTCGAAGAAGGAGTCCAGCCAGGCCACCTTGCCGCGAGCCTTGGAACGGGCTTCGGCCTTGACGTCGGCATTGCTCTTTTGACCATCGCCAGACGCGGAGGCACCACCGACACCGGCCATTTCAGGCAGATGCATGATGTTTTCGTACACGGTGGCAACGCCACCGCCGATGACGACCTGGAAACGGTCACCGCTCTGCGGCACCGCACCGAGCACGCCTTGCATGTGCTCGAGACCGTTCTGATCGACCTTGGATGCGTCAACCAATTCAAAGCGCAGTCGAGTGGCACAATGCGTCAGGCTGCGAACGTTTTCAGGACCACCGATTGCAGTGATGATCTGCGATGCAAGTGAGCCAGCCATCCTGTTTTCCTTTCTTTCCCTTACAACCGATTCGATCCAAGCAACACTGCTTCGGGCAACAAAAAAGACCTGAGATATGGCTATGGTTAAGCCACATCTCAGGTCTTGCGTCATTATGTTGACTAGCAACCCTGCTTCAGTCGAATAGCATAGAACTATACACCATCATCTGACATTGCGCAAATCAACCGAGAACACAATCCATCACTAGCGAAAATTCTTATATTTACATACAAACATGCAATAAACAGATAACGTATTCATCGCACATAATGGGACAATTACGCACATTCGCAGCAAAAGCGTGGCAGAATAGTGGCTATGGTTGCAAACAATGCGGGAATGCCCGCCACCCCAGCAGATCTGATCAATGTCGACGAGGTCATCGGCAAGTACTATGACGTCGTCCCCGATCCCAACGTTCCCGAGCAGCGTGTCTCCTTCGGCACCTCCGGACATCGTGGCTCGTCCCTGAAAACCTCGTTTAACGAGGCCCACATCGTGGCCATCACCCAGGCCATCGCCGAATACCGCAAGAAGGCCGGCGTGACCGGCCCGCTGTATATCGGCCGCGACACCCACGCCCTGTCCGAGCCGGCTTGGAAGACCGCCATCGAAGTGCTCGTCGCCAACGGCGTGACCGTGCGCATCGA
>JABLTK010042299.1_pt1 | contig 24232 bp, 19 predicted proteins | sample 7160131 | NCBI WGS metagenome assembly JABLTK01 (sample SAMN14651221, study PRJNA627086) | human gut metagenome | isolation source: feces | host: Homo sapiens
ATCCGCGCTTGGAAGGAAGGCGCAAAATTTTGGGCTCTTTAAGCAGCTCTTCGGGAACGTCGCCGAGGAATCCGTCATTGGGCTGAACGTCGCCGCGCCAATAAACCCTGTCGGGCTGTCCGGGAAGCATAATAGTGACTTTTTCAGATTCTTCCTGACGCCAAACAAGAGTGCCTTTCGTGCCGGCAACCTCGATTGCGAGGTCGTTTCTATGTCCGATGCATATTTGCGAAGCCCTGACCATGCCTTTGCCTCCGTTTGAAAGTTCGCAATAGGCGGTAAAGTGGTCGTCGAGCAAACGGCTCTTGACAAACGTTTCAAGATGCGCCGAAACTTTTACGACGTCCAAGCCCGTCACAAAGCGCAACTGCATAAGCGCGTGCGTGCCGATGTCTCCGCCGCAGAGCGAGCCGCCCGAACGCTTCGGGTCGGTGCGCCAGTCGGCGCCGCCTTCGCCGCCCTGCTTTTCGATTTGTTTTGCGAGCCAGCCCTGTATATAGGACGAATCAACCCAGCGTATCTCGCCGAGAAGTCCGCTTGTGACAACGAAGCGCGCAAACCACGAAGACCAGTGTCCGAGATAGGTGTGGGCAACCGCGAAAGGCAGACCTTTTGCCGTTGCGGCCGCAACTATTTCGTCGGCCTGTTCGAGATTGATTGTAAGCGGCTTTTCGCACATAACCGGAATGCCAGCCTCGATAGCCTTCATCGCGGGATCGTAGTGGACGAAATTCGGGGTTACGATAAGAACGTAGTCGAGTCTTTCCGATTCGGGAAGATTCTTTTGGTCGTTAATCATATCGACATACGAGGCATAGCCCTTGACGGGATACGGCCAATTTTCGGCCTCCTTCATCGCAACTTCGGGATTCGGGTGAAGCGCGGCCGCAACGACTCTGCGCGTGCCGTCCGAAAATATTGCTTTTTGATGAGGCTGGGCGATAAACGCGCCGCAACCGCCGCCGATTAATCCGACATTAAGAGGTCTCTTTGACATAATATATCCTTTTTATTTTCTATTAAAATTGCGCCAAATCCATAGATGGAGCTGCGCGGCGGCGGTATCAAAAAAATAGACGTCCGCCAGCGCGCGGTTGACGTTTTTACGTTAAACAAGGTAACAGTTGGGATTTTTTCTTTCAACTATTTTTTTCGCTTCTTTTATTTTTGTCGAAGCGGCAATCTTTCCGCGGACTCTATACGAGGAATTTCGTGGAGCCGCCGCCCCTGAGCGACAAATCCACGGGGCGGTTCCCGCGCCAGTTTCCGCAAGTGAAATCGGGAATGTCAATCGAGTTGGAACGGTTTGCCACAGACCAAATGCTGAGCGGAAATATGCTCGACCACGCCGCGGCGTCGTAGACGTCGAAATCGGGCGCGAGCCCGTTTCGCAAGCAATCGGCGATTCTCCAAATCATCAGATAGTCCATACCGCCGTGGCCGCCGCCGCGCTTTGCGGCTCGTCCTGCGAAACGCAAAAGCTCCGGTTCGTGTTTTTTCAGTATTTCGGCGCATTCGCCGTCCGGCAGAAATTTGTGCGAAAAAGACATTTTTGCCGGCAGCGGATACTTTTGCACAAATCCTTTTGTTCCGCTTATTATGTGCTTTCGGTCGTACGGCCGGACGGTGGAAACGTCGTAGAAAATCGTAAGCAGCCGCCCGTTTTTTGTGCATATCAAAGTGGTATTGGAATTTCCGCACGGCGCGACCCCTTCGGGTATCGACAGTTCGGGGTGTTTTGCCGCGTGTTTTTCCGAAAATCCGCGCAGTGTGAAGTCTCCGCTTTGCATTGAGGACATATAGTCGAAAGCGTCGCCGCGGTTGACCCCGAACGCCCATGCCAATGGGCCGAGACCGTGTGTCGGATACAGATTGCCGTTGTTTTTCAGCTGCTCGAAATAACGCCAAAGAGCGCCGTCGAACCATTTAAGCCTATTGTCGTAGTTGCTTACAACGTCGTGGATATATGCGCCCTCCCCGCCGACAAGCTCGCCGAGAACGCCGTCTTTGGCCATTTGTATGGTTGCGAGCTCAAAATTGTCGTAGCAGCAATTTTCCATCTGAATGCAGTGCCTGCGGGTGCGCTCGGACGTTTCGACAAGCTTCCAACAGCCTTCGAGAGTGGTCGCCGCCTGAACTTCCACGGCGGTATGTTTGCCGCACTCCATGGCGTATACGGAAACCGGAACGTGCCACTCCCACGGAGCCGCGTTTACGACCAAATCGACATTCTCCGATTCGCACAACGCGCGCCACGACTCCGGCGCGCCGTAAAATTCCAGAGCCTTGGGCTTTTAACCGACTCCAGATATTTTTGCGCGTCCTCGACGGCCTTCTTGCGCACGTCGCACAAAGCCGTAATCTCGACTCCGTCGACTTTTGTCCAAAGCTTTAAATGCGTTGTGCCTCTCGACCCTATTCCGACAAGCCCCACCCTCAGCTTTTCGATTTTCGGCGCGGCATAGTTGCACATATTAAATTTGCAGCGCCGTTTTTTTGAACGCTCGACTGCGTCGGCAATCGACTCGATGTTTTCTTCGACAGTCGAGCAGCCGCCGACAAGCATAAGCGCGGACGCAAGCGAAGCGTCCGCCAAAAATTCTCTTCTTCTCATGTGTGTTTCCTCCGTTAAATAATTTTCAATTAATCACACGCGAAAAATTTTTCAAAAAAAAATCCTAAACTGCGGACGGCATCAATCCTTCGACATAAAGTAGCGCTGGCAGGAAAACTGTTCCGCGCTTTTCATGTCGGAAGACTTATAATACGCCCCGTTGGGATGCAAAATACTCGAAAATTGGTTGTCGCGAAGGAGCGCGGGCAGAATGTCGTCGACGATTCTTTTCTTCAAGTCGGCGTCTTCAATCGGGAACAGGCACTCTATTCTCTTGAACATATTGCGCGTCATTATGTCGCCGCTTCCGGCATAGACTATCGGGTCGCCGCCGTTTTCAAAATAGTATATTCTGCTGTGTTCGAGATAGACGCCGACGATGCTTTTCACCGAAATGTTTTCGCTCATTCCCTCCACCCCCGGAACGAGAGCGCAGATTCCGCGGACAACCATATCGATTTTCACGCCCGCCTGCGACGCTTCGTAGAGCGCGTCTATCGACGACTGTTCCACGACGGAATTTACCTTGATGACTATCCTTGCGGGTTTCCCCGCCTTGGCGTTTTCCGTCTCGCGTTTGACAAGCTCCAAAAATTTGGAATGGAAGCAGAAGGGCGCGACCATAAGCTTGTCGAATTTCGGCTCGATTATTTTCCCCGTAAGGGTGTTGAAAAGGTTTGCGACCTCCGCCGACAGGTCTTCGCGCGCGCTGAAAAAAGAAAGGTCGGTATATATTTTTGCAGTCTTGGAATTGTAGTTTCCCGTGCCGAGATGGACGTACCTGCGGAGAACCCCGCCCTCTTCGCGGCGGACGATTAGGCACGTTTTGCAGTGGGTCTTGAACCCGACTATTCCGTAAACGACGTGCACGCCCCGCTCTTCGAGCTCCCGCGCCCATTGAATGTTGTTTTCCTCGTCGAACCTTGCTTTCAGCTCGACAAGCACCGTAACCTGCTTTCCGTTTATGGCGGCCTCCTTCAAGGCCTTTACAATCGGAGACCCTTGGCTTGTGCGGTAGAGCGTAAGCTTTATCGCCAGCACGTTCGGATCTTTCGCGGCCTTTGCGATAAACTCCTCCACCGGGGCGAAACTTTCGTAAGGGTGGTGGAGCATTCTGTCCTTCTCGCGAATGACGGAAAAATAGTCGTCGCAATTTCTGAATTCGGACGGAATCGACTGCCGATAGGGGGGGAATTTCAAATCGGGTCTGTCAATCATGTCGTACGCAACCATAAGGCGCGCCAAATTTAGCGGGCTTGCGGGAATTCTGTAAATAAAGCTTTCGTCGATGTCGAGCGCGGTAACAAGCGTCCGCAACGAGGAATCGGAAACGCAGTCCTCGATTTCAAGCCTTACGGCCGCGCCTTTGCGGCGGTTGTGAAGCTCGTTTTCGATTGTCTGCAACAGATTTTCCGTTTCCTCCTCGTCGATATATAGGTCGGAGTTTCTCGTTATTCTGAAAATTGCCGAATTGCGCACTTTGTATCCTGGGAAAAGCTGCTCCGCGTAATATTTGATTGTGTCGCTCAAATAAACGAGGTGCGTTTCTTCGGGATTTTTCGTCTCCACCCTTATGACGCGCGAGAGAATCGGCGGCACGGGAATGATTGCGATGTCGCTTGGCGAGCGTTTTACCGCCGGATTGGCTATCGAAAGCAGAACGTAAAGCCCCTTGTTCCTCAAATGCGGAAACGGGTGGGCGGGGTCAACCGCAAGCGGCGTCAAGGCCGGATATACATTGTCCTCGAAATATTTTTTAAGCCATTCCTTTTCCGCGTTGGAACATTCCTTCGGGGTTTTGAAAAATATTTTTTCCCCGCGAAGAGCCGGCACAAGATGCTCCGTCCAGGCGGAATATTCGTCGACCGTCATTGCAGCGGTTATCACGCTGATGCGGCGGAGCTGCTCGCGAGGGCCCAGCCCGTCGAAGCCGACGTCGAGCACGCCCGATTCCAACTGCTGTTCGAGACCCGCGACGCGTATTTCAAAGAATTCGTCGAGATTGCTGCTTACAATCGAAAGAAAGCGCATCCGTTCGAGAATAGGAAAAGTCGGCTCCGCGCAAAGATTCAGAACGCGGCGGTTGAACGCCAACCAACTCAGTTCCCTGTTAAAGTACCGCTTTTCCACTTGTTTTTTTCGATTCATATATAATTGTTATTCGTATTAAACGATAGCCGCAAAAACGATTATGTCAACAAACGTAATCGCGCAAAAGTTAAAACAAAAAAGCGCATTTTTTTTGAAACGCGGCTATTTTTGAAAAATATCGGGATATTCGTGTATTAAATAAACCGGAGTGCAGCTCCAGGCGTGGCACGCGCTGTTTGCCGGAAAAAATCCGTACGGGGAAAAGAAGTCGTCGTTGGGGTCGTAAGCTTCCCAAAAAGTGTCCGCGCCTTTTTTTACCATGCCGCCCCAATATTCTTCGAGATATTTGCGCGCCCCGTCCTTCATTCCGCATTTTATCATCGCCTCCACAAGGTAGTGTGTGGCGTACGGAGTTCCGATTTTTACGGAATCGGGAGAATTTAACGCCTTCGTTATGGCGGTTCGGCATATTTCTTCGTCGGCAAATTCGGCGAGAGCCGCCCATGCCTGCGAAAGAACCGAAACCTGTTTGTTTTTTCCGCTTACGAAAACTTTTTCCTTCGGGGAATAAAACTTTTCCCGCGCCGCCGCACGCATTTTTTCCGCGAGGCCTTTCCAGCATTCCGTCTCCGATTCCCTGCCCAGCTCTTTCGCCAGCGCGCGGATTTCGTTCAGGGCGACGACGCACGAAGCCTGAATCGAAACATGGACGTCAAGCCCCTTGCGCCAATCGAAAAAGAGCCAGGCGCGGGTTGACTCGTCGAATATTCCGTCGGGGCGGACGCATTCCAAAGCCAATTCCATTTGCCTCTTGGCGACCTTCCACAAATCGTTTGCCGTTTGATAGTCTTTCGTGTCTTCGAGGTAGTCTCGCAAAACCGATATGTACAAAAGGCTGTACGGAATCAGGCGGCTGTGCTGCGCGTGCGGAGTCGGCTTTTCAAAACAGCACGGATTTACAAAGCCGTTTTCCTCCGCCGTGCCTGCGAACAAATACAGACACCGTTTTGTAAGGGCGAAATTTTTAAAGCTGTGCCTGTTTGCCAAATTTTCAAGATACATATCGCCCAGCCAAAGGCGTCTGTCGCGCTTCGGCCCGTCTTCGTAAACCTCCTGCATGCACTCGCGGAGGGTTTCGATGCCGACGCGCCTGATGTCGGAAATCATCTTGGGGCAGTCTTTGTTCGGAACGGTTTTCACGTCGCCCGCGGACGTCTGCGCGGTAAGGTACATATCCGTCAAGGCGTATTCGTACCCCCTCCAATTGGAGAGCGTTTCGATTTTCAAATACCTGAAAGACATTCTCCGCGGAATGACAAACGTAACATTCGGTTCCGTAATCGTGACGATTTCATCCTGCATCCACGAGCGCGCCAAAGAGCTTTTCCACGGTTCGAGCGGCGTGTTCAATTCGGCGGGAAGCTCCGCAAAATGGAATTTTAGGCGGACGGGAGCGTCCATTACGCGCTTCAAAATTTTCGTCGAAAAGGTGAAATAGCCGGTGTAATGCCTGCCGAAATCCAAAATAACGCTCTTTTCGGCCTGAAAATTGCGCTTGTAGAGGTCGTCGGGCTTGCCGATTTTCTCGAACCGCCACCCCTGAAATGCCGAGGGGTCTTCAACGGCTTTCAGAACAGCCGTCGGGCGCACTACGCTGTATTTTAAATCGGGAGCAGATTTTGCGGCAATGTCCAGCCACTTTTGTCTGTCGTTTTTGTAATAGTCGGCGGCGGGCAAAAACGACGACGCCAAAACGGCGATTATAAACAAAACAAATCTATGCATGGCAATGAGGCTGTCCTTTAGAATTGAGGGAATTCTAAAAATTGATTTTCTAAAAGTTGTTAAGTACGCGGATTGATAGTAAATTCGGCATATGCCGATCCATCGAAAAGAGCGATGCCAATGTAGTAGGATTTAATTTCAATTTTTCAGATTTTATTTATTTTGTTCTTCCTACGTACTTATCTTCGCCTTTTTCGGCTTTACCTTTAAAAAAGTCATCGACAGCTTTATTGTAATCTTTCTGCCAATTACCGTCTTTAGTATTTAAAAGCTGAACTACCCACAATTGTAATTGTTTGTTTTTCCAATTTACTTTGCAGTTTGTATTCCATGCACCGCCATGGCCAAACCAACCATTGCCCGCAACATTCAATCCCAAAGAATATGAGCCCAAAGATTGCGGACGAGTTGATGTGGCAAGTAAATTCTTAACTGTGTCTTCTTTCAATATTCTCACTCCGTTATCGCCCACGCCCAAATTCATAAGCATTTTATAGAACTTCAGCTGGTCGTTAGCGGTTGTCCACAAGCCTGCGCCTGCCGACGGAAATACGGTTGGCCCGTTATGCGGCAACGGCATCCAGTTGTTAAAAAGCGTAAATTCCGGCGCTTTGCCTTTGCTGATTTTATACATGGAAATATGATTTTTCAACTGCTCGTCTGTTGGATTAAATGTTGTATTTTTCATGCCCAAAGGTAGCAATACGCGTTCTTTCAAGAACACGTCCCAAGGCTGCTTGGTTACAACTTCGATAACAGCGGCACCAATGTCTATCCCCGTGTTTGAGTATTGGGATTTTGTTCCAGGCTCAAATAATAGCGGCTCGGAAGCGGCTTCTTTAGATGTGTCGCGCAAAGAAAGTCCGGGCCAACCCTTTACTTTTTTTGAGGGAATTTCAAACGGGAAACCTGCCGTATGGTTCATTACCATTCTGATTGTAATCTGATTCTTTGCAGGAACCAACTGAACTTTGCCCTCTTTATCTTTTACGAGAACTTTCATTTCTTTAAATTCGGGAAGATATTTTGACACGGGTTCGTCCAAAGAAATTTTGCCTTCTTCGACAAGCATCGCAATTGTTACGCCGCAAAAGCCTTTTGTTTGCGAACATTGCATAAACATCTGGTCCATTGAAATCTGACGTTTTTCATCAACATTTGCAAAACCTACACAAGCAATATCTTGTTTATTTGCTTTTTCATCGATTAACACACTTATTGCACCCGGGAGATTTCCTGATTCGACATGCGGTTTTAACGCCTGCTCGACAATGTGCGTTTCTTGTTTACAAGCGCAAACAAGAAGATTGAGCGATAACAACACAAGAGGAATTTTATATAAGTTTTTCATTTTAATAAGTTCTGTTTTTTTAATTTTTCTCAAAAAATGCAAAAAAATTATTTCTAAACTAAGGCAGTCCCATAAAAAAAGATTCGGGCGTGGAGAAAATCAGTTTTTGGAAGAACGCCAAATAAGAAAGACGCCCGCCGCCTGAAAGAGAATGTTCGGAATCCAGATTAATATATCCGGACGCATCGTCGGAAATTTTTCGAGCCACGAGATGAGAACGGTCATCATATAGTAGCTCATCGCGAGCGCGAGCGCTATGGCGAGGTTGGCAAACGTTTCGCTTCTACTCGCCTTGATGCCAAGCGGTACGGCGAGAACGACCATCGAGAATATCGAAAACGCCATCGCAAAATTCTTTTGTATTTGCAACTGAACCTCTATTCTATCCCGAAAAGCGAGTTCGGGCGTAGTTTTTTCAAGCGGGCGCGGGTGCCATGTGTGTCGGGCTTCCATCAGTTCGCCGAAGGTCATTACTTTTAGGCGTTTCGCGCTTTTGTCCATCGACCCCAGAATTTCGTTTAGGGGAAGCTTTATCACAAGTTCGTCGAATCTCGCCGAGGGAAGAGGTTTCCGCAAATCTTCGGGGTCGCCGCTGCGCGAACGCTCCGCACTGCCGTTTTTGAGGGTCAAAACGATTTCGTCGTGCTCGTCCGAATAGGAAAGAACCCCGCGCTCGGACTGTATCGAAACCTGCGCTTTGCCGCTTTTGTCAAGCTCCCAAATTCTGAAACTGACAAGCTCTTTGCCGTCGGAGGAATTTGCGTAAATGACATATCCCGGAAAATCCCTTATGAAAGCCCCCGGCTGGATAAATTGAAGCGGATTCGACCTCACCAAGTTTCGCAGCATCGACTTGTACGCGTAGTCGGCGGCGGGCGCGTAGTAAAAGTTTATCGCTACCGAAAAGAGCGACGCGCATATCGCCAGAAAGAAAACAGGCGCCGCCATGCTGTAAATCGACCTTCCGCAGGCCTTCATCGCAACGACCTCGCTTTGCGCCGACATTCTGCCGAACACAAGGAGAATGCCCGTCAGCATACCAAGCGGCAGGGCGTAGGGAATCACGCCGGGGATAATCAGCGCGACAATATAAATAAACGTCGAAACGCTCAGGCGTCCCGCCGCGAGCTCGCCCATGACTTCCTTTATGACGTTTCCGAGAACGAGAACGAACACGAACAGGGCGACGGTCATAAAAGCCGCCATCGCCACTTGTTTGAATATGTATTTGTTGATTGTTCCCATGTCGAAAAAAAGTTGGTTTGAGTATGTCCGATTACCCGCAAATAACGCAATCCAAAAAAATCCTATTTTCGGGCGGGCGGCGCGCCGACCCCCGACTTGCGCGCATAAACTACTATTGCGACTCCCGCCAAAAGCGTAAGCGCGGAATAGAACGTTCCGCGGCTCAACCCCATAATCGGAGCAACCCCGACATCGGGCTCGCGGAAAACCTCGCAAACTATGCGCATGATTGCGTACACAATCAGAAATTCGCCGGCAACCTGCCCTTGCGGCAGCTTCCCCTTCCAAAATCTCCATTGAAGATACAAAAATATGAACAGCCCCTCGCCGAACGCCTCGTACAGCTGGGATGGATGCCTTGCCGCAATCCGTTCAAGCGCCGTTCCCGCAGGCGCCGAATGGGGGAATATCATCGCCCAGGGGGCGTCGGAAATCTTGCCCCATAATTCTCCGTTCACAAAGTTCGCAATGCGTCCGAGAAAAATTCCGGGAGTGCAGGCGGTCGTAACGATGTCGGCTATTTTCCAGAAAGACACCCGTTTGGCGTATCCGAAGGCGACCATCGCCAGAACAACGCCGATAAATCCGCCGTGGCTTGCCATGCCCCCCTTCCAAATCTGGAAGGCTATAAACGGATTTTCCGCAAAGTTGGCAAAATCGTAAAAAAGCATATAGCCGAGTCGGCCTCCTATGATGACCCCGAACAGAAGATAGGTAATTAGGGACGAATTGTCGTCCGGCGTCAGGGGGCTTTTGCACTTTTTGTAATAAAAATTAAAAAGCAGCAGGGCGATAAGGAATCCGGCAAGATACGCAAGTCCGTACCATCTCACGCCGTCGATAGCCCAGCCTTCGGGGAAGCGAAACGCGAACGGATCGAATTCTACAACGTAATGTGCAAATAAATTTTCCATCGAAATAATGTTTGAAGTATTTATATAGGCGCGTAAAGTAAATCCTGAAAAATTTTTTATCAATGAAAGAATTCGACATTAAAGAACTTATCGAGTCGCGCGCAGGCGAGAACTACGACCTCCACGAAAAATATATGAACCGCACCCTCGCAACGGTTCTAAAAACCATAGGGTTCGACAAGTGCTACAAAAGCGCAAAAGGCGCATATCTATACGACGCCGACGGCACGCCTTATCTCGATTTTCTTACGGGCTACGGCGTATTCGGCATGGGTCGCAACCACCCTGTTATCGCAAAGGCATTGAAAGACGCAATCGACATGGACTTGTCGAATATGGTTCAGCTCGACTGCGCACTGCTAAGCGGGCTGCTCGCCGAAAGAATAGTAAAGCTGCTCGACAACCGCTGCACCGCCGTATTCTTCTGCAATTCGGGAACGGAAGCCAACGAAGGCGCGATAAAATTCGCAAGGGCGCACACCAAACGCGAAAGAATTTTGTCGATGTCCAGCGGCTACCACGGCCTCACATACGGCTCGCTGTCGATTACAAAATCGCCCCACTTTCAGGACGGATACGGCACAATGCTCCCCGGCACGGGAAACGTGCCACACTACGACATCGACGCGCTCGAAACCGAGCTTAAAAAAGGCGACGTCGCCGCATTCATCTTTGAGCCCGTGCAAGGCAAAGGCGTCAATTTTCCGCAGGACGACTATTTCCAAAAAGCGCAGGAACTGTGCCGCAAATACGGAACGCTTCTCATCGCCGACGAAGTGCAGACGGGCTTCGGACGCACCGGCAAATGGTTCGGCTACCAGCATTGGAATCTCGACCCCGACATCGTCACCATGGCGAAAGCCATGAGCGGCGGCTATGTTCCGTGCGCGGCCTTCGTGACAACGAGGGAAATCCACCAAAGCTCCTTCTCGTCGCTTGACAGATGCGTCGTGCACTCAACCACGTTCGGGCGCAACAATCTGGCGATGGTCTGCGGCCTTGCCACAATCTCCGTTCTGGAAAACGAAGGGATGGTCGAAAACGCCGCAAAAATGGGAAAATTGCTTCTCGACAAGCTAAACGCCCTAAAAGAAAAGCATTCATTCATAAAGGAAGTCCGCGGCAAGGGAATGGTTTTGGCGATAGAATTTCAGGAGCCGAAAGGTCTGGGACAAAAACTCGCGTGGAAGTCGCTGAAACTCGCGAACGACGCACTCTTTACACAGATGGTCGTAACCTCGATGATTGACAAGCACCACATTCTAACCCAAGTCGCCAGCCACGGACTCGACGCGGTAAAGATTTTGCCGCCGTTTATGATAACCGAAACGGAAGTCGACAAATTTGTAAACGCCCTCGACGACGTTCTCGCAAACGCGGCAAACGTCACGGGCCCGCTTTGGAAATTCGGCACGCGCCTCTTGAAGGCCTCGATGAACAATAAAAAAGCCCAATAACATTATGACCGACTACGCGCAATTTTGCGAAAACTGCAAACATCTCCAAGAGCGCGTCGAACGCGCATGCTCGGTTTGCGGACGCGATGCCGCCGAAGTCAAAATATTGCCCGTCACCAAAACGCACCCGATTGACGCCGTGGAATACGCCGCCAAATTCGGATTTGCGTCGGTCGGCGAAAATCGGGTGCAGGAAATCGTCGAAAAGTTCGACTCGCCCCGCGGCCTCGCGCTGAAAATCCGCTGGGAGCTAATCGGGCATCTGCAATCGAACAAAGTAAAACACGCCGTCGAAAGGGTCGGAAGAATACAAAGCGCCGACTCGCCGAAACTGCTGAAAAAGATAAGCGAAGAATCGGCGAAAATCGGCAAAACAATGCGCGTTTTGCTTCAAATAAACTCGGGCAACGACCCCGCCAAATTCGGCGTCGATATGTCGGAAGCCCCCGACCTGCTCGGATTCGCGCTCGAACAGAAAAATCTGAAGGTCGAAGGCCTTATGGCCGTCGCGCCGCTCGACTCGAACCTCGACACCGCGACAAAATGTTTTGAAAATCTCCGCAATTTGCGCGACTCCCTGCAAAAACAATTTTCCGTATGCCTGCCCGAACTCTCGATGGGAATGAGCGGCGATTTGGAACGCGCGGTAGAGGCCGGATCCACAGTCGTCAGAGTCGGCACTTTTCTTTTCGGCGAAAGGGACTACCGTTTGTAAAATGTCGGATTTCATGCAGCCATCGGATTTGACGCGCGGCGAATTTTTAAACCGAAACGGAAATTCGCCCGAAAAATTTTTCGCCGTTTTCGGGAAACCCGTCGGACATTCGCTAAGCCCGCTGATGCAAAACGCCGCCCTGCGCGAAATCGAAAAAACGGATTCGTCCTTCCGCGGCTCAAAATATTTCGCCTTTGAAGTGTCGCCCGAAAGCCTCGGCGACGCCCTAAAAGAGTTTTGGCGCAAAAATTTCGGCGGAATAAACCTCACCATTCCCCATAAGGAGGTTGCGATGAAAATAGTTTCCGACTTCGACGATTCCGCAAAACTCGCCAACGCCTGCAACACGCTTTTGCGCACGGAAAACGGCTGGAAAGGCTTTAACACCGACGGATTCGGCATAACCGCCGCGGCGGAATACGCCTTCGGAAAAAGTTTTGGAAACGCGGACGTCGTAATATTGGGAGCGGGAGGCGCGGCAAGGGGCGCGGCGGCCGCTATTATCGGCGCGGGCTGTAAAAGTTTGCTTGTCGCCAACAGAAATGCCGAACGTCTGCAAAAATTTGCCGATGATTTAACCGTGGGCAATTTTAAAATCGAGACCTCTCCGCTTGACGAAATCGAAGAAAAGATTCCGCGCGGCGCGATTGTCATAAACGCCACATCGCTCGGACTAAAAGCGTCCGACGCCCCCGTCATAGACTTCGCGAAAATCCCCCAAGACTGCGTGTTTCTCGATATGCCCTACCGCCGCGACGCCGAGACGCCCTCGGTGGAAGCCGCCCGACGCTCGTCTATAAAGGCGGAAAACGGGCTTGCAATGCTCGCGTGGCAGGGCGCAAAATCGCTTTCAATCTGGACAGGCAAACCGCTCTACGGCTCTTTAATGCTCGAAAAATTAAAGGAACATCTCTATGGACATCGCTGAAATAAATTCGCAATTCCCCGCAATATTCGACGTCTTTTTTTTCCTCTTCGGAGCGTGCGTCGGAAGCTTTCTCAACGTGTGCATAATAAGGATTCCCAAAGGCGAGTCCATAATAAGCCCGCCGTCGCACTGCGCCTGCGGCGAGCGCATCAAATGGTTCGACAACCTTCCGATTGTCGGCTGGTTTCTTCTCGGCGGGAGGGCGCGCTGCTGCAAGCGCCGGATATCCTTCCGCTATCCGTTTGTCGAGCTTCTCACGGCGTTTGTCTATCTCGCATTATGGACGATGAACAATCCCTATGTGGCTTTCGGCGGAATGGTCTTCGCCGCGCTCATGATTTTCTGCACGTTTGTGGACATCGACAATATGATGCTGCCCGATTTTGCCACAATCGGCGGGGCGATAATCGGCTTTCTGCTTTCGCTGATGATGCCGCAGCTCCACAACGCTATGATAAGCGACGCCCCTTTCGCCGCGTCGGTGATAGCCTCCGGCATAAAATCGGCGATTGGAATAATAGTCGGCACGGGCGTGCTTTATTGGGTAAGGATACTCGGCGAATGCGTTTTTAAGAAGGAGGCGATGGGCGAAGGCGACGTCATTCTTATCGGCTGCATCGGCGCGTTCTGCGGCTGGCAGGGGGCGCTGTTCGCAATCTTCGGAGGCTCTATAATCGGCGCGCTCACGATGATACCGATGGTTGCCACAAAAAAACTGGTCTTGAAAAAGTCGGCCAAAAAGCGTTTCGGCGACGGAAGCGAAGCCGACCCGTTGGCAATACCGTTCGGGCCGTGGCTGGCGTTCGGGGGCATGTTCTATTTTATGTTTCTGAAAGACTGGGTAGACTTGTACTTTTCAAACATAGCAAGAGCCTTCTTCGGAATATAATGCCGGAAGATAAAACAGACATACCGCAACTTGACGAATTTCTTTTTCGGATAAGCCGTCAGCGGCGCTATTCAAAATATACCGTCAGAAATTATCGCGAGGCCGTATTCGACTGGATTACGTGGATAAGGGCGTCCGAAATGTCGGGAGGCGACTTTCTGCGCGCCGACAAGAAGACCGCCCGCGCATACGTTGTCGAACTCGGCATGAAATATTCGCATTCGACAATCCACAACCGCGTTTCGGCCATACGCTCGTTTTACAAATATTTGATACAAGCGCAAACGGTCGACGCCGACCCCTTTTCGCTGGTAAGGCTGCCGAAAATGAAAAAAGATTTGCCCGTATTCCTGAGCGAAAGCGCGATGCCGCCTTTGCTTTCCGCGCCGCGGGAGGACGAGAATTCGGGAGGCTTGGAGAAAATCGACGCCGTGCGCGACGCGCTTTGCCTTGAGCTTCTTTACGGGGCGGGACTGCGCGTAAGCGAACTTTGCAATCTGAAATGGGGCGACATAGACTTCGCCGCAAATTCGGCAAAGATATTGGGCAAAGGCTCGAAAATCAGATTTTGTCCGTTCGGGGAAAAGGCAGGCGAAGTGTTGCGGCTGTGGCGGAACGAATTTGCCGTATCGACAGACAAAGACGACTACGCCATAACTTTGAAGGACGGCAAGCCGCTTTATCCGCGCTATGTGCAAAGAATGCTGAAAAAATATCTTGCCGAGACGGGACTGCCATCGAACATAACGCCGCATAAATTAAGACATTCCTTTGCGACACATCTTGTAAACGGAGGCATAGATTTAAGGTCGTTGCAGGAAATGCTGGGGCATGCGAGCCTTTCTACGACGCAAATTTACACGCATTTGAGCACGAGAAAACTTGTTGAGGAGCATCGTTTAAACCACCCGCGGGCGATATTGTAAGTCTGCGAAAAAAATCCGATATATGAAATCGGAGAGCCAAAAAACCGCTTGACAAAATCAAAAAAGGCGGCAAACTGCAAAAGCTTTAAAAATTGACCGATGGTGTAATGGTAGCACAAAGGTTTCTGGCACCTTTTGTTGGGGTTCGAGTCCCTATCGGTCAACGTTTGACGAATATGTTTCGGCTAAAATCGAGCCGACGGCAAAAAACGGCAGGACTGGTCACGTATATCGGTACGCTCCCACTCCTGCCGTTTTTTGCGTCTCAATTTCGTCTCGAAATCTATTGCGTCAAACAATCCGAGAAAGTTCGCAATAGCGTATCGAACTCCCCATAAAAATCTGCGGCGAACAGCATAGACATACTGTCCGTTTTTTTATTCCCGCTTGGCGCTCCCTTGAAAGGAGGGAACAACTCTTGCTTAAACGTCGCACATTTGAAACCGCACATATTAGAAATTATATTATTATACTCGTGTTCTCTATTATTTCTTTTATCGAGACAGGTCGGACGGCAACGCTTCGGTTTAGCAATAGTGTATCCCAGTCTAAGACATCTGCATTATGTTTCAAAAAAAGGGCTTGCCTACGCCTGACGATTTTATGATTTTATAAGAGGTTTTCCTCTTAACAATAAAAATAATATCTATGGCTATTATAAAATGTGCGGAATGCGGAAAAGAAGTCAGCAGCTTAGCAAAAATATGCCTAAATTGCGGCAATAACATTGAAGAACAAGTTAGAAATACAATTCCCGAAATGCCGGAAGATTTACGAATTGGTGCGGCAATAAAAAATTCCATATTGAATATAATATTGTTGGAGGACGAACCGATAAACGCCCTGTTAACCTGCCACACACACGGTTTATCCATTTTCTTCGGGAAAGAAATAGAAACTATAAATTTCTCTCAAATTATAGATTTTAGAAGAACTGTCAGCAGACGCCTGCATAGAACGGCTATTACATCGAGCTATATAGATACGCCATATTTGAGCCTTGAATATTGGAGTGTAAAATCAAAAAAACGCGTAACATATGCAATCCAACTCGCCGAACAATCGTGCATTTACATCGACGAGAATCAAATATTCTCGGATTTTATGTCTATATATAAAAAACAGCTTTTAAATTCAAAACATTCCACCCCCAAAGATGTAAACATTAAAGAATCGATAAACGAGTTAATAGAAATAGCCGACAAAAAGAATTTTAAAATCTTTATCGGCTGCGGAATTTTCGTTCTGTCATTTGTTATTTTATTTGCTTTTCTCGGCGTTTATGAGCATCTTTCGGAAAAAGAAAAAGACATATTGAATTTTATAATTTGTCCTCTTATTCTTATTATCGTGTTAATCATAGCATATTTCATAATGCACACAATATCCTGTTTTTTCAGAAAATACTCCTAAAAAAAACGGCGCGGAGAGACACAAAAAATGCCGTCTTTCAAACAAAGCCAAGACGACATCCAACATATGTGAAAAATCCGATTTATTATTTTCGCCGACGATATGCCGCTAAACCAAGCGCCAATACCGCTATGAATTGCCATGCCGCAGGCTCAGGAATTAAGGTAATATCCGTAATGCACGGAGATATGTCGTTATAAAGAGATTTTATGAAAGGGATTCTTGCCACAATATCGTATTGAAGAAGCAGCTCTCTCTCGTCTATTTTTGTATCGTTTATATAAACCGAATAAACCAGCGTACTGCCGTTGGCGGAAAAGTCGATTTTCACCACGTCATCGGCGGTTATTTCCCCAAAAGAAACGGGCAATTCCAACGATTTAACCGCGGCATCCGGCCTCAGAATTTGCGAATAGGCAACTGTTAATGCGGGCGCATAAACTATGTTGCTTACATTGCCGCTTTCGTCCATATCCATCGAAACAAGACTTCTGTTAATTTCAAATTCAATATCGTCAAATAAGTAAAACCAAGCATAAACCGGATATCCCTAGTTTGAATCGGGGAAAAGACCTTTTAATGAAAAGCTCCCGCTTGCTGTCGATGTTTGCGGCGTATTATATGTCCAAGTATAAATATCCTCCTCTGCGGTTTTTGCCCATTCGGATTCGACAAACGGCGAAGCGGACAATTTTGATACAGCAATTAAAACAAGCGCAATTGAGAAAAATAATTTCATATTTAGATATACTTTTTATAATTTTTAAAACAATAATTCCAATAAAAATTATAATTGCAAGCATTATACGCCATAAAATCTGCGGTAAAAATGGGTATCGGCGCGAAGCACGAAATACGAATTTACGCGCTCGATTAAAACCCGAAAACAAAATTTACGGCCTCACAGCAAACCGCCGACAACAAACTTGGAGGTATTGTTGATTTTGCCCGCTATTTCGCTTCCGTCTCTACGTCCAATCCACACTTCCCCGTTCTTTCGGTTGACCATTTTGTAGGTGCCGTCTCCCATAATTTCGCCGTCGAGCGACGTCTCCTTTATGCGCGTGGCGCGGGACGGATAAACGTCGAAAACAAACTTCCCCGTAGACGTTACGGAATGCACCTTGATGGTTCCTTTGCGCGAAGCGGCGCTCCATGTCAAACTTCCTCCCGTTTCAAAAGGCAAATCCCAAACCGAATTTGAACGCGATATTTTGAAATTGTACCCGTTGTTTATTTTTCCAGTTATCGTATTTCCGTCGAGTTTGCCGTTCCAAACTTCCTTGCCGTCGACGCTTCGCAATATGCACGCTCCGTTGGGGGAAAGGCTTCCGCCCATTCTTACGGCCTTTTTCTTTTTATCAAAATCGTCGAATTTATCGACCGAAAAGTCGTCGCCTTTCATCGACACTATTTTCATCGTTCCCCGGACGCCGCCGTACGACCATTTGACAACATCGCCCTTTGAAAACGGCAACTTGGACACGGACTTCACCGAATGGGACATATAACTTGGAACTTTCCAGGTTATCCTGAAATCATATAAATTGTTTACTTTCCCCACGAGCGTATTTCCGTTGAGATTTCCCGTCCAAACTTCGTTCCAAGCGGGATTTTCCAATCTGCAAGTTCCGTCGGCAAATATTTCACCGCTCATTTGGACTTCTTCCGCCTGCCGATTTTTTTCGTTGCGCTGTTCCAGCGTAAACTTTCCGCCGCAAACCGACAAAACTTTCATCGTACCCTTTCCCGCGCCCGTATCCCATTCCAGTATATCGTTGCGCTTAAAGGACAAGCCGGCGGGTTGGGGATTGTAATCTGGGCTAAACAAAGCGGCGAGCTCCGCATCGGGAAGCGCGCAGGATACGAGAAAGGGTGTTATTGCAGCGCAAAATAAGGCGGCTAAGCAATGTTTTATCATATGTATAAAAATTTTAACTCTTTTTTTGAATTGCGAGAATTGTGATATCGTCGCTTTGTTCCTCGCCCTTTTCAAATTCGACAACGTCGTTCATCACGGCGTTTACGATATCGGTCGGCCGGGATTCTTTCGGCTGGGATTCCAGCAGTTTTTCCAGACGCTCTTCGCCGTAAAATTCCTGCCCGAAAGAAAGCGCCTCCGTTACGCCGTCGGTATAGCATATCAAAGTTTCGCCCGCACCCAGCTTTATGGTTTCCGACTTGAATCCGCCGTCGGGAAAAACTCCCAATATCCTGTTGACCGACACTTTCACCGCTTCGATTTTACCGTCCGCCTTTTTTATGTACGGAGGATTGTGCCCGCAATTCGCGAATTCCATTTCGGACGTTTCGGGATTGTAAAAGCACATAAAAAATGTGACGAACGTGCATCTCTCGTTCGATTCCGCAAGCATGTCGTTCATAAAGTTTACTATTTCGGAAAGGTCGCGGCTCATTTTCGCACCCGACCTTATCAGCGTCATTACCCGCGCCATAAACAGAGCCGCGGGCATTCCCTTCCCCGATACGTCGCCGATGGCGAAGCAAGTGCGTCCGTCGGGAAGCTCGAAGAAATCGTAAAGGTCGCCGCCCGCCTGCTTTGCTGGTTTCATCGTGGCCGCCGCCTCCAACGACGCGTTCTCTATCGACTTTCCGGGGAGAAAGCTTTCCTGAATGTCGCCCGCTATTCTCAATTCGCTTTCGGCAAGATTTCTCGCCTGCGCTTCCTTCTCCAAATTTACGATATATTCGCGGAGTTTTTCGCGCATCGTCGATATGTTCAGGGTCAAAGACGACACTTCGCTTGTGGAATTGGCACTATCGGCGATTAATTGCCCCATGGACAGCTTGTCGGAAAAATTGGAATTGGCCAGCTCGACCGTAAAGTCGGAAAGCTTTTTTATGGGCGTTGAAATGCTGCGGGTGAGCTTAAAGGTGATTAATATCACAAACAGCAAGCCCAAAATCAGCAGCAACCCGAAGTCGCGCAGCGACTTTTTTATGAGAGGCGTTAGCTCCTGCACGTTAAGGTCGGCGCCCAAAACATAGAAGCGGCCTTCGGGCGAAACGAACGGAAGCAAAACGGTTCGCGAATTCAGCCCGAACTCCTCGTCCGCGCATTCGGCAAACACGGGCGCCTTCTTTTCAAAGACCTCGACCGTATCGGAGCTCGGGTCTTCGTAAAGAGCCATCGGCCCGTATTTTTGGTCTATCGTGAAACGGATTTTCCCCCCGCCGTCTTTAACCATGGCGTAAAGATAAGTTACGCCTATGCGCCGTTGGAAATCGCACAATTTTTTTTGCAGGGCTTTATATTCTTCGACGCTTACCTTCCCTTTTGCAAGACGGTCGTGGTAGTCGTCGGGAAGAATCTCCAAAATTCCGTTGGCCGCCACGACAAGACGCTCGTCAACCGACTTTCTAATGGCATGCACGTTTGTATAAAATCCGTACGGCGAAAATATGGCGGCCATAATTATTATTACGGTCAGCAAAGAGGTGAAAACCTGAAACCTGATTGATTTTTTTTGCGATTTACTCATTTTATTTTCTCTAATCTTATAAAAACTCCGCCTTCGTTGGAGGGCGACAATCTGCTTAAAATTTTCATTGTCTCGTTTTTCGGCAGATGCAAAAGCGCATAAAGTCGGAGAGCCTTCCCCGATTCTATCGAGGAAAAAAACAACGGCTTTTCTTTAGGGTATCGCCTTTCGTAAAACCTTCCCGCTTCAAAACCCGACTCGACGACGCCGTCTCCCGAAAAATCGACGATCTTCCAAGAGGAGAATTTAAAAGCGGCGGAAATTTTGCCGAAGGCCTCCGACGCCGCGCATTTGGAAAGAAGCGATACGGAAGCCCCGCAGGCCGCCGATGCGCCCGCAAGCTTCGCCAACGGCCCCGCCTTCACCGCATCAAGATTGCCGAACACGATTTTTCCCGACGGCATATATGCGGCAAACGAGGCGTCGAGATTCGGCCTTCCGTAGGCGACTTCAAGCGACATTCCGAACGCCGACATTCCGAAATCAGGAAACACTTTTTCCGAAAGCGATATCCCGAGTTCGCGTTCCGTCGCGCTGCGGCTCAATTCCTCGGCTTCCGAAGCGAGCCTGTTTCGGCCTATTTCAGATATCAGCATCGAGGAATTCGACAAATCGGAAATCTCGGATATTTTAAATTCGGGAGGCGTTTTGTTTTTTCTTTCCGAAATGGATTTTTTCAATTTTTCTATTTCCCTTGCGAGCCTCTTTGCCGCAATAAATCCGAACGCGAGACCGAAAAATGCGCCGAGAAAAACCCAGAAAGCCGTTCTGTACGGCATCTCGGATTGATATTTTTTTGCGCGAATTGCCGTTGTCGACGCCTTGGCGGAATATGTTTTACCCGCGGCGTTTTTTGCCGCGTGCGTTTCCGTTATGTCGAACTTGCCGGCTTTGCGCAGAGAAACGGGCGGCGCCCCCGCGCCCGACGAAACGGATATCGAGGACATTCCCGCCTTTTTTGCGGCTTCGCCGAGTTTTTCCTGCGGCAAAAACCCCTCCGACTCCGCCGCCAAGTTCGCCGCGCATACGGCGGCCGCGCGCGCAGACGCCCTTGCCGACGACAGCGCCGATTCTATTCTCATCGAGCTTTCCAGTATGCCCAGAAGCGCGCCGCAAAGCGCGAAAATCGCGGTCGAATATAAAATCAATTTTACAGAAATTTTCAAAGCGCACCTCCCGCGGCGTTTCCTTTGTTATACAACTTAACCAAAATCTCGGGATAGTTTCTTGCAAGTCCGATAAAATGCTCTCTGGAAATCACAAGACATTCGGCGCCTGTTGACGCGTCGGCGCGGGCGCAATCGTCAAATTCGCAAAGATCGACAAGCCTGTGCGGCTCAAAAATTTTCACGTTTTCTCCGCGGTATTCTATGGAGCCTCTGAAAGCCGCAAACAAATGCGTAGGCAGGGATTTTGCGGAGGCGATTGTCGCGCAAGGCTTAAACGAGTGGACAAAACACACCTGCGCAACCGCCGCCGCTGCGTCGGCATCGAGCGAGTCGAAAGGCGGCACGCTCCTTAAAAGCAGATATTTTTCGGCAAATTTCATTTTGATTTCCTCCCGCGCAAAACAAGCCCGTTTTCAAATTCCGCCAGAATTTCGCCCGCCTTATCACCCGATTCGGCGACGGAAATCTTTGCCCCCATGGAAAACTGGGGATTTAAATCCGCATCGAAAACCGCCGCGGCGTATGCGTCCGACACGCCGAAAAACGCGGCAAACGTTCCGTCGATTGCGGCTTGAATTGCCGCCAAATTTTCCAGTTCGGCGCGGACGGGAGATTCGTCTTTTTTAAACGCCCAGACATAAAAATTTTCTCCGCGGCGAAAAGCCTGCGCGTTTACGCCGAAATCGCCGCCGTTCGGCGAAAAGAACGCGAATTCCGATTTTATGTTTTTCAGCGCCGATTCGAGTTCCGCAAGCTCGAACATTTCCGATTTAGCCCTGCGCTTTTCGGATATTTCCCCGACGGCGGCGTCGATTCTTTGCGCCTGTTTTTCGATTTCGCGCGCCACTTCGGAAATTTCCGGCGGCGCGTTTTCAAAGCCGTTATTCCCCCTTTCGCCCACGCCTATTTTCAGAATTGCGTCCTTAACTTCGGCGACGGATTGCGATATTCTTTTGGAGACGCCCGCGGCTATCGCTATTGCCAAAGCCGAGATTAGCAAAAATATCGAGAGCGCTTTTGTCATTGTCCAAGCCGTTTTTGCCACAATTTCCCCGATTGCCGCGTCGATGCCGACCATATACATCGAGCGGTCCTTGCCTTTTTCGGGAATGGGATATGTTCCCGAACGCATAACGCCCCAATGCTTGTCGGAAAACATTTCCGAGACGCCGCCCGTTTTTCTAAATGCGTTCAGAAGTCCGTTCTTCAAATCGCTGTCTTCGCTTCGCTCCTCGCTCGACGGCGGACACCAGTCCTCGTCGTCGAGGCTTACGGCGTCGACGATATATACCAAATCCTTCGAGCCGCCGTACATAAAAAGATAGAGATATTTCAGCTCGGCCTCGTCCGCTATGCGTTCAAGAGGCCTATGGTATTTTAAATACAGTTCGTTTTTTTTGCCGTTGTCCGACGGGATTTTAAGGACGGCTTTAAGCTCTTCGCTATCCGCCGCCGCCGAGATAACGCCGCCGCAGGCGAGCATTTTTTCCTCGAAAGCCAAAGCCGTCTGGTTTTTCGCCGAGACATACAGTGTTATCGCGGCCACCGCGCCCAAACAGATTATGCCTATCATTAGCGTATAAATCAGAAAAGTTTTCAGCGGTGTTTTCATACGACACCCCCTTCAAAAACCGAAAGCGCCGCCTCCGGATATTGCGAGGCTACTTTCAATACGTCGCGTTTCGATACGAAAAGAATGTCGCCGTCGGCAAAAGATTCGCCGCCTTTTATTTTTCGCGCCGACGCGTCCGACAATCCGCGGGAATGCGACGATATGGCGATTCCGTCTTCCCCTGCCGCCCCTTCGGGACTCTCCGCAAAACCGCACAATTGAACCCTCGCCTGCGGCTCGAAACCGTCGAACAGTCCGCAGATTGCAAACGCCGAATATTTCTGCGGCGAGTAAATGCCCGTCGGTTCGTTTCCCGAAAACCTGAATATTGCGATTTCGTCGATAAATTCGAGAAGGTCGGAGCGCAGACTTGAAGCCTTTTCGCCGCCGGTTTTTCGGCACAAGGCGGCGTCCAGTTCCGCGGATTTCAGGCGGTCGAGCAAAGCCGCGGCGGCGAGAAAATCCTCGTCGAAGGGACTTGCCGCGGCGGCGGAAATCAGCGCGTCCGTATCGGGACGCCCCGACGGCTTCGATATTTTTTTTGCAAACTCAGCCCTTTGCGCGTCGTTGCGTCCGTCGACGAGCGGCAAAATCGCCCGAAAGTCCTTGCGCGAAAGCCCCTCCTCCAACGCCTCAATCGCGTTGCCCTTTTCCTTGCCGCCCCTCGACCAAAGCGCATTGACGATTGTCTCGTAGGCGGGTATTTTCCCCGAAAGCGAAAACAGGAGAATGGCGAAATTTGCGCATTCAATCCGCCTCCATTTGTATATGTCGGCAAGCGCGGACGCGGGCGCGCCCATGTCTTTTAAAGCCTCGGCGGCCAACACCCATTCGTAGGCCTTTGCCGTCTGTTTCCTCGCCGTAGACACGGCTATCATTCGCAATTGCGCGGGAAAAATTTTATTCAAGGCCTCGGCGCATACCGATTTTACATAAACCGAAAAAGAGTCGCTTCTTATTATTCCGACGAGATGCGGAACGGCGGTCGCGCCCTCTTCGGCTATCGACGCCAGCAGTTTCCTTCCGCCCGAGCCGGGAAAGCGCAAGACGCCGCGAAACATCGAATGCAGATTTTCGGAAGGCCTGCCGATGCTTCTCAATATGGCGGATTTCCCCTCCGCGTTTGCCGCCTTGAAATGTGCCGCCATTTCTGCTCGGACGGAACGCGGCAAGTTCGGGATTTTCGACAACGCCACAAGCGCGCCGTCCCGAATTGCGGGGTTTGGGCTGTAAAGCCCGCGCATTGCGGCCTCAAAACCCGACTTTCCGTCTTCGCCCCCCTTGCAGTCCAAGGGCGAATTCGCCGTCGCGGCCTCCGACGCCGACATTTTTTCGACAATCGCACGGACGCTCCCGCCCGCCTTGGCCGCCGCATTTAGGGCGTAGCGCGGATGTCCGACGGAATTGTCCGCAAGCCAATCCAATGCGGCGCGTACCGTTTCTGTGTCGGGGTTTTCAAAGGCTTTAAGCAGAAATTCTTCGGCTCGACGGCGCGATTCCCTCGTAAAATCTTTCCGCAAAACAAGTCCCACTGCGGCGGCGGGAGACTGCAGATACTCCAATTCGGCAAGCGACATCAACATTTGGCGGTTGCCGGTTCGACAAACAGCTCCAAAAGAT
>JABLTK010046283.1_pt1 | contig 24205 bp, 34 predicted proteins | sample 7160131 | NCBI WGS metagenome assembly JABLTK01 (sample SAMN14651221, study PRJNA627086) | human gut metagenome | isolation source: feces | host: Homo sapiens
ATGACAATACAAGTTGTAATTCCGGAGAAACTCCAATTCAGCCAATACTTGGATTCTTCCTTTGTACTACATAAATACCTTCCCATTCAAAGAAAGAAGCAAGTGACTGAATTGCCTCCCGATTATTGAAATAGGCCCAAATTGATACCCTTTTCAAATAGATAATTGGGCCCTATGTATCTCTTTCCTTTCTCTTTCGTATAGTTCGCTAAAAGAACAAAGCCTATGATCGAGAAACTGTGTATTGTATTCCTTCTTTTCGGTCTCGCGAATGGTGTTTTGTTTGCGAGTTCAAAGCAAGTGTACAAGGAGGGTGACCAAGTGAATATGAAAGTGAATGGTCTTTCTTCCTCCAAGACGCATATCCCATACGAATACTATTATCTTCCATTTCCGAAAGTATCTTCTTGTCCTTGTAGATTCACTGGATAGCCTGACATCACCGTTCATAAGGCTTCATCTATTGGTGAGTTACTGACAGCAAATCATATTGAAAACTCCGTTTATGATGTCAACGTGTTGACGGATGTTTCATGTTTATATTGACTCTTTTCGCTAATTTCTAGGCGGTATTGTTGGTGAGAAGGATTATTCAGATGAAGAACTCAACAAGTTTATCAATTTCATCACCGACGAGTATCTGGCTGAAATTCTGATCGACAATCTTCCTGGAGTGATGACTGTGCATGTTTCGGATGATACGACGTACTATGAGCATGGCTTCCCTATTGGAGGCGTTCTCGTGAAGCAAGGAAGTGATAAACCAATTGGCTACGCCCTAAATAATCATCTTGATTTCACAGTGATGTATAATGAGAAGGAATCTAAAAATGGTTTCGTGATTGTTGGATTCGAGATTAAACCTCGGAGGTTTGTTCATATGACTGTTTCTCATTCATTTAGTGTATACTACACAGATAGTGATTCGGTCCAAAAAATGTGTAACAAAGATCATGTTCCTTCCATGGTTATTCAAGGTGAAGCTCTTCGTAAGGGTGAGAAAGTGACCCTATTTAGCATTCCTAATAGATAGGGAGTTCATGTCATTTTCACCTATTCGATCAAGTGGGTAAAGTCTGAATCATCATGGGCCAGTCGTTTTGACCATTACAGTAACAGTGAATTTGCAAAAGAGACTCGTAAGATTCATTGGTACAGCATCATCAATTCTCTTCTCGTTGTTCTCTTCCTTACTGTCTCTTTACTTTGATTCGTTGAGTTATAGGGAATGGTGGCATTCATTGTTCTTCGTACTCTCTACCAAGATTTCGCTCGATACAATCGAGTATTGGAATTCCAGAATTCCTCATAATTTAGCTCCCAACAGACGAGAATGAAGAATTGGACACAGAAGACAGTGGTTGGAAGATGGTTCATGCTGATGTGTTCCGTCCTCCTGAACATTCATTGATGTTACTTTCCGTGTTGTTTGTAGATATTTCCATGATTCTTCATTGTAGGGATCAGGTCTTCAAATTCTTGGGATGGTTGTGGTAACCGTAGTATTGAGTCTGATTGGTTCATTCTCACCAGAACGTCGAGGTATCGTGATCAACATACTCCTCTTCCTTTTTATTGTTCTGTCTTATACTAATGGATATTTCACTCTATGGTTCTATCATTCGTTTGGAGGGAAACATATCAAGCGAACTATTCTGTTAGCAGCTACTTTGGTTCCAGGTAATCATGATCATTCCTCATGTTATCTTTAGGTATTCTCTTCTTCATCTACAGCATTCAGAACACGTTAGCTGCTTATTATCATAGTACTACTGCTGTTCCAGTACTTTCCATTCTAAAACTCGTTCTCACTTGGATGGGAGTTTCACTTCCGTTGGTGATTGTGGGAGCATATCGTGGGATAAAACGAGAACCGTTTGAACCTCCTGTAGCTACATCTGCGATACCACGGGAAATCCCTCCTCAACCGTGGTATGTGCACAAATTACCTCTGATTTTGGTCGGAGGTTTAGTTCCCTTTGGTGTTGTTTTTGTGGAGTTATACTTCTTCTTGTCTTCAATATGGATGGGCTATGGATACTATCTCTTTGGCTTTGTGAGTATTGTGATATTGATTCTGATCATCACAACAAGTGAGATCTCAATCGTGTTAACATATTCATTGCTGTGTGCAGAGAATTATCATTGGTGGTGGATGAGTTTTATTGCTCCTGCTTCGTCAGGAGTGTATGCTTTCGGGTTTTCGCTCTATTATCTTATCGTGGCATTTAACATCTCCAATGTATTGGTCCTGGTCGAAGCTGTAGGGTATTTGCTCATTCTGTCAACCATTTTCTCTCTGTTCACGGGATGTGTAGGTTTCCTCGCGTCTTTTGTCTTTGTAAGTGCTCTATTTGGAAGTGTAAAGGTGGATTAACTTGTTTGTTCAACAAACTAAGAAACAAGGTTACAGCTATTCTGAATTCCCGTTAATAACTGCTTAAACCATCTTCTTCTTGAAAACATACAGTTCAGTACCCTCTTCAATTCCGTAATAGGACAGCTTCTTCTCCAGGTGGAGGATCTTATCTCCAATCATCACCTGCACCTCATCTGTGGTTAAGTGAGTCATAGACTGCGATATCAATGTTCTAAAACATTACCTACAGAAATCTTCTTCTTCAGAGAGAGCAGTGAATCACTAGGCTCGACTTCAAGGTCGTACACATTATCGAAGTACTTAGCAGTAATATGCATTCTATTAACGAGTTTTTGTGAATCAGAAAACGGTTATGTTTGAAGTCTTTATAGAATAGGGTCTAGTAAAAACAGGAAATATACTCATATACATACCAAGTTTTGGTTCATGTGACCCTATTATATTCAGATTCTCACTGGAACAAATGGAACATTGTGCTGAACTAGTGTACCCATTTTACCACAACATGATTATAAACACTGCCAGATCGTTTATCGAACTAGTTTAAGAAACTGCAGAGATGAATGAAACTGATTCTTACAAAAGGGAACAGAACTCATAGATTGTTCATTTAGATCCAAATAAAAAAGGGTTACTGATTCCAATCGATTTCTATCCTCACAATCGCTTTTCTTACAGTTCTTTGTGCTTAGAAACACATTACTATGGGTCAGAAAGCTCAAGATAATCCTGAAATCACAAATTGTGCAGAACGAAATGACTGTGATGGGATTCTACGGTGTTTATCTAGTGGCGAAGCTATTGATATACCACGAGAAGTAGGATATTCATGAAAATGATGAGAACAAGGATGGACGAACGGCTTTTCTTGTTGCCTGCTTCTATGGGAATATCGATGCTGCCAAACTTTTGCTTGAGAAGGGTGCTAATTTATATGCTAAGAATAAAGTAAGGATCCAGCGAATTAGCTAATACTCTAGAAAGGTGCGAACGCTCTTTCACATGCTGCGTATCGCAATCATTTGGATGTTGTTGTGATGTTGACAGAAAAGGGAGTTGATGCGAATGATGTGGATTCAGTATCTGTGGGTCTGTGACTTGATGGTATAGAAGGGACGAAACTCGTTGCATATGAGCTGCTCCCAGGGAAGTAATGAAACTGTCAAGTATTTACTTCAGAACAAGCTGATTTCAGATATAAATGCAAAAGCAAAGGTATGGATGACGAAAGAAAATAATTTACAGGATGGTCGTGATGCCCTGCTACTGAGCATTGAAGGCAATTGTTCTCCATCTACTGTCCTCGAATTGCTCATTCATGGTTCCAATGTGAATACAACGACAAAAGAAGGAAGAACAGCATTAATGGAGAGTGTACGTTTGGAACGGACTAGTTTGTTCCATATTTTCTATCGCTATTCCAATATCAATATCAATCGAATTGATAGTGTAAGTATCAATTCCCTCCATGATCATCTAGGCAGGTAATTGTTGTATGCACTATGCTTGTTTAACTGGCAATCTGCATATTATCAAATCGCTTCTTCATAGAGGGGCTTTTGTTCGTGTTCAGAATAAGAAAGGAGAATTTCCTATGGATTTTGCCGAAGCCGCAAATCATGATGATTGTGTGTCTCTTCTTGAGGCTGTTTCATGTATGAGTGGATTGGATCGATAATACTCAGCTCCTCCTCGACCTTCTTCTGCTGATGTTGTTCGTGCATCGAAAACAGACTTGGTGGCTATCTGGTCAGATCCTCGACCCATCAACTATTATCCTCAAATAACCGCGGTTGAGATTCAGTTGAAACAACATAGACTTTTTGATCCCTGGAAGACCCTTCAGATCATCAAGGTATCCGATACACCATTTAAAGAGGGTCCTCCTGCTGCTAGTTCCCATTTTGAAGATACTGAGTTGACAGATGTTGAATCAGATTCAGATCTGGAGGAACGAAAAGCAATTGAGTTAGCATGTGCCTATATGCAAGATCATGAGTCAGTATTGCATGATCGAGAGGAACAAGTGGAGAAGGCTGACATATTGACCAATCACTTCATTCTTCCTCCTTTGAGTGAGAATCAGAAGTATCAACTCCGAGTACGATTTGCTAATAAGTATGGCTGGGGTGAATTTTCGTCTCCTGTCTCATTTTGTCCAAAAGATGGTGATAATGTTCAGTTATTATAAGTTGTGTAGTAGTTGATACTTATCAAGAAGATACGAAAAAGAACCATCCGAAGCGTCATACACTAAGTGAGTCTTCAATAAAACACGAAAAGAAACTAAAACAGCCTTTGGGAGTAGATCAAACATTGATTGAAGGATTGACTCAAGCATTGGAGAAACAACGTCAAATAGATTCTCAAGGTATATTCGAGAGAAGGAAGTGATCCATAGATGTCTCATCACAAATGAATCGTTTTATACAGAATGGAGTGAATGATTTGAATGAGGCTATTCAAAGTGGATTGGACATTCAAAGTCTAAGAAACAAGTACGGGATGACACTTCTCCATGTGGCTGCAGCTTCATCTAATGAACATGCTTCCTCAATCGTTCAGTATATTGTAGACCATCAATTGTTGAACGTGAATGAGAAATCTAGAGTACATTTGTAGTATTCCTCTCACAATTAGAATGGGTCACTTCCTCTTCATTTGGCAGTTTATCACCAGAATGAAGCTACTGTTAAGCTTCTTCTTAGTGCTGGATCTGATGTAAACTTGCCTGATAACGTGAGTGAGACTGATCTCAATCATTAGTAGAATGGACTCACTCCATTCCTTATTGCAGCTGACCGCGGGAATCTCAACATTCTCCAATGTCTTCTCCCTCGACTTGCTTCATCCGATATCACTGCTACGGATCAACGTGGACGAAATGCCCTTGTGATTGCTGTTCAAGGAGGTCATGTAGATGTGGTTCAATGGCTCCTTCTTCATGAATTTAAGAGTGACTATGAAATGATGCCAATGGGGTACAATCTGCTTCATTTAGCAGTTCTCACAAACCAGGAACGTATGACCAAATTTTGTCTGGATTTGGGCATTTCTCCTACCACTGAAACTGCTGACGGTTTCACTGCTCTGGATTTGGCAGAAGAAAAGGCAGGAGAATCAATAGTGAGACTGCTTAAACATTATGGCAGTGTCCCTGAACCAGTCCAGAAGAGCACCGTTCAAGTGTTTGCTACAGAGGCTGAGGTAACTGTTCAGTTACCATCTCCTCTTGATAATCAAACCCTCATGATAATTAAACGTGTGGAAGTATCCTATAAGAAGTCCTCTCTCTTGGCAACCTCAACAACTGTTTCATTGGATCTAAATGAAACTCCCACACGTGATACTGTAACCTTGAAACTAACAGATTTGTCTCCTGATACAGGTTACAAATACAAGATTCGATGTCAGAACTCGAATGGGTTTTCAGATTGGAGTCAGTCATACGATTTTCAATCAGGTAAAGAGACGGAGATTGAATCTGTGACAGTACAGAGTCGAGGGAATGATCAAGTATGTGTAGATTATGACAATCGAAACAGACGATGGAATGAAGTATGTGAAGACGAGGTGGAATCATGATTAGAAACGATTGAAAGGAATGAATGGCAATCAACTAAAGACAACGATTACAGAGTGTCCAGAAAGTGTACTTATGACAATCCTTGAAATATCAGATGAGGAAGGATTGAAACTAATAGAATCATTACATGAGATTGAATATGATTGGAATCAATCGTATTCATTGGGGATATTTGAAGAAGTAAGATTCATTGATTGTGTGTGTATGCGCAATACTCCCATATTGCTTCATGCACTATTAAATAACCATCAACTGCTCTCTACACACACTATTCATGAATACACTGCTTGCTACTATTACGCTGTTCATGCTAATTCAATTTCTATTCTTCAAGAGCTTCAATCTCAATCAATCTCTCTTATTACTCCTAAGAATCAAACTCTTCTTCATTTGATTGCTGCATATTGTTATTCCCCTGCAGTTCATGCCTTCATCAGCTATGCAATCTCTCTTGGTCTTGATCTCAATGGTCAGGATGAAGAAGGTAAGTCTTTGTTTTGATCTCTCACTTAGGTCACACTCCACTTCATATCGCTGTTCTCCATGGTAACACTGTTACTCTGACTGCGTTAATGTCATTCTCAGTCTCTCTCACAATTCGCAATCATCAGTCGTTCACACCTCTAACTCTTGCTGAACGTATTGGTGATCCTTCTCTCCTTCAAATCCTCGTGAACAGTTATCGTGTCCCAGCAGCTCCTTCTTCACCTCAATGTTTCACGCAAGATCCCTCGACTATGCTCTTAAGGTGGAGTTCTCTTGGGCAAATTGATGGTATTCCCATGATTGATCGCTATGAAGTGGTAATTCGGAATTCTTTGATGAATATGGAATTGAAACTTCCTGACACAATTCCTACGAATTGTACCATTCCAGAAATCGAATGATATTTAGATGTGATGTTATCTATCCCTCTGTTTATGCATCAGTGGATCACCTTCCGTGTTCGTTGTCATAACACGAATGGATGGAGTGAATGGTCCAATATTAGTATGTTTGAAGTGAAGAATGAGACGCTATCAAATGAATGTGAGAATGGATTGTGAATGTGAAGTTTAGTGTATCAGTGGTTATTCAATCATTCATGTGAGGATTGTTATGAGTCACTGAATGCAAATGGTATTTCAACCCTTGCAGAATTACGTGAGATGAATCCAGCTCAACTGAAAAGTGAGGTTAGTACAATCACTATGAGGAATAGACACATCTCTGAATTCTTTCAAGGCTCAATTCCTTGCTGCCCTGCTTTCCGAAGCAAAATCTATTGTTCGTACAGGATCGAAACCTACTGTGTATTCCTGGTTTAAGGAATAATCTCTGTGTTTATTGCTTGCTCTGCTATTGGTGTATTTGTTAAAGACAATCTTGAAATCAGTTGGTAATATGGATACCGATGTCATTCATCCCAAACTACATAAAAATCACTATATGTAACATTGCTATCATTATCAGAGTTGAATAAGTGAAAATGTACAATGATTCTTAATGATCAAAGAGATCCAAAAATAGGAGATATTTTAGGTATTTGAAAATCAATCAATATCTCCTTGCTATGAGTCAGAATCGAAAGTTAAAGGGTATTAATTGTTTTGTACTACCCTCATCTTTGTAGCAACAATCGAAAGTACTCTAAAGAAGATCGATGAATTGTTGGTGGAGTTTGAAGAAATATGGGACCGAGTATACTAATTTGAATTCCAATATTTTAATAGGTGTATAGTGCAGAATCTCAGACTCAGAAGGAGAAGTATGAGAGTGATCTCAAGAAACAAATCAAAAAGCTTCAAAGGCAGCGTGAAAGTTTAAAAGCATGGACAGCTAGTTCAGATACGACAATAGCGGTGATGTTTGTAGTTTTGTCTCATGGCTAGCAGTTTTCGGAACGAATTAATTCCGCAAAGGAAGAGATTGAAGACCGAATGTTGAAATTCAGGGAGTGTGAACGTGAAACTAAAACGAAAGCTTTTTCCAAAGAGGGACTAAAACAACCCAGTAAGCAAACACCTCAAGATGTGACTGTTGGTTATGTTGCTTAGGAATAGGAAAAACGACAAGAAGTACAAGAGGCTTTTCGTCGTCAGATTAGTGAGCTGACACACGAAATTGAAGAATGTGAATGTGAGATAAATAAAGAAAAAGCTCGAAAACGTAATCAGAATCAAGTAGCGATTACTCGCTATGAAACCTTTATTAAGCATCATCATTGGCATATTAAAAACTTAGAACTTGTATTGCGCCAAATTGATAATCATATCATCAGTCCGTTTGATGTTAGTCCCATTTTAGATGGTGTTGCAGACTACATTCAGAATTATCGAAATCCTGATTTCTTCTTTGATGATTCTGTGTATGAAGATTTCGATCTTCTTTCGGCTCCTCCTGCATCAGAACCAACTTCATCCGATTCTGATTCAGATCTTTCTGATTCAGTATTCATTTCTTTATCTCATCATTCCAAGAATTCCGATATCACCACTACAAGTTCGGTTCGATCTTCCACTCTTGTTCGAGCCTCTTCTACTACGACTCCTCCTATCCCAACTTCTACTCCTACTGTCCTACCAACTCCTACTCCAACTCCCACTCCTCCTCCTGTTGCTGCTTCCCCGTGGAAAAGTATTGTCACCCAATCAGATGAATGAATAGAACCATTGAAACCACTAACTGGAGTCAGGCCTATCAACTATTCTGAGATCATTCAACGCTCTCGTAACCATTCGATCATTCTCTGACTCACAGTAAAATCCACCAAGCCGGCATTACAACGAACTACTTCACTTCCTGTTCCCACTAAATCCAATGATTCTTCTCTTCCAGCCAAGCCATCCTTACCTGACACTGCTCCTTCGTCTCCTGTACCTCCTAAACCCATCACACCTGTATTGGCTTCTTTGCGAGCTTCTACGGCTATGTCCTCGTCGCTTGCTACTCCTCGCTGTGGGCCTCCTGCATGGTCCCGCTTAGCTCTGTTAGATTTCCTTCTGGAGGTTTTATCACAACCTCTCCCGAGACCCACAGATGTCAGTTGTGAGCCTGTATTCCGACCTCAAACTCCTGTCGCCATTCCTGATTGTTTCCCCGTGAATCCCCTTCCAGTGTTATCGAATGACAACTGGCATGGTTTACCTCTGGATGTTGCGTTTTTCGCATTTGCGAAAAGACAAAATTCGTTTCAACAATACATAGCTGCTCGATCATTACAAAAGAATAATTGGAAGTATGAGGCGAATGAACGAAAGTGGTATTTCCAGAGTAGTGCCATTCGCGTGAGTATTGAAGAAGGGAATAAGGAATAGATGACAGAGGAAGGTGAAGTGTGTGATATGAATGTATTTGATTATGACAGTTGGAAGATACGGCAAGTGAAAGACGTAGTATTGAAGAACCTTCACTTTGATGAAGAAGTGTTAATTTGATATGTTTGTTGGATTCATTTGATATTCTATCATGGATTATTATTACACAAACACCAACAACTACATTCAATCATCCATATCATATTGAACAGTAGGAATCAACTCCATTTCATCACGACGAAGAATCTATCAATCAACCTTTGATTTCATTCTCACTTTGAGTGATATCATATCTCCCTTCTCTTGATTACTATTCATCATTCATTCTATCCATCTTTTACTATCTCAGTATATCAATAAACGAGTTCAATGGTTGACTTAGCGTAATCTTCTCTTCCTTTTCTAAAGCTGCTGAAAGAGATAGCCCAATATAACGATAAGCATTATAGGGTCTTAACTCATCTTCATTGCTAATATCTCCAACAATAGCACGAATACCTTCAATGCTTTCTAAATAGACAGTAAAAATTCGTAATCTAATCTATTACTCCTTCCTTCCTTATCTACTTGCTTTCACACCATCCTAACCAATCATGCCACTGACATTCATTCTCTGATGACAGTTGAATTTGGATGTAATATGGATAAACCAGACAGAAATCCAATCGATCAAATAACCGAATCAGATCAATTGTATCCTGCAAAACACCACAACAAACAGTCCAACCACGATTCAATTCTTCTATTATCACGTCTCTTGATGAAAGTGTTGCGCTTCGCATGGAATTTATTGATGGATAACTCGGAGTCAGAATCACCATACATTCTCTTCCTCCATGAGTTTGGCTCCATACCAATCGATCACATTCCAGTTCTACATGATGTTCAATTGGACCTAAAGCAAGAAAACCTGACCAATTGAACGAATGGAATTCTTGGAAGAATTCAATGAGTAATTGGGAAAGTGAATAATTGGGATGTTTTTGAAGGAGAAAGATTAACATGATGGAAAGATTGATTCCACCAAAGAATCCATTCACATTTCGATAGATGCCTCGTTGCTAGGATTAATATGCTAATTCATTCTTACCTTTGCAAATAGTTTCAGAACGCTAAGAGCTTGTTTAAAGACTTCACGATTAGGGATGATGGAAAGCAGTTTCTCCGTTGTACAAGGGCCTTGGAGGCTACGAATAGAGTCGATTGAGAGGTGACCAAATAAGGAGAAGTCGGAATAGTGAAAGTCGTCTGGAATGGAGTATTCCAAGGTTTGAATTACAATGATGGGGATATCAACACTAATACCATCAATTCCAATTGAAATAATAGGAACAAAACTAGAGGTGAAGAAGTGAACTTCCTTTACGCATTTGTAACTGCGAGAATGCTGGAGACTCTCTTTTCCTTTTTGAGCATTGAATAGAAATCAGTGAAGAATGATCCCGTTGTGAGTGCATTTGGAACAATACATGCTCTACATCTCAATCGCTTACCTTCACAAATACACATCAATATCGGATGATGGAGAGCACACACCTAGAGCATACGATCCATAAGGAACAAATAGACATTGAGCTGTTTCATAAATACTTGGTGAAATACCCTACATGATATCCATTCATTTTATATACGTCTTGCTTGAGTGTTTCTCGTAGCCATTTGTTCGCTAGACTCCTTAGAAACTGGATAATCTCTTCTCGATGTCTTAATCCATCTTCAGATTCACAAAAGTGGTACTCTCTAGTAATTAAAAGATGATATTACAGTTACTGTAGGATTGAGAGAAACTGCTCATTCAACGTATTTTGAATCGAAATAGGGATCGACTGAACATCAATCTGTTCTTTCATCAAGTAAAACTAAGAAACACTCAATCGAAACATTAAAAGTAACTAGTCAACATATGAAACACTAGCTCCGATCACACAAGAGTAACTGTGACCATCTCCAGGTGCACTGAACGCAATAGGGATACGTACTTTCCTCTTTCTATTCATCAAGTAAATTCCGAGCCCTTACGGATTAATCACAATATCATGATAAGAGCAGCTGAAAGGTGCTAGAACAGGATCCAAGGAGATCATCACCTTATGATCTGAATAATTGTGTATCACCACTTTGAAAAGTTGGGATCCCACCATTCCTTCAGGAATCGTAATATGATTATCACGAATAGAAACATTCATATTCCCACGATCTTTTCCTTGCCAATGAAGTGTGGGTGATGTTTCAACGATAGCTTGAGAGGGGTAGCTGTAGTTCGGTGTTTGTGATTGTTGAACAAGTTGTGAAGATGGTTGATAGGGCTGTGAAGAGGGTTGATAGGGCTGTTGTGAAGAAGATTGATAAGGTTGTGATGACGGTTGATAGGGCTGTTGTGATGAATAACCAGGTTGCGATAAAGGTTGATAGGGCTGTGATGATGGTTGATAAGGTTGTGAAGAGGGTTGATAAGGCTGTGTAGATGGCTGATAGGGTTGTTGTGATGAATAACCAGGTTGCTGATAAGGGAATCCCTGGAATCCACCTGACAAATACACAGAAGATTCACCTTGTAATTCAATTTGTGGCCCAGCAATGGAACAAGCCTGTATTCTGACTTCAATATCATATCTCCTTTCTCCCACTTGAATCCAAACCTGAATACTCTTGCCAAACTGTTGAATCCCCAACTTCGTTAAACTAATTATCACATTTTTCTAACATCATTACGAAACACTCAGTTTAACACACGATAACGAATTTACAGTTCCAGTACTCGGAGTAATTACCAATTCAGGAGGAATAAATGGAATCTACAAAATAATGACGACTATATATCCTAACAGCATAACCGACATCATTTGTAGTATGATTGAACACGATGACTTCTGTGTGTGTATCACCTTCACTGGTTGGAGACACATATAACAAGCGAGGCACTACACTAATTGATTCTCCTTCAGCTGGGATCCAATCACCTTTCGTTTTGTGATCAAACTCCAGTTTATCATACCCATCAGTGAATGGACACACAAATGAATGATCAGCGACTCGTGGCTGCAATCGATCAGGTTTCTCAACGGATTGATTGGCAAGTGGCGTGTTCTCAAGTGGTGTGTTCTCAAGTGGAGGATTCTCCGGTAATGGCAATGGAACTGGAGATTCCTCCATCTTCCCAGGCTGTTCAACCTTGGCTAATCGAGCAATATCAACAATCAGTCCCTCACTATTCATTCCAGCCACTTCCACATCCATAAAATGTGTCCTTCCACGTCCAACAGTTCCTTGCTTCATATCCCAATCACTTACTCGTTCACCATCATCACCATCATGTCCAATATCGATCTCCGATGAGCTTAATCCTACTGTATGGAGTAGTGAACGAGTAGAACTAACATGATCTGCTGTAGTAATAACAAGTCGTAGGATAAGGAGATGTAGAGATGATGTACAATGAAGGTAAGCATTCTGATGGAATCCATCCAACAAACGACGTTTCAATACATTTGTCAGAGCTAGAAGACGTAGTTGAGAAGGCAACTATTGGTAAGGGGATCCCCAAGAATTCAACTTTATGATGCGTCCACTCTTCCATGATTTCTCTTTGAGATATGGTAAATTGCATCATTGGAGGAAGAATTACGCAGGCAGGCAATACAGAGGAGGTCTGCAACGGGTTTAGTTGACCGCTTGGTATCAATTCGTTCATTAACTCCTACTTCTCAACGGATAACACAAACAGACTTAATGTTCGATTCCCATGATTCCCAATAACCAATCCATTCTCTGTTTCTTTGACTTCAGCTTGTGCACAACCACCATATCCAATTAGTGGGATACAAACAGTTGAGAGTTCTGTAGTTGATTGGAGTGACATGGAAGTGAGCAGAATCGTTCCCAAACACTCTTCCACCAGCAAGGGATGAAATGATAACACGAGAGTTGTCTCTTCAGCTGCATTGAGTGTCAGTAATGACGAACTGACCAATGAAAACACTGATGAGGGGGTTTCACCATCTTCATTACAAATACGAATGCTGATTCGCAGACATTCCTTGGAACAGTTTCGAATCACTAGTGAACTGTGTCTTACTCCATTCAATTCTACACAACCAAAAGCACAAACAGGAGATTTGGCTAATAGTAAGGACTTTTCTAGAAGTGAATGAACTAATCAAATTCTGCCTTCATGTGTAACCATGAGATGCTTGCCATTTGGTTGAAGAGAGTAGAGTTGAGACGGATTTGATTGAGGTGACTGAGGCAGAATGGATGTAGCAGGAGGATGGATACTGATAGGCTGCTGCTGAACGGAAACAGAAGAACGTGGAGTATCTAACAAGCCCTTCTTCTCTCCAAAGAGTAGTGTTTCAAGCAGCTCCCGATCAGATCCAGTAAACAATGGAGTGTTAGTAGGAGATACATGGTTGTCAGTAGAAGAATCTAAATTGGCTGACGGATGAGGTACAAGCGACTGAGAAAGTGGTGATGGAGAAGGGAGAATAGGATCCAAGAGAGATGGCTGGAGATAGAATGAATCATCTTTCAATGGGTCAGATGTAGCAGTGACAGATTGATCTGGCTGAATCGCACTCTGAGGAGGATGATTAAGAGAGGGAACATTCTTATCCAACTCCTCTGCATTCAAAGAGAATGCTAATCCAGTCTTCTCAACCAATGGAATGGTCACTTCTGGAGGAATAGTTTCATCCAAAATAGTTGATATTTGTTGTGTTCGTTCATATGCTTCTTTATTCACAATACCCTGTTCCACGGGAATCACACCATATTTGCGGAGTTGTGAAGAAGCCTGTCCTTTCTCAGAAATTGAAACAGCAGGATGGATAAACGGTTGACTCGCTCGACGTGAACCACCAAACTTCGTTGTTGACTTTCCAGAGTGATCATTTAGCAACGTATTCTCAACAGTTAAAGAATCCAATTTTTTATGCAATTCCGCTTCAGATGGTGATTTCAAAGCGAAATAGGTTGATGGAGCAATTATTTGGTCTCCAGATTTGATAACATTATCAAAAGGCTTCATATCGTAAATAATTTGCTTTGCCCAATCTTCTTTTGGGGTTGGATCGAAATCGAATTCATTCAACGCATGTGTTTTCAAGAATTCCTCTCCTTCCTTTTGCAAAAACTCTAAACCTAATCCGTTACAAACTACATTTCATTTCCATACCATTACTGAAGTCTTCTTCCTTTTCTAACCTCTTTTGAGTTTCTGAATCTACATTCACAAGAAACAGTCCAATTTGTACTCAGCAAGTCTAGAAACCCTTCAGGATACTGTGGATTCTCCTGAGAATGCACTGACTGTTGATCACCAGAATCCGACGAAGAATCTACACCCAACCCATTTGCATTAGGATCTGGCGCTCCTGGAGCATTTCGATATCTCTCCGGAATCAACTGCAACACATCTTGATAGCTCAGAGACTTGGCTCCAGTAGTGACACCCGGCATGAGATTCTCGGTTCCAAGAAAGGCTTGATCACTCACAGCACCACCATCTCCCTGCTTGGACTCGTGACTATCAACATCAATCGATTTAAGACTATTCCCAATGTTGTAGAGGTTGTCCATGCCGTAGTTATGGACTTTGAGATTTCAAATTCGACCAAAATGATGCGTATTCCTGGAGCTCTGACCGAAATACTTACAATTTTAGTGTAAACACAGAGAATTATGGAAACGAAGGGAAAGGAGGATATCACATCGTCGATGAAACCTTATATGGATGAGTATGCGACTGTATCCAGTAACCTGATACCGCGAATGAATACCCTCGATAAGGAGTTTACATCATTAATTGAAGGTTTGAATTGTGTTGAATTTTTCAAATAGATATGGAATCATTGGCAAAACAAGCACACACTGAAGAATTGTCCAAACTAGTGAAGTGTTTATCTCAAACACGAGCAAATCTGGGTCAAATTGGCGAGTTGCTGAAAGATGTGGAAACACGCATCGATGAAGTGGAAAAGAAGGTTGGTCTTGACGACGACGATTTGTGATATGTTTCCTCCAACAAAGAAATTACAATTAGTCTACCTTAATATTCTTATAGATTCTCTTCACAAAGATCATTGAAGCCATAGCTGATATGGTACCGCAAAACAGTGAAATCGCTAGTACTAAAAATGCCTGTACATCACACAACCCACACATACTTACCGATTCAGCAAAGAAATATGCTGCTTGGATAAATCCATTCATTTCTGTCTTGCAAAAATAGAAGAATACACAATAGAAGAAGATGTACAAACCAATTGAAGTACCACTCAAAAACGAGGTCCATCTCCAATGATAATTCTCTGCATTCAACAGGACATATGTACCAACGATACTAACGCACACTTGAATAATGATGAGAATCAATATCATTGCCCCAAGGAATCCATAGACGTAATAATACTTATAAGACCAAATTGAAGCAAAAATGAAAAAAATCTCAATGAAAATTGCTCCAAATGGAAGAAGTCCACTAACTATGCAAATAAACCGCGGATTTGCATAAAATGCAGCAGGAGGAACAGGAGAAGGAAGAGCAGAAATACGGCAAGGATAATGTGGATTTCCTGCTATAGACCTGCCAATAATAGTGCCAATAATTTGACAAGGAAGACAAATGAATGTAACAATAAGAAGAAGTGATAGCACATTGTGAAGAGGGAAGGAAGGTAAAGTTTTATAATAAATAGAGAGTAAACAGAGGAGTGAGTATATGATCAACACAATAACTAGTTATGACATGTAAATAGAGCAATTACTTGGTAAGATACTTGCACTAATAACCATTACACGTTGCCAACCAGGAGAGGTACGGGGAAAGAACGATTGCTTGTATAAGGAACCAGAAACAAATCCATTGACAAGGAAACCTGAGAAATATACAATAAAGACAATCATCAAAACCCGATCATCTTAAGTTAAGCATTCCACGTACTTCTTACGACCTAAATATTGGGCCATGGTGAGAATTAACACTAAACTCACAATTACTGTGTAGACAATATGTGCACCATTTCCTATCAAGACAGAATACAGAGGAAGATGACTACAAGCACGGAAAACATCTCCGTGAACTCTTTTCCAGCCACTATCATCACGACTTATGGATTCACTTCCTTCCATCGATTCTTGTGTATAACGACGATAATCAAGACTCAGTGTGCGAATCATGATAAGGGCTACCAGCCCTGCAAGAAACACAACAATCATAAAACTATTGAACACACTAAACCAGTGGATTTGAGATTCAAAGAAATTGTATTCCAGATAACGATCAAATCGCTTCTCATATGGGATGGATGATTTAACCCAAGAAGATGAAATGGAGAAGATGATTGGCCTAGAGATTGAAAACCAATCAAAATAGTACTTTCCAGTTTCAACTAATTGAGGATCTGATGAGGTCATATTCACTTCCACAACATGTGGACCATTGTAGCCAAAAGAGAAATGACGATGAGTATACAGAAGACTATGTTCAGGCATCACATCATGATGACTCCCTCGGGATTCAATTTCTTTCAACTTCTCCTCGGAGATATCCAAATCACCCACTTTGGCCCAGATAGGAAGACCATCTACTTCCATCTACATGAAAGGGAGTATGAAAAACTACCTGATACCAATAATGATTCGAAATAGCCATCTGCATCTGAAATGTCTGTTCCGTTGTTAACTCTCTAAAACTAAGATGATCAATGCATAACTACATCGTGCACAATGTTGACCTGGGAGAATTTACTCCAAACGTGAATACAATTCCCGAATTTTGAAGAGATGTGCCTTCTAGCACTTCTGAGATACCTCCTTTCTACTCATAACAAACGACATCTTATTTCACTTTTGTAGCTAACGCATCAGGAATAGCTGGTTTACAAAACGGAAGATCAAAGTAGTCATAGGTCTCATGAGGATTATGATATGGACCAATCTAGGCATTAAACTACAAGAAAACCAAAAAACTCTATTTGTCCAAGCGTAAAACTTGTCACCAATACTGTACTAACCATTAAACTGGAATATAAAGAATTACGATATGATTTTCTTCTCCTGCCTTTGCCAAAGTGAAGAGAATCACAGTCATGAACCAAATCTTCATCATCACTGAGAAAAGACAAGAAACTTGTGAAAATAGCAAAATCGCGATTATCTGATAATTGGATTCCCGTGATTCTTGATCTGAATTCTATTACATCGATCTGTGTCATAATTGATGCCTTCATTTTTGTATCAAGAGTGAGATAGCAGAATATAATGAGAATAAGTGACAGATCTTGGATTTACTTTCAATAAACAACTCATTCTAAACTAGTAACATCCACAAATATACATTTTTCCCTAATATACTTCAAACACTATGTCTCAATCACAAATCCCTTACTCTACTTCTTGCCAAATAGATACACTTTTCAATGTTGTTTCAGATCCAATCAAAATCAGTTTCTTCTTGGCTCGAGTAAACGCAACATTGATTCGTCTCCAATCTCTTAGTAAAGATCCAATCCGTCTTTCTGTATTGCTCCTTACAAGAGATACAATAATACATTCCTTATCTCGACCCTGATACTTGTCCACTGTTGACACTTCCACACCATTCCATCCTAACATCATTTGTAACTCGATCGTTTGTGCTAAATAAGGAGATATCACCCCAATAGCATCCGTTTTGATATTACCAGCAAGGAGAGTAGTGATCTTTGTCTTAGTGACGAATCATTCTTACAATTTGTTTCACAATTTGTGCTTCAAACGGATTCTGATGACTTGATGAGAGAGTCTTTCGTTCACAATAACTCCCTTCTTTACAACTATCAGTATTCAGAAATACAACACTGTGTTCAGGAAGAAGGGTCTGTTTTAACCATTGAGAACAGGTTGGAGGAGGAGTAAACTCCAATTTTGCCAACCTTACCTACTCATTACTGCATTCTTCATTTCTCACTGTATCATTCCCTGCCTTCATACAATCATCATATATCAAATGATTTGACAAACCCATTACTGCTTCATTCATTCGATATTGAATTGTTAGGTGAACTGAGAAGGCATCACTAGTACTCCGATTCTCAAGCCGAGTTAGTAGTGATACACTTAGTCCATCTTCGTTATTAATATCACTCTGAACCAGAGGAGGAAGTTGTTTGGAATCACCAACTAACAACACTCTCCTAGCTAAAAGCATCACTTGAAGGATGGATGGTTCCGTGATCTGACCTGCTTCATCAACAATACAGTAATCAAAGATAATATTCCTAGGAAATTGAGAGATATTGGTATAAACTGTAGCTCCAACAATCTGACTATGATTTTGAAGGAAGAGATAATCATCCAATTTTCCTGACCAGAGAGATGAGAGAGTATATGGACGAACTAGTGGATGAACTCGTGATTGTTCACCTAATCGAAGAATGGATAACTCTATTCATAAACTCTACATTCTTCTCTCACTATAAGGAATTAACTTCATTAGTACATTATCAATTGCAGAATGAGTATGAGAACTGATTAATACTCTCTTCCCCTCCACAACAAACATTAGACAAAGAACCATAATCACAAGTGTCTTTCCCGTTCCTGGTAAACCCTGAACGATAGCCAAATCTTTCGAATTCAGTGCTAACACAATGGCTTTCTGTTGATCTGGATTACATTGAAGAAGCAACGAATAGACAGCAGTCAACAGAGATTGCTGTGAGAGTTTCTGTTTCTCATTCATCCAATCCCATACACTTTGATAATGAGTACCAATTTGAGGATCATCTCCATCAATGACAATCTCTCGTATACGTCTTAATGAAGGCCAACTCATTACTATATTGTTCGTATCAACATCAGCACCACGCTGAGAGAACAATGTCTCCAATGGTTGTGATGATTCTGTATCAGATTCTCGGTGTGCCACAAACTGAACCAAGTTATGAACAGCTACCAAACTCAGATCAACTGATCGATATCGATCGATACGAAACAAATGACTGACAGGTGAAGGGATACCAGGAATGACAATTTGAGTCATGCTTGATACAATTACTACCATTCCTTCAGAATGAGATTGAATGGAATCAATATTCCCATAGAACAATCCCCATTCACCATTACAACCACTAACGATCACTTGATCACCTTCACTAAAGGAATGAGTTGATATTGATGTGATTTCAAAACAATAGATAAAACCATTCCTATGACCACATTTTCTTTTCTCCTGATGAATCGTATGATAATGAAGTTTCTCTTCACATTCTTCCATTTTCATCAGATTCACTCCAGATAATGTTAGACCCAAAGCTTCCCTTTGATGGGTTGATTGTGTCCAAAGCCAACCTTCATCACTCTCTTCACAACATCGTTCCAACTGAATAAGTGAAAACTACAAATGACAAAAAAACTACCAATTCAACCCATCTCTTGAAGTACTTCACTGAGCTTGAAGTGATTCCCTTCGTATATCCTGATATCACATGGTTTTGTGAGATCTGTCTTTCTGGAAAGACAGATGATCTCTTACAACTGGGAACCTCGTCTAATTTAGCCAGAATCGCACACATTGGTAAATAACCACACTTCTCGCAATGAATCCCATTTGAACAAGGATCAGGTAGTTCTGGAGCCATATCCTCAATATCATATCCATTTCTGTCATTCTTTGCGAATCCGTCATTGTATGTCTTCAGTGAATTCTTAGCCACCCTTCTAAGAAGCCTCTGTCGTTGTTCCTTATATGTAACAATTAGATTTCGTCGCATTATCAAATAACGGAGATGATGGAGTGAAATGGTTTGTTGATTGAATGATAACTGACAAGGTGGCCGTGTTATGGGGTTCTGTAGAGAGGGATTTAGAAGATACTCTGTTTGCTTCTTTATATATTGGAGAAGGGATATGATGTAGTTTCCTCGTTTCCCTGTTTCCAATTCTTGTTTGATTTCATTATAACTGGACTGACTAACAGGGTTAAAATCTTTGAGTTGTTCTGATTTCAGGTAAACCAAAAGACCTGATATACTTTGGGTTCGACAGAGAATGAAATCGGATTGAGTATCTCGCTGTGAAAGGAGAATAGAATACAAAAGAATCTGTGCATTATGAGACACTGGTTCCTCTGATCCCGTTTTGATTTCCACAGGAATCAGGAATTCCTGTGAACCGACTGAAACCTTGCAGGACACATCAATAATACCTTTTAACCCCCATTCTGGACACCACAATACATCTTCCGTTTTGAGAATCTGCTTTACTTTGATCGACGAATTGAGTTGATGAGAACAGAGTGTATACCATTGCAAAATACCAGGAATGCTGCTGTGAAGACCTTCATACAGTTCTTTGATATCAGTGTTGTTTCGATAGATTTCTTCAATTGATCTGCGAATCAGAACTAGGATCTTCATATGAAGCAATTGAATCAATCGAGGAAGCACATTTTGAGTAGAAACACCATCTGCTATGCCACTTCCAACCAGACTTGAAGCATACTACACATGAACAGTCCAGATCAACACAACCTCCATTAAATCATGACGTAGACGGCCAAAAATAGCAAATTTGTTCTCTTGATAACATGTCATGAAACTCGAAAGCACAGATCTACGAAGACAATTGAAAGATACAGCTAGATTCGTTGATGTCAGAAGGATATCAGGAAAAACAACCAGAAAATTGTTGTTAGACATTGTAACAAACACTGTTGAGGCATTCGGACCAGAAGTCAATACAATCACGTTCACAATATTACCTGGTTGTACTATTGTCGATGACCTATATTATAGGCGTAATCAAATATTACCAGTCTCCCTGAAGAACCACTGTTAAAGGATATGATTCTGTTGATATTGGTATATCAAGATATGCCTGTTGGCTGCATTTCGAAATATCAATAGTTAGGACAACGTCCTGACGATTGGGAGTATCCAGATTCTCTCGTTTTGAGTAGTCTGTTACAACCCCATGATAGACAGTTGGACGTTTTATTACTGTTTTAAGACGTTTGGATTCCATTTCCCTTCCTTTCAACTATTCCATCAAATAAATACATTTCCATGTCAATCTGATCTAGTTCATGAAAATCCAATCCATTAATGAATGACTCTGCATTATCAACTCGATACTTCACATTTACCATCACTTTCCATATGCATTACACTAAAAATGGACCAGAATGCCTATTAGGGTTATAGAACCCTTCAGAGAGAATCAATTATCTAACAAACACTCAACACCTTATTCTTCATTTGAATAATCATCTTCGTACTCCACTAACACTATAATAATCATCCTATGTCACTTACTCGTAAAACGGCCACTACGACCTTTTTCTTTAATATTTGATAGGTTCATATCATCATCTTCATCTTCTACAAGGAAATCGCGATCCATCGCCTTGTCTTTAACAGCATGATTGCGAGTCCGAGTACCTCTCCTTCCCTTTCCTGTCATCTATTTTCTAACTCCCTTCTATTCATTCCTACACTCTTTTCTGGAGCATTCAATATGAAGTCAATTGCATCACGCTGTTTCTCGGCCAGATCCTTCGGAAGAGGAGCAAGATGACGTGGTGAAAATACCATTCGTGAACTCAAATGACTCTCCACCTCCAACATTTCACTCTCCCGTTCTGTATCCTCATTAACAGCCTTCTACAAATCTTAAGTCGAAATATTATTTACTTCCACTGCTACAACAAATTGGGAGTTTTCGGCATTGTCTTGGAGTTGAAGATCAATCACATTATCATCACCAATCAACAACTGATAGGACCCATCCGACCATTTTACAATACGAGCATTTGACTCTCGTATGGGTTTTCCTCGAGCATCCCGTATCTACTTTTCACCAAACCCTTCAATTAATACAACAATTCCATTCGAGTCTTTTTTCCATCTCCAACGAATAAGAGCTTCTGCTCGACTTGTTCTTTTCTTCTCAACCAACTCAGCCAATTCCTCCTGCTCAGAATATGTTGTTCTGTCGAATGGTTTCTCCTGGATACCAAAAGCAGCAGGCAGACGTAGTAAATGTGTCTATTCGTCAACAAACCACTTAGAACTCCTACTTTTTCTGGAACTTCAGCCGTAAATCTGTTTAGTTTAAATCTGTTCCCCTCTTTCACTTCAATTTGTTTCTTGGGTAGACGTTGTTGAATGGATGAAATACCATCCCTACAAGATTATAAAAATGTCTGGCAATAACATATCCAATTCGTCCGACTCATCACTACTATCGAACACTTTTGCGATATCAGCTGACGGATTGCCTGTACTCTTTCAATTACATCTACCTGCACAACTCCTACATCGTAAAAGCTCATATTCAAGATCGATTGTTTGAACAATTTCAAGGGAATGTTCAAAATCGAATAACGTATACAACAAACAAAACGTTCTAGAAAACATCCGAATCATTAGAAAAGCTAAATCTTAGCTGCCTCAGGGTCAGTAGTAGCAGGTACTGGAGGTTTCACTTCAGGTTTGTCCTTCACAGGAAGTGTCTTCTTACCCATAACGAAAAACAGAATAAGTGCCACAATACCAATAATCACACCCAACACTAATAAGCAGATTCCAATTACGATTTCAATCTTAACTGAACGAGTTTCACACCATTCATCTGGTACAGACCATTCTGCATTCACTCCATCACTACTCAATACACACTTGTATACACTCGTTCCCTTCACACCACATACCACACTCACTTCTTCATCCACACTTGTTGCTTCCAGATCACTTGTCTTCTCACAGATTGCCTTCACCACACTCAGACTTATCACAGTCTCAGTACTTCCACCAATGTTTGAAGCACTCACAGTATAAGTAGTACTATCACTCAATACTTCTCCCTTACCAGAAATCAAACCAGTATCCTGATTCAAGCTCAATCCATTAGGAAGCTCAGGAGTGATTGAGTAAGTAACATTCAATCCATTCACACTAGGATAAGGTGATGTGAACTCTGCATTCAGAGTAAGAACACCATTGAAACTAGGATACGATAGAGATGAAGGCTGAACAGGAGAACACTGATTCATACTCTCACCCAACACACCATTTGTACACATTCGTCGAATTGATCCTTCATATCCATCAGGACAAGGTAAGCTTTGCTCTGAGCCATTCAACACATCTCCACAATCAGCAGCACTCACAGTAATCGTAATTGTGAATGAAGTCGAAGAACTAGCATATTCAGCTCTGATTGTATAAGTCTGAGCAGTTTGAATCTGTGTAGGAACACCAGACAACACTCCATCCTGAGAGAGAGATAAACCAGAAGGAAGTGAAGGACTCACAGAGAATGAAGAAACAGTTCCAGAGACAGAAGGTGTCAGAATAGAAATTGGAACACCCACTTGAGCAAGGATTGAAGACATACTGTATGACAGAGATGAAGGAGGAATTGGTGTACAACTTCTTATTGCTGAAGACCATACACCATCCTCACAACTACGAGAAACAGTACCTTGTTCACCTTCAGGACACATATCAGACACAATAGCTGAGGATCCACTAACAGTCTCAGAGAATGAGTCAATAGCAGGACAAGTCACAACAGACACAGTCAGATCCAAATGAGTAGAGACATCACCAGAAGCAATTGTGAAGGTAGTGAGTTCAAGAGGAGCAGAAGGAGAACCAGAGATAACACCATCAGAAGAGATAGTGAGACCCTGAGGAAGAGAAGGAGTAATGGTGATATCGAGATCTGTAAGATCAGTAACAAGAATGAGAGGAGTAATGGTCTGGCCAACCTTCAAGGATAAGGAAGAGACACCATAGAGGAAGAGAGGTTGACGAGGCGTACAAGAAGACTGAATAAGAGTGAATTCACCATAGACACACTTCATAATCTTATATCCTTCCTCACCCTCATCACAGCTGGTAGCAACAGTTGCACCATCAGCTGTCTCAGGCAGACTATCAGTAGCATCACAATCACGAG
>JABLTK010161117.1_pt1 | contig 24199 bp, 20 predicted proteins | sample 7160131 | NCBI WGS metagenome assembly JABLTK01 (sample SAMN14651221, study PRJNA627086) | human gut metagenome | isolation source: feces | host: Homo sapiens
CAACCGGTATTAATTGGTACTACTAGTGTAGAAGAAAGTGAAATGATAAGTAAATTATTAGCAGAGGAAGGAATTAGACATCAGTTATTAAATGCTGTTAATAATGAATATGAAGATGAAATAATTGAAAGTGCTGGTATGAAAGGTAGAGTTACTGTTGCAACAAATATGGCCGGAAGAGGTAGTAACATTAAGCTTGGAGAAGGTGTAAAAGAATTAGGTGGTTTATATGTAATTGGTACATCTAGAAATAATAATGAAAGAATAGATTATCAATTAAGAGGAAGAGCATCGAGACAAGGAGAACCTGGCAAAACAAAATATTTTTCTTCATTAGAAGATGAACTTGTTAAAACAAGAGCATACGAAAAACTATTTGATTTAGCTAGAAAACTTACAAAAAGTCCAAACAAAGAAATAGAAGATTCAAACATTGTTAAATATGTTGATAGATGTCAAAAAACACAAGAAGGATTAGAAAGTAAAGCAAGAAGAATGAGTGAAAAATATGGTAAAGTAATGACTAAACAAAAAGATCTTATGTATGCTCAAAGAGATGTAATATTAGATAGTACAGATGTAAGAAGTTTATTTAATAAAATAATACCAAGTTATGCTGATTATTTAGTTAATAATTGTACAGCGGAAGAAATAAGACAAAACTTAAATGGATTAGTAAATGTAAAAATACCAGAGACAAGAAATTTAAAACCATTTAAAGAGGCTATAGAAAGAGAATTATTAAAAAAAGTAAAAATAAACCTTACTACAAGAGAAAGCATAGATATTACAAAGAGAAATATGTTAAATGTTGTTGATACATATTGGATAAATCATTTAGAAAGATTAGAAGACTTAAAAAAGCAAACATCATATTACAGTTTATCAGGAGTAGATCCTTTTAAGGAATATGAAAAAGTTGCCAATCAAGAATTTGTAGATTTAAATCCAAGAATACAAAGAGACTTTCTAATATATGCTACTAATCCAACATTACAATTTGGTAAAGCTGAAGCCTACGAAATGGAAGGAGCAAAAAGTTTATAATGAAAAACATATTAAATGTAATAAGAATTATCATAATTATATATTTAATTTTATTCACAGCTATAATGGTATCAATATATACAAAAAGAAAAGTATATAATGATCAATTTCCAACTGTATTCGGCTATACATATTTAAAAATTGATAATAATTTATATGAACCAGATATTAAAAATGGAAACATAATCATACTAGAAAGAACAAAAGCAATAGATGAAGGAGATTATGTAGTATACAAGTATACAAATGATGCTAAATTTGGAAAAGTTAGTAAAGTTGATAAATACAAAGTTTATATAAAAGATGATAATGGAACATTAAATGAATACGATTTGCAAAATGTGTATGGAAAAATGATATATAATAATGATAAATTTAGTAGTGTAATGAATATACTTACTAATTGGATAGTTTTGGTTGTATTATTGTTTGCTGGAACTATTTTCCCAGAACTAATATTTAATTGATATCATAATTGATACAGAGTAAACAAGAGATAACATTTGTTAATAAAATGTAAATCTCTTTTTTATTGCAACAATAGCGGGTAAATATAAAAAGAAAGATGTATCAACTGTAAATTTACAACTTTACAATTGAAAACAATATGTAAATATAAAAAATAGTAATATTGTATAAAAACATTCATATATTTTACTAGTAACTAGAAAGTGGGTAAAATATGGATAAAAGTGAAGTTATTAAAAGTTTAGGTAAAAAATCTAATGGCGAAATTTATTTGGGTGTAGTAGGAGCTGTTAGAACTGGTAAAAGTACATTTATTAAAAAATGTATAGAAACATTAATTCTTCCTTATATGGAAGATAATGATGAAAAGAAAAGATGCATGGATGAAATTCCACAGACTGCACAAGGCAAAACAATTATGACTGTTGAGCCTAAGTTTGTACCATCATCTGGAGCAAGCATAAATATCGATGGACTTGTAACTAATATAAAATTAGTTGATTGTGTGGGATATGTTACACCAGAATCAGTGGGTTATGAGGATGAACTTGGAAATCCCAGAATGGTTAAGACACCTTGGTTTCCAGAAGAAGTGCCTTTTGTAGAAGCAGCTTCTATTGGCACTGAAAAAGTAATTAGAGACCACGCCACAATTGGAATAGTTGTATCAACAGATGGTTCAATATTAGGACTTCCAAGAAGTAATTATGTTGAAGCTGAAGAAAAAGTAATAACTGAATTAAAAGAAATTAACAAACCATTTATAGTAATTATGAATAGTACACATCCAAATAGTCCAGAAACAAAAACAATCGCAACAGCATTATCAAAAAAACACGATGTACCTGTAATACCAATTAGTGTAGAAGATATGAATATAGATGATATAACATCAGTACTAAAAGAAGCATTATATGAGTTTCCAGTCTCTCATATTGAATTTAAGATACCAGATTGGGTAGCTGTCCTTAAAAATACACATCCATTAAAACAAAAATTTTTGAATAAGATGAAAGAATCAGTAGTAAATGTAGATAAATTAAGAGATGTAGAAAATATTAATATAGATTTACAAGATACTAAAGAAATTACAAAAGCATATGTTTCATCTTTAAATACAGAAGAAGATCTTGTCACTATAACATTAGATGCTGATGATAATCTATTTGATGACATATTAAAAGAAGTAGTAGGTTCATCAATTAATAGTAAAGGTGAATTATTAAAAGTTTTTCAAGATGTAAGTGAAGGAAGAAGTGAGTATGAAAGTATAAAAGGAGCTTTGAAACAAGTATATCAAACTGGATATGGAATAGTTCTTCCAAGAATAACTGATATGAAACTTGATAAACCAGAAATAATTAAACAAGGTGGAAGATTTGGAATTAAGTTAAAAGCAAAAGCCTCTAGTGTACATATGATAAAAGTAGATGTAGAAAGTAGTTTTGAGCCAATAATAGGTAGCGAAGTTCAAAGTAAAGAATTAATAGATTATATTATGAAAGATGAAGAAAACCCTGAAAAAATATGGCAAAGTGAAATATTTGGCAGAAGTTTAAATGAAATAGTTCAAGAAGGTATTCAAGCAAAATTATCATTACTTCCTGATGCAGCTAAATATAAATTATCTCAAACAATAACAAAAATGGTTAACAAAGGAAGTAATAATCTAATAGCAATAGTCTTGTAAATAAGACTATTTTTTTGTATAATTTATTTGAATATAGGTGAAACAAATGGAAGAAAAAAATAATGAAATAAATAATCAAAATCAAGAAATGAATGTTTTAACAAATGAAGAAATTCAAAAAATAAACAATGATGAAAGTATAGTTACTCCTGTAGGAAATGCTGAATCACAAAATATAGCGGTACCTAATATGGAAGTGACTCCAAATAATACAACCACACAAGTAGAAAACAGGCCAAAACCAAAAAAGAAAAAAAGTTTTATATCAAAATTAGTAAATTTAATTATATGGCTTGTTGTTCTTGGATGGGCTGGAATTTTAGTTTATGATTTTGTAAATGTCTTAAGAGAAAAAGAACCAATGTTTTGCTTAGAAAAAACTACAGAAACAACTAGTGACGGTACTGTTAATATTTGTGAGGGAGTTGGATATAAAGTATTTAATTATGATTATGGAAGCTTAAAAGCATTGGAGTTTGCTCCATTTTGGAATAAACCTAAAACTGCAGAAGAATTAAAATAACGAAAGATATTTCTTTCGTTTTTTTCTTTAAAAAGAAGTGTTTTATCATTTTATACCTTATATAATAAATAAGGAGGTATGAATGTATAAATATGTAAGATGTTACAAAATGGGATATGAAGAGGGATATCAAACAGCAAAACTAGATCAAAGAAGTAAAAAAACAAGAAAATTTATAGAGATTGATGATTATTTAATAATGGCAAAGATATATGATGCTGGATATATAGATGGTTATAATAATTATTTAAAAAAATACTTGAAATAAATTGCTTAGAAATAAAGTAAATGATAGATAAAATAAAGAAAATAAAATAGTGCATAATCTGTTATAGAGGAGTGTTGTATATGAAAGATGATAAAGAAAATAAATTTAAAATATTAGTTTTGATGTTAGGAACTATAATCATTATAATATCATTAATAATATTATTTTTTTCAAAGAAAGAAGAAACAAATACACCGAATAATATATCAGAAGATAAAAGTTATAAGTATTCATTGAAATCAAATAAATTTATATACACAAATCCAGAAACAAACTAATCAAAAAAATTTAATCTTTTTAACTTTAGATTGGATTTTTATGATAATAAACTAAATATATGTTATTTAAAAAATTCTATTTGTGAATCACATCAATACACAATAGAAGAAAATAGAGTATTAAATATAAAAGGTAAATCAGAAATTTCACCATTCACTGGCATTTATTTTATTACTTTTAAAGATGATTATGTTTTAATGGAAAAAAATAATGGAAACAATGAAAATGTAATCTATAAATTCAATCTTTTAAAGTTAGGTGGTGAAAAATAATGAAGAAAAAAATATTGATATTAATTTTTTTAACTATTATTACAGTAAACATAAAGGCAAAAATAAATAATAATTATAATATTTCTGCAAATTATTCCAATAAGTATATTATTAATTTTAAGGATTATGAAAAATATATTGTAAAAAGCAGTAATAATTATATTATACCTTTCAAATATGAAAATAATGTTTTATCCACTTTTATCCCTTATGAAAATGGTGGTATGATTAGTTTATATGAGTTTAAAACTACTTTTTTTAAAAAAGATTCTTATTTATTGTCAGGCCAAGAATATTGGACATTAACAAATAAAAATACAAATATAAACTATATAATTTCACATAACAATGAAAAGTACAAAAACATTATTGATGCGTCTGGGCTTAGAGTTACAGAACAAATTTTAGAAAAGACAAGAGTTGGAACATACATTTTAACAGTAATTGCAACGGATGAATATTCTAATTCGTCTGTAACAGCGATATTTACAGTTAATATTAAAAATACTACAACAACTAGATATATAACTACTGAAAGAGATTATGATTATACAACTAGAAGAACAACACCAACTCGAACACCAAGACCAACATCACCAACTCGAACACCAAGACCAACAACACCATCAACTAGACCAACAACAAGAAAAACAACTTCAAACGATTGTACATGTACTGGTGGCCCAGATTGTTATAATGGGGTTATATGTAAACCAGGTAAAAAACCATGGATAATGGATTGCTGTCAGTAAAAACAAAATATATTATTCTAATTCATAATTAGCACTTTAAAATAAAATCTAATTATTGTATAATAGAAACATAATAAGGAGTCTGATATGAATAAAAACGGATTTACATTAATGGAACTATTAGTAGTTATATCAATTCTAGTTATAACAAGTACATCAGCAACAATTATATTTGATAGTACTACATCCAGTACTGAAAAAGAAGATACAAGAAGATTGTATGTTAATATTCAAAAAACTGGTGAAGTGTATTTAGATTTAAATGATTCATGGATGAACTTATTTAACGAAAAAGGTGAAGTGTATTTAAAAGTAAGTGAACTTGAAAATGCAAACTATTATAATTCTACTTACGAAGGAATTAAAACAAACAAAAAGATATCTGGAAACTATTTTGTAAAAGTATTTGTAAACAAAAAATCTAATTTATCATATGTAGATACTTGTCTAATATCATATGATAGATCAAATCAGCCACACTGTATTGCGGATAGAAATGGAAACTCTGATAATTGTGACTATAACACAAAATGTGTGGCATCCTAAAAACACAAACATTTTTTTGTAAAAACATTGACATAAAAAAATAAATATTATATATTTGTAGATGTATAATATTTTTTGTTTGATTTAAAATATTTAGTGAGGTGCATTATGGACAAAATAATAATAAAAAATGCAAGAGAAAACAATTTAAAAAACATAAATTTAGAATTACCTAAAAATAAACTTATTGTTATGACGGGAGTATCGGGAAGTGGAAAAAGTAGTTTAGCTTTTGATACAATCTATGCTGAAGGACAAAGAAGATATGTTGAAAGTTTAAGTGCTTATGCAAGACAATTTTTAGGTAATATGAATAAACCAGAAGTTGATTCAATAGAAGGGCTTAGTCCAAGTATTAGTATTGATCAAAAATCAACTAATAAAAATCCTAGAAGTACAGTTGGAACAATAACAGAAATATATGATTATTTAAGACTTCTTTTTGCGAGAGTAGGAACACCATATTGTAAAAATCATAATATACCTGTTACAGAACAAAGTATAGAAGAAATGACAAATAAAGTTTTAGAATATCCAGTTGGAACTAAAATAGAAATAATGTCACCAGTAGTTCACGGTGAAAAAGGAACTCATAAAGAGTTGTTATTAGATCTTAGAAAAGAAGGATTTGTAAGAGCAAGAATAGATTCAGAAATAAGAGATTTAAATGATGATATTATATTAGAAAAAAATATAAAACATAATATAGATATAGTAGTAGATAGAATTGTTATAAAAGAAGATTCTAGAAGTAGAATATTTGAAGGCATAGAAACATCTACTAAAATGGCTAATGGTAAAGTTGTTATAAATATAATTGGAGAAAAAGAAATAGTTATGAGTGAAAACTATGCTTGTCCATTATGTGATTTTAGTTTACCAGAATTAGAACCAAGATTATTTTCATTTAATAGTCCATATGGAGCTTGCCCAGTTTGCAAAGGATTAGGAGTTAATCTTCATATTGATGAAGATATATTAATTCCAGATAAAAATCTATCTATTATGGATGGTGCTATCACATCATTTCAAAGTGGTGAAACATTAAATATAGCATATAAAAAATTAAAACTAGTAGCTGAACATTATGGAATAGATTTATACAAACCGGTTAAGGATTTAACAAGAAAAGAACTGGATATTATTCTATATAAAAGTCCAGACAGATTAGATTTATCATTAACTACTAGAAGTGGAAGTACTTTAAAAAGCTATGATTATTTTGAAGGAGTTATAACTAACCTAGAAAGAAGATATATGGAAACAACTAGTCCTCAAATAAGAGATTGGATTAGTAGATATATGACAGAACTTCCTTGCCCAGCTTGTCATCAAACAAGACTTAGAGATGAAGCACTAAGTGTAAAAATAAATAATAAAAATATATATGAAGTAACTTGCTTGAGTATAAGAGATCTAATAGAATTTTTTGATAAATTAAAACTTAATAAAGAACAAACAGAAGTATCATTCTTGATAATTAAAGAAATAAAAGAAAGATTAAACTTCTTAAAAAATGTTGGACTTGAATATTTATCATTAAATAGAGAAGCAGCAACATTAAGTGGTGGAGAAGCCCAAAGAATAAGATTAGCAACTCAAATAGGAAGCAGACTTTCAGGAATACTTTATGTTCTTGATGAACCTTCAATCGGTCTTCATCAAAGAGATAATCAAAGATTAATAGATTCACTTAAAGAAATGAGAGATTTAGGTAACACACTAATAGTTGTTGAACATGATACAGACACAATGTTACAAGCAGACTATTTAGTTGATATTGGACCAAAAGCAGGAACAGAAGGTGGATATTTAGTTGCAAATGGTACTCCAGAAGAAGTTATGAAAAACGATAAGAGTATCACAGGTAGATACCTTTCTGGTAAAGAAAAAATAGAAGTACCCAAAACAAGAAGAAAGGGTAATGGAAAATCTATTAAGTTAACTGGATGCAAAGAAAATAACTTAAAAAATATATCAGTAGAATTTCCGCTTGGTAAGTTTATTTGTGTAACAGGTGTATCAGGTAGTGGAAAAAGTACACTTGTAAATGAAATATTATGTAAGATATTATCAAGTACAATAAATAAATCAAAAGAAAAACCTGGTAAATATAAAACAGTTAAAGGAATTGAAAATGTAGATAAGATAGTAAATATTACTCAAGATCCAATAGGCAGAACACCAAGAAGTAATCCAGCAACATACACAGGAGTATTTGATAGTATTCGTGATGTGTTTGCAAGTACAAAAGAAGCAAAAATAAGAGGATATGATAAAAGTAGATTTAGTTTCAATGTAAAAGGTGGTAGATGTGAAGCTTGTGGTGGAGATGGTGTTAAGAAAATAGAAATGCATTTCTTACCAGATGTTTATGTACCTTGTGATGTTTGTAATGCTACTAGATACAATAAAGAAACATTAAAAATAAAATTTAAAGGATTAAATATTGCAGAAGTATTAAATACTAGAGTACATGAAGCATTAAGTATATTTGAAAATGTTCCAAAAGTATATAAAACATTAAAAATAATGGAAGAAGTTGGACTTGGATATGTACAACTAGGGCAAAGTGCTGTAACTTTATCTGGTGGTGAAGCATCAAGAGTTAAATTAGCAAAAGAATTACAAAAGAAGCCAACGGGAAAAAGTGTATTTATATTAGATGAACCATCAACAGGATTACACCAAGATGACATAAAAAAATTACTTGTTATATTAAATAGAATAGTTGATAATGGAGATACCGTGATAGTGATTGAACATAATCTAGATATAATAAAACAAGCAGACTATATAATTGATTTAGGACCAGAAGGTGGAGATTTTGGTGGTACAATAGTTGCAACCGGAACACCAGAAGAAATATGCAAAGTTAAAGAATCATGGACAGGTAAATATTTAAAAGAATATTTGAAGTAGATTTTTCTACTTCTTTTTATTTCTTTGTGTTATACTTTTAGTAGGAGGATATAAAATGGAGAAGTTTTTAGAAAAATTAGTGGATGGTTGTATAGATATATCTGCAAAATTGTTATTAGCAGTAGTAATTTTAGCCATTGGAAGTAAAATAATTAAAATTGTAGAAAATAATCTTAGAAAAGAAAATAAATTAAAACACTTAGACGCATCAGTAAAAGGATTTTTGATAAGTTTTATATCAATTACATCAAAAATTGTGTTATTCATTGCTATTCTACATATTTTAGGAGTTCCAACAGCATCAATAATAACAGTATTTGGTTCTTGTGCAGTAGCAATAGGTTTAGCGCTTCAAGGTGGTTTATCTAATATTGCTGGTGGTCTTATGATACTTATATTTAAACCATTTAAAGTTGGAGATTATATAGAAGTAAGTGGAAAAGAGGGAACAGTCAAATCAATAACAATGTTCTATACAACAATAACTACATTTGATAATAAGTTAATACAACTTCCAAATGGAAGCTTATCTAATTCAAATATAACTAACTATACAGCAAATAAAAAGAGAAGAGTTGATATTGATATATCTGTTTCCTATAGTAGTGATATAGATAAAGTTAAAAAAGTAATTAATGAATTAATATCAAAGAATGAATTAGTTTTAAAAGAAGAGAATAATTATGTAAAATTATCTAAACCTGATGATTCAGCTTTAGTATTTGCAGTGAGAGTATGGACAAAAACAGAAAATTATTGGGATTTATATTTTGATTTAATGGAAAGTATTAAAAAAACACTTGATAAGAATAAAATTGAAATACCTTTTCCACAAATGGATGTACATATTAATAAATAAAAAAGTTATGAAAATAACTTTTTTTAATTTGATATTTATGTTAAAATATTATAGAAGATATGGTAACTGATTAGTGGAGATGATATAAGTGAATGATAAAGAATTTATAAAAATTAGAAATCAAATAGCAAATAAACTTTATGCTTTAGTTACAAATGAATACAATGAATGCTTGTTATTTGCAAACAAAGCAAAATCAAACAAAACACTTGTATCTATTGCTAAGAAGAAAAATGAAAATTACAGTTTAATGACTAATTACTATAATCAAATAAGGCAATGTAACTCAAGAGCTGAATTAAATGTAATCAGGGCTAAAATAGTTTCAAGAGTCAATCAAATCAGACAAGAATATAAAGAGCTTGCAAGTAAAAAAGCAACATCACAAAATAAAGATTTAATAACTGAACAAATGGAAGCTTTAAGATTAGCTAACTTATTTATGTATAACTTTGTTAATGAAATGGATGCACCTTTTAAACAACAAACACAGGAAAAAAATACTACAGTAACTCACATAAATACACCAATACCAACAGTTAAAAAACAAGAAAGAACTGTAATTCCTACAGAAAGAAAACCAGAAATAAAACAACAAACACCTAAGACATATCAAACAGATCCAAATCTATATAGAGACAATGATATAAAAAATATAGAAATAATTAATAAAGCAATTTGTGAACTTAAAGAAAAATATTATAGTCTAAACCAGTACAGTGAAGAAGCAAAAGAATTAAGAAAAAAAATATATGCTTATTCTGTTAGAAGAGAAGAAGGTATAAGAAGAATTTGTGGTAATGAAGGAATTAAATTATTATTAAATGTTGAAAGCCTTGAAGATAGTATCTATTCAAAACCTGTTCTAGCCACAAGAAAACCATATAGAATATCATCTTCAAGCTATATGACAAGATTGACTGGCCTAATTGGTGCAATAAGTGATTTAAAATGTAGTGGTTATGATAGTAAATACTATAAAGGTCCAAAAGGCGATTATAAAACATTTAATAAATTATTAGATGCATCAATCGCAGAATATCATAATATGATTATGGCTGTTGCAGATGTAAGCAAAAAACCAGGAATAATTAAAACATCTAATGATATATTATCATTATTAAATATATATAATATAGATGGCGATTATACAAAATTCAAGGATATTAATAATGGAGGAATGGTTGGCGGAGATAGAATATCTATTGAAGCATACAGAGAAGGTGTAAGTAGAATAAATGGTATGATTGATACCATTAAACAACAGTCTTCATTAGCTATAAAATCAAATGGAGGGGCAATAACAGTAAAAGATTGTTCAAATGCAAGAAGTGAAGATGAAAAATATCTTCAGATAGCAAAAGAAGAATTATATAGAAAATATTTAGCTAGTAAGAAAAAAATATTAAGTCAAGGAACTATAAAGAAATAAAGCAACTTAGGTTGCTTTTTAATTGAAAAAGTAACCGATTGTATTTTTGATACAAATATGTTATAATATACGAACATTTAGGGGGAAAAAGAATATGGAAAAAGAAATAAATGAATTTATATCACAAAACTTTACTGATGGACCAACAGTAGAACAATTAAAGAATTTCAAAAAATTAATTGAATTTTTAAATAATAAAAAATATGTATTAGACTTTAAAACCACACAAGAATTATTAAATAAAAATAAGAAATTAAATAAACTAGCCTCTGTACTAAATGAATTAATTGAAAAAGGTGATGTTGATCTAGTTAATAATGAAAATGTAAGTATGCTTGTATCTGCATATTATCTAATGAATAACAAAGAAAATACAGAAAAAGAAGAAAAAAGTAATGATTTTGATTATACTGATTATGATGTTAATGATATGGATGATGTTAGATTATACTTAAGAGAAATAGCAACTAGTAAATTATTAACTGCTGATGAAGAATTAGAATTAGGTAAAAAAATATCAATGGGTGATGAAAAAGCTAAAAAGAAACTTATTGAAAGTAATTTAAGATTAGTTGTTTCAATAGCTAAAAAATATAATGGTAATGCTGGTTCTTTAACTATTCTTGATTTGATTCAAGAAGGTAATATAGGACTTATGAAGGCAGTGGAAAAATATGATTATAGTTTAGGATATAGATTTAGCACTTATGCAACATGGTGGATAAGACAAGGAATTATAAGAGCAATAGCAGACCAATCAAGAACAATAAGAATTCCATCTCATTTATATGAACAAATTAAAAAAATGAGTGCTGTTATTTCAAGATATATAACAAATAATGGAGAAGAACCAAGTGACCAAATGCTTGCAGATATGTTTGATGTTTCAGTTGAAACTATAAGAGAAAGAAAAATGATTATGCAAGATACACTATCTTTATCACAACCAATAAGAACAAACGATACTGAAGAAAGTGAAGAACTTGGAAATTTCATAAAAGATCCAGATATTAATGATGACGATTTTACAGATAATGTGTATTATAAAGACTTCTTAGCAGCAGTTTTTGAAAGAAGCACTTTAACAGAAAGAGAAAAAGAAGTTATAAAGTATAGATACGGAATTGGAACAAATGGAAAAAGATACACATTAGAAGAAATAGGAAAAATATTCGGAATAACTAGAGAAAGAATTAGACAAATAGAAGGAAAAGCACTTATAAAACTAAAAGTCAATAAAGAAATTAGAAGTTATTGTCCAGAATCAAAAAAATTACAATTGGTAAATTATAGATAAGTTATATAATTATAATAAGGAGAAAAGATGGAAGAAGTTAAAAAGGAAAATTCAGAATATTATAAGAATATAAATATTAGTACTCTTGATGATATGGATTTGTATTTAAAAGATCTTGAAGAAACAATAAAGTTTGACAGATTAACACACGAAGAAGAAAAAAAGTTAGGAAAAAAAGTATTAAGTGGATCCTTAGAAGCAAAAAGAAAACTAATAGAATCAAATTTACCTATAGTTATTTATGTGGCTAAAAAATATGCAAAAAACTCTGGAACACTTTCAATGTTAGATTTAATACAAGAGGGAAACATTGGATTGATTCAAGCAGTAGAAACTTATGATTATAGAATGGGAACAAAGTTTATAACACATGCTGTTTGGTGGATAAGACAAGCAATAACAAGAGCAATAGCAGATAAATCTAAAACCGTCAGATTACCTGTTTATATATTTGAAGATGTAAAAAGAATTAATAAATTAACTCATGATTATCAAGAAGAACATGGGTTTGAACCAAATGATGAAACGATTTCAGATATATTAGATATACCATTAGAAAAGGTTAGAAAACTAAAAGTAGCAATGCAAGAACCATTATCATTTTCACAACCGCTATCAAAAAATAGAAATGATGGAGAAGAAGGTGGTTCATTAGGAGAATTTGTAGTAGACTCAAAATCAGCAATTTTTGATTTTGAAAACGAAACATTTTATAGTAGTTTTAATTCTGTAATATTTGATTCAGACATATTAACTGAAAGAGAAAAATTCATTATCAAGCATAGATATGGATTTGAAGGTGAAACAAAAGAAACATTAGAAGAAGTAGGCAATATGTTAGGACTAACAAGAGAGAGAATTAGACAATTAGAGATAGGAGCACTAAAAAAGTTAAGAAATAGTGAAGAGATTAAAGACTTTGGTCAAGAAAGAAAACAACAATTAGTATTAAAATGTAAATAAAGGCGATAGTATCGCTTTTTATTTCTTTAAAATCTAGTTGCATTTTTGATACAAGTGTGTTATAATACATAATTATTCAAGAGGGGTATAAGAGATAAAACAAATTATAGTACTTAAAAAAACTTGTATTTTAAGTACAAATATGCTATAATATGCAGGAATTTAGGGGTGAAAATAAAAATGAAGAAGAAGGAAATATTAGAATTTATAAAAAATAATTTTATAAGTGGCAGTTCGTCTGTACAATTAAAAAACTGGAGAAATTTAGTTACATATTTAGATAGTAAAAAATATAAATTAGATTCTAAATTAGTAACAGCTTTGTTAGCAGAAAGTCCTGAATTAAATGAAATGACAGCTGCTTTAAATGATTTGAATGAAAAAGGTGACATTGAATCATTTAATAATGATAATATTGCTGTCTTAATTTCATCATATTATTTAATGAATAATACTGAAGAAGAAATTAAAAATGGAAAATCAGAAGAAGGTATATCAAAAGATGAAGAATTTATACCTGAAGATATTAGTAGCCTTGATAATGTAAAATTATATTTAAGAGAATTAGATAGTGAATTATTAACAAGAGAAGAAGAAATCGAACTTGGTAAAAGAGTTGCAGAAGGCGATGAACAAGCAAAACAAGAATTAGTTAAATGTAATTTAAGATTAGTTGTATCTATTGCTAAAAAATATGCTAACTTATCAGATACATTATCATTTGAAGATTTAATTCAAGAAGGTAATATAGGACTTATGAAAGCTGCTGATAAATATGATTACACATTAGGATATAAATTTAGTACTTATGCTACTTGGTGGATTAGACAAGCAATAACAAGAGGTATTGCTGATCAATCAAGAACAATAAGAATACCAGTTCATTTACATGATAATTTAAGAAAAATGCATGTAGCAATAACTAATTATATATCAGAGCATGGTGAAGAGCCTAGTGATAAATATTTAGCTGATTTATTAGGCATAACAGAAGAAGCAGTTAGAGAAAGAAAACTGGCCGCTCAAGGAGTTGTTTCATTATCGCAACCAGTAAGAAATGAAGGAGAAGAAGACGGAGACGAATTAGGAAGCTTTATCGAAGACCCAACATATAATGATAATTCTATTGAAGATGCTTTATATTTAAGAGATTTTAAATCAGCAGTATTTGATAAAGTACCATTATCAGAAAGAGAAAAAATGGTATTAAAATGTAGATTTGGAATCGATATGCCAAGAAGATACACACTAGAAGAAATAGGAAAAATGATGGGTGTAACAAGAGAAAGAGTAAGACAAATAGAAGCAAAAACAATAAGAAGATTAAGATCAAACAGAGAAATTAAATCATTTAATCCTGAAAATGATGAACCTGGAGTTAAGTTAGTAAGAAGATATAAATAAAATGAACTAGAAATAGTTCATTTTTAGTTTAATATATAATTGTATTTTATGGATAATTTTGTTAAAATATTTCTTATGGAAAGAGATAAAATAAAAAATTTTTGTATAATAGCTCATATAGATCATGGAAAGAGTACTCTAGCTGATAGAATACTTGATATTTGTCATGCAGTAACAGAAAGAGAGAAGAAAGCTCAAATACTTGATTCTATGGATCTTGAAAGAGAAAGAGGAATAACTATTAAATTAAATGCTGTTGAACTTAAATATAAAGGATATACTTTGCATTTAATAGATACACCAGGTCATGTAGATTTCAGTTATGAAGTAAGCAGGAGTTTAGCTGCTTGCGAAGGAGCAATATTAGTAGTTGATGCTACACAAGGTATAGAGGCACAAACTTTAGCTAATCTTTACTTAGCACTAGAGGCTAATTTAAAAATAATACCTGTAATTAATAAAATAGATTTACCTAATGCTGATCCTGAAAGAGTTAAAGATGAACTTGTTAATACAATAGGATTTGATAGAGATGAAATAATATGCTGTTCAGGTAAAACTGGTGAAGGTGTAGATAAGCTACTTGATGCTGTAATTGAAAGAATTTCATCTCCAAAAAGTAATAGTAATAAATTAAGAGCATTAATCTTTGATAGTTACTTTGATCCTTATAAAGGTGTAGTTATACTTATAAGAATAATGGATGGTACTGTTAAAGTAGGAGATAAAATAAGATTTATAAATAGTAATGCTGTTTATGAAGTATTAGAACTTGGAAAACATACACCACACGAAGTAAAGAAAAAAGAACTAACCAGTGGAGAAGTAGGATTCTTAAGTGCCTCAATTAAAAGTATTACAGAAGTAGAAGTTGGAGATACAATTTGTATTGATGGTGAAACAGTAGATGCACTTCCTGGATATAAACATGTTATACCAATGGTTTATAGTGGAATATATCCAATAGACAGTTCTAAATATAATCAACTAAAAGAAGCTTTGTTAAAATTAAAACTAAGTGATTCAGCACTAGTGTTCGAACCAGAAACATCAGTTGCCTTAGGCTTTGGATTTAGATGTGGTTTTTTAGGGCTACTTCATATGGAAATAATAGAAGAGAGAATAGAAAGAGAATTCAATATTGATATTATTGCAACTAGTCCTTCTGTTATATATGAAGTTATTAAAAGTGATGGAGAAACTGTAATGATAGACTCTCCATCAAAAATGCCTGATCCAGCAAAAGTATCAAAAATATTAGAACCGTTTGTTAAGGCAAATATATATGTTCCAAGTGAATATGTAGGTTCAATAATGGAACTTTGTCAAGATAAAAGAGGTATATACAAAAATATGTCGTATATAGATTCAACAAGAGTTAATATTACATATGATTTACCACTTTCAGAAATAGTATATGATTTCTTTGATAAACTAAAAAGTTATACAAAAGGTTATGCATCTTTTGATTATGAGTTTATTGGTAATTTTGAAAGTAAACTTGTTAAAATGGATATATTATTAAATGGAGAAATAATAGATGCACTTAGTATTATAGTTCATAAAGACTTTGCATATAAAAGAGGTAAAGTTATATGTGAAAACTTAAAAAAAATAATACCAAGACAAATGTTTCAAGTACCAATACAAGCTTGTATTGGCTCAAAAGTAATTGCAAGAGAAGATATAAGTGCTATGAAAAAGAATGTACTTGCTAAATGTTATGGTGGAGATGTTTCAAGAAAGAGAAAACTTTTAGAAAAACAAAAAGAAGGTAAAAAAAGAATGAAACAAGTTGGTAGTGTTTCAATACCACAAGAAGCCTTTCTAACAATACTTAGTACAGACTCAGTAAATGATGATTAATGAAAGAAAGTAAGAGTATCATTGTATGAATCATTTCTTACATCTACTCCATTACTTTCTTTTATATTGTCTAAAACTTTATCATCCTTCTTAAATAAACTCTTTTCGTGATTAACATAAGGTCTAATTTCTTTGTATACTGGTATAATTTTTTTAACCACTCCTAAAGTTTTATTAGTGTTTGATACTATATTAGAAATTTTAATTTCTTTCAAAATGCCCAGTAAATTACTATTCATATTATTCACCTATAATATTATATTTAAATGTGTTAAAAAAAGTTAAAAAATATGTTTTTATTTTCAATTTAATATGTTATAATCGATATAGTAGAATAAGAAGGAACTGATAGTATGGCTAAAGAAAAAGAAAAAAAAGTCAAAACTAATAAAAAAGATGCAAAGAAAAAAGATACTATTAATAAAAAAACTACTAAAAAGCCAAGAATAAATCCAATAAAATTTATTATAAATGAAATAATAGTTTTAATTAAATCAATTGGTTTAGGAATATTTGGCCTTTTTGATATTCTTGTATCATTTATAGTTTCATTTGTTTCATATACATACTGGGGAATGAGAAATATAATAGTATTCTTATGGAAATTGTGTTTCAAAGGTGTATTTGGAGAACTATATGTTATGCTTTTTTCATGTTATAGCGGATTTATATATATTTTTTCAATGATATTTGTTGATTTACCTATGTTTTTATATGATAAATGTAGTAAAGTAGTTTATAAATATTATAAAAAATATAAAGCTTATCAAGAAGCACAAAAAGCTAAAAAAGCTTTGGCAACAGAAAAAGCACTCGGAAGTAAATCACTTACGAAGACACTTGCTGATTATATTACTGAAAAATATGAAAATCTATCATTTGTAAAAGAAGCAAGAGCTAAAAAAGAAGCAAGTTTGGTAGTATTAACACTAGATCCAAATGGTGTTGATGCAGTAAAATCAGCCACAAAACAAACATATAGATACTTAGTTAGAGGAAAAGATGGAAAACTTATTAAAGGTTATTTCCCAGCTTTTTCAAAAATGGATGTTTATTCATATTTAACAGATGAAGGTTATATAGTTTATGAAATAGCAACAAATTGGTCTATTAATTTCTTACATGCAGATGCAACTGCATTTAAACAAAAAATGAAAATTAAAGACTTAGTATTCTGGCTCGCACAATTATCAACATATATTAGAGCAGGTATAGCATTAACAGAAGCTGTAAAAATATTAGCAAAACAAGATAAAAGAAAGAAATATAAACCTGTTTATGAATCACTTATATATGAACTTACAATGGGAGAAAGTTTTAGTGAATCATTAAGAAAACAAGGAAATGTTTTTCCAGCATTACTTGTTAATATGATCAAATCCTCAGAACTTATTGGTAATATTGAAGATACATTAGATGAAATGGCTGACTATTATCAAGAAGTAGAAGATACAAAGAGAGCTGTAATAAGCGCTATGGCATATCCATGTGTAGTATTATTATTTGCAATAGGTATAGTTATATTTATGCTTACATTCATAGTACCTAGATTCGTTGGTATTTATGAATCAATGAATGCAGAGTTGAATGTAGTAACAGTAATTACATTAAAAATATCAGCATTCTTAAGAACACAATATGTTCCATTAATAACTGGAATAATTGGATTTATAGTACTTTATGCAGTATTATATATTAAAGTAAAAGCTTTTAGAACATTTATGCAAACTATATTTATGAAATTGCCAGTGGTTGGAGATATTCTTATATATAAGGAAATGTCACTATTTGCAAGAACATTTGCAACACTACAAAAAAATAATGTATTATTAACTGATAGTATTGATATACTAGCAAAAATAACTAATAATGAAATTTATAAATCTATAATGAATCACACAATAAATAACCTAATAAAAGGTGAAAAAATGAGTGAATCATTTAAAGATAACTGGGCAATACCTGATGTAGCATATTATATGATATTAACCGGGGAATCAACTGGTGAACTTGCAAATATGCTAGAAAAAATAGGTGATTATTATCAAAAATTAGAAAAGAATAGTGTTAATATGATAAAGACATTCATTGAACCAGTATTAATAGTATTCTTAGCAGTAGTTGTAGGATTTATTCTAATTGCAGTAGTTGTACCAATGTTCGGAATTTATTCAACAATAAGCTAATTGGGGTGAAGGTATGGAAATATTTACAATGATTTATGTAACAATGATAGGAGCAATAATGGGTAGTTTTTTAGGATGTATGGGCTATAGAATACCAAACAAAATAAAAACTACCTATCCAAGCAGCTTCTGTAATGACTGTGGTAAACCATTAAAATGGTATATGAATATACCGATAATATCTTATATAGCACTTGGTGGTAAATGTGCTTACTGTCATAAACCAATAAATTTTATTTATCCATTTGTTGAAATAGCATGTGCATTATTATTCTTATGTAACTATATATCATTTGGTTTTACAATAAACTTTTTCATAAGTACAATACTTACTTGTGCATTAATGGTAACAATAGTAAGTGACTTCTTATATTTTTATATATCTGATAGAGTTCTTGTTCTTTCAGGAATTGGTATTGTAATAACATTATTATGTTTTGAAAGCACCGATATTGTATTTAAACATATTATAGCAAGTGCTATCATATTTATATTAATGTATTTAATAAAATTGCTTGGAAATGTTTTATTTAAAAAAGAATCACTTGGAGATGGAGATATAAAATTAATGGGAATTGTAGGTTTATCAATAGGAATTATGAATAGTGTTGTTTCATTATTTATAGCTTCAGTAACAGGACTTACATTTTCATTAATAGTAAGCAAAAAGAACAAAGAAGGAATAATTCCTTTTGGACCATTTCTTCTTATAGGAGCACTTATAACACTATATTTTAGTGATATAATTACACCATTCTTAAAAGCATATTTATAGCACTAGAAATGGTGCTTTTTAATTGTAATATAGAGCAACAAAAAATTAGTCTTTACAATAAAAAAACATAGTGTTATAATGTATGTATTCAAAACAAGGGATGAAGACGATATATAATTAAAGTTAATAGAGAGCTAGTGTTTGGTGGAAACTAGTAACAATATTGTATATGGATCACTTCTGATGTTATCTATGGATAAGATAGATACGCATAATTGCGTTAAAATAATAAAGCAAATAAAGGGATGGTACCGTCTATTTTAGACTCCTTGTACTATCTCTTTTTTATTTATAATAAGGAGGAAAATATGAAAGAATTTGAAAGTCTAAGAAACAAACCAGTAGAAGAGAATGAAAAAATACTTATTGATTTTTGGAAAAATGATAATATTTTAAAAAAATCAATAGAGCAAAGAAGTAAAGATTCTAATTTTGTATTCTATGATGGACCAGCTACAGCAAATGGAAATCCAGGACTTCATCATATGATTGCTAAATTTCTTAAAGATACTTTTTGTAAGTATCAAACAATGAAAGGTAATAGAGTAATCAGAAAAATAGGATGGGATACTCATGGTTTACCAGTAGAAGTACAAGTAGAAAAAGAATTACACTTTGATGGTAAAAAAGATATAGAAAAATATGGAATTGAAAAGTTCAATGAAAAATGTAAGGAATCAGTATGGGCTAATGTTGATGCATTTAATAGATTAACTGATGAAATGGGACAATTAATAGATTTAGAAAATCCATATATTACATATGACAATAGTTATATTGAAACAGAATGGTATATTCTAAAAAAATTCTTTGAAGAAGGACTATTCTATGAAGGAGTTAAGATTGTACCTTGGTGTCCTAGATGTGGAACAGGACTAGCAACACATGAAGTTGCTCAAGGATATGAAAGCGTTACAGCTAATACAGTAATAGTTCCATTTAAAAAGAAAAATAGTGATGAATATTTTCTAGTATGGACAACAACACCTTGGACATTAATTGCTAACTTAGCACTATGTGTTAATCCTAATGAAGATTATGTAACAATAGAAAGTAAAGGATATAAATTTATCTTAGCTGAAAAATTAGCTTCATCAGTAATTGGTGAAGATTATACTGTTTTAGAAAAATATAAAGGTAAAGATTTAGAATATACTGAATATGAACAATTAATGCCATTTATCGATGTTAAAGGTAAAGCATTTATGGTATTATGCGATGATTATGTAACTACTGAAGATGGTACTGGTGTAGTACATATAGCTCCTGCTTATGGACAAGATGATGCTAATGTATGTAAAAAATATAAGATTACTTATGTGAATCCTGTCGGAGAAGATGGAAGATATACAGAAGGTCCTTGGAAAGGCCAAAATGTATTTGAAGTAGACGAAGTAATAATTAAATGGTTAAAAGAAAATGATAAACTATTTAAAAAGATAAAGATGGAACATGATTATCCTCATTGTTGGAGATGTCATCACCCATTACTATATTATTCAAGACCAAGTTACTATTTAGAAATAACTAAAATCAAAGATAAAATAGTTGAAGCTAATAAAACAGTTAATTGGTTTCCAACATTTGTCGGTGAAAAAAGATTTGGTAATTGGCTAGAAAATTTAAATGACTGGGCTATTTCAAGAAATAGATATTGGGGAACACCACTTCCATTATGGAGATGTGAATGTGGCCATATGGAGATGATAGGAAGTAGAGAAGAATTAGCAGAAAAAGCAATTGAAACTGTTGATCCTAAGACTATAGACTTACATAGACCATATGTAGATAATGTCCATATTAAGTGTCCACATTGTGGAAAAGAAATGACTAGATGTGAAGAAGTAATAGATTGTTGGTTTGATAGTGGTTCAATGCCATTTGCTCAATATCACTATCCATTTGAAAATAAAGAATTATGGGAAAGTCAATTTCCAGCAGACTTCATATCAGAAGGTATTGACCAAACAAGAGGTTGGTTCTATTCGTTACTTGTAATAAGTGTATTCTTAACAGGTAAAAGTCCATATAAAAATGTATTAGTAAACGAATTATTACTTGATAAAAATGGTCAAAAAATGCATAAATCAAAAGGTAATGCAATCGAACCATTCTCATTAATTCATAAATACGGTGCTGATCCAATTAGATGGTATATAGCTTATGCTTCACCAGTATGGACTCCTCTTAAATTTGATGAAGATGGTGTTAAAGAAGCAAATTCTAAACTATTTAGTACGCTTAAAAATACATATACATTCTTTGAAATGTATGCTAATGCTGATAAATTAAGTCTTAAAGATTTTGATATTAGTTATGATAAATTAGATCAAATAGATTATTGGTTACTATCTAAATACAATAATTTAGTTAAAAATGTAACATTCAATATGGATAGATATGATTTAAATAAAACAGTTCATTTAATTCAAGACTTCGTATGTGATGATTTAAGTAACTGGTATATCAGAAGAAATAGAAGAAGATTCTGGGAAAGCGAACTTACTGATTCTAAGAAAGCAGTTTATAAAACTACTTATGATATATTAGTTGGTTTATGTAAATTAATAGCTCCAATTAGTCCATTCTTAAGTGAAGAAATCTATCAAAAACTTACTGGTGAAGAAAGTGTTCATTTAGCTGATTATCCAGTATGTAATGAATCATTAATTGATGAAAAATTAGAAGAAAAAATGGATTTAGTAATTGAATTAATAAGTTATACTAGAAATATTCGTGAAGAAGCTAAAATTAAAGTTCGTCAACCTATTAAAGAAGTAATATTTGAAGAAAAATATAAATCTTTAGCTGGTGAATTTGAAAATCTATTCAAAGAAGAACTTAATGTTAAAGAAGTAAATTGGACTAATGATTTATCTAATTATATAACTGTTTCATATAAGCCAAACTTTAAAGTAGTAGGTCAAGTATTAGGAAGCAATATTAAAGCATTTACTGAATATTTAAATAATATTAGTAAAGAAGATAGTGAAGCATTAGAAAATGGAAATTTAACTATTAATTTAAACGGAAATGAGTATAATATTGATTCATCTTATGTATTAAAAACTATTAATGGAAAAGATGGATATAAAGCAGTAATGTTAAATCATAAAACTGTTATTATAAATACTACACTTGATCAAAAACTAATTAATGAAGGTATAGCAAGAGAAATTGTATCTAAAGTACAAAATCTAAGAAAAACAAGTGGATTTGATATATCAGATAGAATAGATATGATTTATAATGGTCAAAAAGAGATAGTAGATGCTATAGACGAATATAGAGATTATATTATGGATGAGGTACTTGCTCTTACATTAGAACAAAGTGATAAAGCAGAAACTGAATTCAAAATAAATGATTATAGTATGTCTGTTTCAATAAAACAAGTAAAATAATGGTTCATTTGAACCATTTTTACTTGTCTATTTTTAAAACTTATTATATACTTAATACAGTAGGTGATTTAATGAAAAAGTTATTAGTAGTTACATTTCTATTTTTTATAGGTATATTTAGTGTTTCAGCTAAAACTATAGATAATGAAATAATAAGTAATAAACTACAAAATATATTAATAATTAGAAATGAAAAGATGTCAATATTTAATTCAAAAATACTAATTGCATCAGCTCCATCTTTTGCAGGAGAGTCAAATCCATTTGGACCTAAAGATGATACTTGTACTAAAGTATTAGGAGAAACTTTTTCAGCTTTGGTAAAAGAAGCTATAAAGTGGGTAAGAATAGCAGGAGCAATTATTGCAATTGTTAATGCTATGATGAAACTAATACCAGCAGTTATGTCAAAAGATGCAGAAGCACTTAATAAAGCAATTAAGACTTGTATAACAATGGCAATAGTTTTAGTATTCTGCGTATTATTTGGATGGTTACTTGAAACATTAGGAAAACTATTTAAATGGGATGTATCTTGTATAGTTGGATAATATTAAATTTTATTATTTTTAATGAATTCTCTGAGCATTTTAATTAATGCTCTTTTTTCTATTCTAGAAACATAACTTCTTGAAATTCTAAGTTTTTTAGCAATTTCCTTTTGTGTTTTTTCTTCTTCATTTAAAAGACCATATCTCATCTTAATAATTTCTAATTCTCTTTTATTAAGCACATTTAAATATTTTGATAAATTTCTAATATTATCTTTAAATTCTATAGCGGTTTCTATACTTTCACTATGTTCTTCAAGTACATCCATTAAAGTTATATCTCCTCCATCTTTATCATGAGCAATAACATCATTTAAACTGATGTTTGTATTATATTTTTTATTACTTCTAAAATACATAAGTATTTCATTTTCAGCACATTTAGCAGCATAAGTAGTAAGTTTAACACCCTTATTAGCACTATAAGAATCGATTCCTTTAATAAGACCAATCGTACCTATACTAATTAGATCATCAGCGGAAACTCCTTTTGTTTCATACTTTTTAACTATATGAGCAACTAGTCTTAAATTATGCTCAATAAGTTTATTTCTAGCAACTTTATCCCCTTTAAGTAATTTTTCAATGCATTCATTTTCCTCTTTAATACTAAGAGGTTTATCAAATACATTTAAAGAATAACTTGTAGTAAAAATCATTATATCTTTTAAAAAAATTTTAATTTTATTAAACAA
>JABLTK010019036.1_pt1 | contig 24153 bp, 13 predicted proteins | sample 7160131 | NCBI WGS metagenome assembly JABLTK01 (sample SAMN14651221, study PRJNA627086) | human gut metagenome | isolation source: feces | host: Homo sapiens
AATTCCTTGAGAAAAACCCAAACATTTTACCAGAACAACAATTCCTTTCACATGAAGCTGCTTCAGTCTTATTTGAAAACAGACCAAAAACTGCTGAACCACTGCCGCTCATACCCGTTCCCAGAGCTCCGTTTTTACATAAATCTTCCTTTATTTTGAAAATTTGACTATTATTTAAAACTTCTTCAAAACGGTTAAAAATATTTTCAGATACCCCGATGACATCTCCTGTTTTCAAAGATTTTATAAGATTTCTATGATTTTTTAATTTATCTACCCTTAATTTATCACACATATCGTACGCATCTTTTGTACACACACTTATATCCGGTTTAACTACAACGATAAAACAATCTCTAAGAGAAGGCACTGAAATAAGCGTAGTTCCCAATCCTGTTGCGTGTGCACAACCACCTAAAAAGCAAAATGGAACATCAGAACCGATTTTACAAGCTAACTTTAGCATTTCCGATTGAGAAATATTCCTTTTTAAAAGCAAATTAAGAGCATATAACACTGCAGCTGCATCGGCACTTCCTCCACCCAAACCGGCTCCTTGAGGTATATTTTTTGAAATATATATTTTAATTCCCAAATTTTCTATACCGATGTATTCCATAAAAATTTTTGCAGCTTTGTAAGCCAAATTTTTTTCAAACGAACATCCTATATCCTTACTACACTCAACCATTATTTCCCTATTTAAAGATCTTTCTACAATTATCTCATCACTCAAACTTATACTTTGCATAACCATATCTACTGCATGATAACCATTATCAAGTTTTTTAAGAATTTCGAGTCCTAAATTAATCTTTGCCGGAGCAAAAACTTTTACTCTCATCATACCACCAATTTCACTAAAAATTTTAAATAATATTATACATCAAAATTTATCAGAAAATAAAGGTAAGCTTTCCGAAGTCCTTATCTGACTCGAAAAGCTGGAAAACAAATTTTATTTTTCCTCTTTAATTACATTAAACTGAATTTTTCCATCAATAAACGAACACACCACTGTATCAAATTTCTCTATTTCACCTTTTACTATCATATTCGCAATTGGTCTTTCTAACTGTTGTCGAATTACTTTCTTAATCTGGTACGCTCCCGTAGCATGGTTAATATTCATAGAGGAAATATAATCAACTACACTTTCATCAAATTTAAGATTAATTTTTTCTTCTCTCATAGTATGCTCAAGTAAATCCAAACACACCTTTGTTATTTCTTTGAAACTATTTGAATTTAGTTTATTAAAAACTACAGTCTCATCTATATGATTAATAAAAGCAGTTCCAAAAAACTTTTCCAATTCCGCAATAACCATTTTCTTCACAACACTTCGATCTTCTTTATCAGAGAAACCTAAAATACTTTTTTCACCAACATTTGTAGTCATAATAATTATCGAATTTGTAAAATCAACTTTATTTCCGGAAGCATCAAAAGCATATCCGTTTTCCAAAATACTTGAAAGTATACTTATTATACGAGTATCTGCTTTTTCAAGTTTATCAAAAACAACTACTGAATACGGGTTTTTCCATACTTTTTCCATTAATGAATTTACGGGATAATTCTGTCCCAAATCTACTTTTATAATATTTCCAAATTCTTTTCCCGTTTCATTAGCCAATAAGGTTTTTCCTACACCCGAAGTACCTGCAAACAAAAATGATGCACGTGGTTTAGAGTCATCACTAATTCCTGTTCTGCTCCTACGAATAGCTTCACTGACAAATTTCACAGCCTCACTTTGACCCTTTATATGACCTTCTAAACGCTCTCCCAAAGAGTTGAGCAACTTAGACTCATATTCAGACAAATCTCCAAGTGGAATATTTGTATCAGATGAAATTACTGACATAATATCTTTTTCAGTTATAGTCAAAATTTTCGAAGGATTGGTAAAATTATTGTTTCTTCTCGAAGCGAGTATGGCCGCCGAAGATACAACATCTATAGCTTTATCCGGATATTTACGATTTTTCATATATCTTCCGGTTAATTTAACAGTAGTCATCAATAATTCATCAGATATTTCAACATTATCTCCCAACAAATTACTTTTAATTCCTTTAAGAATATTGTAAGTCTCAAACTCGTTGGGTTCTTTTACAAACACTTTGGTAAATCTTCTTTCCAAAGCAGGATCTTTAGCAATATATTTTTTGTACTCTACAGCTGTTGTTGCAGCTATAATTTTTATGTTTCCACGATCAAGGAAAGTTTTAAAAAGTTCAGCCGCATTACACTGCACGATTTGGTGATATTCATCCATAAACAAAATTATATCCGGATCTTTGGCAGCATGATCAAAAAGTGCACGAATTCTTCCAACCGCTCCGTCTCCACGGTTATAGGCTTTACCTGCTATCAAACTCACCATATTAACTTTAATTATCTTTTTATTCTTAAAGTTTTCTGGAACATCTCCTTTAGCAATACGATATGCGAGACCCTCAACAAGAGCTGTTTTACCAACTCCCGCATCTCCAATAACACAAGGATTTCCTTTTCCACTACGTGATAAAATATCAATTAACACATCTTCTTCTTTTCTACGACCTACTGAAGGATGAATTTTTTCCTTTTCCCCTCCAATTTCACTTCGTCGAGCCATTATAGCTTGCGTGGCTTGTTCAGTAAGATTTTGACAATATTGATCTATGACAGACCAGGTATCGGGGTCAAGCCATCCTGTTGATTGAGCCATCTGCACAATAGGCACAGCCAAAGCTTTCAATGCAGAATGAAGAAGTTCCGTACCAAAAGCTTTAAAGAACCACATCATCGCTCCCCCTACTGCTCCTGCTACGGTTGCTGTTGCTATAGGCATTCGTATTCCCCATTTCTTTTAATTTTTACCACAATTTTAACACACTTTTACGCAAAAGTCAAATCTATTTTAACTTATTTATAACTTTTTTATTTTACATTCTCAATCAGATTATTTACCATAGTTGTCAAATCATTAATTTTTAATTCTGAATTTTTTAAACTATTTCCCTTTACCATCGCATAAAATTTAATCTTAGGTTCCGTACCTGAAGGTCTGATTACAAGCTTAGCTCCTTCAGCAAAATAAAAAATCAACACATTCGATATTGGTAAATTTTTTTCATTTACACAGTTACCCAATCCATCGAATATTTTTGAATTAAGATAATCTTTAACTTTCAGTATTTTTCTGTCTTTAAAATATTCGAATGGAAAATTTCGTAAATTATTCATAATATTTTCTATACGGGTATGTCCAAGACTTCCTTTAAATTCAAAATTCAAAGTTTTTTCCGCAAAAAACCCGTATCTTTGTTTTAAATTGTTTAACACTTCCAATAAAGTCAAACCTTTATTTTTGTAATACAAAGCCATTTCACTTAGTAAAAGTACTGCAGAAACAGCATCCTTATCTCGGGCGTACGTACCTACAAGATACCCATTACTTTCTTCAAATCCCATAATAAATCTTGATTCTTCATTACATAATTCTAATTTCAAAATTTCAGAAGCTATATTTTTAAATCCTGTCAATACTTCTCGCACTTGACATCCATACACCGAAGCTATTTCGTCTACCATTGGTGTACTGACTATACTTCTAACTATCATAGAATTTTTAGGTAAAGTTCCTGACTTCGACTTTTGTAATAAAAGGTAATTGCAAAGCAATACTCCTATTTCGTTTCCAGTTAACAACGTATAATCATCATCGCATTTTATACAAATCCCTACTCTATCAGAATCCGGATCAGTTGCCAAAATAATATCAGCATTCTTGGAAATAGCAAGTTTTTTCGCACAGGTGTAAGCATCAGAAGACTCTGGATTGGGGTATGGGCAAGTTGTAAAGTTTTCATCAGGTTGCTCTTGACACGAAACAACATATAAATCTTTCAATCCGCAAACTTTCAAAACTTTTTGAACAAAATAATTTCCAGCTCCATTTAAAGGAGTATATACAACCTTTAAACCTTCCAAAGAATTATTATTTATTCTCTGTTTCATGACACAGTTAAAATACGATTCATAAACACTTTCAGATACAAATGAAATTAGATTGCAAGCTTTCGCATCTTCAAATTCCATAATTTTAATATCTTCAAATGTATCAATTTCACACATTTTTTCGTATATCTTTTGAGCTTCCGCTTCTCCCATTTGTGCTCCGTCTTTTCCATAGCACTTGTACCCATTATATTCAGCAGGATTATGACTTGCTGTTATCATAACTCCGGCATTTGCAGAAATTTCTCTCACTGAAAATGATAAAAATGGTGTAGGTTGAATTTTTTCGGTTATATAAGATTTTATTTTATTTCCTGCCATAACTTTTGCAGTTTCCATGGCAAATATTTTCGAATTTTTTCTTGAATCATAAGATACCACAACAACAGGTCGATCATATTGCTCATTGAGATAATTGGCAAGTCCCTGAGAAGTTTTTCTTACGGTGTAAATATTCATCATGTTTGTTCCCACACCCATAACTCCTCTTAAACCTGCTGTACCAAATTTTAAATCTTTATAAAATCTTTCATTTATTTCTTCAGGAAATTCTTCTATGTTTTTAAGCTCCTGTAAAAGTTCAGCTTCAGTAACATTATCAAGCCAATTTTCAAATGTTTTTTTCACTTCGTTCACTTTATAGATTCCTTTCCGAACATTATTAACATATCACGAGTAAAAATTTTATCACATACTTTATGCTAATTCAAACAACCTGAAGTATAACTTTGAAAAATTTGTCTTTTAAATGAAATTTATCGACATATTACAATAAATCTTATTTTTTTATCAAATATACAAAAAAGAAAAACCGCTCGGATTAACCGAACGGATAATTATACTATTAATTTTTTCTTAAGAGTGGCATTGACATACATCTTGGACCGCCTCTGCCACGAGAAAGCTCAGAACTGGAAATTTCCAAAACTTTTATTCCATGTTTCCTTAAAATTTCATTTGTAACCTCATTGCGATTATAAACCACAACAACCCCCGGAGCTATACAAAGTGTATTTGAACCGTCATTCCACTGCTCACGCTGACCCGCAATAAGATCATCGCCTCCGCAAGGAATAAGCGTTACATTGTCAAGTTTGAGATGCTTTTTAAGAACATTCTCTAAACTATCAAAAGATTCTTTTGCTAAAATTTTATCGGATTTGTCATCTTTTGAAATTTCAAATATCTTTAATCCATCTCTTATCTCAGGATGTATTGTAAATTTATCTTTATCTACCTGAGTAAATACCGTATCAAGATGCATCATTGCACGATTGTGAGGAATGTAGAAAGCAACTATGTTTTTGATTTCGGATTCAGGATCACTAAAAACATTTTGAGCAAATTTTTCTATAGCTTCTTTTTCGGTGCGTTGCGATATTCCAACTGCAATTGTCTCTGAATTAAGATTTAAAATATCTCCGCCTTCGATGTGATACTTTTCGTCACGACTATAGTATCTTTTGGTATTTTTATAATCAGGATGATACGTAAAAATAAACTGTGCATATATTACTTCTCTGTTTCTTGTTTCTGAAAACATTTTGTTAATGGTTACACCATTACCTACTGATGCAAAATTATCTCTTGTAAAATAAAGATTTGGCATTGGATCGGCAAGGAGAGTATCATCTTTCAAAGAAGCTATTTCTTCGGGAAGAGAATCAATGGATTCAATGGATTCAGTCACGTCCTTTACTCTAATTCCTTCCATAGTTTTTAATATCAACTCTTTGGAATCCTTTATACCATTCAAATATTTGCTAAGAACATCTCGTACATCTTTATCTTCAGAAGCTTCATTTACAAACTGGTCGATAAAGCTTCCTCTAACTTTATCGGAAACACTTATCGCTTCAGCGGCAAGATCCTCAAGATAAACTACTTCAACACCATTATCTTTCAAAACTTTCGCAAACTCGTCGTGTTCTTGTTGAGCTAATTTTAAAAACGGAATGTCGTCAAAAAGAAGTTTTTCGAGTGTACTTGGAGTAAGATTCAACAATTCTTTTCCCGGGCGATGCAAAAGCACTATCTTTAATGGAGCTATCTCGCTTTTTACATTAATCGACGATTGTGACACTTGTTTGTCAACTTCAACAGAGCCGGCCGGCGAAAGAGCATCTATCGTAGGTATGAATGAGTTTGAAAACGACAGTATGCTTCCACACAAAATGGATAAAAACAAACGTGATGATTTCATTAAATTAACTCCTTAAAATAAAATATTTAAACAATTCAATTATAAATAATATATAAATTTCAATCAAGGATTTATTGTATACAATTATTTAAACATTTTTTGATCAATTTCATCAAAAACTTAGACATTTTTAATTACCGCTTCCGCCACTCTTTGAGCTACTTCCGGATTTAAAGCATCCGGAATCACTATTCCATTTTTTATTTCTTCAAGAGTTACCATGTTTGCTATCGCATAAGCCGCACTTTTCATCATATCCATTGTAACTTCTTTAATTTTGGCACTCAATACTCCTTTAAAAATTCCAGGAAAAGCCAAAACATTGTTTATCTGATTTTTATAATCCGAACGTCCGGTTCCGCAAATCACCGCTCCGCCTTTATATGCTTCTTCTGGATATATTTCAGGTACCGGATTCGCCATGGCAAATACTATTGGAGAATTCATAAATGAAATCATTTCGGCATTTACTAAATTTCCTCGTGAAACACCTATAAAAATGTCTGCTCCTACAAGAGCATCCTTAAGGTTTCCTTTTATTTTGTTTTTATTAGAAATATCACACATTTCTTTTTGTTTTTTATTTAAAGATTTATCATTCTCATCTAAAATACCATTTATATCGCAAAGTACAATATCACCAAATTTCATATAAATCAAAAGCTCAGCAATTGCTATTCCCGCTGCTCCTGCACCATTTATTACTATTTTAACGGAACCCATTTTCTTTCCTGTAGCTTTAATAGAATTTATCAGTGCAGCAGCAACAACTATTGCGGTTCCGTGCTGATCATCATGAAAAACAGGTATATCGCAAATTTCTTTAAGCCTTTTTTCTACTTCAAAACACCTTGGTGCAGAAATATCTTCAAGATTTATTCCTCCAAAACTTTTTGAAATAAGTTTAACTGTCTTGACTATATCATCGACGTTTTGAGAATCAATACAAATCGGAAAAGCATCCACTCCCGCAAACTCTTTAAAAAGCGCACATTTTCCCTCCATAACAGGCATTGCAGCTTCTGCACCTATATTTCCCAAACCTAAAACCGCACTTCCATCAGTTACAACTGCAACCAAATTGGAACGTCTCGTTAAATTAAATGATTCTACAGGATTATTTTTTATTTCAATGCATGCATCAGCGACACCCGGAGTATAAACAAGAGCCAAATCTTCTTTATTTTTTATTTTATATCTGGAATTTACTTCTATTTTACCCTTTAATTTTTTGTGTAATTCCAATGCTTTACTTCCCATGACTTTTTCTCCTTCATTAAAATTTTGTTATATCATTTTATACGGATTTAAAATATCATCAATATCACTTTCATTCAGAAAACCCAATTTCAAAGCTGCTTGCTTGAGAGATATATTATCAAGATATGCTGTTTGCGCAATTTTAGCGGATTTATCATAACCTATTATGGAATTAAATGCAGTAACATTCATAAGTGAACGATTCAAATTATATTCCATTTTTTCTTTAACAGGTTTTATACCACTTACGCAATTTTTTTCAAAAGAAACTATACCGTCTGTCAAAAGTCTCACAGACTGCATAAAATTATATATACATACGGGCATAAATACATTGAGTTCAAAATTTCCCTGGGATGCAGCCATACCGACAGCTACATCATTAGATATTACTTGAACAGATATCATAGTAACAGCTTCACATTGAGTCGGATTCACTTTTCCCGGCATTATGGAACTCCCCGGTTCATTTTGAGGAATCGTTATTTCGCCGATACCACAACGAGGTCCGCTAGCCAAAAGTCTTATATCATTAGCTATTTTCATTAAATTGGCAGCCAAAGATTTAAGTGCTCCGTGAATATTTACGAAAGTATCCATAGAAGTAAGTGCATGAAATTTATTCTGTGCAGGAACTATTTTTGTACTTAAATTTTCAGATAAAATTTCGCAAGCAGTTTTATCAAAATTTTTAGGACAGTTAAGGCTCGTACCTACAGCTGTGGCTCCGAGCGCAACCTCTCTCAGTAAATCAAGGTTCTTAAGTATATATTCACACGGTTTTTCAACCATAACTCTCCAGCCACTTATTTCTTGAGAAAATCCGATTGGAACAGCATCTTGCAGGTGAGTTCTTCCAACTTTCACAATATCTTTATTCTCACTTTCCAGTCTTTTTAAAGTATCTATAAATTTTTGAGCTGCAGGTATCAAATAACTTTCAATAGCAACCAAAGCTGATATCTTCATTGCTGATGGAAACACATCATTAGAACTCTGAGACATGTTTACGTGGTCATTTGGATGAATTGAATCGCAATTTTCTTTATTACACAGATTAGCAATAACTTCATTTACGTTCATATTGGTCTGTGTACCGCTACCCGTCTGCCACACGCTTAACGGAAAATGTTTGCTAATGTCACCATGTTCCGCAATTTCGGCACATCTAACTATCATATTACATTTTTCTTTATCAAGTTTACCAAGTTTGAAATTTGCCTTCGCACAAGATTTTTTTATACATATAAGTGCTTTTATAACTTCTTTCGGAATTTTTTCAATTCCTATTTTAAAATTATTTAAACTTCTCTGAGTCTGAGCACCCCAAAGTTTGTCTTTATTAACCAAAACTTCTCCCATAGAATCCTTTTCAATTCTGTATTTTTCGCAGCACATAAAAAATCCTTCCTTTTACAGACTTAATAGCTTGTATTTAATTTTACACGACTTCGAAACCAAATCCGATATTAATTTTAAAAAAATCTCAAATTTACAAAATATTGGATATTATATACTTTTATGTTTTTATATATTTTATTTATTTGTGAAATTTGATTGAGATTATATTCTCAAATTGCTACAATCATACAGGACATTTAATTAATCAGTGAAAGGAATATAAAATGTGAACGTTAAAAAAATATTTTCAAAACATCTACGGTCGTACATATATGTAGCCTTGATATTTCTTTTTTCAATTTTATCTTCTAAAGTTGTGTTTTCTACTCAAGAATGCACCGCTTATAGACCCGAAGCATACCAAAGAATTGTGAGTTTTTTAAACAAAGATAAAAAAAACAAATTTATTTTGATGCGTTTGTATGTATATGTTCCTCTACCGGGAGAAAAATTATCACCTGGGGCAATCTATTGCAGTGATCCTGCGGAATCAGTAAAAGATTACCTACTTTGCACAAAAGAAGAGGTCCACCTACTTCTAAAAGTAGATAGACACGACAGAGAGAACATGATATTAAATTTTTTAGCTTTAGTTTCTAACGTTTTAGATGATGAAAAAGCTACAGCCATTAGTTCCTCACACGAATAACCTTTTCATACCTGATTCATCTATACAAGCGTACTCAAATACATCATTTTCTCAAGTTTTTCGTAAATTGAATCAAGTTGTGAAAATAAAATAGGATTTCTTCCTTTTCCTATTTCCACAGTAAATGCCGGTCTATTAAATCTCGAAATAAACCAATCCTTAAAACCTCCTCCAACTGCTAACCCTTCAGGAGAACTTAGTTTATATCCACTGGCAATAGCAAATATTTTGGATAAAATTTCAGAATTTTCAGGAATATTTTTTCCGTATTTCCAATATATCTCCTCTCCTTGACTGTGAAATGCAATTGCATGCTCAAAATTATTTTTTTCACAAAGTTTTATAAGAAATTTTGTTTCGGGTTCACTTTCGGAATGAATTCCGCCATAACGAGTAGGGCCTGGATTTGTTATACCTTTTTCTATTTCCAATTGATGTAATTCTTCCCATCCTGCATCATAATTGTGGTTAAGGTCTACTCCATGTGCATTTGCTTGCCACCGAGAAGTATCTCCCGCAGAAATTTGATCAATAAAATATTTATATTTTCCGGCAGATAAACTTCCTCTTATAGATATTTCAACACCGTCAGGGTTTAAACACGGTACTACGCACAACCCTCTTTTTTGAAGCTGATTACCTACACTTACTCCGCAAATATCTTTTGAAGTTTCTATATCACGGCAAAGTGTTCTCAAAAATTTCAAAAGTAAAAAAGAAGTCAGCCATTCCATTCCATGAAAAGCACCTACCCACAGCACCATTTTACTTTTATTTCCGATTTGCAAGCAATCTATATCTCTATCACATACACTTTTACCTATTACACTATGACTTACAAATTTATAGTCTGAAACAAGATTATCTATAAGCTTTTTACGCATGTACTCAAATGACAACAAAATAGACATAATTTTTACCTCCCATAAAAACTCATCAAATTATATGTATTCATGAGAAGAATAAAATATAAAACTTTAGATATTTATATGTAGAAAAAACATAAAATATATTGAAAAAAGTTTTATAATTAGTATAATCATAATAATATGAGAATTTTATGCAAAGAGGAGGATTTTATCCATGCACAACGTGTTTTTTTCCCCAAAAAAGCTTAATAAAAATTTTATATCCAAATATATCGGTGTATGTGTTCCGATACTGACGTTACTCATATTATTCACCGGAGTACAATTTTTTTATGCTGACTCAAATACAAAAAAAATTACTCTCCCTCAAAAAATTGAAGGAATAGAAAAAATTGAGTATATGGTAAACGGTACACCCCGTGGAAGTACTTCAGGTAAGGAAACAGTGGCAATAGAAGCCAACTCAACTATAAATTTTTTGGTAAAAATAAAACCTGATTACTACGAAAAACTGCATGTCAAAGACGTAAATATTACTTCCGATTCAAACAAACCTTTGAAATTAGGAGTTTACAAACTCAATAAAGATGGTAACGTTATCATTGTATACCCTTCACAAGACGAGTTGATAAACCCTAATCAAACATATGTTTCTCAACCATATACAGTTTACAAAGACGAAATTTTTAAAATGAATGGCGTTGTTGCAGATACTTTTGACACTTTCATAAAACTCGACAGTTCCGAATATCCAGTTAATGAAGCTATCACCGTAACATACCAAAACGGTAACAAAGATAAAGTTCCAGCCGAGTATTCACATGAAAATAACTCATACATTATAAAAAATATCACAGTAAACAGTAAATTAAAAATTCAAATCAATCCCCAAGAAGCTTATTCTCAATCCTCTCCCGTATTTTTTAAAGACGGAGAAGAAATAGTTCCAGAAAAAGATGGAAGCATAGTAATTCCCGCAGTTAAAAAAGATAATGAAATAACAGTAAATAACATATCTAAAAATAAATATTCATTGGTGTTTGAAAATTACTCCGGAACATCGTTCAAATACAAAAAGGAAAACTCAGAAAATGAATTCGAAAATATAAATTCTGGCACCTTAAATGCAATTTACGGAGAAAGTTTCTTATTTAAATTAGAGAATACCGAAGAAAATTTTTTAAACGAAAAAGAAATTACCGTTAATGAAGTGACAGTTCGGCCCTATGATGGAATATATCGCTTAGGAAATATACGTGAAAATAAAACAATATCAATAAAAAATAAAATTGACTCCTCATATGAAATTTCTCTCCCGCCAGAAAGTTCCGGAGCGTATATTACTAACGAATCCGACATAAGGATAAATTTTGCAAAAGTGAACTACGGAAATCCTTTCAGTTTCAAAATAGGTGCTCTTGAAGGATATACTCAGGGAATAAATAATGCTATGGTTTATGCAATTCCTACTGAAAAATTAAACAACGATTCTGATATCCAAAAAAATCTTTCAGAATCACAAAATTATCTCCTTACACCTTCTTTGCAGGGAATTTTTACAATAAACGAAGTTAGAGAACCAATTTCTTTAATAGTAAAAAATTTAAATCTCAACACCTATAAAATGGTTCTTCCTGAAAATTTAAACAACGGAACTTATGCTGTTTCGGAAACTGATGCTGTTAAGAAAATTTCTAACACTACTTATGCCGTAACCCACGGTTCGTCAGCTCAAATAACCGTCACACCGGCACAAGGAAAAAGTACTTTAAGAATGAATTTTGAGTGTGATAATCCCGAAATTAATATTTCTCGTGAACAAAATATTTACACAGTAAAAAATATAACAAGCGATATAGGAATCGCAATGAGCGGAATATCTGACAGTGAGCATAAGATAACATTTGACGGTTTGGGAACAGTATGTCGCAATGAATATGGAATCGTATACGACAATAATCAGGGATTTATTACAGACAAAACAGGCATAATTAAGTTTTTCGTTGAAATTTCGGACAACCTTAAATATGAAATGACTTCCGAAACAATAGGAGTAGATATTGAATCCGGAAAAGCAACATTAACCGCTCCACAAAATCCCGGAGAGTATTATGTATTGTCTGACGTTGAAGAAGACGTAAAAATTGCAATAACCGGAGTAAAACAAAAAGAAATATTTGTTTCAGTCAATTCTGATGAAAATTCGGTAAAAATAAAATCTGCTTCAGGAGAAGAATCTTTACCACACACTAATAGTGTAGCATATGGTTCTGATTTTAATTTCAAAGTTGAACCTGCCCAAGGAACAGATATTTCAAATATATCTGTTATGTTAAACTCCAAGGAAGAAATAAGTCCTATCGCAGTGGGATCGAACATTTACTCTTTGGAAAATGTTTCCGAAGATACGCAGATACAAGTAGTTAACAATTCCTCAGAAATTAATAACTCAGGAACAGTAAGCCTAAATTCACCAACAACCGACGGTGATAATTCCTCTGTTACTAGAACATATCCTAAAAATTATTACTTTAATCCTCTCGAAGGGACACTTAGAGTTAAAAGTGAATCCACCGCACCAGGACGTAAATTTAAAGTAATTCGAATTAAACCACCTAAATCCGTCAACTATAAGGACGACAACCGCTATATAACTAACGATAGTTCGCAAGGAGATTTAGTAAAATCAGATTATGGTAAAGGAACCCCTGATCGCTTTATAAAAGATGGTATTACTGTCCAAAAGAACAACCTCACTAATGATATTAATGAATTAATTTTGACATATGAATTCAATATGCAAATGGAATTTGAATCATTTGATAATGGGGTAAATCTTAATGATTTAACAGGAATCAAAATATTAGCTAGTGACAATAAGGAGAGCAAAGAAATTTCTATGGATAAAGACAATCAAACCCAATTCACTGATTGTATTATAAAAAATTTTACTAAAAGTACTTCTGGGTATATGGATTTAGACTTTTCAGAAGTCGAGATTTATGCAAAAGTAAAACGTATTCATAAAGATAACAAAATAACTTTTGACGTAACATTTGTTGCTCGTTCAAAGACTCAGTGGATTAATAAAAAATGCCAAGAATTTTTGAAATCTACAGGAAGCAGAATAAACTTGGTTTTTTTTAAGGAACTTACATTTATACCTGTGGCAAATAAAAATACACAAACAACAGCAGCTATAAATTTTTATTCCCCACCTGAAGGAGTAGATTATTTTCTAGCGGACAAAAAAAACAGTTCAACAACTACAATTGGAGAACCACTCCAAAACACAACAGTATATTTATCGCCCAAAGGAAATTATTATTTTGTAGTAAGATTTAAAAAATACTATGACTTATCTAAAGAACCTACATCATACATTCGTGTTTATCCCGAAGATTATGGGAAACAATACTCAGTAAAAATATCCTCCGAACCTATAGATACGGAAGAAGACCAAGATTATTATTACCGATGTTACAAATTGTCTGAACCATTTTCACCGAACATTTCGATTTCTATTTCCAATTTAAATAAAAAATCATATAAATTCAGTTGTTACGGCGAAGGAAACATTTACACCGACTCAAATAAAGATCAATTTTTGGAAAGACCTATAACCTACGGAGAAAACTTCTCTTTTAAACTTCAGTCAAAAGAATATTACAATGCGCTTCCTGAAATAATTACAATTGGAGTAGACAATCAATACAAAACTTTATCAAGTGGTGATTTTTCTGTATCAAATAGTATATATCTCTCAGACACAGATGAACCCTTTATAAACGCTTTTAGAAAAATTGATATAAAAAATGAAAATAATACTACTTTAGAATTCACGTTCTATAACATTAGAGAAAATATTTCTATTTATTCGAGTAGAAATAAAGTTCAATACAAACTATTCTACAAAATACCTTCAATAAACGAAAAAAATGCGATACAGTATAATATCTTATCAACTTTATTAAAGGATGATACGGGCAATTACGTAGCAACATATCAAGACGAAGTGCAGTTTACAGTTACTCCAGAAGAAGGTTACGATATAAGTAATATAGTAATTACAGCAAATAACATTCCAATAAGTCTTATAAACGGAAAATATACAGTATCAATAACTGGTGATACTACTATCGAAGCAAAAAATATAACTTTGTCAAAAAATACTATATCATTCACTAAATACGAACATTTAGAGTACAAAGATAAAAATAGTCAACCCTTAAACGAAACGAATGAAGTAGACTATGGCACTGAATATACATTCAGGATATCTTTAGATGAATCTCATTCGAATTCCGACATTAAAGTACAGGCAGAGTATTTATCTTCAGGAGAAAAGGTAGAGTTTATAGATAATGGAAAAAGCTCACAAGTACCTTACAAAGACGAAAGTGACGTTTATCACATTACAATAGCCGAAAATGTTAGGATATACGTATCCGGATTGCAACCAAATATGTGCAAAATAAATTTGGTTTCCATTGATGGAATAGATTACTATGATCAGTTTCAAAATGAAAAGCTAACAAATACTCCCGAAGTTCCATATGGATCGAATTTTAGCTTCAAAATCGTTGCTAAAGAAGGTTACGATATTTCAAATTTAAAAGTATATGATAAAAGTGATAAAATAAATTCGGCACAAAATCAACTTCTTTCTGCCAACAACATTTACACAATAGAAAATATAAATGCAAATCATACAGTGACGCTTTTCAATGTAAAAAAATCTGTATGTAAAATCGAGTTCAGGGTCGTTGAAGGAGGAAAATGTCTCGATGGCTATGGAAATGAAATAACTCAAGCAGAAGTCTCATACAATTCCGATTATAATTTCAAACTTTCCATTGATACCGCTTACAATAAATCTAATCCAACTGTCACAATTAAAGGGATTTCAACACCTGTTTCTCCCGATGCCGACGGAAGCTACACATTGCACTCTATCAAAGAGAATACTATAGTGGAAATCATTGATATAACCAAAAACTCTTATATTGCAACATTTCAACCCACAGAAGGAGTAATTTATAAAACAGCGAAAAACAAACCTTTTACAGAACCTCAAAATGTAGAATACAGTGGAAGTTTTTATTTTAAAATTTCCCTTATGGACGCTTATGACCAATCGTCTCCATTGGTATTGCTGAATGACGAAAAAATACTCGGAGAAAATGGCGGACTGTATAACATAACAAATATTCAAGATGATGTTGTTATAACAGTAAAAAATGTTAAGAAAAATCCAGAAGAAGTAACAATCGACGATGTAGTAAAAATTCCGGATGAAATAGCGTCAGAAAACGACATCGACGACGTTATAAAAGCTACACTTGCATATGATTCACTGAGCGACGAAGAAAAAGCTCAAGTCACCAACAACGCAAAACTTAAAGAAGCTCAGAAAAAATCAGGCGAACTCAATCATTCTTCAAAAGGAATCAGCATAGTGGGAGTAGACTGGAATATTAAGCTTATCGTGACATCTTTAAATGAAGATAAAGAAAAAATGGAAGCTTTTGCAACAAAAGTGGACAGGCGTTCATTGCTTTCTCTTTATGAAATACAACTCATAAACGTACTAAACAACCAGGAATATGAAGTTCCCTATGGACAAAAAGTTTCCGTAAATATTCCTATTCCAGATTTGACAGAATACAAAAATATCGTAGTTGCTCATGAAAAAAAGAGTGGCAGCATGGAATACTTGGATGTCAATATAGTTGGAGACACAGCACAGTTTCAAACTTCCTCGTTCAGTATGTTCGGAATTGCAGCGAAAAAAATCCCCAATTACTCTGAAAATCCCTCTGACGTGCAAATTGCAGTTTCAGATTTAGTTGAAAATGAAGAAGAACTTAAATCTCTGTTAGGTGAAGGACTTGTGTCTCAGCTGGGAGACCTTATGGACAATTCTGAAAATTCAGAAAACAACAATTCATCAACCGATACTTCTTCGGGAGATAGTACTCAAATTTCCGATAACACCTCAGACTCATCATCTTCGGCAGATAAAAATTTAGGCATAAACAATGTAGACTTCACAAAAGCCTATGACTGGGCGGTTGACCATGAATTTATTTCAGTTATATTGATACTCGTAGTAGGCTCTGTTTTAATATGGATTATTCTTCGCATGAGTCAAAGAAAAAACAACGAAGAAGAAAAAAACAAACAACAAAATACTAAATAATCGTTGTTCGGGCAAGTTTGTATAAGCTTGCCTGATTTAATTTATTTTTAAATTTTTTTGGAGGTAATTATTATGTCAAACTTAGTGAAAAACTTTTTTAAAGTCGCCGCTATTGGATGCATTTTAATAAATTTTGCAATTTCACACTTAAAAGCCTACGAAATAACACCTGAACACTTCAAACCTTGGCTTGTTCAACTTGAATACATACGAAAACAATATAGCGATAGAGGAGCGGTGTCGATCATAAATTTTATGATTGAAAGATTGACAGAAATAGTAGACGGAAAATCTAAATATACAAAAAACTCCGAAAGTGCAACTATAGAACGTCAACTTTACAAAATACTGGTATTACCAATAATAGTATTCGAATATTTTTATGATGAATATAAAAAAATCGATCACTTTCCCGAACAGGCACGAAAAAATCCAAATACTTGTAAAATTTGTCTTGGGAAAGGAACAGATGGAAAATATTGGTGCTTCCTTTTTGAAAATAACAGCTTAGTAATAAGAGATTATGATTAAAATTAATACTCAAACGGAATTTTTATCTGAATTGTTTCATAAAGTTGAAGTAAAATGAATTTTTATGGAGCGTGAACAATCAATGAGTACAGGAAGGCTCATAATCAGCGTATTTAACGATACAATAGGAAAACCTGCACCTAATTCCACAGTAACGATATCAAAATCAGACCAACCAGAAAAAACAATAGAAGAACTTATAACAAATGAATCAGGTCAATCAGATACCGTTGTATTGGAAGCTCCGCCAACTGAATACTCTCTCGAGCCCAACTCCCCCATGCCCTACAGTGAATACAACATTACAGTTACAAACCCTGAATTTGACACAGTTACAATACAAAATGTTCAAATTTTACCGGACGTTATAGCAGAACAAAATATTTTTATGAAAAAACCTCTAAATGAAACTACAAATCAGGATTTTTATATTCCCGCTCATACGCTTTACGGAGAATATCCTCCCAAGATTGCCGAAGATGCCGTAAAAGAATTGCCTCGCTCAAGCGGATTTGTTGTTTTGCAAGATGTAGTAGTACCCGAATATATAGTAGTTCATGACGGTGTTCCCAACGATACTTCAGCTCCTGACTACTGGATTCCTTATAAAGACTACATAAAAAATGTTGCCAGCTGCGAAATATACGCAACCTGGCCTGAAGAATCCATAAAAGCAAACGTACTTGCAATAATATCATTTACTCTCAATCGTGTGTACACGGAATGGTACAGAAGCCGTGGTAAAAATTTTACTGTTACCTCCTCTACTGCATATGATCAAAAATTTGTTTATCAGAGAAATATTTTTCAAGAAATTTCAAGAGTCGTAGATGATATATTTACAAATTACATAACCAAACCAAATATAAAACAACCTTTATTTACTCAATACTGTGACGGAAAAAATGTAACGTGTCCGGAATGGCTTTCACAATGGGGTTCAAAATACTTAGCAGAAAATGGTACCGGATATATAGACATTTTGAGAAGTTATTACGGAACCGAAATTTATTTGGATTCTGCCACTCAAGTTACGGGAGTACCCGTATCTTTTCCTGGAACAGCTCTTGAATCAGGTTCCACAGGTGAATCTGTTCGCATAATTCAGCGTCAACTGAATTCAATAAGTAACAACTATCCTCTTATAAATAAAGTTGCCGTGGATGGTGTATTCGGACAAAACACTGTAGACTCTGTTAAAAAATTTCAAGAAATATTCGGGCTTTCTCCAACGGGAACAGTAGATTATGCAACTTGGTATGAAATATCAAAAGTATTTACTGCAGTAGAACGATTAACATAAAATTCACTAAACGTCAATATATCTTTTAGTAATTATAACATGCAACATTAACACAAAAAGTCAAATTATTGACTGTATCATACTTTTTGTGATATCCTTATCTCTGGTTGTTACCTTATTTTTTAACAAATCAAAGAGATAGGGAGTTTAACATGCGTAAAACCGATATAAGCAAATATGGAAATTCCTTTAAAAACAATAAAATTTCATTCAAAAAAAAACAAAAAAATATTAACAAACGTCGCATATCTTCAATATTAAGAATTTTGGGAAGATTTTTTCTAAGCATAACTACAGTTGGCATACTTACAGGATTTTTTGTACTGATTTCACTTATAATTTATAGATCGGCTATACTTGAAAATGATATCGCTCTTGACATAAATGCTTCAAAAATGGCTCTTACAAGTTTTATTTATGTAAATGATGAAAATGGAATTCCGCAAGAATATCAGAAAGTTTACAATCTTGAAAATCGTGTATGGGTGGATTTCCAGGACATACCTCTTAATATGAAAAATGCTATAATCGCAATCGAAGATAAAAGATTTTATGAACATCACGGCGTCGATTGGATACGAACAACCGGTGCAATGCTCAACTTTGTGAGAGGCATTAAAAGTTACGGTGGTTCAACTCTTACTCAACAGCTTGTAAAAAACGTAACAGAAGACAATCAAGTAAATATTACACGCAAACTACGTGAAATTTTCAGAGCAATAGAACTCGAAAAAACATATTCTAAAGATATGCTTCTGGAATCATACATGAATAAAGTAAACTTCGGAGGCGGAAGCAGAGGCGTTCAGGCCGCAGCTAATTTATATTTTAACAAAAATATTCAGGAATGTTCTTTGGCTCAGTGTGCTGCAATTGCGGGAATAACGCAAAATCCAACCGCTTACAATCCGATATATCATCCTGAGAACAACAAAATTCGCAGAGAAACCGTTTTGAAAGAAATGGTAGAACAAGGAAAAATTTCAAAACAAGAATACGAAGAAGCTCTCAAAGAATCGGACAATATGGTATTTAGTGAAAACAATGATTCCGATAAAAACAACAGTTCTTCATCTGTAAGAAATTGGTATGTAGAAACGCTTATACGGGATATCACTAACGATTTGTGCGAAAAATATCATATTGGAAAATCAACCGCTGAAGATATGATCTATACTCAGGGGCTTAAAATTTATTGCGCAATGGATACTAAGGCTCAATCAATAGCCGAGAGCACTTTAAAAGACTCTTCCGTGATGCCCAAAGATCAAAACTTGGAACTCGGATACACTATGATGGATTTCAATGGAAGAATTTTAGCAACACTCGGTTCAAGAAAACAAAAAACCGGAAATCTCCTCTATGACAGAGCAAACGTAGCAAAAAGACAACCAGGTTCTACAATAAAACCTCTTGCTGCGTACACTCCGGTTATAGATTTGGGAATTTACAATTACTCTTCATTAATTCCCGATGAGCCCCTTAAAATAGACAAAGACGGTAACAATACAATTAAAAATTGGCCCGAAAACTGGTACAAAAGTTACAAAGGAAAAGTTACGCTTCAATGGGCTATAGAAAAATCGGCAAACGCTCCTGCTGCACAAATGGTAAAATTATTAACTCCTTTCAAGAGTTATGAATTCTTAACAAAGAAACTCGAAATGAACAGTCTTGACAGTAGTGACGCTAAATCTTTAGCTGCATTGGCCACAGGTGGTACTCATTACGGAGTAACTCCTCGAGAAATTACTGCTGCATTCCAAATATTCGGTAATGGTGGAAAATTCAACAGACCCTACACTTATTTTTATGTAACTGACAGAAACGGTAAAGTAATACTGGACAACAGAGACAACATATCAACTCAAGCAGTAGCTTCTTCCACTGCAACAATAATGAATCGTCTCTTGAGAAATGTAATTATCGGTCCGGAAGGAACCGGTCGTGCAGCTGATATATCTGGATGGAATATTATTGGAAAAACCGGTACCACAAATGACGATTATGACAGTTGGTTTATTGGAATGAGTCCGTATGCGGTAGCAGGAATTTGGACTGGTTATGACAACCCCAAGCGTATTCACGAAACCGCTTCCGCTATAAAAATTTGGAAAAATATAATGACTAAGTACCTCGAGGGAAAACCAAATATTGATTATAACTACGACAAAGATGTCGTTAGCGCCACATATTGTAAAGCTTCAGGAAATTTGGCAAATTCGGGTTGCCCAAGTGCAACAGGGTACTACCTAAGCAGTAATATGCCGGGATCTTGCACGGCACACTCCGGTGCTTCATCAGAAAACAGTTCGTTCTCCAATGATAATTCAGATACCGATGACAATTCAACTACAGAAGATTCGGAATTAAATAATTTTCAAAATTCTGAAGAATCTCAAAATCGAGCTTTGCAATCACGTTCGGAATAATAACTAAAATTTAAAGTTAATAATTTTTTAGCATTATGATTTTAATTTGCATAAATTACAACATATAAACTTTTACACAAAACAATTTTTAGGAGGCTGATTTTCTCCATGAGCCTTATAGTTCAGAAATTCGGAGGGAGCTCCGTAGCAGATGCTCATCATTTATTTAATGTAGCAAAAAAAGTAACCGACATGTATTCAAAAAATAATGATGTGGTTGTAGTGGTTTCGGCACAGGGAGACACAACAGACCATCTTCTTGAAAGTGCATACGAAGTAAATAGCACCCCACCTCTGAGAGAAATGGATGCTTTTTTGTCCGCCGGAGAACAAATGTCTGCTTCTCTCCTCGCAATGGCGATATCAAAAATCGGATTCCCTGCTATCTCCTTAACCGGATGGCAAGCTGGGTTTAATACGGATTCTTATCATGGCAATGCGCAAATAACAGATATAACCACGGATAGAATAAAAAAAGAATTAGCTAAAAAAAATATAGTAATTATATCAGGGTTTCAGGGAATCGATAAAATCGGAGACATAACAACTCTTGGAAGAGGCGGTTCAGATACCAGTGCAGTTGCAGTTGCAGCCGCTTTAAATGCAGATTTATGCAAAATTTATACGGACGTAGACGGAGTATATACTGCTGATCCAAGAATAGTATCAGGAGCAAAAAAATTAAAAACCATATCTTATTACGAAATGTTTGAACTTTCAAAATACGGAGCTCAAGTGCTTAATGATCGTTCAATTTCAACCGCACAAAAATATAATGTCGAAGTTGAAGTACTTTCGAGCATGTCTGATAACATTCCCGGAACAATAGTAAAAAATATTCCTAAAAAATCAAGTCACTGCATCGTAGGTATATCATCACTAAATAATCTTGTAAAAATAACAATAAGCAATTTTTTAGACCACTGTTTATTCAATGAAAAAATTATACCTGAACTAAAAGCATGCGGAATTACAATAGATAACCTTTTAATTCCTATCGGACCATCATCAAAACAAAATTTTGTATTTACTGTTTTTGAAAATCAGCTGAGTGAATCTCTCAAAATCTTGGAAAAATTTTTTAATGATGATTCCGAAAATCAAATTTACTACGAAAAAAATAAATCAAAAATATCAGTCATAAATCTTGAAGAAAATATAAACATAAATATAGCATCTATCATATTTGAAGCTTTGTCTGAAACAGAAATTAATATAGAGATGGTTGCCTGTAACACAGGTAGAGTTTCCATAATAGTTGAACAAAATAACACGCACACCGCTCTCAATGCTATTCACAACAAATTATTCGAAGAAGATAACCTGTTATAAAGAGATTTTATGCGATATACATTTAGTATATTTTATTATAAAATTTCTTTTCCTGTAATTGTTACATTGATCTCAGGACAAATTTTATAGTTACATTTCTGAATATATTCATTCCAACTATTTTCAATCCTTCGGAATTCATGAGGATTACAGTTTTTCAAAATTCTCCCCCAATCAAAAAAATCCGCTCCCATAGAAATACATTTTCTTATACACTGGGTACATATATTTATTAATTTTTCTGAAAATCTATTTCTTATTAAAATTTTTATGTTTTCATCAAAATATGCGTCAAATTTTTTATCAAAAGCAAAAACAGAAATACTTCCTTGGAGATTTACTGTAAAATTCGGAAACTCAGTACTAAAATCTGATTCAATGCTTGGATGAATTTCGTTAATGGAACATGTAACATCCTGAGAAGAGTCTACAGATACACTACATGCACCAAAATCTGAAACACCTTTTAAAAGCATAAATCCCATAGCCTCATCGCCATAAAGATAGTCTTTAAGAACATCTTTTTTAAATAAAGCTACACCTTTCAAACAAACTTCCGGTTCATCTACACTTGAATCTACGTCCAACCACGCCGCATATGAGTCTGATATATTACTTTTTAAATTTGCCACAAAATGAAGAATATCAGAATTTAAATTTTCAGGAATAAGATCATGTATGTTCTTAGACTTAATCGGTTTACCGCCTGATTTACATTTAAAAATTTCAGACGCACTTCCTTTAGTAACACAAACTTTAACTTTCGGACGAGTTTCATAATGACGTACGAAGAAATCCATAAAACGGTCTATACCCATCTTCGCAATCTCTTCTCCAATTATAACTACAAGATTTTGAGAATAAACAGGTTCTAAATTCGTTTGTTTTGAAATGCTTTCCAGTGCTTCTACCAAGGAATTTCCTGATATTTTCAAAGTCTTTACATTCGGTTCTTCCTCTCCGGCAGGATTTTGAAAATCCAAAGCTTGAACAGTCAGGGCATATTTATTTTCTACATAATCTATAGCTATTCCTTGAACTATGAGCTTTTGGTGAATTTGCTGTTGTTCACTGCAAGCCGTAAGCAATAAAAATATTAGCGGAAAAAATATTATTAAGAGTTTTTTAATTTTCAATTCTTATTTTCTCCTTTTTAGGTGGTATTTTTTTCAATATTATGAGTACTATAGGTATAACTATTGTCAAAATCAAAAGATATACAAGCAAAAATCCTGTAACAAATGGTTCTCGAAGAATGGAAAAATTTTCATAAAACATTGGAAAAACAGCCATCAGAGCACCAAAAACAATTATAGAAATTTTTCTGTACTTTTCTCCCATTATATTTTTTATTCCTTCTCCTGCTAAAAGTAAGAACAGGGAAAGTTTTAAAAATATACCAGACATCCATATTCCTAAATACACTACATCAAGGTGTCTAAAAGAACCAAATTTTCCGATTCCTGCTGCAGTATAAACCGGAAAAAGTTGTGTAGATGCAAAATCTCCCATAGTTCCGGTAATGAGTATTATAATTATTACAAATACTGTATAAACTCCTGAATTCCACCATATTATACCTCTTTTATGGTTCCCTTTAGCCAACGGAAACAACACTGCCAAAGCAGGTATACACGCACTTTGAGAAATCATGTATTCCAGTCCTTCAAAAAAAGATTCTGAACCGTTATAAAAAAGAGGAATAAAATTTATCGCTTCCACACTTGAAAAAAGTGAGGCACCCAAAAATACTACCGAAAGTAATGTAGCCATAAATATAAAACCAGCAGTTCTGACAAGAGCCTCCACGCCTTTATATGCCCCATAGCACGATGAGACAAGCAATATCACAGACAAAAGTGGTAAAGAAATCGGAGGATTAACTGTATTTATGATAAAATTATTAAATATTGCCAAAGTATGAAAACTTATTAACAGATAATATATAATATAAAAAATT
>JABLTK010150517.1_pt1 | contig 24132 bp, 21 predicted proteins | sample 7160131 | NCBI WGS metagenome assembly JABLTK01 (sample SAMN14651221, study PRJNA627086) | human gut metagenome | isolation source: feces | host: Homo sapiens
CGAAGTTGCGAAGTGCAGAAACCACATATTAGGTATTTCAAAGCAAGATAGCTCTAATATAGTGTGACATATGTTTGACAAACCTACATTTTTTGAAATTTTCTTTTTTTTTTGCATTTTTTTGTTATTGTAATGTTGGCTGTTATTACTAAATTGACATTCATTTGTTTTGCATCGTTGATAGTCCCTTTTTTAGTGGCTTATATTGTATTTTTTCAAAATACTATGGTACTATTTTAATATTCCCTTTTCTATCATTTTCTTTAATGTTGTTATGAACATTGCATGTGACCAACCTAGCCCTATTACCCATGCTGGTTTCATTGCTTCGTTGTTTATTTGTTCTGCTAAAAATCCATGTTGTGTACTTGTTTTTATTATATAGTCAAAGCCTTCTTTTGCTTTTTGTTTTTCTCCTATTGCTAAGTAATAGTTTACCATCCATAGTGTTGCTATTACCCATGGATTTCCTCCCATGTAATGGTCTCCTTCAAATCTTTTATATCCACCTGTATATGTTCTTAGTGTCATATTTATTCTTTCTACTGTGTTTTCTATTTTCTTTTCTTTTGGCATGAATATTTCAAAAGGTTCAACTATTCCTAAAATGCTTATGTCGATTTGTCTATCCTCTAAATTTCTTATGAAGCTTTTCTTGTCTTTGTCGTAAAATTCTGTTAATATGTATTCTTTTATTTTTACATTTAGTTTTCTTAGTTCTTCTTTTTCTTTATTTACATTTTCTTGCTTTACTCTGTTTTTTACAAATTCTTCTTTTAATTCTTCGTATATTTTTATCATTGAAGAATTTGCTGCAAAAATGCTTGCTATTGAGTATAGATTTATACCTTCGTGCATTTCCCATAAGTCATAGCTTATGTGGAATTTGTTTGTTTTTTCAAATATGTCTATTATGTATTTTTTCAAGAAGTTTATTGCTTTTTCACACATTTTTAGGTTGTCTTTTAGAATTTTTTTGTCTTGTGTTATTTGATAGTGATTATATATTCCAAATATTACAGAAGCTGTCTCATCTATTTGATATCCCCAGCATGGTGCTAGTCTACCATCCGTATAAAAGCGTTGTTCCCACATACCGTTTTTGCTTTGCGTATTCTTGCAAAAATTTTTGTAAAACTTTTCTACTTCTTTTCTCATTTTTAAGGTATTCATTGCATCAGTCATCCATACAGCATCTCTTGGCCAACAATAACAGTATCCTCCACATTTAGTTAGGTTTTCGTCTATTTCTACTGCAGCTGTTATTCCACCTGTTTCTTCGTTTATAAGTAAAGGATACAGTAGTATTGTTCTTATGTATATTTCTTTTATTTTCCTATTTTTTGGTGTGTCTGTGAGTTCTAAATCTATTCCGTTATGTTCTTTCACGTATTTTTTCCAATACTTTTTTGCTACTTCATATTCGGTTCTAAAGTCTATTTTTCTTATTCTTTCAATTGTTTTTTCTAATCCATCTAGACCACTTTTATTATCATCAATATAGATATAAAATTCAAATTCTCTTGTCTCACCTGGTTTTAATGTTCCTAGGTCATAGCTTATGCTTGAGTCAGAGGACATACCTATATAGTCTTTATCATATATTTGACCTTCTAAAATATTTGCAGTTGTATTATTTATTTGAGAACTATGCAACTTTTCTTTTGCAAATGTGCACATCGTGTATTCATGATTGTATTGCATTAGTGCATCATTTCTACATCTTCCGCTTGTTTTGTCATTTTGTGATGTTTGCAAGCCAGAGTGTATTAGGAAGTTCAAATTTAAGTCTATAGTATTTTCGTTTGTAAATTTATATTTTTTTACTATAATGTTTTCTTTAATTGATGCAAAGTCCGTTTGGAGAATTCTTAAGTTGAAATATGTGTTTAATATTTCTGTATTTAATATATTTGTTTCTTCTTCATAATATTGTTTGTACATATTGTTTATATCTCGGTGCAAGTATATTATAGCTGAATCATTTATTTTAAGTCCTGTATTAAAGAAGTCTATTATTTGCTTGTAATCTCTATTTTGATAATATAGTCTTAAAAGCTCTCCTTTTTTTGTGTAACTTGCTACTATTTTTGTGTTTCCAATTATTGCATCATTAAAATATTTTTCCATTGCTTTTCTCCCCTTTATGAAATAACGCGAACAATTTGCTGTTCCAGCTCTTTAATTTTTGCATTTATTTCTAATATATCTTCATCTTTTGTATCTTCATCAAATATATCTTCTTTAATTATGTCAGCCATTTCGTTTAGTTCTTCTTTTAAATTTGTTAATCTATCTATTACTTCTAGTCTTAAGAATTTGTATTTATCAAATGTCTCTACCTTTGATACTACTTTTACGGTTTCTTCTAGGTTATAATTTTCACCGTAATCTGGTATTGTTACAGGTATTTCTATAGTTTGCTGTATTTTTTCTTTTAGCACTTTTTGACCTTCTAGCTCTCCATGCACTAAAAAGATGTGCTTTGGTTTTGTTATAAATGAATATACAAAATTTAATAACCATTCTTGGTCTGCATGTCCAGAATATCCTTCTATATATTCGATTCTGGCATTTACAGCTATTTCTTCTCCAAATATTTTTACCTTTTTTTCTCCTGATACTATTTTTGCCCCTAGTGTTCCTGGTGCTTGATATCCTACAAAAAGAATAGTATTGTTTGGATTCCATAAATTATGCTTTAAATGATGTTTTATACGCCCTACTTCACACATACCACTAGCAGATATTATGATGTGTGGGTGTGGATCATCATTTAATGCTTTTGATTCATCTACTGTCTGTGTAAACTTTAGTCCTGGAAATTCAAGTGGATTATCTCCTTGCTCAATTTCTTTTCTTACTTCTTCATCAAATAAATCCATGTTCTGTCTAAATACTTCTGTTGCTGATATTGCTAATGGACTGTCTACATAGACTGTAGCTTTCATTAATTTTTCGTACTTTTTTAGAAACTCTTCATCTGTTCTTTGCTCTTTTAGTTTGTTTAGTTCATACAATATTTCTTGAGTTCTTCCTACTGCAAATGATGGAATTATTACGTTTCCACCTTTGTCTAATGTTTCTGCAACTATATTTAAAAATAGTTCTGCTTTATCATCATTTCTGTTATGAAGTCTACTACCATATGTTGATTCCATAACTACATAATCTGCACTATCTATCATTGTTGGAGAATCTAATAATGGTATATCGTTATTACCTAAATCTCCTGTAAATACTATTTTCTTGATTTCTCCATTTTCTTTTATCCAAACTTCTATAATACTTGAGCCTAACATATGTCCAGCATCGTTAAATCTTACACTTATATTTTCATCAAGTTGGATAATTTCATCATAAGATACTGGCTTAAATATTTCTAAGCAATCAATTGCATCCTGTGCTGTATATAGAGGTGGGAGTTCTGGCTTTCCTACTCTTGCTCTTTTTTTGTTTTGCCATACATTTTCCATTTCTTGAATGTGTCCACTATCTGGAAGCATTATTGCACATAAATCACAAGTAGCTTTTGTTGCAATAATTGGTCCTCTATACCCATCTACATATAGTTTTGGAATTCTACCTGAATGGTCTATGTGTGCGTGTGTGAGTAGCATATAATCTATTTCATTTACATCGTAAGTAAAATCTGCATAGTTTTCTCTTTCTTCTTTTGCTTTTCCTTGATATAAACCACAGTCTATTATTATTTTCTTGCCTGCACCTTCCAATAAAAAATTTGAACCTGTAACTGTTCTTGTTGCCCCTAAAAAAGTAATATTCATGTAATTCAATCCTTCTTTCTATTATATAAATACTCTTATTTTTTTATTTAATTTAACATTTAGTTCCTTTATATCGCTTAATTCTATTGTTCTTGACAAGTTTTCTTCATCGTATATTTCTAATACTGTTTTGTCATTTTTTTGTATGAATTTTAAAAATATATGTTCTAATTCTATTATATCTGTTTGTAAAATGTTTTGTAGGATATTATAGTTTTCTTTGATGTTTTTGCTAAATATTGTTACAATCTTTTGTTTACATGCTTTAGTTATTATCATTTTTTGAATATTGTTTATATCAACAATATCTTTAACTTGTTTGTTTTCTGAAATATATATTAATCCGTAATATCTTATTTTATATATAAGTTTTACTATGTTTTCCTTTTCTTCCGCTTTGTTGATTTGTATTTCTAATGCTTCACATACTAGTTTTAATAGTTCTGCTACTTTATTTTCATATGTTTTTTCATCGTTATTCTGCAATTCGAGTTCTTTAATTATAGCTAATTTTTTTTCAATTTCTGTTTTTGTTTTTATAAAGTTTATTGGCTCCATTTTTTGGTTACATTTGTTTAGTTTTTTCATTAGTTCTGTTTTCTCTTTTTCTATTATTTCTGCAAAATCGCTTAAGCTAAATATTCTATGATTCATGTCTAGCAGTTCATTTCTCGCTATGAATTCTTCTTTTAACTGTTTATCATTATTTATAATGTTGTCATTCTTCTTTATCTCTTCAACTATTTTCTTTTTTTCTTTTGCCAATTTTTCTAGATACTCTTTTTTGTCATCTAGTTCGTTAAATTCTTCTTGTAACTTTTTTTGAATGCCTAATAGTCTATTTTTTTCTTCTTCATTTAGTTTGGTTACATTTAATATTGCTAATTGATTTATTATTTTAGATATTTGTTCTGCAATCTTTGTTTCATATTTGTTTTCTAATTTTTCATTGAATTTGAGTACATAATCTTGGTTAGGGTTTTCTTGCCATTTGTGTAAAAAAGTGTCTCCTATTAGTATTCTTATTATTTGATATACTAAGTTAATTCCTAAGTTTTCTATTTCTTCTACTACTATATTCCATGACCATCCATCAAAATCTCTAATTATTTCGCTAGAATCTATATAATATCCTTGATTGAGGTTTTGTTCTAATGATGGTTTGATGATTTCATATTCATCCGGAACTTTAAATTTGTTTTGTTTTAATTGGTATATTTCATATAGCATTTTTCTTGTATTAAGATATGTTATAATTTTGCCCTCTTCTGGAATGCTTTTACTTTCTTTAGTTTTTATTATCTCAATCTCTTTACAGTTTTTTTCTATTATTTCTAATATTTCCTCTAATATTTCTTTTTTTGTTTTTGTATTTCCATTTACTAAGCTGTAATCATCATAGGCAGCTTCTATTTTATATAACATACTTAGCAATAAATTTTTTATTTCTTCAGAAAAATTTTTTTTTGCCAAAATTTTTTCTAATTGATTATTATAATCTTTTATATTCAATTTTAACATAAGTTTTTCTTTGTTCAATTTTTATCTCCTTGTTAATTTATATGTATGTGTTTTAGATAAATAGCCCTATTATTAAATTTACTATCCATGTCATTCCTGTTAATATATAAGTAGAAATATATGGTATTACATCTGTATAAAATACTATAAAAAATACTATTATTGTAAGTACTAATTGATTATTGATTATCCATTCCTTTGCTTTATATGACAAAAAGTGATTTAATACTTTTGAACCATCTAATGGATAAATTGGTATTAAATTGAACACTCCTAATCCTAAATTGACTGTTATAATTGATAATAAGATGCTATATATTGTTTTAGTTGTTGTCGTAATTATTGTGGTTTTTAGACCAAATATTGCAAGTATTATTAAGAATATAAATGCTATTATAAAATTCATTATTGGACCTGCAGCTGCCACTATTGCTTCTGCTTTTGATAATGAATATTTTCCATCAAAATTTCTTGGAGTTATTTGTACTGGCTTCCCCCAGCCAAAACCTAGTAGAACTAAACAAATTAAGCCTACTGGGTCTATATGATTTAATGGATTTAAAGTTAGTCTTCCTTGCAATCTAGGTGTTTCATCTCCTAGTTTTGTAGCTACCCATGCATGTGCAAATTCGTGGAATGTCATTGCTACTATAACTCCTGGTAGAGCATATAATATTCCTTCTATGCTCCTTCCTCCAAGAAGTATGTTCATTAATATCATTACGCCTAGTATAATAAATAATGTCTTTCTATCAAAATTCAACATTTATCTAAACTCTTCCTTTCTAGTTTCTTTATTATTGAACAATCGGTTTCATTGTTGGGAATAGTAAAACGTCTCTTATTGATGCACTATTTGTTAATAGCATTACTAGTCTATCAACTCCTATTCCTAAGCCTCCTGTTGGTGGCATTCCGTATTCTAGTGCTTGAACAAAGTCTTCATCCATCATGTTAGCTTCTTCATCTCCCGCTTCTCTTTGTTTTACTTGTTCTAAGAATCTTTCGTATTGGTCTATTGGGTCATTTAATTCTGAGTATGCATTTCCATATTCACGACCTCCAATAAAGAATTCAAATCTTTCTACTAGTCTTGGGTCTGATGGTTTTCTCTTTGTAAGAGGTGATACATCTACTGGGTAATCATATATAAATGTTGGTTGTATCAAATTTTCTTCAACAAATGTTTCAAAGAAAGCATTAATAATATATCCTCTTGTTTTTTTGCCTTCTTCTAATTCTACATTCTTCTCTTTTGCAATTTTTATTGCTTCTTCGTCTGTATTAATTTGATTGAAATCCACTTGTGTTGCTTCTTTTATGGCATCTATCATAGATATTCTTTTCCAAGGTGAAGAAAGTTTTATGTCTGTACCTTGATAATTAACTGTTTCTTTACCTATAACATTTTTTGCAACTTTTGTTACAATCTCTTCTGTTATATCCATCATGTCATTATAGTCTTCATAAGCTGAGTATAATTCTATCATTGTGAATTCAGGATTATGTCTTATGTCCATTCCTTCATTCCTAAAGTCTTTTCCTAGTTCATATACTTTGTCAAATCCTCCTACTATTAGTCTTTTTAAATATAGTTCTGTTGCAATTCTTAAATACATATCCATATCTAGTGTATTATGATGTGTTATAAATGGTCTTGCTGTAGCACCACCAGCTATTGTATTTAATACTGGAGTTTCAACTTCTATATATCCTTTTTTATCTAGTATTTTTCTTATCTCTGTTATAATTTTTGTTCTTGTTATAAATGTTTCTTTTACTTCTGGATTCATGATTAAGTCTACATATCTTTGTCTATATCTTAATTCTGTATCTTTTAGTCCGTGAAATTTTTCTGGTAGTGGTCTTAATGATTTTGTAAGTAGTACTACCTTCTTAGCATGAACTGAAATCTCTTCTGTTTTGGTTTTGAATACAAAACCAGTAATACCTATGATATCACCTATATCATAAGTCTTAAATTCTGCATAGTTTTCTTCTCCTAAATCATTTACACTTACATAACTTTGTATTTTTCCTTGCATATCTTGGATATGACAAAATGATGCTTTTCCCATAATTCTTTTTGCAATAATTCTTCCTGCTATTGAAACATCTTTGCCTTCTAAATCTACGAAGTTATTTTTTATTTCTTCACTTATATGTGTTCTATTATATTTTCTGATTTCAAATGGGTTTTTCCCTTGTTTTTTTAGTTCCTCTAGCTTTTCTTTTCTTATTTTAATTAAATGATTTTCATCTAATACTTCTTCCATAAATCGTTCTCTCCCTTCAAATTCTTAATCATTATATACTAAAATGTATGATTTGTAAATAGTTTGGCTGAAAGAAAAATTGAAAAGAAAAGTGTTAGTTTTTCTAACACTTTTAATTTGATTTATTTATCCAAATATTCCTTTTTTCTTTACTGGTGGTTGCTCATTCATTGTTTTTGCTAATTGGTTTAGTAGGTCTCTTTGCTCTAGAGTTAGTCTTTTTGGAATTTGTACATTTACAGTAAAAATATAGTCTCCTTGGTATGTGCTGTTTACGGCTTTAAATCCTTTGTTTTTTATTACAAATCTAGTACCACTTTGTGTGGCTTCTGGTATGCTATATTTTTCTTTAGTACCGTCCACCATTGGAATTTCTAGTGTTGCACCTAGTGTTGCTTGCGTAAATGTTATTGGGATTTCACATATTACGTTATTGCCTTGTCTCTTAAATATTTTATGATTTCTAACAGATATTACTATGTATAAATCTCCTCTTGTTCCTCCTTTTGTTCCTGATTCTCCTTCGCCCTTTAATACTATAGTTTGCTCGTTATCTATTCCAGCAGGCACTGAAATTTTAATTTTTACATTTTTACGTATTGTTCCTTTTCCTCTACATTCTGAGCATTTTTCTTCTATTTTTGTTCCTTCACCATTACATTCTGGGCAAGTTTTTGTTGTTTGCATTTGTCCCAATATTGTAGAAACTGTTTGTTTGATTGTACCTGTTCCATTACATGCTTTACATGTTGATGTTTTAGTTCCTGGTTTTGCTTTACTTCCATGACATGTTGGACATTCTTCGTTCCTTAATATTGTTATTTCTTTCTTTACACCTGAATATGCTTCTTCAAAAGTAATGTCTAAATTGTATTTTAAATCTCTTCCTTTTCTTGGTCCTGTTGTTCTTTGCCTATTACTTGCTCTTGCTCCAAATCCAGAACTTCCTCCAAAAAAGCTTGAGAATATATCTCCTAAATCACCAAAGTCACTAAAACCGTCAAAGCCATTAAATCCAGAACTTGTATATGAATAATATCCGTTTCCTGATTCTCCTCTAAAGCCTTGTGGTCCATCATGTCCAAATTGGTCATACATTCTTCTTTTTTGTGGGTCTGATAATACTTCATATGCTTCAGAAACTTCTTTGAATTTTTCTTCTGCTTCTTTTTTGTTGTCTGGGTTTGCATCAGGATGATATTTTTTTGCTAGTTTCCTATATGCTTTTTTTATTTCTTCCTCTGTTGCATTTTTATTTATTTCTAAGATTTCATAATAATCTCTTTTATTTGCCATTTTTTATTTTCTCTCCTTTTTTGTAAATTATATCTATATTATTTTGTAAATAGTACACATATAGTTTACAATTTTTTTGTAGTGCAATATTATGGGTGGGCGAGCAATGCTCGCCCTTAAATGTTTATATTATTTGTCATTGTTGTCGTCTTCTACTTTGTAGTCTGCATCGTATACATTTCCATCATTTGTAGTATTTTCTCCTCCGTTTGTGTCTGTCTCAGATGATGTTGCTCCATTTTGTGCATTTGCTTTGTATAGTTGTTCTGATATTTGATAAAATACTTGTGTTAATTTTTCTGTTGCGTCTTTTATTGTTTCTGTGTTGTTTGTTTCTAATGCTTTTTTTACATTTTCTATTTCTGTTTCAACTTTTGCTTTTTCTTCACCACTTATTTTGTCTCCTAATTCGTCTAATGTTTTTTGGCTACTGTATACTAAGCTTTCTGCATTGTTTTTAACTTCAACTTCTTCTTTTTTCTTTTTGTCTTCTGCCGCATGTGCTTCTGCATCTTTTACAGCTTTATCTATATCTGCTTCAGAAAGATTTGAGCTTGCTGTTATTGAAACATTTTGTTCATTTCCTGTTGCCATGTCTTTTGCAGATACGTGTACTATTCCGTTTGCATCAATATCAAATGTAACTTCAATTTGAGGTATTCCTCTTGGTGCTGGTGGTATTCCTGTTAATTGAAATCTTCCTAGTGTTTTGTTGTATGCAGCCATTTCTCTTTCACCTTGTAAAACATGGACTTCAACACTTGTTTGACCATCTGCTGCTGTTGAAAATACTTGTGATTTTTTTGTTGGTATTGTTGTATTTCTTTCAATTAGTTTTGTAAATACCCCACCATAAGTTTCTATACCTAGAGATAATGGTGTTACATCTAATAATACTAAGTCTTTAACGTCTCCTGAAAGCACACCAGCTTGGATTGCTGCACCTATTGCAACACATTCATCTGGGTTAATTCCTTTATTTGGTTCTTTATTTGTAATTTTTTTAACTGCTTCTTGAACTGCTGGAACTCTTGTTGAGCCACCTACTAGTAGTACTTGGTCTATTTTATCTGCTGTTAGTCCAGCATCTTTTAATGCTTGATTTACTGGTCCTGTTGTTTCTTCAATTAAGTCTCTAATTAGCTCTTCAAATTTTGCTCTTGTTAGTGTTACATCTAAGTGTTTTGGTCCTGTGCTATCTGCTGTTATAAATGGTAAATTGATATTTGTTTGACCTACACCTGATAATTCTATTTTTGCTTTTTCTGCTGCTTCTTTTAATCTTTGCATTGCCATTTTGTCTGTGCTTAAGTCTATTCCTTGTTCCTTTTTGAATTCTTCTACTAGGTATTTCATTATTCTTTCATCAAAGTCATCTCCACCTAGTTTGTTGTTTCCACTTGTTGCTAAAACTTCAAATACTCCATCTCCAATGTCTAGTATTGATACATCAAATGTACCTCCTCCTAAGTCGTATACCATTATTTTTTGATCTTTATCTTCTTTGTCCATTCCATATGCTAAAGCTGCTGCTGTTGGTTCGTTTATAATTCTTAATACTTCTAATCCTGCTATTTTACCTGCATCTTTTGTTGCTTGTCTTTGGCTGTCACTGAAATATGCTGGAACTGTGATAACTGCCTGTGTTACTTTTTGTCCTAGATAGTTTTCTGCATCTGATTTTAGTTTTTGTAGTATCATTGCAGATATTTCTTGTGGTGAGAATTCATCTCCTTCAATATTTATTTTTTTGTTTGTTCCCATATCTCTTTTAATTGAGATTACTGTATGGTCTGGGTTTGTAACGGCTTGACGTTTTGCAATCTGCCCAACTAATCTTTCACCATTTTTTGAAAATGCAACTACAGATGGTGTTGTTCTATTTCCTTCTGGGTTTGGAATTACAACTGGTTCTCCACCTTCCATAACTGCTACACATGAGTTTGTTGTACCTAAATCGATACCAATAATTTTTGACATATAAAGTCATCCTCCTTTTAATTTATATATTTTTTAAAATTAATAACTAATTTGCTACAATTACCATTGAGTGTCTTATAACCTTTGAGCCTATTTTATATCCTTTTCTGAATTCTTCTTTTATAATTTTTTCTCCTAGTGTTTCATCTTGTACACTGCTTACTGCTTCATGTACTTCTGGATCAAATGGTTTTCCTACTGTTTCTATTGTTTCTACTCCAAATTTTGCGAATATATCTTGTATTTGTTTTACTACAAGTTCTATCCCTTGTTTCATATTTTCATCTTCTGTTTTTGCTGTGACTGCCTTTTCTAGGTTATCTAATACTGGCAGAAAGCTTGCTATTATATCTGCTAGTAAAGAATTGTATAATTGTTCTCTCTCTTTAGTATTCCTTTTTTTGTAATTTTCAAACTCTGCCATTACCCTTTTTAGTCTGTCTACTGTTTCCTCAAGCTCTTGTTCTGTTTTTGTAAGTTCAGCATTTTCGTCTTGTTTTTCTTGTTCTTTAACTTCTTGCTTGTTTTCTTGATTTTCTTCTGACATTTTTATTTTTCTCCTTCCTAATTAATGATTTAATTATCATCAGTAAATTTTTCGTTTAGTTTTTTACTTATATATTTCATTACTGAAATTACTTTTGAATAATCCATTCTTTTGGGTCCTATGATGCCTATTGTTCCTAAATCTTTGTTTCCTATTGTATGTTTAAATGTTACTATGCTTAAGTCTTTTAGTTCTTCTTTTTCGTTTTCTTCACCAATGTATATGTTTATATCTTTTGCTAAACCTGAATTCAATATTTCCATTACTTGTTCTTTTGTATCAAGTATGCTTAAAAAATTTCTTGCACTTTCTACTTTGTTGAATTCTGGAAAGTCGAATACATTGTTTGCACCTTCTAAGTAAATTTGCTCTGATTGTTCCAATGTTTTATTCATTTGGTCTATTATTGGTTCAATTACGTCTATTTGATCCTCCATTGATTCTAAAATATATTTTTCCATTGGTTTATCTATTTTTGTAAGTGGTCTACCTATTAATTTGTTTTTAAAGGTATAGTTTAAACTTTCTATTTGATTTTCTGTTATATCCTCTTCATATTTAATAATGGTTTCTTTAATTGCTCCATTTTCTGTTAAAATAACTGCCATTAAAATTCTATTGCCTAGAGAAATAAATTTTACATCTGAAATTATGTTGTTGTTTGCCTCTGGACCTATTGCTACTGTTGTATAATGTGTTATTTCTGATAAAGTGTCTGTTGTAATTTTTGTTAATTCTTCTATTTCATTTACTTTAGTTTCTAGTTTGGATTTTATGTATTGTATTTCATCTAAACTTATTTTTTCGTCATTTAGAAGTTCATCAACATAAAATCTGTATCCTTTTGCCGATGGAATTCTTCCTGATGATGTGTGAGTTTTTTCTAGATATCCCATTTTTTCTAGCTCAGCCATATCATTTCTTATTGTAGCACTACTATATCCTAAGTTATAGCGTTCTACGATAGTTGCAGAGCTGACTGGTTCTGCAGTGTTTACGTATTCTTCAATTATGGCTTGTAAAACTTGTCTTTGTCTTTGCTCTAACATGTTTTTCACCTCAAATTTAGCAGTCCATTTCTAGGACTGCTAATATAATACACCTTTTTTTAGCACTTGTCAATACAGATTGCTAATTTTTTAAATTTTTTTTATTCTATAGTGTCATCTTTTATGAAATACTTTGTTCCAAGCATTTTGTCTGGTAAATATTGTTGTTCAACTTGATGTTTTGGATAATCGTGTGGATATTTGTATCCTACTCCATATCCTAATTCGCTCATTTCTTGTGCTGGTGCATTTCTTATATGCATCGGTATTTCTCCTGTATCTTTATTTGATACATCTTCTAAGGCTTTATCTATTGCTATATATGCACAGTTTGATTTTTTAGATAGTGCTATGTATAAAGCTGCTTCAGCAAGTATTATTCTTGCTTCTGGCATTCCAACATTTGCAACTGCTTGCATTGCTGATGTCGCAACAACTAAAGCATTTGGGTTCGCAAGTCCTACATCTTCTGATGCAGCAATTGTTATTCGTCTTGCTAAAAATACTGGATCCTCGCCACCATCTATTGCTCTTGCTAAGTAAAATATAGTTGCATCTGGATCACTTCCTCTCATAGATTTTATAAATGCACTTATATTATCATAATGAGAATCTCCTGATTTGTCAAACATTGTTTTTTTCTTTCCCATACAGTTTGCTGCTATTTCTTTTGTGATTTCTATTTTCCCATCTGAATTCATTTCTGTTGTAAGTACTGCAAGTTCTAATGTGTTTAGGGCTGTTCTTACATCTCCTCCAGATAGCTTTGCAATAGCTAATAATGTTTCATCTTCTATTTTTATGCTATATTTTGCTAATCCATCTTTATTGGCTAATGCATTTTTTAAAATTTTAAATATGTCTATATATGTTAATGGCTTTAGTTTTACTACCATTGATCTTGATATTAAAGCTTTATTAACTGAAAAATATGGGTTTTCCGTTGTTGCACCAATTAGAATTATTGTTCCATCTTCTACGAATGGAAGTAATGCATCTTGCTGTAATTTGTTAAATCTATGAATTTCGTCTATAAATAGAATGCATTTCCCTGATGGATTAAGTAGCATGTTTTTGGCCTCTTCAGCTGCTTTTTTTATGTCTGTAACTCCTGCAGTTACTGCATTTAATTGTATGAATTTATATTTGGTAGTATTGCTTATTACTTTTGCAATTGATGTTTTTCCACAACCTGTAGGACCCCATAATATTAAACTTGTTAATCTGTCTGCTTTTATTGTTCTATATAATATTTTATCTTTTCCAAGTACTTCTTCTTGACCTACAAATTCTTCTAACTTTGTTGGCCTTACTCTGTGTGCTAATGGCTCCATGTCTTCACTCCCTTTGCTCGTGAAATAATGAACATTTTTCTGTTTATTGGTTTCCTAGTGTTGCTAGTGCTTTTTTTATTATTTCCTCTACTGTTAGGTTTTGTGTATCTATTTTTTCTAATGTTTTTGATATTTCTTTTCTTGTATATCCTAGTACTTGAAGTGCTGTTATTGCTTCTGTATCTTTTTCTTCGAGGTCTATTACTTTGCTAATTTTTTCGTTTTGACATACTTCTTGTTCTGTTTTTAGTTTGTCCTTTAACTCTAGTATAATTCTTGCTGCTGTTTTGTTCCCTATTCCTGGTATTTTCACTATTTTTGATACATCATTTGATATTACTGCTAGTGCAAAGCTTGATGGTGTTATGCTTGAAAGTATCTGTAGTGCTGATTTTGCTCCTATTCCACTTACTGATAGTAGCAATTCAAACATTCGTAATTCTTCATTACTTCTGAAACCATATAATGCAATGTTATCTTCTCTTACGTAATAGTATGTATATACTTTTAAATTTTCTCCAACATCTGGTAATTTTTCTATGACACTGGGCGACATAAATATTTTATATCCTATGCCTCCATTATCTATTATTACATAATTATTTATTTTGTCTGCAATTTTTCCATTTATATATGCATACATACGTGTTCACTCCAAATCTTTATTCAACTGTTACTGATTTAGCTAGGTTTCGTGGTTTATCTACATCCAATCCTTTTTCTTTTGATATATAATATGATAATAATTGCAATGGTATTATTGAAAGTACTGGTGATATTTCTGTAGATATTTCTGGTATTCTAATTATTGTATCAAATCCTTTATTTTCTATATTTTGATTTGTAACAACTATTATTTTTGCACCTCTTGATATTACCTCTTGTATATTGCTAATTGATTTTTCTACTAAGTCTTTATTTGTTATTGTTGCTATAACTGTTACTCCTGTATCTATTAATGCTATTGGTCCATGTTTTAGTTCTCCAGATGCATATCCTTCTGAATGTATATATGAAATTTCTTTTAGTTTTAAAGAACCCTCTAAACTTACTGCATAATCTACTCCTCTTCCTAAAAAGAACATATCCCTTTCTTTATATATTCTTTTTGCTACCTCTTGAATTTCAGAACTATCTTTTAAAACTTCTTCTGCTTTGTTAGGTAGTTTTAGTATATCCTCTTTTATTGTATTTATTTTGTTTGTATCAGCTCTTTCTAATATTTCTGCAAAATATAATGCTATTAGGGCTAGCATTGTTACTTGTGATGTGTAAGCTTTTGTTGATGCAACTGCAATCTCTGGACCTGCATGTGTATATATTGAATAGTCTGCTTCTCTTGTTATTGAGCTTCCTATTACATTTGTTATTGCTATTGTTTTTGCCCCTTTTGCTTTTGCAAGTTTAAGTGCTGCTATTGTATCTGCTGTTTCTCCTGATTGACTAATATATATTACTAAAGTTTTATTATTTATAAGTGGATCTCTGTATCTGAATTCTGATGCTATATCTACCTCTACTGGTATCTTGCAAAGTTTTTCAAATATGTTTTTTGAAACTAGTCCTGCATGCATTGCTGTACCGCATGCAACTATATACATTTTATTTATTTCTTCTAGATATTCTCTCGTAAAGCTTAGCTCATCAAAACTTACTTTTGAGTTATTAAGTCTTGTTCCTATTGTTTCTCTTATTGCTTTTGGTTGCTCATTTATTTCTTTTAGCATGAAGTGTTCATATCCACCTTTTTCTGCTCCTTTGCTGTCCCATTCTATTGCTTTGGTTTCCTTCTTTATTTCGTTTAGATTTGTATCATAAAACTTTATGTTGTTTCTACTTAAGTAAGCAAATTCATAATCATTTAGAAAATAAAAGTCTCTTGTATATGAAAGGATTGCAGGTATGTCTGATGCTATATAGTTTTCACCATTACCTTTTCCTATAACTAGTGGGCTATCTTTTCTTACTACTATCATTTTGTCTGGCTCTTTGTTAGAAATTATTTCTAGTGCAAAGCTTCCTTTTAAATCCATGCATGCATTCTTTACTGCTCGCAAAAATTTTAATTCATCTTCATTTTTATCTTGATTGTAATAATAGTTTATTAAATTCACTATTACTTCTGTATCTGTTTGTGATATAAATTTGTATCCTTTTTGAGTTAAATCATTTTTTAATTCATTATAGTTTTCAATTATTCCATTATGTACTATTGCAAATAATCCTTCCATGTCCATATGTGGATGTGAATTTTCTTTTGATGGTTTTCCATGTGTTGCCCACCTTGTATGTGCTATTCCGATTGTTGCTTCTAAGTTGTCAATTCCATCTAATGAAGTTAAATTGCTTACTCTTCCTTTGTCTTTTTTTACTTCAATTTTGTTATTCTCAATTACTGCAATTCCTGCTGAGTCATAACCTCTATATTCTAATCTTGTTAGTCCTTGTATTAATATTGGTGTTGCTTTTTTGTCTCCTATATATCCTACTATTCCACACATATTTTACCTCCTTTGTAATTTGCAAAGCAAATTCTATTCTCTTGGTTTTTAACTATTCACGTTTTGCTTGAGAACACCATGTATTATATTATATAAATATATTTTATGCAAGTATCTAAAATAAAAAAACTGGATTGCTCCAGTTTTTTTATTTACGAAGTTTATTTTACTTTGTATCCGTCTTCTTCTAATGACTTTCTTAATTCTTCTTTAGTCATATTTACTTCTTCTTCATTTCCTGCCATTTCAGCAAATGTTTTAGCATCTAATTCCATAATAGCTTTTTTACCTTTTTGTGTTAATTTTGGAATATTTATTTTGCTCTCTTCATCTAGTTTTTTTAACATTTCAAACATTGCATTGTAGTCATCAACATATTTCTTTGCTGTATCTGCATTTTCAAAGATGAATGTCATTTTTACATTATCAATTTTATCATTCTTGAAAGAAACTTCTATTTCCTCTGTGTGTTTTGCAGTTTCCTCTGTAGCTTCTACTTCTTTTGTTGCAACTAGTTTATTTCCTCCACAACCTGTTAAAGCTAATAACACTACTAGTAAGAAAGCAATTAATAATGATACTTTTAATGTTTTCTTCATTTTTTATCACCTCCACCCATATTTATGTTCTTATAATATCAAAAGCTTTAAAAATAGTCAAGTTTTTTTTTACTTTTTTCTAAAAAATATGTTTTGAAATTATTGTATATTTTTACTATTATAGGAAAAACTTATGTTATGAATAATTTAGGGAATTTTTTAAAAAAGTGGTTTGTGTATACTCCTTCAACTTCATATGATTTTGTTTTAAATGAAAATAATAGTAGTACTAATGTTACAGATTTATCAGATTCCTTTTTGCCAGACCATAATATATATTCTACTCTTGATAAAAACTATGATTACTTGCAATCTCAATATAACACATTAATTAATAGTGATATTATTATGCGCCCTTTTAAAATCAATGTTAATGGAAAAACTTATAATTCCTTGTTTTTAGGTATTGATGGTATGATTTCTTCTACTCTTGTTAATAATTTTCTTTTGCGTCCATTAATGGAAACAAATAGTTCTTTTAAAACTAACTATACCAAAAGTGGTGTTGAGTATTCAAAAATTAAAAAAACTAATCTTGAAAATTATATTTTTGATAAGCTTATACCTCAAAATACTGTCAAAAAAATAACAAAATTTTCTGAAGTTTCTTCTACTATAAATTCTGGAGATTGTGTTCTTTTTGTTGATACTCTAAGTGTTGCATTTTCCATTGACGTTAAGGGCTTCGAATCACGAAGTATAGATTCTCCTAAAAACGAGATTGTTGTTAGAGGTTCTCAAGAAGCTTTTGTTGAAAAGCTTAGGACTAATACATCTATTCTTAGAAGAATTATTAATACACCTAATTTAATTATAGAAAATACTACTGTAGGTAATGCTAGTAAAACTAAAGTGGCAATTTGTTATATGAAAAATATTGCAAACTCTTCTTTAGTTTCTGAAGTAAAATATCGTCTCTCTAATTTAGATGTTGATTATGTTATTTCTTCTGGAAATGTGGAACAATTAATACAAGATAACAGTAGTTTTGCATTCCCTCAAATGATTTCCACTGAACGTCCTGATAAAGCTGCAAATCATTTACTTGAGGGAAGAGTTGTAATATTAGTTAATGGTTCACCATACTCTCTTATTGTCCCTGGAATTTTAATAGATTTTCTATCTTCTCCTGAAGACTTAAATCTAAAACATCAGTATGCAAATTTGCTAAAAGTTATACGTCTAATTGCAGCTATTATGACATTACTTTTGCCTGGTTTATATATCGCAATTCTTAATTATCATACAGAACTGGTTCCCACTGCACTTCTATTTACAATTGCTGGTTCTAGAAACAGTGTGCCATTCCCCGTTGTTTTTGAAGTTTTGTTGATGGAGATTTCTTTTGAATTAATTAGAGAGGCTGGCCTTAGAATTCCTAGTCCAATAGGTCCAACAATAGGAATAATTGGTGCCTTAATATTAGGTGATGCTGCTGTAACTGCTAATTTAGTAAGTCCTATTTCTATTATAGTTGTTGCTATAACAGGTATAGGTTCTTTTGCAATACCTGATTTCTCATTAAACTTCACTTTCAGAATTTACAAGTTTTTATATATTTTCTTAGGATATGTTGCAGGATTTTTAGGGATTGCAATTGGATTATTTACTCAATTTGCTATGCTTTGCAGTCTTAATTCATTTGGAGTTTCATATTTAGAACCATATATACCTGTTACAAATTTTAATACATCTATCTCTTACTTTGTTCATTCTATATGGAAAAGAGAACATCGTAGTGATTTTTTAAATACTAAACGACCTATGGAACAAGGCAGTATAAGTAGGAAATGGAAATTTTGGAAAAGCACAAATAGAAAATGAAAGGAGTTTTAAAATGAAAGATATACAAAAAATCGGTAAAATTGAAGCAATTGCCTTGGCTTTAGCAATTATTACTAATAATATAATTTTTAATATAACCTCCATTATATTTAATTCCTGTGGTTCTGGTGCCTGGCTTAATATGATATATGTAAGTATTCTATCTTTAATTTTTATGTTTGTAATTCTTTTTCTATTTAAGTCATTTCCAGGTTTAGATTTGTTAGACATTTCAAAATTTTTAGGTGGTAAAACATTGAATTGTGTTGTTTCTATTTTATATGTACTTCTTTTTATGTTTTTTTCTGCTATTTGTGTAAGATACTATGCTAATAATTTGCACCTTATATATTTTTCGGGATATAGTATTTTATTTTTAATTTTACTTGCATTTATACCTATTATTATTTCTAGTAAAACTGGTTTAAGAGCTATATATGGAACAAATCTAATTGTTATCCCTATTGCTGTTTTGTCAATTGTTTTACTGCTTTCTGTTTCAATTAGAGATTTTACATGGCAAAAACTTTTTCCTATATTTGGATATGGTGCTAAAGAATTATTTATAAATCAATCTATAAATGTGTTTTCTTTTAATATTATTGGGTATTTATACTTTCTACCTTCATTTTTAAAAGATATGAATGATTTCAAAAAAGTGTCCATTTTCTCTGTAATTCTTTGTGGATTATATTTTCTTCTAACTATTTTAGCTTTGACTATGACTTTTTCATTTACTTTTACGGCTGATGAATCCATTTCTTTATATTTAATCTCTAGGTTAGTTTCGTTAGGCAGATTTTTTGAGAGATTAGATGCTATTTTTATTTTTACTTGGATTTTAGCTTTTTTATCATTTATAAGTTTTAATGTATATTTAATGAGTTTTATTGTTAAAAAAGGATTTGGTTTAGGAGATTCTAAAGAACTTGTCTATAGCATATCTGTTATTTTAATTGGATGTAGTTTGGTTTTTAAGAATATTGCTACACTAAATTCTTTTGCAAGAAATTTTTATAAGATATATATGGTAATTTTAGTGTTTGGTGTTAGTTTTATAATTACTTTATTGGCTTATTTCAAAAAGAAAAGGAGTTTGAGATGAAAGTTAAAATTTATTTATTAATGTTAATTTGTTCTTTAGCTATATTTTTACTTACTGGTTGCTATTATGTTCAGGGTGTAGAAGCTAAAGCATATGCTATTGCTCTTGGTATAGATGTTTCAGATACGCATAATCTAAAACTTACTGTTCAATTTGCTGTTCTGAATTCTTCCAAATCATCTACTTCATCTGAAGACTCTTCTATTAGCAATTCTACCATTTTATCTGTTGATTGTTCTACTTTGGATTCTGGAATTACTTTAATAAATAGTTACATTAGTAAACAAGTCAATCTTTCTCATTGTAAAGCTGTAATTATATCTGAAGAATTTTCTTCCCATGGTGTTTCAGATATTGTATATACTTTGATGAATAGTATGGAGTTAAGACCTGATTGTAATATTATTATAAGTAAATGTAATGCTCTTGATTTTTTAGAAAACTCCTCTCCTGTTTTCGAATCTAATCCAGCACAATATTTTACGTTAAATTTTAATTCAAGTGAATATACTGGTTATGTAGATAATTTAACTTTGTCTGAATTTTATTATAATATAATAAATATTTATTCAGATGCTTCTGCTATTTTAGCTGGTATTAATAATAAAGAAACCCAAGATAAGATTAATATAGGAAGTTCTATATTAGATGATAATTACATTGCTGGAAAGACTCCTATTGTTTCTAAAAACAACGTTGAAAGTATGGGAATCGCTGTTTTTCGCAATGATAAACTGGTTGGAGAACTTAATAATTTAGAAACTTTATGTCATTTAATTATTACTAATAATTTAAAAAATGCTACAATAAATATTACTAATCCATTTGCTAATAACAGTAGTGTCTCATTTTATGTGAATTTAAACAAACTTACTAAAAAAAATGTATCATTTGTTAATAATTATCCTTATATAGAATGCGAAATTTGGATAACGGGCAACATACCAACGACTTATAGTAATATAAATTTATCTGATGAAGATTGTTTAACTACATTAAACAGTGCTTTAAATGATTATATTGAAGCTCATATTCTTGAATATTTATATAAAACCTCTAAAATACTTAAAGCAGATATAGCAGGTTTTGGAAAATATGTTTTGCCTAAATATGCTACTTCGCAAGAATTTGTAAATTCAGATTGGATTCGGTAATTATCAAAATTCATTTTTTAAAGTAACTGTTCATTCTGATATTCAAGGTGGATATTTGTATAATAAAGTTTAAAAAGGAGTTGTATCTTATGTTTGTAGTTTTTGCTATTATTTCTTTATGTATATTTATTAGAACCATTAGTTATGGGATTTTTGAGATAAAAACAAATAACAATACCTTTGCAGGTATTGTTACATTTATAATAGCTATAATTGGTCTTGTGTTTCCTAATATAGTCATTTGGGTTAATGGAATATATTAATGAAATTAATATATTATTCCTAATAGAATTGCTAGAATAATAAATACTATCCCAAGTATTATTGTTATTTTTTTAAGTTGTCCTTCTTTTGTTCTTCCTTTATTTTTTTCATAGAAAGAGCTTGTTCCTCCGGTAATTGTACCTGAAGCTCCTTCATCATCTTTTGATTGCATTAATGTTAATATTGTTAATGCTATTGCAACAATTGAATATATTATTATTATTAAAGTTTTCATATTATTCACCCTTCATTTTTAATTTTGACTTTACTATTGTAGCACAAAGTTTTTGAAATTGCAATAAATTCTTTACTTTTTCTCAACAATTATGTCTCCAAAGTTTTTTTCTTGGTTTGTTATTATTTTATTTCTTTTGCTTAATTCTAATACTCCGGAAAATGCTGTTACAGTTTCTAATTTTGTATATTTCTTGCTTGCACATAATTTGCTAAATATAAATTTTTGTTTTTTTACTAGTTCTTTGAATATGTCTTTTACTTTACTTGCTATCGTTACTGTTTCTATTATTGCTATTTTTTCTATATTGATTGCATTTTTGTTTTTCTTGTTTTCATTTTTTTCTATAAGGAACTTATAACTTTCTATTATGTCTTCTTTTTTATATTTTCTTTCTAGTTTTCTGTTTGGTAACTCTATTTTTTCTGGTATTTTAAATATTCTTTTCGAATATATGTTATAATTTTCTTTTAATGTTTTTATTATTTCTTTATATTTTTTATATTCTATAATTCTTCTTATAAGTTCCTCTTCTGTTATCTCCTCTTCATTATCTCCTTCTTTTGGTAAAAGGTGTTTTGATTTTAGGTATACTAATGTTGATAACATAACAATAAACTCACTTGCAATTTCTAGATTAAGCTTTTCCATCGTGCTTAAGTATTCTATATATTGCTCTGTAATTTGAGTTATATTTACTTTATCAATTTCCATCTTGTTTTTATCTATTAAGTGGCACAGTAAATCAAGTGGTCCTTCAAAATTTTCTAATTTTATGTTGTACTTTTTTGTTTCTAATGTTAAGATTTCATTCATTGTTATACTATCCCTTCTGTAACAAGCTGTTACTATTCTTGTGCAAGTTCAATGCTTTCATTTGAATATCCTTTTTTCTTTAAATAAAATGCTATGTCTTTTTTCTCCATTATTGTTTCTTTTTTTGTAAATATATTTTTCGCAGAATTTATCTCATATTCTAATAATTCTTCTTTGTTTTTAGATATATAATTTTCTATGTCTTGTTTATCAATTCCTTTAGATAACAGCTTATATTCAAGCTCTTTTATAGATAGATTTTTAAGTCTCTGAAATTCACAAACTGCTCTTTTAATATATGCATTATCATCAATATATCCATTTTCTTTTAAGTTATCAATAACTTCATCTAGCATTTTTCCTGAGTATTCAGCAAATTTCCTTCTAATTTCTGATTCACTTCTTTTTTTATATAATGCGTATTTTAACACTTTAGTTTTTAACTTGTCAAATTTTTCCAACTCATTCATACCAAAAAGTCCTCTCCAAAACTCCATCACAAAGGCCATTACTTACTGTTCTTTACTAATTAACAAAGAAGTTTTAAAACTTCTTTGCCTTTATTCTTCTGGTTCGTTGTCTTGTTCTAAATCTTCTTCATCTCCCAAGCTTTTTTCAAATGCTTGTCTAAAGTTTTCTCTAATCTTTTCTTCTAATTCTTTTGCTATTTCTTTATGTTCTTTTAAGTATAATTTTGCGTTTTCTCTACCTTGTCCAATTTTTTCGCCATTATAGCTAAACCATGCACCTGATTTTTCTACTAAATTTAAATTTACTGCTAAATCTAATATATTTCCTTCTTTTGATATTCCTTTGCCATATATAATGTCAAATTCTGCTTCTCTAAATGGTGGTGCTACTTTATTTTTAATAACTTTTACTCTTGCTCTTGCTCCTGTAACCTCTCCATCATTTTTAATATTCTCTATTTTTCTTATATCTAGTCTAACAGATGCATAAAATTTTAGTGCTCTACCTCCAGGTGTAGTTTCCGGATTTCCAAACATTATTCCAACCTTTTCTCTTAATTGGTTGATGAAGATTATAACTGTTTTAGATTTATTTATCACTCCTGCCAATTTTCTTAGAGCTTGAGACATAAGTCTTGCTTGTAATCCAACATGGGCATCTCCCATATCTCCATCTATTTCTGCTTTTGGAACTAATGCTGCAACAGAGTCTACAACTATAATGTCTATTGCCCCACTTCTTGTTAAAGCCTCAGCAATCTCTAATGCTTGTTCTCCTGTGTCTGGTTGTGATACTATGAGATTATCTATATCAACTCCTAAATGTTTTGCATATACTGGGTCTAATGCGTGCTCTGCATCTATAAATGCTGCTTCTCCCCCTATTTTTTGAGCTTCTGCTATCGCATGAAGTGCAAGTGTTGTTTTACCAGAAGATTCTGGTCCAAAAATTTCTATTATCCTTCCTCTTGGAATACCTCCTATTCCTAAAGCTATATCTAAGCTTAATGCTCCTGTTGGTATTGCTTCAATATTCATTGCTTGATATTCTCCTAATTTCATTACTGAGCCTTTTCCAAATTGTTTTTCAATTTGTCCTAGAGCTGCTTCTAATGCTTTTTTCTTTTCTAAATTATCTGTATTCATAAAATTCCTCCTATTTTGTTTCAAACTTTTGTTTGGCATTATTATATATCATCTCTTAAAAATGTCAATACTTTTTTCAAAAGTTTTTTATTTTTCTGTTACTATTCAGACTTACTACTAAAAAATTCGCCCAACGCGGGAGTTTTATATTTAGAATAAATTGAGGACCCCCGAAAAACATCGTAGGCGTATCCATCGTGGGCTCAATTTATAATAAATATAAAAGC
>JABLTK010164364.1_pt1 | contig 24094 bp, 20 predicted proteins | sample 7160131 | NCBI WGS metagenome assembly JABLTK01 (sample SAMN14651221, study PRJNA627086) | human gut metagenome | isolation source: feces | host: Homo sapiens
CAGGTTCGATGTCTTGATATTTCATCAATTTATCGCAGCGCGCAAACAAAAAGGCGCGTGGCTCTTTGAGGAATTTTAACAATGGGTAAACAACCGTCATTTCAATTCTATCCCGGCGACTGGAAACGCGACGCCGGCGTGCAATCGCTGTCCTTCGAGGAAAGGGGCGTTTGGTTTGAGATGATGCTTTTGATGTTCGAATCGGCCGAAAGGGGCAAACTTGTCTTCGGGTCTGGCACTCCCATGCCCGAAGATGCTGTCGCCCGTTCGCTTGGACTCGACAGGCAAAGGTACGTCCAAATTCTGCGCAAACTGCTCGATTACGGTGTTGCATCGAAAGACGAAAAGACGGGAATCATCTTTTGCCGCAGAATGGTTAGGGATGCGGAACTCTCCAAAAAGCGCGCTGAATGCGGAAAGCTGGGCGGCAACCCAAATTTGCTTAACCAAAATTCAAGCAAACGCGAAGCAAAATCCAACCAAAACGGAAAGCAAAATCCAACCCCTTCATCTTCATCTTCTATTTCTTTAAAAAAAGAAAAAATTAAAAAAGAAAAAAACCTTGAAGATGCGGCAGAGAGAATATGGCAGGCATACCCAAAAAAAGACGGAAAACTGGAAGGCATTAAGGCCATATTGAAGCGCCTCCATGAGGGCTTAAGCGAAGACTACTTGCTTGCCCGCGTAAAGGCATATTGCGTCTGTTGCAAAGGCAAAGACAAGAGCTATGTCAAAAACGCGCAAGGGTGGTTTAATCAAGCCCGATATCTGGACGCGAGCCTCGACAACCCAGCTCCCCCGCCTGAATCACAACCCCTATCGCTCGACGAATTCCGAATCGCCTACCGCAAAATCCACGAAAACGATTTCGCCGTCGATTTTTGCCCGGATATAGAGAGGCACAAAAAAATCCTATCCGCAGACTATCAAACGCTCATTGCCAAATACAGTGACGCCTTCGAGGACGTTAAAGCCAAATATAACGCCCCTTTCTCGCCGCTTAAAAAATTCGTTAAAGATAGAAAATGAGCTTTTAAGTATCTCTTAATAACTGAATTAAATTCTTAAAAATAATATATTTAAAAATTGTGACCTATGAAAGACGAGAACGGAATTGAGATTTGTTGTAAGAATTGCAACGACGACGTGGCAATAAACTGTCCACATTATAATCCAGATAATCCTGATGAGGATTTTGGATGTGTAGTCTCCGGCGGATTTGTTCCATCGTATGACGCCCTTTTTGCCCGCATTGCGGAGCTTCAAAACAGTCTTGATGAAACGGAGAAGAAGTTGACTGAAACCGTCAAGCTTTTGGGGGAAAGGTCAAGGGAGTGCGGGGAGCTGGAAGCATACAATGAGGTGCTTCAGAGGAGAGTGCAGGAATTTTCAATGGAGCTTCTCGACCAAAATATGCGCGATAATAAGGACGTTTTAGAACGTCTTAAAAATTGGGAAGAATATTTGGATAAAGATATGTCGACGCAATCGACAGATGCCGCCGATGTGTCGAAAAACGGAGAAAATTCGGCAGAAAGCGAGGAGAAATGAAGAAGGACTTAAAGAATGCTCTCCCATTGGAAAAACGAACCTGCTTTAATTGCAGATTCGCAAACATTATAAGTGAAGATTTTGGCGAGGTGTATTGTAAAAAATTTAGCAATTCTCCACAGGGTATTTATCGGATTGCTATTATAAAAATGGACAAGAAAGGGAAATGCCGTTGGTGGGAATACAAAGGAGAAAGCAAGAGATGATTTTGCTTCATTTGAAAAATATAATTAAGGTTAACTCGTTAACAAATAAAAACTTCTTGTTTTATCAGAAAAATACATATGAAAAACACTAAGATAGAATGGTGCGACCATACGGTAAATCTTTGGTGGGGCTGCTCCGAAGTATCCGAAGCTTGCCAAAATTGCTATGCACGGGAAATTGCTAAACGTTTCAAAAAAGACTGTTGGGGAAAATCTGCCAGATTATTCCGCCTTGCCGAAGCGATAGAAGAACTTTCAAGACTCGAACGTTCCGCAATAAAACGCGAGGCGGTTGAAACTGTTTTTATAAACTCAATGGGCGATTTTTTCGACGAACGTGTAGCGCCCGAAACCCGTATTTCAATTTGGAGTACGTTGAAAGCTTTTAAACATTTACAATTTCTAATTTTGACGAAACGCCCAAAGGTTATGAATAACCATATCGTACGTTATAGTTCTTATATCCCACAAAACGTACACTTTGGCATAACTGCTGAAAATCAGCGACGTTTTGATGAGCGTATGGCGGAACTTGCAGGATTTAAAGGTAAGGTATTTTTGAGTTGCGAGCCGCTTTTGGAGGAAATCGACATCACGCCTTATCTTGATAAAATAGACTGGATTATTTGCGGAGGAGAAACTGGCAGAAATGCCCGCTATTTTAATCCTATGTGGGCGCAAAAGATTTTTGAGGATACTCATAATTTTGACAGCCATACACACGAGTGGACACCTATAATTCCATTCTTCTTTAAGAAGTTTGGCGACAACAAGGCAAACGTAAAAACAGGCGAAGAATGGTACATCTCTACCATAAGAGAATATCCCGAATGGCATACGAAAGGAGGGAAGGTGAAATGAAAATAATAATAATTAAAGCAGTCGGGGACGGGTTGCCTATTATTGAAGAATCCTCTTATTATCTCAAATTTGAGACAATCCCAATAGAGTTTCCCATACTTCAAGATTTTGGCGTTGATATGGTTTTAAAAAAAAATTCATATTTCGATTATAGAGCCATTTTTCTAAACTTAAAAGGGAAGGAAGTTGCGGCATACGACTTTAAGGTTTCCAATGATAAAGAAATTCTTAGAAATCTGGAATACTGTGTAAGTAGATTTATAGCGGGAGATTGGAATACACGTTCTAAATTAAAGGAATCTGACCTGCCGCCGCAATGCCCAAAAAATAGGCTCACACCGCAGAAGAGCTATCTTAAAACTAAGAACTCATAAAGAAATTATATCTTCATATGAATATCGAAATCGTTGACGCTCCTCGCCCAAAATCTAAATCTGAAGCTTTCCGCGACTCTATAAAACAAATTGCGGGAAAAAATAAAGCCGCCTTTCTCGAATCAGAAAGCGACTTTAAACTATTTTGCCAATTAGTACGTTCTCTCGGCCTTAAACCGAAATCTCAAAAACTAAAAAGCGGAGGCTGGAATGTTTGGTGCTAAATCTTCCCTACTTTACTAAAATAAATTTCCAATCCCTTCCATAAATTTCCATTCTCAAGGCTTGCCGTCTCCTCGCGCGCGCGAAAATAAACGTTGTATGCTCACGAACGCGGAATTGGGAGAAATGCTCGAGATCTGCCGCGAGAATGGCGGCGTAAACGGCGACATTCTCCGCGCAGTCGAGAGGATTGCAAACGGATATTTGAGCGCCGAAACTTCCTGCAAGACATGCGACAAGGCGATTGTCGTCAACAATGCATTGGTAAAGTTTTGCGCGATTTGGCGCAGAATAGACACGCGCAAAAACATCTTTGCCTACATTACCTCTCTCGTCCGCAACGAACTTCGTATGCATAATCGCTCTTCAAGATTAAAGCGAAGAATCTTCAATGATGAAATCGACATCTCAAAGTCCGGATACGCCGCTTTCCAACCAACGCCAAGAGACTTTCGCGCAGAATGTCGCGTCGGGTAAAACCGCTCAACAGGCATATATGGACGCCTACGAGTGCACAACGCAAGGCATTGCGCGCAGAAACTCTTCAAGGCTGATAAAGACAAATGCGCTTGTGCGCGCGCGAATCGAGTGGCTTCAAGCGGAAAATGCCAGAGCTTCCGCGCTTTCGCGCGCAGAGAAACGGCAACTTTTAGCGCAAATCGCGCGTTCGGGAATGGAGGACGCCGACAGAATCCGCGCCATTCAAGAGGATAACCGCATGACGGGGGACGCCGAAGATAAAGTAAGCTTCAAGGGCGTCTTCAATTTAAAATGGTGATGGATTTTAATATCCAGAAAAACAAAAATACCGTTTTTTTGAACGAAAGTCTGCCGTTTGTCCAGTCCGGCGACGTGGATTGGCTCCTCTTGGAAGGGTCTTCGCGTTCGGCGAAAACTTGGGGTATTTTACTGTTTTTGATTTCGCTCGCGCTTGACCCTCAGAAAGTCGGAAGAAACCGCCTGACAATTCGCGCGTTTCGCCAAGACGCCACCACCACCGCCGTATCAATTGTAGCCGACTTTGTGGAAATCATGGATAATTTGTTTTCCTACGAAGATTCCGGCAAAAAATACTCGCTCTTTTATGCGGCTGGAGTTTGGAACAAAACGCTTAAAACCTACACGTTTTCCAACGGTTCGACGTTTTCTTTCCACGGGGCGAGCGACGCGCAAAAAATTCAAGGCGGAAAGCAGGACATCGCATGGCTTAACGAGTGCATGGAGATAATGCCGGATTCGGCAACGCAGATTTCCATGCGAACGACATTGTTTAAAATCGCCGACTGGAATCCGTCGTTGACATCCCACTGGGTATTCAAGCTAATAGGCCGCCCGAATGTCAGATATTGCCATTCGACTTACAAAGACAATTGCGATCTCACCACTGGCAAGAGCAATCTCACCCCGCAAATAATTCGCGATATAGAATCGCTCGATCCGTCAAATCCTGAGAATGTCGTAAGCGGCACCGCCGATCCTTTCAAGTGGGCCGTTTACGGGGAAGGCAGGCGCGGCGCGCGCGAGGGGCAAGTTTTCCCCCGCATACATTGGGACGTCATTGACGACGCGCTTTTCCCCGACAAGTCCGCCTGCCAAAAACACGGCTACGGCGGCGACTTCGGATTCAGCCAAGACCCCACGACGCTGGTTGATTGCCGCTTCCATAACGACGCGCTCTATGTCCGCAAGCTCGTATATGAACGCGGATTGCTGATTGGAAAAAATTTGCAGGATTCTGAAATCCCGTCTCTTCAAAAAAGGCTCGAATGGTACGAGGAGCCTGAACAGCAAATTTACCAGTTCAACCGTCTCGAAAAACAGGTTTGGGATAATTCCGATCCGCGTTCAATCGCTTTTTTGCGCGCGCTTGGATACAATGCCTCCGGTTGTGTCAAAGGCGCGGATTCAATAAGATACGGCATCGCGCTGATGAAGTCTTACAGGATATTTATTTGCAGAAGCTCGCTCGAGATACAGCAGGAATTTGAGAACTATTGCTACAAGAAAAATCCCGACGGCACGTTTTCCGACGAACCGGAAGACGCCAATAACCATGCGATAGACGCCATTCGCTATTGGGTATTGGACGCGCTGAAGCCAAGAAACGTTATCGGCATTAGTCCGCATAGGGGCGGGCGCGCGACGCGGCGCGGATTGACGAATTTTTACGACAGGTTTTAAAATGGAAATTATCGTAATTGCAGACCCAAGCATGTCGGAAATATGCGAAATGCTCGACTGCGTGGAGCGCGCTCAACTGGCGCGCGGCGCAAAACTCTCCGACATATTGCCTGTTATTGACGGTATGTCGTTTGCCGAATATCTCAAGCGCGGCTGGTGTTATTTGTGGTATGACGCGGAGACTTTCAAGCCGCTTGGGTATACTCTCTTTTCATTCGAAGGGCGCAAGGAGGTATATCCGATGTTTCTTTTCGGATCTACGGAGTTTTGCGGCATTTCCCATATTTTAAAGGTTCGGCGCGCGATGCTCGCCGTTATGCGCAACGCTTTCAAAAACAGAGTTCGTGCATATATAGACACGGATAGAATCGGGAAATTCGCCCGATTAAACGGTTTCAAGAAACTAAAACAAGGGAAATTTTTATGGGCAAAGGCGGATCGGTAGACACACGTGTTCCCAAAACGGTTGCGGCGACTACTTTCGAAGATGAACAAGTGAAACAGGCTGGAGAAAATACCCGACGGCGAATTGCGGCGGCAAATTCACGCGACGCCTCAAACTCCTACTGGACTTCGCTTTTATCTTATTCTGACACCAGCGGAAGTTCTTCCGGCGCAAGAAACAAACAAACGCTCGGCTGATTATGGGGCTTGCGAGGGATTTAATCAGGCGTCTTGGCGTACTCAAGGGAAGGCAGACGTTTTGGCACAAGCTTTGGGAGGATTGCGCGCGGTATTGTCTCCCAAACGCGGCGCCGCTGCGCGTCTATATTCAACACACTGAGGGAGAGGCAAAAAAGCAGCCTCTCGACGTATCTGGCATAGATTCGGCTTCAAAACTTTCAGCGTGGCTTTACTCGTCTACCATTTATCAAGGCGAAGACTGGTTTTCCCTTAAAGCGCGTAAAATCAACGGCGTTGACGAGGATAATTATCAAGTTGACGAATGGCTGCAATTTGCGGCAAAAGCAGTTTTAAACTGCATAAATCCGTCAAATTTTATCCAAGTCTACCAGCAGGCATTGCGCGGCTATACGGTGTTCGGCACCGGTGTGATATATATTGATTTCAATGATCGCAACGAACTTGTCTGCAAACAATTCAACATTGCCGACGGCATTTATATTGCGGAAGATTCAAATGGGGAAGTAGACACGGTTTTTCGCGAATTTGAATACACAGCGCATCAGGCGGTTCAAGCTTTCGGTTTTGAGAATTTGAGCACGGATATACAAAAAGCGGCAGAGAAGGAACAGGACAAAGACAAGCGGTTTAAATTCATACACTGCGTATATCCGCGCAAAAAAGAATATGCGGACTCGCGCAAACGCCTGCCGAAATACAAGAAATACGCCTCAATTTACATAGAGCTTGAAAAAGAAAAAATAGTTGAAAATGGAGGCACGGACACGTTTCCGTATTGCGTGCCGCGTTTTTACAACACGGGTGAAGTTTATGGCAGGTCTCCGGCGATGTCCGCGCTTCCGGCTCTCCGTTCGCTTAACATGGAGACTTACACTTATATCGACAACACGCGTTCGGTCGGAAGGCCCATTGCGTTTGTCCCCACTAACATGCTCGACGACGTGGAGGGGGAATTGATTCCAGGCAGGGTTATTCCCTACAATTCCGACGACGGCAAGCTTGTTTTGTGGAGCGCGTCCGGAGACTTGGGCAGCTCTCTGGATTTTATCGCCCGCGTGCGCGAAGACGTGCGAGGCATATTTTATAACGACGTATTTCAGTACCTTGAAGACCGCAAAAATATGACGGCCACCGAAGCGCAACTCAGGTACGACGAAATGATTCAAGGCATATCGCCGGTATTGGCAAATTTGCAAAACGACCTATTCAAGCGGCTTATTTCCCGCATAGTGATTCATCTCATCGGTTGCGGAAAATTCCCGTGCCGGAAAGCTTTATCGACGGGAACGGGAACCAAAGACTGCCGGATTTTGACGTTGTTTACACATCTCGGCTGGATACGAAAATAAAGGGAGTGCAAAACGCTGACATGCTCAACTGCATGAGGATGCTTTCTGAAATATTTTCCTATGCCCAAAATCCGCAGATGGCGGCCCGCATAGATTTTGACAAAGTCGCCGAGCGAATAATTGCCAACAACAACGTTGCCGGGGTTGGAATACTTCTTCCGCGCGACGAAGTTGAAAGAAATCTTTCGGCCATGAATGAAAGCGCTCAAACGCAAAATATGCGCGGACTAATCAAGCCGATGGATGCGCAAAAGGAGCCCGAAGCGGGGTCGCTTCAGGCGCAAATGCAAGAAATGCTATGACGAAAGACGAGGCGCAACAACTATTTAGAAATGTATTCTGCAACGTCGAGGGCGAGGAAGTTCTTGAAATTCTAAAAGAAGAGTTGGGGTATAATTCCCGCACCAGTCTCGCCGAAGACGACAGGCGGCAATGCTATCGAGCCGGTCGAGCCGATGCGGTGAGATTCATTTTGGATATGATTGATTATAAAAATATAAAGAAATCGAGAAAGGCAAAAAATGTCAGAAGGAACAAATAACCAATGGTTCGCTTCGGAGGGAATAGATCCGTCTCTCGTCACTGAAAAAGTGAAGAGTTTCACAAATGAAGACGGTACGATGAATACAAACGAACTGCTCAAAAGCTACAATTCCGCACAGTCAATGATTGGGGCGTCCGTGCGCATACCGACGGATACTTCCACAGACGAAGAGAGGGCGGAGTTCTTTGCGAAACTTGGCCGCCCTGAAAGTCCGGATAAATACAATTTTCAAATTCCGGAGGGAATTTCCGTAGAAGGCGCGACTAAAGAAAATTTTGCGGCTTTCCAAAAATTGTGCTTTGAAAACGGGCTATCCAATAAGCAATATGCCGCGGTAATGGGAGGTTGGGCCGATATAGTAAAGGAGCTAAACGAAAAAGGTGAAACCGTCCGCAGGGAAATTTTCGAGAACTCCAAAAAAGTATTGTCCGCGCCGAGCGAATGGGGAGACCAGTACCAAACCAAGTATGACGCCACTATGGGGCTTATCGACAAATTGAAAATACGCCCTCACCTTGAAGCGGCAGGCGTATTGAACATGCCGGAAGTCTTGAAGGCTTTCAATTCCATATTGGACGAAGGCAAAGAAACCGGATTGAGGGGAGGCGGCGGATCCGGAGGAAGCCCCGCCGAGCGCATTGCGGAACTAAAAAGCAGCCCTGCATACCTCAATTCCTCACATCCCGACCATTCGAAGACGATAGGCGAGCTGAACAGGCTTCTCGATGCGCGTTAGGGCGCGTTGGTTCGATTTTTTTCAAGGGGCGGATTTTCCGCCTCTTTTTTGTTTTTTGGGGGTTCGTGCATATATAATGCGAAGACACCTTTATCCGAAGCGGATGAAATCTTCCCGAGCGGTTCGGCGAGCCGCATTGCCCCCGCAATTGCGGACACGGCGCAAAACAAAACTGAAACAATTTAAGGAAAGATTTTATCATGCCATTTTCAGACACAGGAGGAAGACAGGACTTCGACGCACCGTTGCCGGTAGTGTCGTTCAGCGATAATTTCAAGTCCGCGCTTGTCAACAATCCCATTCCGGATTTAAAGCAGCTGATCACGCGCATGCCGATGCAACGCGGCGAGGCGTATTGGCAGCAGTCATACCGCGCAAAGGGCGCGTTTGACGATAACACCGGAACATGGATTCAGGAGGCCGCCCGCACCAGAGGCGCAGGCGCAACTCCGCGCAGAAATTGGGAGAATACCGCCGCGGCAGACCAGACCTTTTCGGCATGGTTGCAGAGGCTGACGCCCCATCAGGACATTGACTTTTACATGACGCTCATCGATAAGCAAACGACGGAGAGCGGGCACGAGTTCGAAAGTCGGGACATTCTCGACATGAACAACGATCCGACAAGCCCCGTTATCAGCACGCTCGCCAAAGGCTTCATCGTAAAGGGCAATTCGCGCATTATCGACGCAATCACCGCGGCCACTTCGACGCGCAAGATGCTCGATTTGCAGTACTACACTTCGGGCACTAACAAAAATTCGAACTTTGGGAAGGTCAAAAAGGTTACGGAGAATTGGAGCGACGTCAATAAATACTCCTCGTACACTACCGTGAACGAAGGGTATTTGAGCCTTACGGACGACCTGCCGACGCTTGAGGCGCAGCTCGACGCATGCAATGTCCCGCACGGAACCAAGAAGATAATTCTCATCAATCCGTTTGACGCGGGCATAATGAAGACCAAGAACTTCAAGGAGATGTTCAGCAAGGATTTCCCGTTCGTATCACCGGCGGACATCGCGAGCGGAAATCTCCCCGAAATGTTCGGGTTCTCCTTCGTGAAGTGCAATCAGGTCAAAAAGGGCGAGATGATCGCCTTTATACCGGAGGCGATTGCGCTGATTCCCTATCTCGATCTCGAACAATCCATGGATCGCGACATCATGCTGCGCAACCATATCGTATGGTATGCACAGGAAGAATGGGGCGTGGGTAGAATCGACGACTTCGGCGCCGCAAAAATCACTGTCAAGACCGCAGGAGTCGGCGGATAATAAGGTTTGCATATCCATAATTCAAGCAAAGGACGGCTAACAGCCGTCCTTTTTTTGCCCTCTTGCATATATAGGATATGGCGACCAAAATTGTAAAAAGAGCATTCAATGCGGGCGAAATATCCCGGCGCGCAAAATGGCGCAACGATACTCAAAAACACGTATATGCCTGCGAAAAGCTCGAAAATTTTTACGTATCGCCGTTGGGGGCGATATACCGGCGGGAGGGAACTCGTCTTATCTCGTGTTTTGGAACGCTCGAAGAGCACGATAATATACGCCTCGTGCCTTTCGAATACAACAGAGAACTCTCATACCTGTTCGCTTTCTACGCCTCAAATTTGGAAAACGGAATGTATACATGGGAAAGCGGAACGTTTTCGATGCCGGCGGAATGGACATTGTGTTTCGAAGTTCCGGAAGAATATTCTCGCGAGGGAAGGCTTTTTAAAAAAGGCGACTTTAACGTGATATTTAATCGCGATAAAACCATAAGCGTTACAAATGGCGAAGCGATTATAACTTCACGCGAATCCACAAACGGAAAAAGAGTTTACATTTCCGCGGCTTCGGACAAATTCGCCATACGCGTCGGAGACTATGGGGAAGAGACGGTCATAAACGGGGAATTCTCCGACGTTTCGGAGAACTCTCTGTTCTTTTACGGAGCTGAGAACAATGGAGATTTGTGGAATCTGATTCTTTTCGCAAAGTATATTTTCGACGGAAAATCGGATTATCGCTGCGGCGGAAACGAACTTTTGGGAAGCCCGAAAATTTCGGCACAAAGTTCTTATTATAAAACTGAAATGGAATATTCCGAAAGCGGGATTTCAATTTCCGCCAATCCGGATAAATCGAAACTCACTAATTTGAGTGTAAATTTCTCAGACAAGGCGAATTGGTTTATAGAGGCAAACGGCTATACGGAAAATACCGCCGACTACTCTTCGGAAGTGTCAGGGCGAAATTGGGGTTTGAACTGGGAAGCTGTGTATGAAAATCCTTCGAATTATCCCGCGTTTCGCGTTGCAGACATTGTGAAAATTCCGTTTGCGGTCAAAAAAGGGCAAAGGATAACTTTCTCTGCGGGGGAAAATTTTCTTGTGTCGGCGTCGTATGGAGTCTTCGCCTATTTTGCCAACGAAAATATTGATTACGGAGAGAACAATCCTTTTGAGCGCAACGCTATCTTCGGGTTGGATGGGCAATATTTGAGCGAAGCTCCAAGTTCGGGCGCTCATTACGCAGGAGAAAACGGGAGGCATATCCTGCCGCTTTCTTCCGGATCGGATAGCTCTGATTTTGTCGCTCCGGAGGACGCCACGCATTTCGTAATTGTTGCGATAGGCAACGACATGCTATACGACGCTTCTGAAGATCTTTTTGTTGAAGACGAAGTCTATGCTCCGTCCGCTCCGTCCATATCGGGGAATTTTGTTCTTGAAAGCCATTTTGGAGAATCGGAAATCCCAACGGGCGTATGGACTGCGGAAAAAACCGTGCTCATGGACGTCTATTCTGTAAATGGAGGAGTAAAGGAAAAGGGAAAGAAAACGCCGCTTCCACTCGATTCGCTCGACATATTGCAATACAAGCAGGCGGGATTGTGGGTGTATTTTGTGGCTCCGACAATGTCTCCGAAACGGTTGGCGTTGGAAGATTCAGGATTTGTTTGGAGCGAGGCCGTCAGTTTTCAGCCGTCAAAAAGCGACACAGAGGAAAGCGTAAGATTCTCTTTTTCGGGCGGCGGGCAGGATGACGTTGTTTTCAAAGGCCATACGGGCATTTTGACTTCAACCGAGGACTTTTTTTCCGGAGACATGGTCGGCAGCCAGATAAAAATTGACTACGACGACAATGCGACTCGCTTCTATGAATGGAAGGCGGGATTCGGCACAGGCGCCGTGTCGGTCGAAGGAAAGGTCACATGTCTTTTCCCCGCGCTTGGATCCATACGGGTGAAACCCGAAGGAGGCGTTTGGGATGGCACGCTCATCCTCGAAGAATCTACCGACGACGGCAAAACATGGCTTGAAATCGGCAGGACTACTTCCGTACAGGGTTCTTCGAATACCGAGTTTGTCCGCGAAATTTACAGCGTCAATTCCGTGGTTAGGGCGCGCATGGCGAATCAAAATAAATACCAATTAGTCGAAGGCGAACAGCTCGCTGCATCGAAAGAGGGATGTTTTTTTCAAATTTATTCGGAATCTACGCAGAGCGCATGGGTGGAAATTGTCAATATCAATAGCGCGCGGTCGGCGGTCGTGAAGTTTTTGAATCCGACGCGCGCCAAATTTGAATCCGGTAGAGCGTATAAATCGGTATGGAGCGACGCTTCCGGATGGCCGCAAACCGTAGACATCCATGAGGAACGCTTGACGCTTGCGGGCAACAGATCGAATCCGGCGACAGTATGGCTTTCGCAATCCAATAATTGGGATAATTTCCGATCAGTTTCCAATATGGATACCGATCCGCTTTCCTATACGCTCGCAAGCGATTCCGGAGAGCCTATTTCGTGGATTGTGTCGCGTTCAGACCTGATGATAGGGCTGGGAACTTCTGAATGGTCGCTTGGTTCCCGAGACGCGGGGCAGGCTCTCACGGCGTCCATAGTCCATGCGAGCAACCAGTCGGAAGACGGAGTGGAATACATAATGCCCGCGAAAGTCGGGAATATGGTTGTTTACGTGCGCAGAGGGAATAGAGAATTGGGCTCTATTACCTATGACTTTGCCCAAGACGCCTACAATTCAATTTCCCTTACAACCATGAATCCGGAAATTCTCGGCGACGGCGCGAAGGTTATGTTCAACCAGTTGTCTCCGCGAAACAACCTCTGGGTTGTGCGCTCTGACGGTATTGTGGCCGTATTTACATACGATAGGGAAAATAATGTTGCCGCTTGGGGTAGAATGACTTTTGGAGAAGGAGTAATGAGCGCGTGCGCGCTTTCTACGGGCGGATTCAAAAGTGTGTTTCTGGCCGTGAGGCGCAACGGGTATTTGTGCCTTGAACGCCTGGATCCGAACGAAATGGGAACGGACAATTGGCTCGATTGCGCGCCTATTGCGGAAGATATGGAGCTTCCGGAAGATTTGGAAACGTCCGTAAGATATGAATCGCTTGCAAGAACGACTCCGCTTTGGCTTGACGGCAACGTAAAGGCTTTTGACATCGGACTGTATATGCTCGATTCGTTTGGCGGAAAATTCCGCATGGTTGGATTCAATCGAAACGGAGACGCCGACGGCGACGAGTGGCGCGACATTCTTCCGCGCGAGGGAGAGTTTTTAAGGCCTCCTGCGCGGCGCGACTATCGCTATACGGGGGCGGTTGACGCCGGATATTTGGAGGAGGCTTCCGTCGAAATTTCCACTGATGAGGAAGCTCCGTTTGAACTTACGGCAATAGGGCTCAACGCGAAAGGATAACTATGTTTACGTTGGCGATTATCGGATTGGTAATGTCGGCGGCGGCGACCGCCTATGGAATTGTGGCCAGCCAGCAGGCCGCCGCAAGGCAGGCAGAGCTGCAAGAACAACAGGCAAAGGCGCAAGCTGCCAGCCTGCGCGAACAAGCTGAACAGGAAGAGCAGGATCAGCTGCAGCGTTCCATGATCGCGCGCAGGCAAAACGCGCGCAAGCTTGCCGCGGCGGAAAGCCAGTATGCCGCCTCGGGCGTTACGCTTGCGGGAACTCCGACTCTATCGCTCGCGAGAATGTCCGAAGAAAATGAAATGGATGTGCTTATGCAAGAAGCTTCGAGCGGACGGAAACGGCAGCTCCTTCTGGCGGAAGCCTACAATACGGAACAGTTCGGATATGCGAGCGCGGATCTCACGCGTTCAAGCGCAACTGCCGGAGCGATAGGATCGGGATTGAACGGCATAGCCGATTTGGGAGGTAAATTGTATTCGTTCGGAAAGGATGAGGGATATATCGGACAAAAGAGAAAGTAAAATTATGGCGAGAATAAATCTTGGGAGAGAAAAAGGCCCGACTCCAACGGGCTCCGCACAGTTTGGCGGCGTGTCGTCCGCCGGTTATGGACAGCTAATCAGTGGTTACGAACGTTTGCGGGCGGCAAACGACAGCGTGGCAAGAGGAATATCGCACGTATCAAACGAATTATTTAAGGCCTATGAAGATCAGGCGGCTATCAGAAACCGGCAGGAAATTCTCGAGGGCAGAACGGCCCAATTTGAGTTTGCAAGCGAACAAAACCGGATAATCGAGGAACGCCTAAACAATGGGGAATTTGACGGAAGGGACGGCTTGGAAAAATTTAAAAAAGCCGTTATGGAAGGGCACGCAAAGGCTTCCGATGATTTCAACGCATGGGCGGAGAAAAACGTTACGCGAATCGATACGCGCAACGCCCTGCTCGAAGATTTCAAATTGGACACGAAAAGAAATTTTGCCTATATGAGCGGCAGATTTCTCGCCCACGATCGCAAGCGGCGTTGGGAGATGCTCCAACGGCAAACGGACAATGCCGTAGAAAACGGAAATTATGAGAATGGCAAGATAGCCATAGAGATATATTCCGAGGGCAAGTCGCCCGAATTAAAGAAACAATTGCTTGACGACTACAGCACGCGCTTTTGCAACAAACGGCTCGATATTGCAAAGGAAAAGATTTCTCGCTGCGCCACGGAGGATGAAGTTTCACGGGAAGCGGCCAAAGTTTACGGAAGCGAGCATTACTACGGGGCGAATAAAAATAATCGCGAACTATTCGATGCATTTGTATTTCATGCGCAAGATGCGGCGGCTTCCCGCGAGGAACGCGCGAAATCTGCAAGTCAAGAAGCAAAACGCAAGGCCGACAAGGATGAAGCCTACGATTTTGAAAAAGGCGCGAAAGCTACGATTTCTGCCGGAGCACGCATTGCCGCAGAAGCCGGACAAAAATTGAGCGAAGAAAAAATCAAAGAGGTCCGTGAAGAACTTAAGGCGGCGTTTGTTGCCGCCGGCTTTCCAGATGGAGAAATTAAAGCCCGCTTAGAGGATTTTGACAAATTTGCATTACAAATTCAGTCCAAGACTTCGGAAACCGTAAACAAGATATGCTATAACAATGTAGTGGATACCTTGAAAACCGCCATAGAGCAAAATGACGGCGACATTGACATAATGAAATTGGCGGGAAAAAACGCAAAAGTTGCGGCTTCTATTGAGGACGCTCAAAGGCAACGGGGAAGCGCGGCGGCAGAAAACGAATCGCTTGTTGATAAAATATCAAAGGGAATTTTGACAGAAGAGGAAGCAAAGGAAGCTTTTGAATACCGAGAGAGCTATTTCAACTCTCTTACAAATATATTGAAATATGACAGTGAGTTGGATCCGAGAGGGGAAAAGCTTGCTGGACTTATCGTAGAGGCGTCGAAATTTGACGCCAAAAGCCGCAAACAGTTTTTGTCGGCCATTTATAACAAGGTAGTTAAGGGAGAGCAATATCCGACAAAATGGAATTCGGCGGATGTAAAAGAATTTGACGAGAGTTTCGCGGCTATATGCGAGTACAACAAGGACACTTGGGATTGGTGGCAGTATGACGACACGAACGATCCGGTCGCATTTAGCAGAATGCGGGACAGGGTTTTGAATTGGGCGAAAATACGAGGATTGAGCCCCGCCGAAGTTGCCGAGGAAATGAAAAAAGATCCGTTTTTTCAAAAAATATTGCTGAAAAGGTCGATGCGCGAAGCCCGCGAAAACTATTTGGATTAAGAAAACATGGAAGAGGATTTTAAAGTAAAAGCCCCCGAACTCTACGAAGCGCCAGACTATACGCTTCCCCAATTTCCTCCGGAAAATCCCTACGAACGCAAAGGTTTTGCGTTCGATCCGTCAGAGGCAAATCGGGAGAAATTCCGCAAAGCCATAAGGGTAATGCGTTTTTACAAGGAACGCGATAAAAGTGAGATAGGGAGAATGGGCGGCGTACTGAACGCACTCGTTTCCATAAATAAAAAGTACGATTATATAGATCCGCATGAAGCCTATCGGGAATTTTTTGGCGGAGATATTCCCCTCGACCAAGCCGAAAGCGAGCTTGAAAGCATATACGCCGCGACGGAAGGCAGCGAAGACGCATTGGGAGAATTTCAAAAACTCGACAAAGCCCGGCAAAATGAAATAGTTCGCGAGCAGTCGCCAAATGCGAAAAAGAGAATGCCCGTATACGACTCTATGGGGCTTCCGATAGCAAATCCCGTTCGCGACAATCCCGATTACGATCCCGAGAAAGAGCGCGCAGATTACGAGGCAAAGCTGGATAAAAAGAATACTTGGGAAGGATATTTGAGGATAAGAAACGCTTTTTCGCCCGAAATAGTGCGCGACGCCATGCGCTTTAAAACGGCGTTCGATTCGCGTTCGGAAGCGGCGGACGCCTATATAGACAGGTTTATTGAAAAAGGAAACGAGTATAGGGAGGCGTTTATTTCCGCGGTAAGCCTGCTCTCCCCCGAGTTAAAGGCGGGGTTTTGGGATCGCGTAAAATCTCGCGTCGGAGACAGCTATACGGATACTTATCAAAATATTATAGACGCTTTTATTGCGCCCAAAAGCGAAGGGAGAAGAGTATATGCTTTGGCGGAAGAAAAAGGTCTGATAGACGAAAACGGAAATCTTTCCGAAGATCCCGAAAAAATATCGGAACTGCAAAGGGAATACGAAAACGCTTTCGGACTCAATAATCTTGGAGCCGGAACAGCCGGCAATATTTTTGCGAGAAAAAATACCGACGTAAAAAAACTCTTTGACGAAGGCAGAAGGGGGTTTGAGCGCAGGAGGTATTATCGCCTTTTGCGCGACTTAAACCGAAACGAATTTTCTTATTCCGACGGGGAATGGAGGACTTTCGAGGACGCTCTTGTAAACGGGGAATACACTTTGAGAAGCCTGCTTCTTGGATTTGGCGTCGGATTTGCGACAAAAAATCCGCATGCGGCGATTGCGTCCACATCTGCGATGATGTACGCAACCGAAGCGGGAGACATGTACGCCGATTTGCGTTTCAACGGGAAAGTGAAAGAGAGTGATGCGGCAAATATAGCCGCCACATACGGCGCAATGGCGACGGCTCTTGAACAGCTTCAAGTTTCCAGATTTGCGGGATTCTTTCGGAAAAACGCCGCAATTCCCAAAAGTTGGCGGGAATATATAAATCTCGGGTTAAAAGAAGGGTTCAAGGAATACGCGCTTGCTTCGGCAGATGAGACGGCTATTGAAGTCGCACAATCTACGGCGGCATTTGCGGCCAAAAAATGGGCGGTTGCCAATGCCGACGCCACATATGAACAGCGCGAACTCTGGGAGGAATATCTGGAAAGCTCGGAGAACGCGATAAAGACAATGCCAATCATTACCGGAGGAATGTATGGCGCGGGATTCCCGTTTAGGGCAAGAGCGTATATGAGAAATATGGGGGCGAGTCCGGCGTCCGGAATAAAAGCATATTTTAGTCCGAGTAAAGTGCTTGAAAACAACGTAAGAGCAGCAGGCACGATGGCTGAAGGGGATAAATATTTCAATAGCCTAATAGAGAAATTGGGACAGGCGCCCGAAGACCGCGAATGGCTCTACAGCTACTACAGCGCAAAAACAGACGAAGAGCGCTCGGGTCTCTTGGCGGAAAGGTTCTCCGACGAAAGTGAGAGAGACGAGGCGGCCCTTATACTGCAAGAATATGAAAATTTCGACCGCGAGGCGACGCGCGAATTTTTTAAAAGTAAAGCGGAAATTGCGCGAAAGCTAAAAGAGGACGACCAAAAGCTCCTGAACGGAGACACGACGGATATTTCCGTTCTCGACGAAACAGACGAAAACGGGCGATATGTCGTTTTAGAGTCGGCTATTGACGCTCTCGGAATGCGCGACAACGTGATCTTTGCAGATACGGCGGAAGAACTCGCCAAGGCGTCGGGACTTTCTCTTGAAGCCGCAGAGGAACAAATGGCGCGCGGAGGGGCAAAGGGTTTTTACGAATCCGGAAGCGGGAATATAGTCGTAATACGCCGGCATTTTTCCGACGGCGCGGATGCGCTCCGCACTTTTGCGCACGAGTACGGTCACAGGATAATGGCGAAAATCCGCGAGGGAGATATTGGCGGATACAACAGAATGTGCGACGACGTATTGTCGATAGTCGGAGGCGAGAGAATGGCGCGCGAAATTTTGCCGGCTTCGTATTCCGAAGCTGGGTCTGCGCAATATTTGAAAGACGCGCGCGCCGTCGCCGAGGAAGTCCTTATGCGTGCGGCGGAACGTGTTGCGACAAAGAAAGTTCTCGACGCCCGCAACAGGGGAATATGGGCCCGTTTCAAAAGATGGTTTAAAGGTCTTTTTGAAGAAAAGTCGCTTGCGGATATTGCGGACGAAAATCTCGCCCAAATTGCGCTGGATGTTTTACAGCGCGAAAGACGCTTTGACGTGAAACTTTCAGGGCGTTCTCCAAAGACTTCCAGAAATTGGCGCGCAAAAACGCCGGAAATCAACGGCGCGGAAGTAAGCGGGGAATGGGCGATAATGGACGCAGGCAAGCTTGTGGCGTCTACCGACGAAGGCTATGACGACAGACTTCAACCTCGCAACAGGGCGCGCCAAGCTTCAAAAGAGCAAACAAATGAAATCGCATTGAATCTGGATCCGGCAAGGCTAAATGATTCTGAAACGACCGATTTGGGCGCGCCCATAGTGGACGCGCGCGGAATGGTGATTTCCGGCAACGGCAGAACAATCGCCATTCGCCAGGCCTATGGCTCGGAACGCGCGGAACGCGGAGATGCGTATAGGGAATTTGTCTACAACAGGGCAAAAGAACTTGGGATTGACATACCGGATGGAGTGAAAAATCCCGTTCTCGTCCGCCGCGTGGACAATACCGGCGAAATGTCAATGGAAGAGTTTGCCGCGCGTTCGAACAAGAGCCAGGTGGCGGGGATGAGCGTTGCGGAGCAGGCGATAGCCGATTCGCGCAGGATACTCGAGGCCGGTTTGCTGGACATATTTTTTCCGGACGCGGGCGGCAATGTTTTGGCCGCTTCAAACGCGGATTTCTACAATGCGTTTTTGAATCTTGTCGGAGGCGGGGAGGCGTACCGAAACAGGGACGGCTCCGTCAGGCAAAATTTGTCGCCGCGCATAAGGGCGGCGGTGCTGGCGGCGATGCTCAATCCCGAAAGGCGCGAAACGGTCGAAAGGCTGCTGGACAATCCGGAAGGCTACAACGCGCTTATCAACGGGCTAATGCAGTGCGCGGCAAATCTCGCAGAGCTTGCCAACAAGCCCGAATACGACCTTTCCGGCGAGCTTTCGCAGGCGGTGGAGCTCTTTGTGGAAACGCGCGACAAAGGGCAGACGGTAGACGAGTTTGCCGCGCAAACCGACATGTTCAGGGAAGCTCCGTCCGCCGAAACGATGTTTCTGATGAGGCTCTTCGAGGAGAACGCGAAAAGCTCCGGCGGCATTTCGGGAGTGCTGAGGCAATACGCGGCGGAATGCAAGAAGATAGACACGACGACGCAGTCGCTATTCGGGGATGAGAATCCGACGAAGCTCGAAAAGCTTGAAGAGGCTTACAGGCATTATGCGGCAGACCTTTCCAACGAGGCGGGAAATGGAAATCTCCGCTGGCGGGACACTGGGGAGCCCGCGGCGGAGGAAATATCGGAAGCGCAAAAGCAGTACGAGGAGGTTAAATCCAAGTACATGGGGACGCCTTTATGGATGAAAGCTCCGAACGGCAAGCGCACAAATTTGACGGAAGAGCAATGGGTGCGGGTCAGAACTCCCAATTTCAAAAGGTGGTTTGGAGATTGGGAGACATTAGCGGTTATAAACGAAATAAAAGACATGTCCGCGAAGCCGGTAAAGCTTCACGAAGCTTTGGATAAGGCGGGTATAAAAGAAGCTTTCAAAAATTTTGGTGAAGTTGCAAACGAACGGGACGGCAGAAAAGTTGTTTTCCCGTCGGCCAGTGCAGGGAAAATTAGGCGACATAAAGGCTTTGATTCCAATACTATAATCAAACATTTTAAAAGTTTGTTTAAAGCATCCATTCCGATTTTATCGGAAAAAGAGGAAATTAAAGAGGGGCATAAAGCGCATGGAAATATTGAATCCGTCGAACACTATGTAAATAAGTTTTCGGTGAACGGAAGCGAATACTATATAAGGTTTACCGTTCCTATTATTCGCAACGACAGAAGTGCTGGAAATGTACATTCTTCCGCAATTTCGGAAGTATCTATATACAAAAACGGGGACTCTACTTTGTATCCGCTCAATACCGCGGGCAGTTCAAGTCCCTCTTTTATTGATCGTAAACTTTCAGATTTCTTAAATTCTGTCAAGCCCGAAAATGTTTCCAAAGTCGTGGACGAAAACGGCGAGCCGCTGGCGGTGTACCATGGTTCAACTGCTATGTTTAACGAATTTAGAAGTAAATTTATTGGGCATAGCACGGGTACTGCTGATGGACGGGGCTTTTACTTCACTACCGACAAGAGCTATGCCGAGGGGTTTAAGTCAAAAGATGGAAGAGTGATTGAAGCATTTCTCAATATAAGAGATCTACTTGACTATAAAAAGAAGACAATCACGAAAGCGGCGCTCAAAAAGATTATCAAAGAAATTGATAGGGCTGAATTTGAAGCTGACGGAGAGCATTATTTTATTTCCAACTTCGGAAACTACTATGATGAAGGCATAGATAAGGTAATTGATGAGGCAACAGAATCTAATTATGATTTTTGCGACACAGACGTCGAGATATTCAATGTTCTCATTACTTCAGGTGCAGACTTTGATTTGACCGCTAAGGCTATTAAAAATGTTACAGGTAAAGATGGGGAGATTGTTCCAAAGGACAATAATACCACACACTTTATTATTTTCAATTCCAATCAGGCGAAATCGGCAACCGACAATATTGGCACTTTCAACACGAATAATCCGGATATAAGGTGGCGCGAGGTTTCCGAGCCGATAAAGCAAAAATTTTCAAGTGGAAATACTTCGCTTCGTCAAATCGCGGCGGGTTTTAAGAAAATTGATTTTAAACCGGGAAGTACGAATTTTGATTTAGGCGGCGGAAAGTTTGACGAAGGCACAAAGTATCTTGAAACAAAAGGCGTGAAAAATTTTGTTTTCGATCCGGTTAATAGGGATTCAAAAACAAATAAAGAGGCCTTTGAAATCGTAAAGAATGGTGGATTCGATACGACGACTTGCAATAACGTTTTGAACGTAATTTCCGAAGCGAATGTAAGAGACAATATAATCTTGCAGGCTGCTAAATCATTAAGGCCTAATGGAACTGCTTATTTTACGGTTTATGAAGGCGATGGAAGCGGAAAAGGGCGCCAAAGCCAAAAAGATTCGTGGCAAGAACATCGCAAAACCGTCGATTATCTCGGAGAAATAAAAAAGCATTTCGGCGATGTCTCGCTGAAAAACAAAGTAATTACTGCGCGAAAACCGATTCTTTTGAATGAAAAAGCATCGTGGTTTATGGATGATAGTTTTGAAAATCCTGTTCGTTGGAAAGACGACGCGGATATTTCTGACATTTCTGCAAAAGTTAAAAAAATCATAGATTCGATTTCGGACAAAAAGAATAAGCACATCGAAGTATTACGAAAAATATCCGATACGGAAGCCGACTTCCTCTTAAAAAAAACCGGGCTGGATTTAAAGGGATATTCGCATTCGATAGACAACTATTCTATACTGCATATTCTCAAAAAACACGGATCGGAAAAAGAACTCCAACGCGGACAAATTCCCGTAACGATTAAGGATATTCAGAATTTCCCGACTATTGTATCCGATTATGACGACGTCAAATATGCCGGAAAGTCAAAAATTGGACGAGATACTATTCGGTTCGAAAAAAATATTGGCGATAATCTCGTATTGGTCTTCGAGGAAATGCGTATCGGCAAAAAATTACTCGCGCTTTCGACTATGTATATACAAAAGAGGAAGAAGCTGACGAGCAATGCAAATGCCTCCTCTAACACGTCCGAGACGCTTTCAACTTCTTCCGATTTTCAAGAATCGGCAAATACGCCTGAAAATCAAGAAAATAATTCCCGACTAAAAGCCCTGCTGCGCCAGGAACGCTCTGAAAATCCGGATATTAGGTGGCGCGAGGTTTCCGAGCCTTCGCCGGAGGAGATTGCCGAAGCCAACCGCCAGAAGGCTGATGTGAAAGCAAAGTGGTCAAACCCCGACGGCTCTATGAAAAAGGGCTATATGCTCGCGCCAAACGGCAAGCACACTAACCTCACCGAAGACCAATGGCTGCAAGTTAGAACTCCCAATTTCAAAAAGTGGTTCGTCGACTGGGAAACACTGGCGGATTTTTATCCCGAGAATGAAATCTTTGATATAGATGAGGCGTACAGATTCGCACGGGAAAATTTACAGGGGAAAGAGTTTACAAGCAAAGACGGATATACTGCAAGCTTGGGTAGAAGTGGTATTGATAAAATGAATAGCGGTTTGGCTCGTGGTAAGACAGCCAACAACAGACTTCATGCGCTCGCTTTTGCCAACGTGGGGAAGTTGTTCGAAAATTCCGAACTTCTCGAAGCAGAAGCGCCAAGAGACGGAGACCCAAATATAAAGCAATATTTGAAATTTTATACTCCGCTGTTTATGGATGGAGAGTTTCATCTCATAAAAATAACAGCTAAAGAACTAGTAGACGACGGAAACAGGCTATATTCTCTTGAAGGACTGGATATAATAGGAAAGTCCGAGTATAGAGGGCAGCCGCGTGATTCAAAAGAGAATTCGATTTCTGCCGATTACCCGGACTCTGTAAAGAATTTCGTAAAAAAGATTCAAGAAATCAAGGAAAATGTTTCAAAAGTTGTCGATGAAAACGGCGAGCCGCTGGTGGTTTACCACGGCACGCCTAAGTTTGATAGATTTAGTATTTTCAAGAAGGGATCCGGCGGATATTTGGGGCCCGCAATCTATTTTACAAGCCTAAAGACTTATGCGCAAAAATATGAAAACAAATGGGGAGAGGGAGGGAATTTATATGATGTATTCCTATCTCTTAGAAATCCGCTTGTTGTAAAAAGCATCAACCCTGCAAAGGAAATCCTTAAAACTATTTACGGCAAGGACAGCGTTTACGATAGGCGTTCTCAGAAACAATCATACGACACGAAGATTTTATCCTCTGCTGATATTAAGAAACTGCAATCCAAAGGTTATGACGGCGTGATATGGGAATATGGAGGCTCAAAAGAATATGCCGTTTACGATTCCAGTAAAATAAAATCTGCGACGGACAATATCGGAACGTACTCTGAAAATCCGGACATAAGATGGAAGATAGACGACCCGTCGCCGGAGCGCGTGGAAAAGCTGAGAGCCGCAAGACCCGTGGAAATCGGTGAAAACGACTACAAGGGGCTTTATGAATTGAATGCGAAGTCGGCGCGCGAATACGTCCTGAAAAAATTGCGCGGCAGAAAATATGTCAACGCCGACACCGGACGGACGTCCCGTCGATTTGATGTTTTTGCTGTTGACGCCCGAAAATGCCGGCGGAGATCATTTAACGGCTTTGGCCAAGGTTTCCCGCCTGCTGCGTGATGAAAAAGTTTGTTCTTTGTTGCGCGGCAGCGAAAATGCCGAAGCGATTTATTCCGCTGTTTTGGAAAGCGAACAGATCTGATAAAATACAGGTAAAGAAACAAAACCGAAAGAGTGATTTCTTTCGGTTTTGTTTTTTGCATTTTGCCTTAAAAAAAGAAACGAACGCCCGGTTGATATGATTTTTTGAAATAATAGAATAATTTTGTTGACAGACGATGATGTTTAGGGGCATATTACCTCCCGTCGTGGGGGTGTAGCTCAGCTGGGAGAGCGACGCGTTCGCAATGCGTAGGTCAGGAGTTCGATCCTCCTCATCTCCACCATTAAAAAGCCCTGTATATAAATACAGGGCTTTTTTAGCGCTTGTTTTTTTCGGGATTGGATTATTACAGATGGTGTGATTATTTCGGGCAATTGGCACAGTGAGTACATTAACAATCAAGTCATGTATAAATCAAAACGGTTGAAAATAGATCTTTTTCGGACGAAATAAAGATAAAATTTGAAAATA
>JABLTK010147273.1_pt1 | contig 24065 bp, 17 predicted proteins | sample 7160131 | NCBI WGS metagenome assembly JABLTK01 (sample SAMN14651221, study PRJNA627086) | human gut metagenome | isolation source: feces | host: Homo sapiens
ATCTGGCACTTGAGGACGATTACCGCCGTCTGCAGGAGCGTCTGTACCGGCTTCCGATTTACGAAATTTCCATACCACTCATAGATCGGGTCCAATGTGTACTGCTCAAACAGCGGATAAAGCCGCTCCAGCGTCTCTATTGGCTCCCATCCCCAGAAGCCGCCATTTATTTTAATGATCGTCATGGTATGTACCTCCCTGTTATAATTAGGTGTGGACGCTGTACTGGGCTTTCTGCAGGTTATCCGCACCATGCAGAATGATGCCGCCGCAGATTCCCGTGCCCCGGGGCGTGACCTCTTCAAAGAAGAAGCTGTACGGCGCACCGTCATCATAAATGAGGATCTTCTCCGCATCCCGCCACTGGAAATGATGTTCCAGAGTTTTCCCCAGCTTGTGCCGCAGGAGCGGCCGCTGGGCGATTTGATGGAGATTCTGCCTGCTGTGAAATTCAAAGCGGCGAGTCACCTTCTCCGGCACGGAGAGCTGGCTCCAGTTCCATCCGGCCATATCCGTCCCGGCCTCCACACACTCGTGGAAGCGGCGGTAGGGCAGCCGCACCCACTCCTCATAGCCGCGCAGGCTGTCCGCACCGGCGCTTTGCAGCCAGGAAAAGCGGATCACCAGCATCTCGCCGTCCAGTGCCCGTGTGAGCCGAAGGGCGGCATAGCAGCCGCAGTCAGCCACGATAAATCTGACGCCCCGGCTCCCGCTCCAACTGCTCCAGCGTATCACGCAGGATTGCAAAGCGGTACGGGGATTTATGCCTCCGGGATATGGTGTGGAGATACAGCAGTTCTTCACTGCAGGATACTTTTACCAAAACACTGTCAAACATCATAAAGAAACCTCCTGTCATGCCGCATGGGCTCGGTCCAGTGCGGCCCGTTCTACCAAAAACGATTCTTGCTTATACTGTTCCTCTGCCAAAGTCACTGCAGCGCCTCCCAGAGAATCAAGATACTGGCGCCCATTTTTGGACTTTGAGATGTAGATATAGATTGGGGCGCTGACATACCGCCCACTGGGATAGCATCCGCGATACTGATTTGACAGCACCGCAACTGCGTCGAGTTCTTCCGCTTTCTGCGTTGCCAGTGCCACTACCATTTCTTTTGCCGCCGTCTCTTCACTTTTCTTCAATCCAGAGGTATAAATGTGTTCCAGAAACAGCACCAGCTTCTCACTGTATGCGTGACTGCCTGTGGGAACATCTTCTTTGGACAGATCAGCAAATTCAAAATTGAGCGTTGATGGCTGCTGGAAAGAGCCTTTCGTCAGCCGGAGACACGCCCGTGCTACTACGCTCTCGTCTTTGTAAACCAGAATGATTTTTTTGTTGCTATCGAATGCGGCCAAAAGGCAGTCCCTCTGGCTGCCCTGATAGCAGGATAGGCAGGTAAAGTGCGGAAGCTCGCCCATGCGGATCGTGTGGTAAAAATCATCTACCTCTTTCGCCATAAGGCCCGGTCTGGTCAAAGAGAGATTCTGTTTCCAGACACCTTCCCGCGCCTCTTGAATTGGGTAATGGATTTCCTGCTTCAAATCACCTGCAAAGTATTTCAGTTTATAGAACTGGCCCATCAGCTCTGCCTGTACAATACGCCGGAGCGCCTCGCAGCTTTTTTCACTTTCGTTCCTATACTGCAATTCGTTATACAGCGGGCGGACCATCGAACTGCCGCCCCGGAGCAGGAAATTCACAATTTCCGGCTGATACTCGCGGACGAACTCCTCGGAAAATCCCATGTTTTCTTTCAGATAGGCCCAATTCTGATCGGTAACCAGTATTGAGCCGCACACCTGACTCCAGTTTGAAAAGCCTGTGATCTTGGAAGCGTTGCTGACCGCGAAAACCGCATCCGCCTCTGTCCGAAATTCCGGGATAAATGCCTGAATCTCCGGATAGTGCTGCAGCATAAGCATTGCAGTCTGCCGCGTCAGTCCCCGGATATGCCCGAAATCTTTCTCATACCAAGCTCCAAACGGCTTTTCCAGCAAGCATTGAGTTACCTGTTCCAGCGCCTCATCTCCGATATTCTGGCTGACAAGATCCCGCTTTATCAGCTGCCGGATCGTGAGCATCCTCTGGTCCACGGAGAGCGGGAAGAGTTTGGCGTACAGTCTTACATATACTTCCTCTTGGTGCCACAGCAGACGCAGTTCCTCAAAGGTATATTGCTGCCCCTCTTCCAAAAGTTCAAAGTAACTGGTCGTCCGTTCAATAGAATCACTGTCCTTTAAGTTCTTAACCGTCAGTGAATTGAGATTACAGCGTTCGCAGAAGCCACTCACAAATAAGAGCGAATACCGCCCCAGCGAGAAAAATAGTTCGCTGTTCTGATTCACCAGATTCAAAAAATGCTTTTTCTTGTGCTCCACCGCATAGATAAGGAGCTGGACTTGAAAATACTCTACTTGTTCAAAATTGATGTGAAGGCAGCCAGCGTAAAGGGCATTGAGATAACTCAGCCTGCTTTGCAGGATTTTCTGCCGCCGCTCTTTGCTGATGGGCAACAGCTGACTCAGCCACCATTCGACATCATATTGTCCGGCCCGGTTTTCCAGCCAGAGCGTCCAGAATTCCGATAAATCTTCCGCATCATACTCGAAGGCTTCCATCAGCCGGCGGAATTTTTCTACATCCGGCATTTGCAGCCATTTGAGATTTTTCAGACTGTCCGCATCCAGAAACAGTTCCACTCCCCACACATAGTTCATCATCAGGATTTTCTGAAGGGGCAGATTCTGCTCCAACAGCTCTACAGCCTTCCGCTCATGGTCGTGCCAGTTGAATAGATAAGTGCCAAGAAACGGCAGACGCATCATTGAACGCTGATGTTCCGTCAGCGGAGAGATTTCCTGCCACTCCAGAACAGGGAAGGTATCCAGGTTGTCTGCGACGGCCTGCTCCTCTTCTTCATACCGCACCAGCGGCTGGTAGTGCTTCATGTACTCAAATTTCAGGGAAGGCTTGAGATCCAGTGCCGCCGCCCCCAGCACCTGTTCCTTCGGATATTGGGACAAGTGCTCCTGATAGCTGCTTGCCGCATGGAGCATCGTCTGAATGACAGAGACCGCTACTCCATGTGCGCACAGGGCCTGATATAATTCCGCAAATTCTGGAACTTGAATCAATTCCCTCTGGATCTGCGTGGCTTCTTCCTTGCGGATCTGCTCTTGCAGGCCCATATCTTCGATTTTTTTACAGGTCTGATCCAGTATTTCTTCTGGAAATTCTCCAGTGAAACGCAGCTGCAGCCCATCGCGCTCCATTCGGGACAACAAAGATACATGCTTTTCCGCATAGATCATGCCGCAAGACCTCCCATCATTGTTCTCGCCATATTCAAAATTTTCTGTTCTTCTCCTGGATTGTATCGTGCCAAATCACCGCACAGTTTGAAGAAGTGTTCTAATTCGTCCGCTTCAAATGCCGCCGCGCAGCCCGCAGGCTGTTCCCGCAGTTTTTCGTACACCATATCCAGGGCTTCTTTCACATCCCTATCGTAATAGAAACTTTTTGTAAACTCTTTTAGAGAAGACATCGTACCGTCATAGGTCTGCTCCAACCGTTCGCATTTCTTCTGGTGCTCCTGCTCCCGGCGAAGGCGTTCCTCCCGTTCCGCTTTTTCAGCGTCGGCTTTTTGATCGGCTTCCAGCTCTTCCTTACTGTAGAATTTTTCCTTTAGATGGTCCGCACGGCCACCTGCGTACTTCCCGCTGGATAAAAGGCTTCGCAAAACGGACGCAAGCAGCCGCCTGTCGTATAGCCGCTGCACATCCGAATCTTGTAAAGCGCACCAGATAAACTCTTGATAGCGTTCCGGCTCCATTTGGAAAAAAGAAGCCTCGATCCATTCAAAGAGCTGCCGATGCTGCTCTTCTGTCAGGAAAGAGCGTTTGATAAAAAGCTCATAGTCTCTGCTGCTGTACCGATTACCCCTTACAAAAAGTTCATGAAAGAAAAACCGCTCCCCAAAAAACTTCTGGAGCTGCACTGGAGTGTATTTCTGCAGCAGACGCCGGACAAAACGGAAGCCCTGCCAGCTGGAGATATTCATGGCATATCCCAAGAGCAGTTTCATCGACTGCGCAGAGGGACCGTCTTCCTGATGCTGTTCAAAAAACTGCCACAGCCGGATTTCTTTTCTCTCTACCAGCAGAGCAAAAGCTCTATCGGAGGAACGATGCCATTCCTGGAAGCCATCACAGTAATCAGCGCCCGTTAATTCCCGGTATCTCGCCAGCCATTGAATAATTGGCGTTTTTCCACAAGAGCAGAGCATCTGATCTGTAAACAGCTCCCAGTAATCGTCGTGCGGCACTTCTTTTGCCAGAATATCGTACTGGGGGTCAAAGGCGTCAAAGCGATACGGGAATTCCTTTTTGATGGTTTTCAGCATCCAGATCATTGTCTGTGGTGCGGATGGTGTGAGTTCTTTTTTGACCTCCTCCCAGAGATTTGGATACCCATTGTACTGGACAGCAAACTTTTCATAACGGCCAAACAACCATCCAACATAGGCATAGAGCCCTTCTGACAGCCCATCCGGTTGGTTTAAGAGCATTTGGCAGCACGCCGATGCGATTTTTTCTGCGGTGGTCCCGTTCCAGGAGATCCTGTCCGGGATTCTGTCTGCCCACACACAAAGGGAATTGGTCAGTATAATTTCCTCACCGCTGTAGCCGGCATCTGTCAGGATTGAAAACTCCCGGCTGTCCGGTTTCATGTTCATTCTGAAGAACTTCGTCAGTGTTCGCAAAACAAGATCTGGCTTTCCGCGATACGACTTGATATACGGAGCATAATGCTGGACCAGCCATTCCAGCACGCCGCAGTTTTCCGGCAGGGAAAGCGTGCGTTCTTTCTCCAGCAATCGGAGAAGCTGGCTGTGCATAGTGCGGTACCCTTCCTCCTGGTCATCGAACAGAGACAGGACAAACAAGGCTTCCTCGGTCTTGGCATATTCTGTGGCGGCCAGTTCATCCAGCAGGGCGTGTCGGCGGGGCATATCTGTTTCCAACAGATAAAGAGCCCCTTGCAGGTACACATCTCCATTGGAAGTCCGCCGGACCATCTGGAGAAAACTGCCGCGCTGATTTTCAACAAACATATTGTCTGACTGAAGCGCACGGGTTTTCCCCAGCGCCAGCGCCAACGCACGAATAATGCGAACATCTTTTCCCAGCTTCTCTTCAAACCGTTCCAGGACCTCGCCGGGGTAACGGAGATTATAGGCTTCAAAATAATTCTGTTCTTCCGCCTTTTGTTTCCAGATTTGCGTGTCCACAATATTTCGATAGATCTCCCAGGCTTTTTCTTCTTGAGAAGTGTCTACGACAAGAGCTACAAACGCATAGTACAGTTCAAGATCAATGACCTGTTGATATACCTTGTAGGCTGGCAGAAATTCGTTATTCATCTTCGCTCCCTCCTCACTTTGATTCGCTCCATCTGCCTCCAGTAGAGTAATTCCACTCAATCGTTCCATCTTCATAACGGATAAGACCGTGAGCCGTCAGAGTCCATCCATCAGAAGTTCGCCGCATCTGTGCAGTGGTATCGTTTAATAGGGGCCTTTTTTCCACAGACAGGCATAGATAACTCCTGTCATTTCGGTTTTGATAAACCTGCCCCACCTGCGGAACAAAGTAACTGCCTTTCATGTTGAACATCTCCTTTGCTGATAAAGAAGGGGGAGGACCGCACCCGCGGCCCTCTCCCTTCTTATGTTTTGACCTGTTTTCTTTTAAGCCACACCAGCCATATTGAAAAACTCATTCGGCGTCAGCACCCGAATGCCCAGCTCCTGTGCCTTGGACAGTTTGCTGCCGGCCTTCTCACCGCAGACCAGATAATCGGTCTTGCGGCTCACCGAACTGCCGGCCACAGCGCCCAGAGAGGCAATCAGGCTGTTCATCTCATCGCGGGTATAGGGCTCTACTTTGCCTGTCACCACAATGGTCTTCCCGGCAAATGGGGTGCCCTGGTTGATTGTCTGATTGTCGGCCGCCGTCGGCTTCTGGATGTTCATCATCATCTGTAATTCCTCCCAAATACAAAAATTTTCTTCATTGCAGAACCATTCATGGATATTGTTATGCAGCGTCTCTCCAAAATCCGGGAGCTGGCGGAAGTCATAGCCCGTATAAACCGCGTCCCGAAATTCTTCAAGACTGCCATGGAACTCCCGGCAGAGAACACCGCTGGCAGTGTTGCCGATCATGGGAATGTCCATGGCAATCACATACCGTTCAAAGGTGGTGTTGCGGCTCTGCTGGACAGCATCCCACAGGCGCTGCCAGGACTTTGTGCCAAAGCCCTCCATGCGGATAATTTCATCCCGGTGCTGATCCAGCCGGTATAGATCCAGATAGCTGTGAATCCATCCACGGCCAATCAGTTTTTCCAGCGTCGCTTCGGACAGTCCCTCAATGTTCATCGCCTTCTTGCTGACAAAATGGACAAACTTTTTGAGTTTCCGTGTCTCGCAGGCGGCATTGTCGCAGAACAGGGTCTTGATGATCCGCTCCTTGCCGTTTTCATCCCGCCCTTTGGTTTCATGAACGCGGGTGGGTTGGCCGCAGCAGGGGCACTGGTGCGGGAATGCCGCTTCCAGATTGAAACCGCCCCTGTCCATGTTTTCCTCCACATGCGGAATGATCATATTCCGCTTGCTGACCAGTATGCGGTTGCCCGGCATCAGCTCCAGATCCTCAATGAAGGACAGATTATGCAGGCTGGCCCGCGTCACTTCGCATCCTTCGATTTCTACTGGAGCAAAGATGGCTACAGGCGCAATCTCACCAGTCCGTCCCGGCGTCCACTCGATGGAACGAAGCGTTGTCTTAAACAGCTCGTCTTCAAATTTGAACGCCAGCCCGTCCTTATAGTGATGTCCTGTGCGTCCGCAGCCTTTGGAAAAGGCAATATCATTGTAGGTTACAACGATGCCGTCGATGGGAATATCGCTGACTTTTGCATACTGCTGCAGCTGCTTGATGCCGTCCTCGGTTTCCGCCTGTGTCAATGGCCGCTTCGTCACCAGATATTTGCACGGGGTAAAGCCCAGCGGCCGAAGCTCTTTGAGGCGTTCCGACTTGCGGGGCAGATCATCAAAACCCTCCAGAACATTGAAGGGCATGAAGGTCACGCACCGCTCCATGCACTCGCCGGCATCCCGCAGGCGTACCGAGCCAGCCGCCAGATTACGGCCATTCTTGTAGGTTTCACCATTCTCATCCACGATCGAAGTATTCAGGCGCTCAAAATCACTGGGACGGATAAACGCCTCGCCGGTGACCACCAGACGCCCCGGGTACTGAACATGAGCTGGAATCCCACTGATTGCTCTGGCGTTGTGAGTGACGATCTCACCCTCATCACCGTTGCCCCGTGTGGCCGCTTCCACCAGTTCGCCGTTCTCATAGGTCAGTTTGATGGTAAGGCCGTCCAACTTGAGCATGATCATCACCTGATGCTCGCCCATAAACCGGCACAGGTCCACGCTGCTTTTTACTTTATCCAGAGAAAGGAGCGGGATTTTATGGGCGGTTTTCTCTAACTTGCCCACCACGGGATAGCCCACGGTGACAGTGGGAGAGTTCGACATCTGGATGCCCGTCTCCTGTTCCAGTTTGTGAAGTTCGTCAAAGAGCCGGTCATAGACCTCATCGCTGACGCTGGGATTGTTGTAGTTATAGTATTCGTTGCGGTAGCGGTTGAGCCGGTCGGTCAGCTCCCGCTGCTTTCTCAAAGTATTCTGTTCCATCAGGCCGCCTCCCCATCCAAAACGCGGAACGCCATAATCAGCGTTTCCGCCGTCTTTGTTTGATTTGTATATGAACTGCACACGCCGTTCTCAAATGACCATGTGCTGGCTGCACCCCACCACATTATGGAGCCCCGTCCATCGTTTGCCGCATTGATGCGCGGATCGGGCGGATTGAGAATTTTGGTGTAAACACCCTGGGTATTGACCCATGTGACCTCCCGCAGTTGGCCGATGCATCCGGGCCGGCAGTGGCCGGTGACTTCCAAGCGTGTGCCCGGCCGCAGCCTGCGTTTGAGCTGATTCAAATTTTTGATCATGCTGCACCTTCTTCCTTCTTCCGTGGATGGGCGGCATAACGCCCAAAGTTTAATTCCCTGATCATGTCCTGAATGGTGTTGTCATCCTCCCACGCAGCGGAGAGGGTGGCCCGCTCCGGCCCTTCACCTACATGGATGCTCACGGTTCCACCGTAAATCTGCATCAACACATCAGGCCGCTGGGCGCAGACGATTGCTAAATTTCCAATCTGTTTCATTTTCTTCTCCTTCTATCTGATATTCAGCCAGACCACAATGGGCCGGTCAAAGTCCGCAGTCACATAATTCTTTCGCGTATGGACAGGGCGGTAACGCCCATCCAGTTCGCACTCCACGCTCTGCTCAATACGGCCTCCGCTCTGGGCCAGATGCTCCCGGAATGCGCGTAGGGTATGCAGGCGCACCGCCAGCGGGTCGTTCTCCCTGCATCGCAGGTCCGCACAGTACACATAACTGCGCGGATTTTCTTTGAGCATAAAGCCGTAGGTCATATACAGGCGGCACTTGCGTTCCCGCTCCCGCTCGATATGCTTCACATAGTCTGCGGCGCTCTTGATGCCCTGCGTCAGATAAAGATACCCCATCTGATAACGCTGCTCATCCGACAGGGGGAGTTCCGTCTTTTCCTGCCCCGGCAGTCCTTTATAGATGTGGAAGCTCTCCGGTGCATAGCGGTAACCGTGGATGTGGTACTCAAAAGATGTTTTTCTCATAAAGCCTCCTTGCAACAGTTGGCCGGACGCCCTCAAAGGACGCCCGGCCATTGTACCTGTATCATGCAGCCGCAGGGAGCTCCTGCTGCTGCACGACTTCTTTGTTTTCCATCAAGTCAGCCAAAAGCACATCTGCCAGCAAATGGCCCGCAAGATGGCCGGTATGGATGATCACCCGGTCTTTCCTCATCTGGATAAACTCCTCGTTCCGAAGGATACGGCTCTGTTCAGCCAGTTTCAAATCGCGTCCAGTGAGCCGTGCCGCAATGACTTTTTGCCACTTCTGCAGAAATTCCGTTGCCTGCTCGATGTCCTCGTGCTGGCGGTCAAACAGCGTGCGTTTTTGACGCACAGTGCCATCCGGCTCAATCTCCAGTGTGTAATAGGGATCTTCTGGTTCCTCCGCTCGGCGAAGAAACATGATGAAGCTCTCCCGGCGCTCGATGCGGTCATAGTACCGCTCGCCGGCGCCGTCATTTCCGACACAATGGTGAAGCATCCGTCCCTCTTTGATAATATCAAAAGTATTTTGAGGGGCAATGACCAGATAATCCTCATCTGCATAGGCATACTTTTTCTGCAATTCCTCGCAGATGGAGCGAACATGGGGGTACTTCTTGTCCATGTTCTCTGCTTGAAGCTCCAAACTTCCAGCCTCACACTGGATAACCAGTTCATCATGCCGCTGACGCAATTTACGCGCACGATAGATAATTTCATCGCTGGTGTCGATATGCAGACGCTCTGCCATAGCAAGGTAGTCCTGCCATGTGGTCAACGCCTGCTGGCAGCTTCCGTCAAAATCCGGCTTCTGTTTTTGCAGATAGTTTCGGATTTGAATCGGACTCATGCGGTCCGCGATGAACAGAATGTCTTTGGCGCTGATCCGTTCTTTTTTAAACCAGCGAAACAGTTCATCCGGTATGCGTTGATTGGTCCGCTTTTCAAGCTGCAGCCATGCCAGGTCTTCCGTATCGCCATTTATCTGCCGCAGACGGCGGAATTTGGGGCCGTCTAATCCCAAGGCTCGAATCAGTCGCGGCTCATTTGGATAGAGTATCCGTTCCCGCACAGAATCACAATGTTCAAAGCATTCTTTTGTCAGCCTTGGCAAGTCTGCCTTCCAAATCTGCTCCATCTTCGGCATCCGCTTCCAAACAGCCAAATACTTTTCCGGATCAGTCACCGGATGGGTGCGTACCCACTGCACAAGGCCAGTGCCGAGCAGTTCCTTCTGTTCCATGCAGGGAAGGCTCTTACCATAGACCCTGCCTGTCTGAACGGTAAAGTAACCATAGTAACAGGGACTACCGGCAATCCATCGCGTTTCCCGCTGGCAATACACGCCCCAATAGTAAGAGCGTATTTCTCCGCTGCGGTCATAAATCGAACGGCGAAACTCATGCCAGTAAGGCTTTCCAGAGGGCAGACTGTCTTTCCAGTAAGTCCTCTCTGCCCAGAATTCACGGAGAACGAAACCATCCCGACACCGCTGGATCAGATAAGCATAGTACCTTTCTGTCCGAATATACCCGGCACGCCCCAGGGCTTTGAATACAATGGGATGCCGGCAGCAGGCACAGCGTCCTTTTTTGTTATGATATGGATGCCCTGATATAGCAACCTCTTTCCCGCAAAAAGTGCAGTACCCTGATTGGGCTCCACCGCGTTTATAACGATAGAAGATGAAATTTTCCCGTACAGCTACCTTATCAACCCAGTGAGTCCAATCCTTGGGCAGTTTAGGTACCTGATCCAGATCCCGATCCCACGCGCCGGTAATTCGTTTATGCCTCTGCTCCAACTGTTCGTCCCGTACATTTCTCTGAAAATCAAGGATACCGAGATCACCGCCGCGTTCCCCACAAAGATAGTCCTGTACTGCGGCAGCATCTTTCTCACTGGCCCAGCAGGTGGCATAATAGTTTCTCCCCGGCCAATTCAGCCTGTCCAGTTTGGCGTCCCGCCATTTTTTCTCTAAATGGTCGTAAGTCAGAAAATGGTGCGCTTTCTTGTCAAGGAACACTTCATAAGCAGGATTGTTGCCATCCAGCCGCAGATGTTCCGGCAGATAAAAAGCCGCTTTGAGGATGCCATCCTGAACGACGCAGTTCATATATGGATAGTAGGTCCGTTCAACATAGCGATAGCCATAGGGGCTTTCATGCTGTTTCGGCTCATCTGCTATTGCTGCCTGTTTCATCTCCGGCGTTGCCGTCAATTTCGGCATTGCCAGGAGTGCAGATTTCTTCAATTTAGTTCACCATCCTTTTTTCAAGCTCCACTCCATACCAAATTCCTGGTTGGAGCGTTTTCCCGTCGATCTCCGCCACCACGATCTGCTGGATGCCGCCGGTAGTGCCGTCCTCTTTTGCAAAAGCAAGTACATCTCCGTTCCGAGTCCCTTTTGCAATAGGGTCGGCGCCGCGCACCGCTGCATAGCCATTCCACGCTTCAGCTTTGTCCGCCTTTATATTGCTGTTCCACTTCCGCTTCGGATGGTCTGCCATAAAAGCAAGGCCATGGAGGAAGAGTTCTTTTTTTGTCAGCCGTTTCAAAATTGTCAACTCTGTACAGGAAATTTTGGAATCGACACCATCTTCGTCAATGTCTCCGCCGGCATCGACAATATAGTATTCTGCGTGGTTTATATCTCCGTAATAGCGCAAGCAATCCAGTGGGTCCTCAGCACAGTGAAAGCCATTATGAGCACAGTTGGCCTTTTCTGTTACATTGAGTCCCATCTTGAACTGGTAGCCTCTGCAAATCAGGCCGGGAAGAAATCCTTTATATGCAATCATGCTGCACCCCCTTAACCTGCCTTTGCCATGCCGAGATCCAGCAGCGACAGCTGACCATCGTTGGCAGGCTTTTCCTTCTGCACAGGCTTCGGTTTGGCTTCTGCCTTTTTCTTTTCCTTCTGCTTCTTTTTGGTGGTTCTGGCGAAATCTTTTCCATAGTAGGGGTTCGGTACAAACTTTTCTTCTTCCTCATGGTCCTCTTTGGCGTCTGGGTCGCGGAAATAGTCCTCTGCCCACTGGTAGCACAAATCGTCCGGAACATCACAGCCATACCCTTGTCTGCCCGGACCTGGCTGAATGCCGCTTGCTTTGAGTTCATCCTGAATGTAGTCCCACGCCTTGCGGCTGATGTACTGGAAACAGTGGATCATTGACTTGCGCGGGTGCATGGTGAGGCGTGCGAAAGCAATATCCTCCAGGCACTTGGTTTGGATAAATTCTGCCACACACTCCTTCATGTTGCGCCGGGTCAGTTTTTCTGTATCTGCGCTGACCCGCTGCATGGAGGCGTTCACCACCTCGTCGTCGCTCATCGCGGCCAGACGCTCCAGCTGCTCCTGCTCGGCCTTTTTCTTTTCAGCCTGCCGGGCTTCCCATTCTGCTTTACGCTTGGCTTCAGCCGCCTCATGCTCGGCACGGCGTTTTTCCTCGTCCGCATCGGTGGCCGCATCGGCCTTGGCGGGCGCCTCCTGCTCTTTACCGGCATCGTCCCCATCCGTGTCCGCTGCCTCGGAAGCATTGTCTCCGTTCATGTCTTCCAATTCCTCGGCCTCATCGTCTGCATCAAATGCGGGCGATGGCGGCGTTTCCACGACAGGGGAAGTCGCTGAACGGCTGTCCGACGGCACCGGCAGCTCGTCAAAAGTTTCCTCATCCTCAAAGGCGTCTCCAGCCGGTACTTGTTCTGCGGGAAGCCCGAGCTCCTCCTGCTTGTTCAGCGCCATTTCTGAAAAATATCCCATAGTGATCTCCTTTCCGTCGTTTCATAAAAAAGGCACGGAACAGGCCAATGCCCATCCCATGCCTTTGCCACATTGTTTTACAGCACATAAACCAATGTACTGTAGCTGTCAAAGCAGTAACACACCACATTCGGATATTGCTTTGACCATTCCTTGATTTGATCCTGCACTGCTTGAGCCGCCCTGCGCGCCGGACCGTTCCACGGCGGCGGAACCGTCACCGTAAAAAAGCATTTTTCTGTACGGGGCCGCACATCAGCGTCCAGATGGACGCATTGCTCCAGGAGCGCCAAAAGCTGGCTCTCCTTTGTCTCACTCACGACAACCATCAAAACCTCTCTTATGTCTTTTCTGGAATTTCCTTCTTTGCGAGCATAGGGGAAAACTTTACTTGTCTAAACTGGTCTTGTCCGCTTACATAATAATATGCCCGCTTGGTACCATGATTCAGTTCCACTACATCGGAAATCGCCATCGGCCGCCCGCGGCAGCCTTCAGACAGCCGCTCCCGGCAGTCGGCAAACAGGCGCTTCAAAAGTGCGTCATCCGATTCCTCCGCTGGACAGTAGATTTCTCCACTTCCTGCCACATAGTACATCGCCGCAGGCGGCTGTTCATAACCAGCCGCTTTTAACGCTGTAATATCCTTGAAAGCAAATGGGATCGCGTTCTCTTCGTCCAGTTGAAGTTGATAAAGTACAAACCTTTGTTTTCGCCGCTGTGGCTCCAACAGGGCGGCAAGAGCGTCCCGGCCGCCGCACAGGAAGGTTTTATGTTCCTCCCCCGTCAGCCCCAGATACTCTGTCAGTCCGATGTCTTGCTCGGCCCGGTGCTGCCACTGTTCCACGCAGTCCTCAATGTGGGCCAGCTCGCACAGCCCGCGCAGATACTGCTCTTTGAAACTCAACTTTTCAATTTCCTTTTGCCGCTGACTGCCCTGGCGCAAAGCCAGCTGCCAGTCATCAAACCCTTTATAATTGGGATTCCAAGTCAACCGCCGGCAATTCATGCCGTGCTTTTGCGCCATTAAGTAAATTTTGGATGCCCCGGCCATGGTCATTTTGTTGTTGTACTTGTCCATGTCATGGGCTTCGATAATCTCTTCTGTACCACTCTGCGCCAGCAACGCAAACATAGCGTCCAACGGACTGGTGTTATTGGCGCCGGCAATCGCGGCGAAAGTGCGCCCGGTCAGACAATGGGAGATGTCTGCCTTCAAAAGACCTTCAATCACATAAACGACACGGGCAGATGGATTTCCTGCCAGATGTACCGGGCTGCCCGATCCTGTCCCGCCCTTTTTTGAGGAAGACGAAAACCAGATATATTTTGCTCCCGGCTTTTCCGGCGGATCATCCTTGTTTTTCAGCGGTATATCCAGTTTGATCTGGAATCCCTGTAACATGCCGTCAAAGCCGATGGCAGGGATCAGGATGCCGGCTGTCTTTTGATAAAAAGCCATAGTCCAATGTCCACCGTCATCCTGGTAAAAGCCCGGCACTCCCTCCACCTTACACCCCTGCTTGATCAACCGTTCTGTAATAGAGCGACACAGGAAGGGCGGAGGGGTGCTCTTAAAGCCCAGTGCGTCAATCTGTTCATCAGACAGCCCGCGTTTAGGGGAGCGCAAATGCTCCCGATGTGCCGGCCGCAGCGTAAGTTGAGCAAGCAGCATGGATAGCGTCTGGTGGATCTCCGCTGGACTGGCCTTATTCGACTGTGGTACTGTTTTTCGCTCGGAAGAAGAATGACCGGCAGGGGCAGCCCAGGCCCCCGAAGTTGAAGGGCATGGGCTGGCCGGCCGCTGTTGGGCTTCATTCCCGGAGCGTGCGTGTTCCTCTTGGATATTGTCACACAAAGCTTCTGCAATCTCCCAGTAGGCATCGGATGTAGTCATATGGTTAAGTTCAGCATACAGCGCCAGCATTCCGCCATGTGCATCGCAGTGGTTGCACCGCCAGACATTCTTGACGAAATTGACATTCATCCGTCCCCGGCGGTCACCGCAGAACGGGCAGTCCACATAGACGCTGTTCGCCTGTTGACGCCTGATACGCAGGTTTAATAGATTGACAACTTCCATGATGCCGAAAGGAAATTCATCCGGGTATGAGCCCATTTGTCATTCCTCCCTTCATACCCGAGCCAGGGCTTCGCATCAACCAGCCTTTTGAAGTGAATTGAGGACCAGCTGGGCAGCAGCCCGAACGATGTTGTCCTTGCTTTTGTTGCCCGGAGTCAAATAGAAACGCAGATTGACAGGCCGCTTCTTCGCCACCTCTGCGATAGTCAGCCCCCGGCATACGCCGCTGTCCACAACGACCTCCTGTGCCTGTTCCAGCGTCATCACTTTCAGAATATCCTCTACTGGCATATCCGGGGTGTATGCAGGGGCCTCTTGTACGACTTTGGCTTCCGGGACCTCCTGTGCCTCCTTGGCGACTGTCAGATCCTCCGCAGGGCGCTGAACTGGCAGTTCTTCCGCAGGGAGATGAATTGGCAATTCCTCCGCTGTCTTGCTGTTTTCCGGCTGCTCTGTCGTTGGCGCGGAATCCGCTGGCAGCGTATCCGTGTTCGTAGTAGGGCTTACTGGCAAACTCTGCTCATGGGCCGGAGTTGCTGCAGGCTGAATCTTCGTTCTTGCTGTTTCTGCGTTTTCAGATGCCCTCTGTGGCGTTTGTGTGCCCCCGGAAACGGAATTACCCTTGGAAAGAACAGCGGCCTTCTGCGAGGCGCTGGAGGGCTCCTGCGGCAACACAGTGCTCACAGGCGGAGTAATGGCAGAGGGCTGCGTTTTACTCACAGGCGCCGCTTTCTGTACGGAAGCGGCATGAGTGTCGGCGCTCACAAGCTGGAGACCAAATCCAGCGTCCGAAAGGGCCTGGCTCAACGCCTCATTTTGAGCTGCCTTCACAAAGTCCCTGCTATCCTGCATGGTCTGCTGGGCAACGCTCACGCTGAACGGCTCCGCGTCACTGCGGTCCAGAAATACCTTGGCCTCAAAAATCGCCATCTGCTCTGTGATCCTCATGGCCGTCAGACGCATACGCCCGTTGGGGTGTGCCATTCGGAACCAGAGTTTCTGATAGGGTAAGTCCAATTTCATGGAGTCCCCGGCACGCCGGAGGAACTTCAGCGGATCGAACCCCGGTACCTTGTTCAGTTCCGCAGCGGCAGGAACGGCCTCGTACATCGTTTTTGCATTATTGTTGTTGTCACTCATCTTCATAAACTCCTTCCTGTATAATAAATAGGGGACGCTGGGCATTTTTCTGCACCTTGCGTCACATTTTTAGCCTGCGTGCTTCAATTCTTTTTCCAAGTCCGCCGGAACAGGGATACCGGCTCGCCGGGCATACGCCTTATAGTACAGGTGGATGCGCTCACCCAGAAGCGTGTTGCGTTTGCCGATCTCGTTGCGATGGATTGCCATGAACAGTACCTGCTTTTGCCCGATGAGCACCACACGCTTTTTTGCACGGGTAATGCCAGTGTAGAGCAGATTTCGATAGAGCATGACAGTATGTGCCTTTAAGAGCGGCATAATGACCGTATCGTACTCGCTGCCCATTGCTTTATGAATCGTGGTGGCATAGGCGAGGTCCAGATTGACCATATCCTCTATGCCGTACTCCAACTCACGGCCCACACCGAAGTCAAGTCCAACGCGAGTTCCATCTTCATCATTTTTGATATAGCGGATGAATCCCAGGTCGCCATTGGATACCTTGGCAGTGTTTTTGGTCTGCATGATCCGGTCATTGACCCTGAATACCTTGACACCGATTTTGACTTCTTCCTCGGCGGAACGGAACGGGTTAACCACTTCGCGGATCGCTTCGTTGAGCTGTTCCGCAGAGGCCGCGCCGTCCGAGCGGAAAGGCGACAGGATCTGCACCCGGTCAATCCCACTTTCCTCGATCTCCCGGCAGTAGCGGGCAACAATTCGTTCAGCGGCTTCCGCCTGATTGTTGCTTGCCATGAAAACGAAATCCTGGCCGTAGTACAGCTTGGTGTTGCCTTCGTTAATGAATTTGGCGTTATAGGCGATCAGGCTGTCCTTGGACTGACGGAAAATCTGATCCAGCACCGTCACGGTGATAAGGCCGCAGTCAATCAGTTCACGGAACACATTCCCGGCGCCTACACTGGGAAGCTGATCCGGGTCTCCGACAAGAATGACCCGTGCTCCACCTTTGATGCGTGAGAAAAATTTATTTGCCAGCCACATATCCACCATGGAAAACTCATCCACAATGATTAAATCGGCCGAAAGCGGCTCTTGGGTGTTGTTGCGTTTTATTTCATCTTCTTCGCTGGCGAGCCCCAAAATGCTGTGCAGCGTCTTGGCCTTATCAACCCCGGTGCTTTCCGCCATACGCCGGCTGGCTCGGCCTGTCGGCGCCATCAAGGCGATCTCTCCCTGGGGATGCAGGCGGCGGTAGACCTCCAAAATTGTTTTCAGCACCGTTGTCTTGCCGGTGCCCGGGGAGCCTGTGATGATGGAAAGATTGTGACGATAGGCTGCATACACAGCCGCTTCCTGTTTTGAGGACAGGGCCAGTCCGATTTCTCGTTTGACCTGCTCCAAAATTTGTTCGATCTTCTCCGGAGCAGGAGGCTCCACCACACGCATCGCAATCCGGCGGGCAGTTTCATCCTCTTGTGCAAATACACGAGGAAGATAAATGCCTCCTTTGACGGATACGACCTCTCCATGCAGGATCATATCTTCGAGGACATCGCTGACCTCTTGTGCATGGAGCCGAAGCGAAGGAATAGGGATTTTAGCGTTGAGTAATTGGAGCGCCTCTTTTTTCAAAGCCTCACTGGTCAAAAACAAATGTCCGTTTTTTCCCTTGCTATCCTCCAACGCCCAGAACAAGGCGCCTTTGATTCGCATAGGGGCACGCAGGTCGCCTCCATTTTTCTGAACGATGGCATCCACTCTTAAAAAGCCAAAACCGGATATTTGGCAAAGCTCAAACGGACTCTTTTTCAAAATGTCCACGCTGGCCGGGCCGAAAAACTGATAAATCTTCTGCGCTGTTTTCGGCGTAATCTTGAACGGGGAGAGCAGCGTCATCAGGTCTTGCAGCATCCTGCTCTCTGCATATGAGGTCTTGATGGCCTCCAGCTTGTTCTCCGTGATGCCTTTGATCTCCAGCAGCCGCTCCGGATGATTTTGCAGAATGTCCAGTGTCTCTACACCGAAGCGTGATACGATCTGCTTGGCAAGCGCCGGCCCGATGCCTTTGATAAGGCCCGAGGCCAGATAGCCTTCCACTCCACTCTTGGTTTGAGGGACAATTTCATGCCACTGCTCCACCTGAAGCTGCATCCCATACTTTCCTTTTTTCCATTCGCCATCCAGTTCCAGTTCTACCGCATCTGTGCGGGGCAGTTCGTAGCCGGTAGCCACAAACCGAATCAGATGATCCTTGTGCCGGCGGGTAGACCTGGCTTCTTGAGGTACATCCTTGTCCGCGGTTTTTACGCTGATGATGCAGAACTTGTTTGTTGGGTTGTGGTAAATCGTCCCATCATAAGTTCCTCTGTGGATCAATTCTTTCTCCTCCTTCCTCATGCCGCCTTGGTATCAATTTTCACACTGAACCTTCGGGATTCTGAAACGGTTACATACTGCTCGTAAATATCAGGGTGGTCCAGCTTCAGCCGCATCAGATTGTCTTTGTCAATGCTGGACTTTCTCACCGGATTGTAAGTAACGATATAGTTCACCCCATCCTGTTGGCAAACGGCCTTGCAGCTCTTGCCCATTTCCGCAACCAGCGCCGCCTTCAGCCGCTTCATATCCGCCTCAATCTCTTTGCTGCCCGCTTCCGTGAGTTTCTTCTGCTCCTGAAGCTGGAGATAGCGCATCAATTTGGCTGTCAGGCTCAAATCAAGCGTTACAACGGGGGCATCCTGATCCGCAGAGCCCGTATGCCGGCGCACGCTTTCAAGCACCAGATCACCATCTTCGGTATAGGGCGGAGGCGTCCTGGTAAGAACATGGTTTTCCCAGAAATACTGTTCCAGAAAAATCATCTCCTCCTCATAGGACTCGTCCCGCCGGATTTCACGAATAATGGTTTCTTCCTCATTGTTACCATACAAGCAGCAGAAGAAGCAGCGATCCACATTCATGACGGCCATATAGTGCCGCCCTTGGGCTTCATAATAGACGGGAACGGTTTCTTCACCGTTTAGCCACCAGTTATCCCTTGCGTTGTAATTTGTAGTTTTGATCTCCAGAATTGCGGTACTGCCATCCGGCAATTCCACAAAATAGTCCACATCGGCCAGCATCCACGAATACTGCGGGTGCTGGAACATTTTTTTGATCTGATAGATCTTGTACCCTGTGCGGTGTTGGAATATCTTCGCCACCAACGGCTCCAACAGGTGCCCCATTTCCAGAGCAACCCAGTTGTCTTCATTATCTTCGACCGCTACGATATTCAGCTTGTCAAAGTAGAGGTCTCTTGCCGTCCGCCAAGGTGAAATTCCCAGCAGAGCCGCCACATCACTGCCGCCAATCCCTTTCCGGCGGTATGCAAGCCATTCCTCTTCGGACAGGCCCGCCGTTTCCACCAAAATTTGGGGTTGACTTCGCTTTTCGGCGGCCACATTGCTCGCCGGCATCTTTAGCACCCCCTCCGTGTTCGGCGGGGAATAGCGTGTACTCGAATCATTGGACTATGGACTTGGCTGGATTTGGGCACCTTCTGATGCTGCCAGTCCTCCAAAGGCCATTTCCTTTTTGCCATAGGCTCCTGCCTTCGCTTTTTTACATTCATGCGTGTTACCTGCCTTTCTGTAGTTTGATATATCCTCAAAGCCGTTTCCGGCATTTGGGCGACAAAAAAGCGAGCATGACAAAGGGCAAAACGCCTGTTGTCCATAGTTGCCTATGAACCAATGTCATCCTCGCTGATGGGGAAACCCCGAAAAATAAAAAAAGCCAGTAATATACTGGCCCGAATGGGCGCAGCAATACTACTGGCACAAATACAATCTTAACTGCGTGTGCAATGCAGGGCTTTGAGCCTTGCCGTACAGATACAAAATCTGTATCCCATATAGGGAACGCACAAAAATCAATTACAAGAACAAGATAACACAATATATTGATTTAGTCAAGAACAAATGTCTATATATAGTCTAACAGAAAAATTTTTTTACAAAAAATAGGCCGTGCAGAAAAAACAGCCTTCTTGCCCTATTTATAGGGTGTACAGACATGGTGCCGGATTTCGTAGCCAGTCCGCACGCTCTTTTTGTACCTTGACAATTCTCATAACCTCTTTTATCGGAGTTATACAGGAGATGCGGATAGTGTGTTTGTGCGCGCCCACAACTTAAATGTCGCATAGCGGCAGCCTGAAAATACGCGGCGGAAAGCCCCGGCGCAGGAAATGGACGATGGAAGAGCTTTCACACTTCCCGATGAATTTAAGTGACTTCATTGTTTTTGTTGAAAACCTTTTCCTACAAATCGTAGGGGATATATGTAATTGCAAATAAAGGAGGGCAATTATGGAAAAAAGAAAACCCAATGACCTTTCACCAGATCAGTGCTTGGCGGTCGATACAGAATCGCTTTGCAAACTGCTCGACTGCGGGCGGCACACGGCCGTCCAGATCGGCGACCTGGCCCACGCCCGCATCACTATGAATTCTCGTGTCCTTTGGAGCGTTCAGCGAGTAAAGGAATACTTGTACGAGATCTCATGCTAACAGAGCCCTGCCCATTCCGGGCGCAGCAACACACAAAACATCGGGAGGTATCAGCCTATGCCAAAAGTTAGAAAAGACAACAAAGGCCGTAACCTGCGGCCAGGAGAGACACAACGCTCAGACGGCAGCTATATGTTTGTCTATAAACTGGGTAAAAAGAAAAAGTACATCTATGATTTTGACCTTGCCAGTTTGCGAGCCAAAGAAAAAGTGCTCAACCGTGACAGCGATGACGGTATTCGTACCCAGGAGGCTATGAAAATTACCCTAAATGATATGTTCAAAGTCCTCATGGATACGAAAATTCAGTTAAAGGCTTCTACACGGGCGAATTACGAATATCTTTGGAACAACTATGTGAAGGACGAGCCGTTTGCTAACATCCCTCTGCCTAATATCCGAAAGAGCGACATCCTGACCTTTTACACGAAGCTTTTGAAAAAAGGCTTTGCAATCAATTCTCTGGAAAGCATCAATAACCTGATCCATCCCACGCTGGAATTGGCGGTCGATGATGATTACATCCGAAAAAATCCCAGCAAGGGCGTCTATCGCTCTCTCAAAACAGAGGGGGCCGGGGCACCCCCGAAGAAAAGAATCGCGCTGACTATGACACAGCAGAAGAACTTTCTTCGTTTCATTTCAAAGTCACCGATGTATAGCCACTGGCTGCCTGTCATGGTCGTGCTGCTCGGTACAGGAATGCGTGTTGCGGAATGTACTGGCTTAACTAAAAATGATGTGGATCTGGAGAACAACACCATCTCTGTCAATCATAATTTGATTTACCGTGTGATTGATGGGAAAGCAGGTTTTCACATCAACACCCCTAAAACAACCAACGGCACCCGTACCATCCCGATCCTGTATCCGCAGGTTGCTGAACAGCTCCGCACATTGATTGAAGTCATGGACACCCTCTATCCGGAAGACCTTGTGATGAATGGGTATCACGGTTTCCTTTTTAGGAATCGGGAAGGTTACTTTCTCAGTGCCCATAATATCAACCGGGCCATCCAGCGTATCTCCATCGCCTACAACGCCGAAGAAATGGATCAGGCTGAACTGGAAGATCGTGAGCCGGAACTGCTGCCGCATTTTAGCGTACATAACATGAGACACACATTCTGCACGCGGCTCTGTGAAAGCACGAACGACATCAAGTTTATCCAGCAAGTGATGGGCCACGCTGATTTTTCCACAACTATGGATATTTATACGCATATTACGCAAGAAAACATGAGGGAAAAAGCAGAGGCAATCAAGGGCAATTTGGTGCTAATGTGAAAATTGCAAAAAAGGGCAAATCCGCATAAAAAACACGGATTTGCCCTTCATTTTGGCCCGTCTGAAGCCGTCTGATTTCAAGCAAAAGTTGTAGAAAAGTTGTAGTTGTAAGCCCTTTTCACTATATCTTGTGCCGTCCTATTTCATCAGACGCTACATATTGTGGAATTTTAGCCCAAAGGCTTCATCGTCGGGAACAGCAGAACATCGCGGATGGAGGTATTGTTGGTCAGCAGCATGATGAAGCGGTCGATGCCGATGCCGCAGCCGCCCGTGGGGGGCATGCCGTATTCCATGGCGGTGAGGAAGTCCTCATCGATCTCACTGGCCTCCAGATCACCCAGCGCCCGGAGCTTCATCTGATTTTCAAAGCGCTCCCGCTGGTCCAGCGGGTCGTTCAGCTCGGAAAAGGCGTTGGCATATTCTCCGCCATTGATGAACAGCTCAAACCGCTGGGTCATATCCGGCCGCTCCGGTTCCCGCTTGGCCAGCGGAGAGATATCCACCGGATGCTCCAGCACGAAGGTGGGCTGGATCAGCTTGCTCTCGCAGTATTCCTCAAAGAAGAGGGAAAGGATGTCGCCCTTCTTGTGCTTGGGCTCCACCTTGATGTTGTGCTCCCTGGCGACGGCCTTGGCGGCTTCCAGATCAGGGATCTGGTCAAAGTCCACCCCGGCGTATTCCCGCACCAGCTGGGTCATGGTGGCCCGGCGGAAGGGCTGCTCCATGTCGATGATCACATCGCCGAAGGGGATCTGCAGGGTGCCGTTGACCTTGCGGCAGACCTCCTTCATCAGGCCCTCGGTGCGCTCCATCATGCCGTTCACATCGGTATAGGCCTCGTAAAACTCAATGGTGGTGAACTCCGGGTTGTGGCGGGTGTCCATGCCCTCGTTGCGGAACAGGCGGCCGATCTCATAGACCCGCTCAAAGCCGCCGATGATGCAGCGCTTGAGATAAAGCTCCGTGGCGATGCGGAGATACATATCCAGATCCAGCGCGTTGTGATGGGTGATGAAGGGCCGGGCCGTGGCGCCGCCCTGAACGGTGTTCAGCACCGGCGTCTCCACCTCCAGATAGCCAAGCGCATCAAAATAGGAGCGGATGGCGGAGATCGCGCGGGAGCGCTTGACAAAGGTCTCCCGCACCTCGGGGTTGACGATCAGGTCCACATAGCGCTGACGGTAGCGGGTGTCCACATCCTTCAGGCCGTGGAATTTCTCCGGCAGCGGCAGCAGGCTCTTGCTCAAAAGCGTATATTCCCGCACATGGATGGAGACCTCGCCCCGGCGGGTGCGGAAAACATAGCCCTTCACGCCGATGATATCGCCGATATCCAGCTTTTTGAAGCGCTCATATTCCTCCGCGCCCAGCTCGTCGATCTTCACATAGATCTGGAGCTGGCCCTGCTGGTCCAGAATGTGGCAGAAGGAGGCCTTGCCCATATCCCGCTTGGAGAGGATCCGGCCGGCGACGGACACATCCTGATTTTCCAGCGCATCAAAGTGTTCCAGAATGGTCCGGCTGTCCGATGTACGGTCGTACCGGGTCTGAAGGAAGGGGTCCCGTCCCTCGGCGCGCAGGGCCGCCAGCTTGTCCCGGCGGATCTGCAGGAGCTCGCTGCGCTCCTGGGCAGATTCGGCCTGCAATTCCTTAGTTTCGTTCATAGATCGATCCCTCTTTTTTCGTTATCGGGTGACGCTGAGAATGCGGATCTGGAAGCTCATGGCCGGGGCCTCCACCGTGACCACCTCGTCTGCATGGTGGCCCATGACGGCTTTGCCAAAGGGAGATTCGTCGGAAAGGCGCATGGGCTTGGCCTTGGGATTGGCCTCCTGAGAGCCCACCAGGACAAACTCCGAGCGCGCGCCGTTGTCCAGCCGCTCCACCGTCACCGTGGTGCCGATGTTGGCGCCCTTTTCGGTGCTGGCGTTTTCGTCGATGATAATGGCGTTGGGAATGATGGCTTCCAGCTCCGCGATGCGGGAATACAGCTTGCCCTGCTCGTTTTTCGCTTCGTCATATTCGCTGTTTTCCGAGAGATCGCCAAAGCCGCGGGCTTCCTTGATCAGCTCCGCCACCTCGTGCTCCCGGACGGTTTTCAGGTGCTCCAGCTCGGCCTTCAGCTCTTCCAGCCGTTCAGCAGTCAATTTGTATTGTTTTTGCATGGAAAGTACCCCCTGTATCTTGCAGATTATGAAGATCAAAATCAGTAACTAACTCATTATTATAGGGGGCGGCGGGACGGATGTCAAGGTGCGGGACGCGAATTTCCCTTGCCTGGATCGCGCCGCAGCGCCATAAAATGGCGGCAAAGCCGGCGGGATCGGCATTTTGGGGCAGACTGGCCATGGCGCCCTCCGGCGGGAGCAGCCCGGGCCGCCAGAAAAGCCCGCTTTCGCAGGTGCCCTCCCCGGTGAGATCTGCCGTCAGCGCCGCCCGGGGCGGCTGTCCGCCGGGAAAG
>JABLTK010028129.1_pt1 | contig 24061 bp, 43 predicted proteins | sample 7160131 | NCBI WGS metagenome assembly JABLTK01 (sample SAMN14651221, study PRJNA627086) | human gut metagenome | isolation source: feces | host: Homo sapiens
ATCCAAGTTCATCGTGGGACAGTACATAGCCTCACGGTTCAGATGGAAGTGTCTCATACCGACCTTTCCGAAGTAACCAGGATGGCTAGTAACATCAACACCTCTTCATAAATACTTACAACTTATCGAAAAGGATACGAGCATGGAGCAAACCTCCAGCCTTACCACGTCCAGAAGGATGGCAACGATGCTTTCCGATACGACCATGTCCTGCACTAACATGACCTCTAGCCTTTCTGTTCTTGCTAAATCTAGTAGGCTACAAATCGTTAGTCCCTTTCTCCTTCAATTTCACTTCAAATAGGCTGGTACTGCAGAAACATAGTTTGTACAATCACTAAAAACGTACCATATTGAATCAAGGTGAATCCGATAATCCTGGTATCGTTTGAGTCCAACGAATGCAATGGTCGCAATAAGATTGTATTTCGACGACTACATCAAACGAAAGCAACAAAGAATATTACTCAACAAACAGTCGAAACACCGAATTATCTTCTTCCTTTCATCTTATAGGACGAATCGCGGATAACGATTATGTATGAGGTTTCTCCTTCTTTCCACGGAACAGAGCGAGGAGAGAGGTCTTGGAAACACACACAACCTTGAAACGGACTCCCGGAATATCACCAACAGCGTGACCAGAACGACCGAATCCAGCAATCAGAACCTCGTCGTTCTCGTCCACAAAGTTCAGACAACCATCACGAGGAACGAAAGCGGTGATCTTCTTTCCATTCTTGATCAACTGAACACGGACGCACTTACGAATAGCTGAATTGGGCTGCTTAGCTTCTACTCCACTATCCATCATCTAAATTTGTCCAACACCTACACCTTTTCAAGAACAATACCCTTAGCCATAGTGGCTCCTCCAAGGACGTTAGCCTTAATTGAGGAAATGTTGTGTCCCTTCTTGTAAGTCTAGACAATTAAAAGGTCTTCCAGAAGCAATCACCTTATCAGCCCATCTTTCGTTGCGACGAACCACACGAAGCTTACGAGCAGCACGAATACCACAAGGTTTACTATTTTAGGATGGTTAGGAATTCGAACATGAGAATCCGATTCAAATCAGCCACGAGAAGCGAGGAATCAACTACCTACCCCTTACCCATTCTTGTTAGACGCGATTAACTTGAAGAAGAATAATCTCTAAGGAAAACAACAAAATGGATCTAGATTCAATCTATTAAGAAGAAAATAGAGATTTCCTAATCTGGCCCAGATTCGATAATGTATCGGTTTATGTATGAAGAAGGATGATATTCAACATAGCAATCTATTCAACACACCATTTAATTGTAATAGATGGAATTACAAGAGAATAGAAGAAACACAATGATCAGTGTAATTGACTCTTGAAATCGATTCTACAAACGATAGTCACCATTCTCACAAATGCTTTTTCTGTACTTACTATCGGCTGTATTCGCCTATGTTTCTTATATGATGATCCTTATAACCTGTAGACAACTACTGTGAATTCATATACACCTGATGAGGTGTTGAAAATGAATAGTGAAAGTGATGTGGTGGTTATTATGTTTTATGCGACAGTAGTTGGTTGGTAAAACGAAATCAGTTGTAGTGGTGTTCTCATTGTAAACGGTATACACCTACATTTCAGCAAATTGCCAATTCATTTACGGATTTGTAGGTCATCTGGATTCGGACTATTGACACCTAGTCCTAGAATCAGGTTTGGAAGAGTCAATTGCGTCGAATATAATCAATTTTGTAAAGACAATCTCGTTTTGGGATATCCGAGTCTTTCTATCTTCACTTCTGAGAGAAAAATGGGTTTCCCATATGATGGTCCTCGTGATGCTCCTCATGTTGTATCTTATATTGCTTATACAGCAAGTAGAAGTCGATAGAATAGTGATAATATAGATGTTACAACAATGGTGGCTGTTCCAGTGGAATTGGTAACTCCAATTGCTCCAAACCAATTTTTGACTCTTCTCGAAGACCAAACTCAAACAAATGTCCTTCTTATATGGCGAGCGACCGATTCAAACGATCGAGCAGTTGAAATGATTAAACATCTTGCTTACTTGTATTTGGTAGATCCTTCAGTAAACTTCCATTATCTCCTGTATTCACCAACTCTGTCAGCTGCTCTCACCATTGATCGTTTTCCCGCAATTGTAATTCTAACTCGAGGTGAAGTATTCCAGTATGAATACGAAGTCGAAAGGATTGGAGTCACTTATCTCGAAGAGGAGGAGGACGAAGAAGAGGAGGAAGAGGAAGAAACACAACCTGAAGAGCTACCAGAGCCTCAGATGCTGGAATCGGGTGTGCTGAGCCTTATTAATGATCTGACTGGAAATGCACTCAATAGTCAGGGTTCTTCAGTTTGGTTCCCTGGATATGTTTCATCAATGGTAAAGCTACTCAAGTCAGTCCATGCGTATGACAGAGCAACATTAGATGCCATTCAAAAGGCAATCAAAGCAATTCCGGATTCCGATCAACAAAAGATCTATCAGTCTGTTTATGATCTTCTTCTCACGAAGGGATCGAAGGGTATTTGGAAGGAATGGAGGCGAGCATTTGATGAATCACGTAAACAGGACGATGAAGATCAAATTGTATATAAAAACGTTTTGCGATTATTTGCAAAGGATTTTGATGTAGAATTTGAGAATGAGGAATTGTGATCCATTTTTGTTTTTTTGTTGCCCCAAATCCGGCCCAATTTTGTTTGTAGAAGAAGATTATTATAGAATCTCACGTTTAGCATCTAGATTCCTTTAGAAACTCTATTTATCGTCAGGTTGATCGTTATGAGTGTTCGTAAAGCTCCATCAGCCAAGTATAGTGCCTTGTCGTCTGCTTGTGCATCAACCTTTTCGCAACTTGTCATGGTTCCTTGTGAAACTATCAAAGTGCAGTTGCAAGTAAGCGACATTATTAACCCTTTGATTTAGTTATTCCAAAAGGTTTCTGCAAAAGGAGAAAGTGTTTTAGGAAAATCTATTAAGGCTATCTATCGAATTGAGGTATTGGGTCTTATTCCATTTCAATATAGGGAATTCGAGGTTTCTGGAGGGGATATTTCGTTTCTTTATCCTGCAGTATCCCATCGTGTGCTATCTACTATTCAACGTTTGAGACACTGCGTCGTTATGCTTACAGTTATTGTGAAAATCATCCAAAGTTGCTATTCTGTGATTCTACGATTCTAGATGGATTCCCTTTGTTCCTGCCATCACAAGCAGTTGTGCGCAGGTTGTTACATGTCTCGCAACTTCTCCGATTGACCGAATTCGAACCCAGTACTGGGCAAAGTAAGTTTGGAGGATGGTATATCATCAAGTCGTTCCCAGCCTCTGCGTCTCCTTTTACACAACACTATGGAGGAAGCACGTGTACATGGTTTCACTTCTCTTTATCACGGTTTGCGTCCACTCCTTCTTCGGGACATCTGCTTCTCTTCTGTATATTGGAGTGTCTATGAGCATCTGCGGAATGCTACTGCATCGCTCAACATTTCGCCAGTTCTCCAGAATCTGGTAGCAGCCTCGATGGGCGGAATCATGACATCAGCTGCGGTAACACCGTTTGATCTGGTAAAAACACGGCAGCAAGTGTTACATACGCGGGAGCCCATTTTGCAGAGTTTGCGAATGATCGAAAAGGAGGAAGGAATTCGAGGGTTATTTAGAGGGCTCACTCCGCGTGTGGTGCAGACGATCCCATCAATGTCTGTTATGATGATTGTTTATGATGGTCTGAATCGACTCATCTTACAACGACAGACTTCTGTAGTTCCTGAGTTGTTGTTTCTTTGTTTTGATTAAAGGAACCACAAAATGAAACCTTTCTTAAATATATCTCCAAAGCAACTTCGTTCCACACCTAACATCATATAACTTCTTTCGAACAAACAACGCACTGTCGAGGTGGGAGTATCTTCTCCGTTGCCTTGCACTTGGGACAAACATAACTGTGAGATCGCTCTGCCAGAATGCGAATTTCATTCTCAGGAGTCTCGATAGAACCAATGGCTCCCGGAGTGGGAATAGGAAACATACTAATAACAGCCTGGAGAATCTTTTCAACTAAGAGTTACAAAAGGTTAGAAAGAGGACAATTCCACGAAGGGACCCATTCATCTTTATGAAACGAAGTGATGGTCAGACAAATCTTCTTGTTAATTACAAACCGACCATTTTCCTAGAACTGAAGCCTGTGATCGACATCGTACTGTTAAAAAGTATATATCTGGAGGACTCATTGGCCAATTAGAAGGAAGTATAATCTTTCCATGATAAATACCGTTCTCGTAAGGAGTATCAATTGGACCACGAATTGTAAAGTGCCATTCAAATAAATTTCCCTACTCCATTAATCCATCTTATCCTAACTTACAGGAAGTGGAGCAGCAGTAAATTCGGGACTATTATTACGACGCATCTTTTGAATGTCCTACTCTGATGAATCGAAAATCCTATGTTTACGTTATTAATTCGTCCCATTGTAATGGCGTTTGGCATGATTGACAAGAATGATTTGTAGTAAGAATGAATTGATTTGTATCTTGGACACTTAAAACGAAAGAGATGTAGAGAGAAATGATTACTTCCAACTCCTAAGATACCGAAATTGGGAGTATTTTAGTCAGTACTGTCAATGAATCGAAACGAAAAAGATTCTGGTAGAATGGAAGCAACATATAACACATCCGATATTACGCCAATGGAGCCATGGACAGAACAAGGTTGGAATGCACTGTATTGGTTGTCAGTTGCTGCTGATCCATAGTGAAACAGCAAGAAGAAAGAGGGAGGAATTGCGAATGAAGATGAGTCAAAAGGCTCGTGAAGAACAGGAAAAGTTGCAAGTAGTCAGTGTTTGTGGATCTAAACGTAGATGAAACGGAAACAACAGGAAGAAGAAAAACGAAAAGCCGAAGAAAAGAAACAAGTGGACTATGAGAGTTAGAATAAGGAATAGGAAGAAGTAAAGATAGCTGAAGAGAAGAAGAGCAAAAAGGGAAAGAAAGCGAAAGCAGAACCAAAGAAGGAAGAAGAGAGGATTAGTCTCATGCCTTCAAAGAAGGAACTAAAACGTGCAGAAGCTCTACGTCGTGAAAAGCAACGTGAAGAGGCGATGCGTAAGAAGCAAGGTTGTTGATTGCGCATTGAATGAAGAATAGAAAAGGAAGTAGAGGAAACCCCTGTTGTGGAGGAGCCGAAGCCTGTAGTCGAGAAGTGAGTAAATTACATGATATTAAGATGTAGAAAACGAGAGAGACCGAATGATGCCTTTGTAAAGAGTATTTGGGTAATCATTTTGGCTATTGTCGTCTACTTATTCCGTGAGGAGATTGCTCATGCTTTCAAAGAGATTATTTCTTCTCTTCATTGATATCTTTATTATGACACACTATCACAAGATTCCTTTCATAACAAACATCCAAGAAATCAATAATTGGTACTGCCCATGAGCATGAGGACTCCAAAGACAAAGTATTCTTATGCATTTCAACTCTCGCCCAACCGTGTTCTCCCCAATACTCACCCCAACTATTTCTTAAGATCCAATACTCCACGCCATCTTCACTAATACCCCATCCAGCAATTTCAATAGCATGTCCTCCTAACATCACTTCTTCATGATCCATATAGATACCTCCTTCATAATCCAAGAAGTCCTGTGATACATCCATATGACATGTTATAGGACCACGAGCATAAATCTCAGCCTTCATCTCTTGAACACCATAAGCATATCCATACTCTGATACCTTCACTCTACGATAATCTTTCACAGCAAAACAAGGTTGATCAGGCCAACAATTCTTACAGCGATTCATGTCTGTACACTCTAGATCCTTAGCTTCATAAATAGCACATGTCTGATCAGGTACACCTTCTTTACGAATATACTCCCAGACGGCACTTGAACAACCTCCATGGCAGCTACCAGCTCCACTACAATTGATCAGTTCCTGTTCTGATAGTGCTATTGTAGGGAATGCTCCCTTTCGAGCTAACGCAATACGATCTGAAAGAGAAGAAGATGTTGCTTGAGCCCAGCAGGATCCACAATACTGAGGGATATGCTGATTCTTATCCCAGGTAGCATAGTTAAAGCCATCGATATTACGAATATCATAAGACTTAGGAAGTTCTTCTGGTTTGATATAGGAAACAGGAAGAGGTGACAATACATAGGATTGCTCTGTTTTGCCTATAGTTCACATCTCATTCCTCATTCCTACACACATGACAAGACTCTGGGAAGAATCGCTTACGACGCTCTAAACCTCGAGGAATACGATTTGTAACCATATCTTTAGGAATACGAGGAACGGCATAGGTACAACCATCTTCTATTCCCAAGTTGTTCTTACCTCGAACAATCCTGAAGAAGCCTTCTTCTCCCTATAGAATTACAATACTGAGATTTGCTTACCCAATAGGTACCCCATGAATTACGCACAATCCAATAGGGAATTCCGTTCTCTTCGCCCCAACCCACCACACTAATATCATGACCATCTCCGGCAATACCTGTCTTGTCTTCATAGATACCTCCTTTGTACTCCAGCAAATCGTCAGGAACATCAATACTGCAAGTGACAGGACCATGGGCGTAGATTTCCTTCATGATGTTCTCTACTCCGTCCACATGACCATATTCGTCCACATAGTACTTGGTGTAGTTATAAACAGGATGACAACCACTACTATCACAGTCTCGACAAATGTGAATATCATCACAGGTAGAGTTGTCACGAGCTTCGTAACGCTGACAACCCTCCTCAGGAATACCAACCTCATTGGCGTATTGATAAATGTGAATGGGAAGACCTCCATGACAACCATGGTCAATTTCGGAACAATATAAGATAACCTGAATTGACAGATCATGTTCTGGCCACACATTCTTCGTCATATACTTGAGACGATCGGTAATGGACGAAGTGGCAGCATGAGCCCAACAAGAACCACAGTACTGAGGGATGTGCTGATTTCGCGCAAGAGAAACATAACTCTTTCCATCCAGATTACGACTATCATAAATCTCTAGAAACAAACCTACAGATCAAAATTCTTTGGCAACTCTTCAGTCTTGATAATTTCCCAAGATCGTGGACCATGAACAAGTTCATCACGAATCACATCGGGTTTCCAAGAAAACACTACAGCAAACAGGAGAACTAGTCGAATTATACATTCCGCCATAGATTCTACATAAAACAGAGATCTTACGTGTCATTATTTGAGATTCCATAATATTGTTCTATTCAGGTCATAAGCCAAAATCACTGAACAGTTGATCCAACAAACAAATCTGTCATAAGACTTTGAAATTACCACAAGTCATTATGAGAGTATACAAGTTTCTCTCCATCTTCATCGGAAGAAACAGCTAAGCCCATTTGAGAATTATCAAAGATATAAGATACAGAATGACCAGTAACTAGAATCGAATTCATTTGATATATCTTACGGACTCGAAGAAGTTGCATGAGAACATTCAATGCACACTGATTAGGTGAAGCACATTCAGTGTGGATACTTCTGAAAAATGCTACTTTCCGGTAATCAAAAGATGGATCCTGTTCTACTGTGTGATACTGACATGATGTATTCTAATCATCACTATAGCTCCATGTCCATACTTTCATTGCATTACTGACAGTTTCCTCTAGTTGTTCTTTCGTAATATCATCGTTCTATAACTCAAATCAATCCCCCTCTCCCTACTAACTCATAGACTAATAGTAACACTTTTCCATCTTCAAATAACTGATAATGGACATATTTAGCTTTGGGAGACTAACTCACAAAAACACAGCATGCATACCATTTCAACTGTTTGAATCGAATAACTTGGATTTGTAAGTACATATCCATTATCTATAACTTGTTTTGTGCAATAGAAGGTAAAAAAGGCCCGTTGCCGAATGACAATACAATTGGCTACAGATTATCATTTCTAGGATCCTAAACCAAGTTGAGCTGCAAAAGGAGAGAAAGTGTGGTGTAACCGCATCTCTCGAATAGCTTCATTGATCCGAGCCACTTCTGGTGAGATTGGGGTTGACTTCATTGCTTCAATGAGCAGTGTGACTATGCGTTGTTTATTCTCCTTATTTTCATTGCTAACAGGGATAGCCATCGAGGCAAATTCAACGCAGTTCTGTCTAGATGTAATTAATTCTATTTCTTCTTACCCAGCATAATCCAAAAGATGAGGAGATGCGCCTTCCTTTAACAACTCCTTAACAGTATAGAAATTCATCTTACGAGCAGCATAGAACAACGGACTTCGTCCCATAAGATCGGGAATATCAAGTTCATGACTAGAAGAAGCAAGACGCAGAAGATTCAAGAAATAATCATTGGACTTGGTTACATTGGCAGCAGCAGTATGAAGAGAAGTCATCGAATAACAATTCTACACTGATACTCTCTCAGAATCTTTACTCTCGTTGTTGGAGTCCAATACTCTCGGATATGCAGTGGGCTCGTTTTTGTACTTTGCTGCCACTTCTTAAGATATGTATTATTCTACAGTTATAGACAATTACTAAAGGTACAAGAACATTCTTGTAATAGATCATAATTTCTGCCTTATCTTCGTCAAAATCTTGACATACACTCATATCATCAATAACATCAAAACATCGGTTCAAGATCAATTCTCTCGATTCTAAAGTAGATCTCAGTTTAGTGTTTTCTTCCTGGAGCTCTTTTACTTTCTTTTGAAGAAGATCGGGAGCCATATCCTCTTCGTGAGAAGATTGTACTACCACAATCTATATCATTATATAATCATCAGGTGAATAGATTACTGGTTCCGAACTTGTTTCTGCAGTTGATGACATCAATTATCTAACAAACAATGGCAAAAGAACGAAGAGTACATTTCTATCCAAATAACCGTACGATTACACACGCCTTCGCTTTCTACCTCGAGTCTCTCTTGTCCCTACCGATCGCTTTTGTTTCTCGACAGGCTTTCGTTTCCCCACTTCGGTCCCATTCTCATTCACACTTCCAAACATAGAGTCCCCAACAGAACAGGCTATAACTTCATACCCATCTCCCTTATCCGGGATTTCTCCTGTTGCATGATTCTTTGCCAAGAACTCAACTTGTTTCACCTACTCTTCATTCTTTCATCCATTCCAAACAGTGATTGGTTTCGTTCCATCTCTTCCTGCAAAGGCATCGGTTCTTGCCAACTTCACATATTCATCAAAGGATAATCGCTTTAACTGAGGTGACTGTATCTTATTCATCACATTCATTCCCACTTTCCTTTCATGATGTGTCACAATTCGTTCCAACTTCCTCTTCTCTTCGGCAACCTTCATCAATTGCATATCAATTGTATTCAGTGTGATTAATCGATATCTACACGTCAGAAGTCCACTCATCCAATACACCGCAATATCACGTGTCTGACCCAGGCGATGTGCTCTATCCATTGCTTGAATATCCATCTGAGGGTTCTACCCATTATTACATGCATTTTCAAATACCCAATCACTATCATACAATACCACTGTGTCCGCTGTACTCAAATTGATACCCAACCCTCCTGACCGTGTCGTTAACAAAAACACGGGAATTGAAGAATCACTGTTGAATGAATGTATCGATGCATCCCGCTCTTCTTGTGTTGTTGTACCGTGAATATAGCAATATTTGTATTGACGATACATACAGTAGTCTTCAAGCAAATGAAGAGTCTATTATTCACTCCCAGCATTCATCATCACTTCAATAAACTGAACAAACACTAGCACACGATGTCCTGCGGGAATCCACTCCTTCAACATTGTATCCAACACTGTAAGTTTGCTACTACTCTAATGCTTAATCATGTTCATGAAACGTACAGTGATAACAGTTTCATTGGTTATGAAGGTATCCCCACACTTTTCCTCGTATCTATACTCAATCCATTATTCTTTACCTACACATTGAATGGATGACTTATCAATTGACGTAGAATCTGCATTCGGAATTGACGGGATTGCGACTTCAGACGTAGATTCTTGGATTCTAGCAGCTGCTCGTAGCGACCATCATCACTCAACACAATATCATATCTATATCCCTGAAGCTAACCACAATGTACATTTCTTTCTCTCGCTCCGTCATCTCCACATACACACATATCTCTCGTTTTCTGGGAAGCCATACATCGATATCACTCTTAACACGACGCAGGAAGAAGGGCGAAATCACTTTTCTCAATGTGTTTAGAATCTCTGTTTTGAGCAGTTCTGACGAAGATGCATTGAAATCAAACCATTTAAGGAAGTCTGCGGCTGAACTAAATACATCTGGAAGAAGGAAGTTCAACAATGACCATAACTCTTTCAAATTATTCTATTCTTGATCTCACTTATGAGTGATACCTGAAGAGGTGTTCCAGTAAGAATCAATCTCGATGTTGCTGGATTATGAGCAAAGGTGAAGAGACATTGCATTAACTGACATTCGTTATTCTTTAACCGATGTCCCTCGTCTACCACAATGTAAAACCATTCTCGTTTGTCAAAGAGATTCGATTCCATTCGAATCATTTCATATGACGTTACAATCACCTTTTCATCCATCTACATATCATATCATATTTCCAACAGTACAAATGACTGTGGCTTTTCAAGATACTCTTTCCGAAGGCGTTTGCGTTCTTCTTTGTCTCCATGAAACTTCATAGTTGGAATTGTTGGACACCATCTACAGATAACAGGATGAGAACGCAATCACTTTTTCAATTCATCCATCCAATTACCTAAAGTGCTAAGAGGCGCGATGATCAAAACAGGTCCCCAAACACCTGCTTCACGCAGAAAGGCAAATAACCCAATCACTTGGAGTGTTTTCCCTAACCCCATCTCATCAGCTAGCATGCCATGAGAACCGTTTTCAAAGAGTTTTCGCATCCAGTCAATTCCCTGGAGTTGATGAGGCAACAATCTACTTCATCACCATTCCATTGTTCTGATACTTGCCACCAACCAAGGATTTGGGTTGTACAAAGGTAGCCTTCGAATCATCACTCGAGTCAATCTGCTTTTGCATCTCTTCCACAAATGTCACAGCTTTATTAACAAGGAGTTTCATATTCTGTTGATTTACTTCCCTACAAGTTATCACGGTCCTTTTCACGAACACGGAAGATGCCACCTCTTTTTCCTTTGCCCATTTCTACACATCAGTCAATCCTTTACAGCTGAATACACGAAATTCATCATCAATAGTCTCATCCACAACCCCCTTTCCATTCTCCAACTCGCCTTCTTCCGGAATCTCACTTTCTGCACTTCGGTCATCTGAATGCGGTGTATTTCTGACAGACATCTCCCTAAACATCGTCATCCATACAACCCAGTCATTCAACATTATCCTACAGTTCATCGACACTGTTAGCTGGTGATCTAACAGGATTATCGAACATAGAGTCGTCAATGACTGAAGTGGGACTATTGTAACCCTGGCCTTTAATAGGTTGGATAGTAGCAGAGCTAGGCTGTTTAGGTTTGAAAAACTGCACAATGGATGTCTGACTCATTCAAATGTATTGTAAAAGAAACCCGCCAAAACTCCCTCTTGATTCAAACAAACAGCCAAGGCAATAGTACACATCCTCTAAACAAACCTATGATTTCACAGCAGGCACACCATATAATAATCCATCAAATTGAGGACGAATCCCATCAGCAAAAAACATCTTACGAATTCGAAAGAATGTCTCTATGGTAACTCGACTATCACTTCCCGACTGGTGAGCTGTTCCTACTCGATCCACCTATATATCAATTACAATTCTAATACACACATTCATTTGCTGGGCAATTCGATTTAGCCCTCCACTCAACTCCCTACACTCCATGCATAAGGCTTTTACATCGTACACATGAGGAAAATAGACTCGTCGAATGGTGTCAAATTCCTCGTAAGAGGCAGGCAGGTCAGAACCCATGAGAATGTGGACAAAATACGCAAAATCATAGATTCCGTGAAAGGTGATCCAAGTGATGGAAGGAGACAATATCAAGCCTGACATCGTAATCAATTCGCCAAAACGACGAGGTTCGATACCTTTTGTAGCATGTGCTTTGAAATCAACTCCAGCCATCTCAAGAAGTTGCATCGACTCAGCATTGAAGACATCAACTCTATATGAAAACAACGAGAAACGACTACGAGGGATCAAATCGAAAGTTGAATTGCCAAATAGGGCAATCATCTGCAATAACACCATCGACAGAACAGAAAGTAATCCCCAGTTGAATGAGTTTCAGATTGTTCACATTCTCACGAATAATGCCATATTCAAAAAAGGAAGCTTGCTTGTCCTTGGAATAAAAGCAGATTCCAGGAAATTCCGTATCCTATGTCTCACATCTCCACACAACGAAGAACCATGCCGATAAACGGATACCGAGTCGCAGCTTGCATAATAGAGTTCATCTCATTATCCAAATTGTAACACCATACTTCCTTGATTTCTCGACTGTCATTGGACTGGGGTGAAAGGGGACTTCTAGAATCGGGTGTAAGTCCAATGTTCTTTGCTCTCCCATGAAGTTCCATGATTCAATTCTCTAGGAACGATTATGGTAGAGAAACAATCTTTGTACTCGGTACAAGGTTCACTATTTTCTAATCTCAATTCAAGTGTAATTATCAAATAAACAGACCACCCTATCTTCTATTAAGAGGAGTTGGAGGTTCGATTTTTGCACATGCCAAAAGAGACTCCTTGATTCATATCTACAATCGCAATGTCGTCAACGGAAGCACCTCGAAAACCTGAAGGATACCTTGTCATTACCAACATTTCCAAGAACCACAATATTGGTAACATGCTGCGTAGTGCATGTGCCTTTGGTATGAAAGAAGTGTGAATGTGAAGTATATATGAATTGTAGGTGATTATCGTGGGCCAGCCCAAACTCTTTCTTCATGGTTCTCATGGAACTGCCCACCATATCAAAATCCGGAAATTCGGAACACTGGAAGAGGCTCAGGAATGGTTTCATCAAAAAGGAATCACCCTTTGTGGTGTGGAGTTAGTACCTCAAGCAGTGGATATTCGTACACATCCATTCCGAGGAGACACAGCAATCATGATGGGAAATGAGGTAGATGAATGGAGTTGGGAATGAAGTGTAGGGAGCAGGGATGAATGAGAAACAGATTGCTGCATGTGATCATTTTGTTTATATTCCTCAGTATGGACATGGAACAGCTTCTTTAAATGTAAATGTGGCTTCCTCGATTGTGATGCATCATTTCTCGACTTGGGCTGGCTACGAAGAAGCAGAACGGGAGACAGAACGTGCAAAATATGTTGTTGAGTCATTTGTTACGGGGAAAGATAGAGAGCGAACTGAAGAGGAAGTCCAATTAACTGAAGAACGGAGAAAAAAACGTGAAGAGGGAGAAGAAGATGTCGAATTGATGGGTCCTTTAGTTGATGAGTAATACTTGTTTGTTGACTTGTATCACTACTCACTTTCTTTGAAATGAGTGATCCAAAAGAAAGACAAGTGCATGGTCCTAATTGGTATCTCTCTCTTTATCGGGCCAACGATGAACTTCGATGTAACAGTCATCGAATTGTACTATTACCAATTGTTGGCCGATTTATTCTTATAGATTCCCGTTGCTGCTGAGAATCCACGTTCTTGTGTAGTTCAACTAATTCGAACGATTAAAAGGGCACGAATGTTTCAGGTGCGAAAACAAAGAGAACTCCTAGAGAAATTGAAAAGTAGGTTTTGTGGTGGTGTGAATTCGGAATTGGTACTAATTGGGATATAGAAACGGAACCCCTGGATGAAAAGAAAATTGAAAGTGTTAACAAGATGATTGAAATGCTTGAAGTACAGATAGTAGAGAGGACTGATAATGGTAGTCGATGGATATATTTGCGGTTGCGAAACATATGCTTCCAATACTGTTGATGATCGAAGAACCAAAGGTGGCTATGCTTATGACCATTTAGTGGTAGAACTATCAAAAACCGATTGACGAAGATAAGAAGCGATGTCAAGATCTTCTAATTGATTCGCGTTTGATGCGTGTGTTTGTAGAGAAAATGCATCAACTAAAGAGTATTCCTCGTCATGTTGTTGATGTAGACAGTATTGAATCGGTAGCAAAAGAAGCTGTATATGTAACAGACTTCTCTCATGTAGATTCAAACCTCCTCAAAAGAAGTGCTACAAGATGAAAAGAAGCGACCACTGAAGTTGGAAGAAATGACTAGAAAGCAGCGGCGTGCTGCCGAGTATCGGATTATGAAAGAAGCGGAGACCAAATCTTCTCAATTTATTACATCGTTGAATAGTGGCAGTAGAATGGGTTCAGCATCGTCAAGCAGTCGAAAGGAGGCGGCTCGAAAAGCCTTGATGGGAATGGAGCTTCCTGATCGAATTCGTGGTAGAAATCTGTTTAGCCTGTAAATTGTAGAAAAGGTGCAGAGAGGAGATGCTTCAGAAGAAGTAACGAAGGAACGAATGAAGGGTTCCAAGAAGACTGCAGGTGTGAAGAGTTCAAAGAGAGTAGAGAAACAGAAACCACAAACAAAGGTATTTCTTTTGCATTTCTATGATCTAGGAAAAGGAAGAGTCGAAGATGCCAGAACATCCTTCTTGGGCAGCACAAAAGGAATCAAAAGAAAAGATGCGAATTCATATTGATCCGACAGCACCTAAAGAAAACAAACGAATTACGTTTGACTAGCTTTCTCTTGTTTATTGTCAAATCCTATCTTTCTGTTTAGTCGAATATGAAAATGAGAAACACTATAGTGCCGAAGGATCACGAAGTCAACAATATCCCCAGATCATTATTGAGACTTTAAAATGTTATCATTACGGCGATGCACCTCTTTTTATCCTTTGGCACGGGCTTTGATGACGAAGTCAGAATCATTGATTGTATCTTTATTACCATTTCATAAACTAGATAAACGGATTGACTTATGAATACACAAAGGCTCCATCTCGTGATGAGATATCCTTTTTAACAGAAGATGTCGTTGCCTTGATTCTGTAAATGCTGGATATTCTCCAACGAGAGAACTTTGATGTTGCAGTCATTGGTGGTGGTTGTACTGGATCAATGATTGCCCTTGATGCTGCACTTCGAGGATACAAAGTCGCTGTAGTTGAAAGGAATGACTTTTCATCTGGTACATCAAGCCGTTCCACCAATCTTCTTCATGGAGGAGTAAGGTATCTTGAGAATGCTGTGAAGCACTTGGATTGGACAGATTTCAAACTTGTAACTGAAGCACTTCATGAGAGGAGATTCATGTTAGCGAACGCTCCTTACATGACGCGTCCAATTGCAACTGTGATTCCAGCAAAGTCTTGGTTTCAACAACAGTACATCCGAATCGGTCTAGCACTGTACGATTTGATTGCTTTTCGAGGGGGACTTCCTCGAAGGTATTGATGACATCCCATCTTCTCCATAGTCATTCGATTCGTTGGAAAGAAATGCAGTATCTGTTCCCTAAACTTGATTTTGATTGGATCCGAGGTGGATTAGTGTAGAGAGTATTGGTCTATTAGAACATAGATACTATGATGGACAGTCCAATGATGCTCGTCTCTCTGCAGTCATTATGCGAACAGCTATTGATCAAGGAGCTGTTGCTGCCAATTACCTCGAGGTAACTGACCTTCTTCATTCTCCTTGTAAAGTACATATGAAAAACGATCCTCATGAACTCGTTCATGGTGTACATGTATGTGATCGTCTGACAAAGAATGAATTCGATATTCATGCAAAGATAACAGTGAATGCAACTGGACCTTATGTAGACTCCATTCTCAAGATGCATGAACGAATTGAAGGAGGAGAGGAAGCTGTCAAGAATTATCAGAATGTGATTGTACCTTCCAAAGGAGTTCATTTGCTATTACGAGGCACTTACTGTCCAAAAATGGCAGGAATTGTTACGACTACAAGTGATAATCGAGTGATGTTCATGTTACCATGGCAGAATTAGTGAGTTTGAATCCTAAATGTTATGACTAGTACTGTTGTTGGGACAACAGATACTCCCTGTGCTTTGGATGAGTATCCTGAAGCAACTGAAGGAGATATAGAGATGATTCTCCAAGAGACAGCTAAGTATATGGTGACTCCAATTCAAAAAGACGATATTCTAGCTGTATGGTGTGGCATCCGTCCTCTTGTACGATCAAATCACACATCAAAGGAACAGACAGCAAGTATTAGTCGTACTCATGAAGTATGGGCTCAAGGAGATGGACTGATCACAATTGCAGGAGGGAAATGGACGACGGTTCGGAATATGGCAGAAGATGTGTGTGATGTTATCGGAAGACGGTCTACCCTTCATGTTGATATCGATGAATGGGTTTACAAATAGATGAAGGATTGTATAACAAAGGATTTCAAGCTATATGGAGCGAATGAGAAGATAAATAAGGATCGGCCAGAGTCTCGGATTCGACGATATGTTGCTCAGCAATCAGAGGTTCAAGATACATTAATGAGTGTGTATCATTTGTCTCCAGAAGTGGCAGAACACTTGTCTCATTTCTATGGATATCGAGCTTACCAGGTGGCTGAAATTGCTAAGAAAGAGAATGATCAATCACTACACCCCATTCTTCCATATCTTCAGGCTGAGATTCCGTTTTGTATTCGTAATGAATACGCTGTTCGATTATCTGATATGGTTCTGCGTCGTCTACGTATTGGAGTGATGGATGTGAAGGTTGCTATGGAGTGTCTCCCTACAATAGTCGAGCTAATGAAAACAGAGTTGGGATGGGACGCTATCCGATGTATTGAAGTAAGTAACAAGGGAATAGATACTATTATAGGAAGTTGAGGATACAGTGAATCAATTGAATAAATGTTCTATTAAGAAATATGACCCCGAAAGTGTTCTTCAAGCACTCAACTATCGTGTTTGTTCTGTCAAACAGTCATTAGTCACATTCAATGATAACCATGGGGAGGATAACCAGGTTGAGGAGGATAACCAGGTTGTGGAGGATATCCAGGCTGAGGAGGATAACTGGGCTGAGGAGGATATCCAGGCTGAGGACCAGGTTGAGGATATCCAGGCTGAGGAGGATATCCGGGCTGAGGAGGATAACTAGGCTGAGGACCAGGCTGAGGATATCCAGGTTGAGGAGGATAACCTCCTGGAGGTGTCGGTTTTGCTACAGATCATGACACATCGTACAATGAATACCATTAGGCAAACGAATAACCGTATGCAGCGAACCCATTTGCTTGCCATTTGTAACCACTGGCAAATATAAGTCTAAAAATAGTAATTCCATCATAACTTATACCTGCATAACCACCTGTGGCCTTCAACTGTGAAATTGGGTACGAAGCGTTTCCGATCAGTGAATCCTTAAGGAGATTCTTATTCATACTAGAAAATGAGAAGATCCAACCATTCGTACATGGAAAACATGAGAGTAGAGGCATCCCCTTTGTATTTCACCGTCTTCTCTTCACCCCATCCTATATATCATCCAAATAATAAAGTGACAACTGGGATTCTTTCCTCCATTAGTATGAACGCTAGTCTGCTTGGTATCACAATCCGTGCGTACAACCACAAACGGATCCTGTCTACCAAGTAACTCGGTTTCTTTTAATCCACTTGCATCAACAAAGGTAATAATTACTTCGGGCATACTACAATAATAAATAACGGAAATCCAAAATCCAGTACAGAACGGATCTCACCACGTCAAAAAGATAAGGTAACAAACATAACTACGGACTAATAACTTTGAATTCAAATCGAGGAGGATCGACTTTGGTAGAAACAAAACGCAGCCGTACTTTCAATACCATTTCATCAATCTTAATATCAAGGTCTATAGATAATTCCACAAACACTTTCTTACCGTGCCAACGACCATCTCTATACTGCAAAATAGGAACCGTACCCATTCCAAACTTATTGTCTTTAATAATACTTCGATTCATACTAGATTCGATTGAAAACAGGATTCCTACATACGGATCTCAAATGAGTACTCATCATCTCGTATGGGTATGTCAATAGTATCATTCCACACTGCATTATTATCTACGATGTTAACAGAAAACAAGTAATACAGGCATCCAATTTACAAGGTTTTGTAGTTCTAATGATTCCATTACATTCTATTCGGATGTATGCATCCGTAGTACCAAAGATTCCATGAGGTGGAACATTCGATGCGTAGAGAATCACAAGAGATAGGGCTCCCATTGTAGTTAACTGATTCTAAATAACTGACAGAAATCGGAGATATTTTCTCTACAGAATGAGCGTCCCTTGGAAAGCTCTCTGTCCATCATGCAAAGGGAAGATAGTCTCCTCTGATGGGACAGTACTCGAAACAGTGTTTCTTTTGTTGATGTGTAACGAATAGTGCCCATATTGCAATACTAAGTTAGGTCTAAGTGCTTTCTAAGCTTATTTTTTGAATTATAGCCGAATTACCAGCCAGCAAGAGTACAACTCCTGCCGAAAGAAACGCATATTATCTGTACACTTTAGTGGATTTCAATCGCAAGTATCGATTGGGTGTTTTGTTAAGGGTAGTGGGAAACTGGACTGTCTAGAGTTGCAAACTGCCCTAAATTACGGAGGACTCCACTTTTCTTTACCTACAGTGAATATTCTCTTAGCCAAGCACGATCGGAATCGCAAGTAGATTTGATGGATTCAGAATTATGATAAGTGGCCAGCTAGAGTTTGATGAATTCAAATCATTGTTAGATGAGGTGTGGCGTTGGAAAGACGCCTTCGATTTCTTTGATCTTGATAAGAGTGGATCTATTGACTTTCAGGAACTTCAGCAAGCTCTTGCTATGATAGGGTGTCTTCTCGTTTCACTTAATCATTTGTAGCGTTTTTTTGTCCCCAACTACATTCCAAACAGTGTTTTTCTCTTCTGACACAGACCGTTCTGGTTCCATATCCATGGATGAATTCATCAAGTTAGTCACAGAGCTCCAATTGTCACAAATCAAATACATGTCACTTGATCGTGATGAAAATGGAAGGGTCGACCTGTCCTATGATACTTTTGTTGATCTCATCTTTTCAATTCGTTCTTTGATTTTTTGTTTGAAAAACATTTAACATGACAGTAAATGACGGACAGTAAGGATTGGGAAGATAATTGTCATCTTCATTGGAAAAGTTCGTATTAATGACGGTGTTATCTTGGATTTCACTTTCGTCATCAACAAGGGTTTCGTCAGCCATCTTGTGGTCATACAAGTACTGAAGAGGTTGATTCAAGAGTGTTATTTGGGAAGCCAAAGAGGATAATTTGGTTTGAACTATAGAGTATACGTTATAATTCGTGATCATCATGCTCAGTTCCATTTCCCACCAAGGAGAATGTAGCATCATTTGAATTGCAATTTCAATCTTTGAGAGACTCGTCCTCCTTCGTCCCAACGTTGGAGAGATAAACGATCGGCAGATGGAACTTTGAGTGGGATGTTGCCCTTAACATGACAGTTCAATAGCATTCAAACAAGCCCATTCAAAGGATAAAGCCTCTTTGTGAGTTGGAAATCCTGTGACCACAACAATCATTTCCCATGGTCTCGCTTTGTGCGTTTTATATGCTCCATTTGCGATCTGGATATGAATATTAAATATCAAGATCCTTACCTCTCGATTGTGTTGTCGTATTCTCCGCTTTGGATTCACTGTATATCCAATGTAGGTAGAATGAGGAAACTGTTCATTCAGAGATTGAAGCAAGTAGCAGAAATGATACTTGCTCTTATGAGAACCCATTTATGAACAATGTTCAATAATAGTGATAAACAAACAATTCCAGCTAAATACCATCTTCGTATCCTTCATAGTCATTATCCAAATAGGGAGACTCAGAATCTCTTTTCTCATGGAACTGAGCAATATGCATGTTCTCCGTCTCTACTTCATTCAGAAGCTGAATTGCTGTTCCTAACTCCTCTTCAGTATTAGAGCCCTTCATTGGAGTTATTGGTGTTTCTAACCCTATTTGTTCTACAAGCGATACAGATTTCTCCTCGAGAGGCAGGTCAACAGATGCACAGTCATTCCCCCTCATGAGGAAGCCAGAGGCGTTCTTCATCCTCTTTCGTAAATATACAATGAACGTCTTTAAATTAGTAGATCAGTATGATTTTACTATTACAGACAGACAAATTCCCGTGACCAAAGATAAGATGGTCACACCTAGTGAATCCTCTTTTGATTTCCCAAAACAGGATTGATTCACTTCAGTGGATGAACTACAACCTTTCGTAATTGAACTCGCTCGCACATAGGCATCTCCATAATGTCGTAGCTAGAAGTTATTTTAACTCTCTGTGCCCACTTCAATTAGAACTGAAGAAGAGTTCATAGTAGAGTATAAGAATGGCTTCCACGAGCCCACATCATAATTCACATAGGGTGATGGAACTGTTGCTTCACACCCTCGACCTGGATTTGTTCCGTAGAGTGGAAGTCTGCTGAAGGTCAATACTTTATATCATCCTTACGGAGGGGAATCAATAGACCATTTCTGATTACCGAGATCCACAAATCGGAGACATATTCGCGATAGGAAGCCCTCTACTACACAGACATACCGCGTCATATCCCATCGCCCCCCTGCTTTCCTGCATAGATTATGGCAGGTTGTTCTATGTAACAAAATCCAAAATAACTGTACTGACTCCCTCCTTCACAGTGAATAGCTGACTTCTCCAATTCCCAGACTCGTTTTACTGGAATTGTTTCACTAAAATCAGTGATATTAATTGTCACATTCGACAGAATACGAAGAGGAAATACAGTACTCCAATAAAAGGCAGGTACTTGAACACAAATAGGATCATTCTTTCGAGAACAAGAATCTCGATACGGATAATATAGTCCACTTGCTGTCGTATTTTTGGTAAGATTAGTTGTGTTTCCGTTGATCTGCGGAACGAGGGCTGCTTTTTCAAAATCAAAGCGCAGAGTCTCATTCCAGAGGATTGCAAACTCATTGTACCTATTTGGAACCAGAAAACGGTACTCCTACTGCACAATCATGCTTAGTCGCTCATCACCATTGAATATATTGACCAAACCAAAGATCATACAAAAGATTCCCACAACAAAGAGAAAACACAATGTCACCGTGGATTCAAAGGCATTTATATACTGCGAACGATTGACAACGGTAATTCCTCTCATACAGAATCACCAATCGTTCCAATCTTTTTCAGCAAAGGAAATAGCCAATGCGAAAAGAAGATTGGAATTCCGCTAGTAGGGGATATTTGGGTATTCCAAAAGACCTTTCGTTTTGAAGAAAGTTCATCCCTATAGTCTCGCTATTATAGAAGGAGTTTTTGATATTATTTAGTAGAGATCAAATGCAAGGAGGATTCGGACAGAATACAAACACAGGAGGTTTCATGGGTTCAGGAAATGGTCAAGGAGGTGGATTTGGTGGAATGGGTAGTTTCAATACCAATCAGAGTAATAACTTCGGTTTTAGTGGAAATGGTCAGTCGAATGCCTTTGGAGGTATGGGCAATAACAGTGGAGGTGGGTTCGGAAATAGCGGTGGTTTTGGCAATACTGGTAGTGGAGGGTTTGGCAATTCTAATACAGGTGGAGGGATGTTCGGAAATAATAATACGAATAGCTTTGGAAATATGAATGGAGGAGGTTTTGGAAATCAGAATAGTGGAATGAGTAGTTTTGGAAACAATACTGGTTTTGGTAATAGTAATACCAATACTAGCTTTGGCAATAATAATACTAATACTTCTGGTTTTGGTGGTAATACGAATAGTGGGTTTGGTGGTAATGCGAATACTGGTTTTGGCAACAATACGAATACTGGTTTTGGTGGTGGTACTAGTGGTTTTGGTAATAATAATGCCAATAATAGCTTTGGTAACTCTAATGCCAATAGTGGGTTTGGTGGTAATACGAATACTGGTTTTGGCAATAATACGAATACTGGTTTTGGTAATAATACCAACTCCAGCTTTGGTGGTACTAGTGGTTTTGGTAACACTAATGCCAATAATAGTTTCGGTAATACCAACAATTCTGGCTTTGCCAACAATAATTCAAGCTTTGGTAATAATAGTGGTACTACTGGCTTTGGTGGTAATAACACTGGCTTTGGTGGCAATACAAATACTGGCTTTGGTAATAATACCAACTCTGGCTTTGGTAACACTAATGCGAATACTGGTTTTGGCAACAATGCGAATACTGGTTTTGGTAATAGTAACACCAATACTGGTTTTGGCAATAATAATGCCAATAATGCCAATACTGGTTTTGGCAACAATAATACTAACAATTCTGCCTTTGGCAATAATAATACCAATAATACCAACAATTCTGGATTTGGTGGTAATACAAATGCTGGTTTTGGCAGTAATAATACCAATAATGCAAGCAACACTACTAACTCTGGCTTCAACTCCAATACTACAGCTACCACGTCATTCAGTTTTGGTAACACTTCCAGTACTCCCAACACGACTTCACAAGCAACACCTGCTTCCACTGGCCTTAACTTTAATGCCAAGCCTTCAGGAACGACCACGCCGGCTTCTGGATTCTCTTTCGGAAGCAACTCTACCACTGGAACCACGACTGCTACTGGAACAACTACTCCAACTTCCACTCCAGCCACCACACCTTCTTTCAGCTTCGGTTCTAAGCCTGCTGCTGCTACTACGACCTTTGGAGCCAAGTTGAATGGTGCTGATACTCCAAGTACAGCCACCAAGACAACAGATGACAAGAAGGAAGAGAAGCCAGGAGTACTGACTTTCAATCTTACCGACCCTAAGACGAAGCCTACGGAAGCTAAACCAGCCACTGGATTCAATTTTGGTACTAAGCCTGATGATAAGAAAGATGCCACTCCTGCATTCAGTTTCGGTGTTAAATCTGATGAGAAGAAGGATACAGCCACTGGGTTTACCTTTGGTACTCAACCAGCTGATACAACCAAGGGAACACCCTCAGTTCCTGGAAGTAGTCTCAATGCTAAGTCAGATGAGAAGAAAACTGTTTCTCCTGGATTCAATTTTGGTTCAGTATCTACTGATAAGAAGGATGTCTCTACTTCTTCTCCAGCCTTTAGTTTCGGTGTTAAACCTGATGAGAAGAAGAAGGATGCTACTCCTGCTCCTACTGCTACTTCTGCATTCAGTTTCGGCTCGGCAGCTACAGACAAGAAGGATGCAACTGCTCCTACTAATTTCAGTTTTGGTATCAAACCAACAGAGGAGAAGAAGGATGCTACTTCTACTGCAACTTCTACCTTCAGCTTTGGCTCAACAACCACAGACAAGAAGGATGCTACTTCTACTCCTGGTAATTTCAGTTTTGGTACCAAACCAACAGAGGAGAAGAAGGATGCAACTCCTGCTCCTACAACATCTACTTTCAGCTTTGGTAATAAGACTGAGGAGAAGAAAGATTCAACAGCTCCTTCTACAACAACAACTTCTAGTTTCCAACCATCCACACCCGCACTCACTGAAGGTCATTCTGTTTCTTTCTTATGATTCTTAGATCAGAAGAAACGTAGTCTGAAAGAGACTCTTGAATCGTGGAATACCCGTCTTGATAAACAAGCTGGTATCTTTGTGGATCTGGTTCGTAAGATCAAACAGACTGATCGTGTTCTTCTTACGTACTTTGATACACTGAGTTCATTAGAGAAGACGATTGCAGATATGCAGTCGAAGCAGAATGTGTATAAGGAAGAATTCATGAATATTCAGAGGCATCAGGATGAAATGATGAGTCAACTTGATGTAAGAGTATGAGGAGATTCTGATCCTATAGTCATTAGAGAAGGAGTTAGATGGGGAAATAGGACTTAGACATACTACAGATGCAGGAAAGAGGGTTGACATCTTTGACAGACTATTGGCTTTGCATGCAGATGTTGACAATTTAACTCAGGGAGTCGAGGAGGTTGAAGAACGGGCAAAGAAATTATCCGGAGGAAGTCAATCGAAAAGTACTAAATCGTCGCACA
>JABLTK010080587.1_pt1 | contig 24041 bp, 17 predicted proteins | sample 7160131 | NCBI WGS metagenome assembly JABLTK01 (sample SAMN14651221, study PRJNA627086) | human gut metagenome | isolation source: feces | host: Homo sapiens
AAAACATTTCAAAAAATCCAACTGCTGGTCAAGACCCACGGCAGGGTGGACGGCGTGGAATCCGGCTATACGGAGCTGGACGAGCTGCTGACCGGCTTTCATCCCGGCGAAATGATTCTGATCGCCGGTCGTCCCGCCATGGGCAAAACCAGTATCGGCATGAATTTCGTAGAAAACGCCGCCATCCGCTGCGGCAAAAAAGCGGCGGTATTTTCGCTGGAAATGCCCGCGGAGCAGCTGGCGATGCGTATGCTGTGTACCGAGGCGCGCGTGGATATGCAGCGCGTTCGCCGAGGGCAAATCGATGATGATGAATGGGAAAAGCTGTGCGATGCGATGATCAGCATCGGGCAATCCGCGATATTTGTGGATGCGACGCCCGGCATCAGCGTTTCGCAGATTCGATCCAAGGCGCGCAGATTGCAGCTGGAGCGCGGTTTGGACATCATCCTGATCGACTATCTTTCGCTGATGACGGGCGTAGGATCGTTCGGCAGCCGTCAGGAGGAGGTCGCGCAGATTTCGCGATCCCTGAAGGCGCTGGCGATCGAATTGGGCGTTCCGGTGCTCGCCCTGCAGCAGCTTTCGCGCGCTCCGGCGGGAAGATCCAATCACCGGCCGCTGCTTTCCGATATCCGCGAATCCGGCGCGATCGAACAGGACGCAGACGTTGTCATGTTCATCCACAGGGAAGATTATTACGAACCGGAAACGGCGGAGAAGAACATTGCCGAATTGATCGTCGCAAAACAGAGAAACGGCTCTCTGGGAACGGTAAAGCTTGGCTGGAAGGGCGAATATACATGGTTTATGGACCTTTCGCCGCAGGCGAAGGAAGCAAAAAACGCCTGAGCATGGAGGACATGCAATGAACGCCGAATTGTTTTTGCAGAAGTATCGCATATTGGAGGATCTTCTGGAAAAAAGATATGCGGGGGAGCGCATCGGCGCATCCAGCGTGGTTATAGAATACCTGCGCAGCGTAGATTCGCGCGAAATCCGTACCGATCTGGATACGATGCGCGAGCTGCGCAATCTGCTCACGCACAACAGCGATGAATTTGGACATCCGATCGCGGAGCCGTCCGATCGAACGCTTGCGCGGATGGATCGAATCATCGAATATGTGCGTAAGCCGCGGCTCGCGATACAGTTCGGCACGCCGGCGGATCAGATCATGTGCGCCGAAATCAACGAACGTGCGATCGATGTGATGCGCGCCATGCGAAATTGGGGCTATTCCCACATTCCGGTGCTGGATCACGGCGTGTTTGTGGGGATATTCAGCGTGAAGGCGCTGTTTAATTATCTTGCGGAAAACGGGCTGGACGGATTGCATGCGGATTCGCGCATTCGTGATTTGGGCGATATGCTGAAGGTGGAACAGCGCGACAGCGAATCCTATTGCTTTATGCCCGCGGATGCGACCATAAACGAAGTGCGCGAGGCCTTCCGCAAAAAATCCGAACAGAATAAAAAGCTGGCGATGGTACTGATCACCCAACGCGGCAACAGAAGCGGCGCGCTCCTGCGCGTGTTGACGCCGTGGGACGTATTGGACGATCGAATAATCGCCCAGAAGGAGTAATCGAAGATGGACGCTTATAAGCTGGCGGCTACGCCCGGAAAGCTGGATTCATTCGATGGTTCCATGGAGGAACTGCGCGCCGACTATGTACAGATTCAGGCCGCGTATACCGCGGCGATCCGCGAAATCAACGCGCGCCTGCAAACGCTGAATCAGGATTTTTCGCTGCAGAACCGCCATAACCCGATCCACCACATCGAAAGCCGCGTAAAATCGCTGCCGAGCATCATCAAAAAGCTGCGCGATACGGGATTCCCGATTTCCATCGCCAGCGCGAAGAAGAATCTGCACGATATCGCCGGTGTGCGCGTGGTTTGTCGGTATGTGGATGATATTTACCGGATCGCAAATCTGCTGCTGGCGCAGGAGGATATATCGCTGATTCTGGAAAAGAATTACATCAAGAATCCGAAGCCGAACGGCTATCGAAGCCTGCACATCGTGGTGGATGTGCCGGTGTACATGTCGAAGGGCAAGCTGTTTATTCCGGTGGAAATTCAGATTCGCACCGTCGCGATGGACTTTTGGGCGACGCTGGAACACGGCATCCGCTATAAAGCGACGGCGGATGTGCCGCAGAAGATCGTAGATCAGTTGCGCGAATGCGCCGATGTGATCACCGAAACGGATTATAAGATGCAGGAAATCTTCAAGGTGCTGCAAACCGTGCACGATGTGGACGACGCCTACCACGAGGAAATCATCCCCGATCTGATTCAGCGATAAAAATGGCATAAATAAGTACGGCTTCCCGCGAAAGCGGGAAGCCGTTTGCCATATCAGAAATTATTCATTCTGGAACAGGTTGTCCTGCAGCTTTGCCGTCAGCGTCAGCACGGAAACCTCCGGCGGATTGAACAGGCGGAAGGGGAGGACGGCCACCGAGGATGTGGTGGAAAGCCCGCCCGTGATGTACACCTGGCAATCGCCGATGACGGACGCGCCGCGCGTATCTTCGCTGGACGGGAACCATCCGCCGCGCGGCAGAAGCCGGTTCGGCACATAAATCGCCTGCCGGATCAGCGGAAGCTGCCAAACGCCGCCGCAGTTGTGCCCGGCGACGATCAGGCTCGGCTCGCGCAGGAATTTGCCCTCGGATTCGGTGTGCGTCGCGGTGGCGCGTATGAATTCATCATCCGGAATCTGATGCGAAAGCGCGATCAGCATATCCGATGATTTCATGCTGTTGTAGGCGGCATAGGTCTTTTCGGCGATCTGCCTGCGATAGCTGGTGAAGGGCACGGAATTGTAATCGCTGGTCAGTCCGGAAAGCGTGCCTTCTTCTTCCTGCGCTTCCTGCGCGCGCCAGTCCTCCAGCAGCGATGTAATTTCGGTATTCAGCAGATTGCTGGGCGTGAGCCACAGATCCGCTTCGCCCACGGTAAGCTTTGTCGGCGCGTCCACATAGTGCGCGCCCGCCTTGACCGCTTCCAGTATCCAATCCTCCAGCACATATTCCGAAAGCGTGCCGGATGTCAGATCACGCGGCGTATCCACGAACGGTCCGGGATCCGAATCGCCGCAGATGAAATATACCTTGCCGGGGTTTGAAAGCCCGTTCAGGAATTCGATAAACGGCGCGTAATCCCCGCTGGAACCCACCATATCGCCGAGGCACAGCACAATATCGTACTGCAAGCCATTGATTTTGCGCGTGAGCGTCGCCTGTTGATCGCCGAAGCGCTTCGCGTTCATATCCGAAATCACAAGTATTTTGTACTTTTCCAGATCATCGTGCACGCCGACGACCGTAACGGTTTCATCCAGCACGGTGATATCGCCATTGCTGACCACCAGCAGGCTCAAAAGCAATACGACAACCAGCACAATGAGCAGCGGCCAGAAGCGAATTTCGTGACCGAATACGTGAATCGGCTGAACCCGTCCGCCGCCGGCTGCGCTCATGATTTCAAACAGACTTTTTTTCTGGCGAAATGCCTTTTCGGAATAGGTTTTTCCATCGCCGCCTACGCGCTTCGTTCGGGGTTGTAGCTTCTGGCGAACGCGCGTTTTCGTCTTGGGTGCTTCTCTGCGCTTGCCGGATGGCTTTTTGCGCATACGAAGCGGAACCTCATCCTCGGTGCCGAAAAGCTCCTCGTCCAGATCGCCGTCGATCGGCGGTGCGGTTTTGGAAGCATCCTCGGCTGCCGGTTTCGGTTCCTTTTTGGGTTCAGCCGATTCATCGGCGGAAGATACGTCGATCAGAACATCCGGTTCGGCAGAATGCTTCGCGGCGTGCCGACCTTTATTCTCAGATTCCTGCATATACTATCCCCAAATTACAATAATATCTATTTTATATTATAAAACGAAATCCAACTTCTATCAAGGCTTGCATTCTTATGATATAATATAATTATCATTAAAACAATTGGGCAAACTCGGAGCGGGTTTCCAATATGAATTTCGGAGGGCGAATACGTGGCAAAATCCAAAACCATATATGTTTGCAGTTCCTGCGGCTATGAAACGCCGCGCTGGCTGGGCAAATGCCCCGATTGCGGTAGCTGGAATACGCTGACCGAACAGGTGCAGCAGCCGTTGGAGCCGGAAAAGAAGCTAAAGCGCGCGCCGGGCAACGATGCGCAGGCGCTGCGCATCGATCAGATCCCCGATGAAAATATGCTGCGAACGCCCAGCGGCATCGGCGAACTGGATCGCGTGTTGGGCGGCGGCATCGTGGAAGGGTCTCTCGTGCTGGTGGGCGGCGATCCGGGTATCGGCAAATCCACGCTGCTCACGCAGGTGTGTGCAAATCTTTCAAACGAAGGCGCACAGGTGCTGTATGTATCCGGCGAGGAATCCTCGCGCCAGATCAAAATGCGCGCAAATCGTCTGGGCGCGAGCGCATCGCTCTTTTACGTATTATCTGAAAACGATCTGAACACCGTAGAAAAGCGGATGGAGCAGTTATCGCCGTCGGTCATGGTGGTCGATTCGATTCAGACGATGTATCTTCCGGAAATGTCGTCCGCGCCGGGCAGTGTATCGCAGGTGCGCGAATGCGCCTCACGGCTGATGCGGCTGGCGAAGCTGTCCGGGTGCAGCGTGTTCCTGGTGGGTCACGTGACCAAGGAGGGAGCGCTGGCGGGCCCGCGCGTACTGGAGCACATGGTGGATGCGGTGCTGTACTTCGAAGGCGATAATCAGCATCAGTATCGCCTGCTGCGCGCGGTGAAGAATCGTTTCGGATCGGTAAACGAACTGGGCATGTTCGAAATGACCAATGAAGGTATGCAGGAGGTGCTCAATCCCAGCGAAGCGCTGCTTTCGGAACGCGCGCACAATGCCAGCGGATCGGTGATCATGTGCGCCATCGAAGGAACGCGCCCGCTGCTGACCGATGTGCAGGCGCTGGTATCCACCACCGTATTCGGCACGCCGCGCAGAATGGCGAGCGGCGTGGATCAGGGGCGGCTTGCGCTGCTGCTGGCGGTACTGGAAAAGCGCGCGGGCATGCGCCTGTATGATAAGGATGTGTATATCAATATCGCGGGCGGCATGACGCTGACGGAGCCCGCCGCCGATCTGGCGCTGTGCGGCGCGATCGCATCATCGTTTCGCAATCGCCCGACCGAGGGCAATTGGGCGGTGATGGGGGAGGTCGGCCTCGCCGGCGAGGTGCGCGCCATCGCACAGGCGGAGCGCAGAATCAACGAATGCATTCGCATGGGCTTTGATCACATCATCCTGCCGAAATCCAGTCTGCGCAATCTGAAAATTCCGGAGGGCGCGTACATTGTCGGCGTGGAAACCGTATCGCAGGCCATCGGCGCATTGGGGCTGTTCGCAAATTGAGCGCATAAAAAACGCGATTTTCGATCAAAATGAATTCGAGGTGATTCATTTTGAAAAAGCTGGGTATCGTTTTACTGCTGTGCCTGTGTGCTTCGCTGATGGCGGGCTGCATGTCCGGCGGCACGGATACGAATCGCGTTCCGGAAATTCCGGAACGTCTGGAACGGAACGCGGACGGCGTACCGATGATCAAGCTGTACGACGCAAAGACGAAATCCGTATCCGAAATTGATCTGGAAACCTACATCATGGGCGTTGTGGCGGGAGAAATGAAGAATGATTGGCCGGAAGAAGCGCTGAAGGCGCAGGCGATCCTCGCCCGAACCTATACGATGAAGTTCGTTTCCGAAAAGAAATCGCAGTACGCCGATGCGGATATTTCTACCGATGTGCAGGAAGCGCAGGCGTACGATGCGGATTCCGTGAACGATCGCGTGCGCAGCGCCGTAAACGATACGCGCGGCATCGTGATGACGTATGACGGTGAATTTCCGTATGCGTGGTTCCATTCGCATTCCGGCGGCGTGACGGAACTGCCCACAATGGCGCTGGATTACAGCGAAGATCCCGCGTATCTGGAAAGCGTAGAATCCACAGAATCGGAAAAAGCGCCGGAATACGCGAACGGCTGGACGGCAAAATTTACGATGGATGAAGTGATTCGGGCGTGCAAGAACTGCGGCGTCGAACTCAATTCCATTGAAAGCTTCAAAATCGGCAAAAAGGGTCAGTCAGGAAGGGCGGCGGAATTTCTGGTGAACGGAAAATCCCTGTCCGCGCCCACGTTCCGGCTGCAAATCGGCGCATCGAAGCTGAAAAGCACGCTGATTGATTCCATTACGATGGATGAATCCTCCATTACCTTTACCGGCAAGGGCATTGGCCATGGCGTAGGTCTTTCGCAATGGGGCGCGTATCAGCTGGCGGAGGACGGCAAAAAGGCGGAGGATATCATTTCGCACTATTTCAAAGGCATCGAATATACAAAGCTTTGGTGATCGAGCGCAATGTCGAAGCAGGAATGCTTCGGCATTGTTTTTATAATCCAAATGTGCTATAATCGAACCTGTGAATGAGGAGGTTTACATGAATCGGTTTTGCAGGTTCTGGGCGGCGCTGATCGCCCTTGGCATCATAACGGCGGCGCTCGGCGGATGTGCGCGCACGGATTCGCAGGCGCAGCCGGAAACATTGAACGTTTATGCGACGTTTTATCCGCTGTACGCATGTGCGGAGATGATTACGGCGGATGTGCCGGAATTGCAGCTTTCCTGTCTGGTGCAGCCGCAGGATGGATGTCTGCGCGATTATCAGCTGTCCGATTGGGATTATGCGCTTTTGCAGCGCTCTGCCGATCTGGTGATCGCGGGCGGGCGCGGATTGGAAAGCTTTGAAAGCACGCTGTATTCCATGGGCGATGCTGGCCCCGCAGTCGCATGCGTGCTGTACAACATGGAATTTGCGGAAAATCCGCAGACGGCGCACATCGATCCCGATCGCGAATCGCATTTTCTGGATCCCAATCCGCATATCTATATGTGTATCGACGGCATGATTTCGATCGCGGAAAGTATCTGCGCGCAAATGACGATCGTTGATCCGGAAAATGCGGGTCTGTACCAGCGCAATCTGGAAAGCGCGAAGGAGCGGTTGAATGCGCTGTCCGCTGAGATGCATGAAATCGCCGGTGAAATCGAGGGCAGGAAAGCGGTAATCATGAATGAAGCGCTGACCTACATCGCAAACGAATATGATTTGAACGTGGTATACAGCGTAGATCGCGACAGCGGCGAAGCCTTCCGCGATACGGAATTGCGCGATTGTATCGAGTCGCTCGCGCCATACCGCGATGCGGTGCTTTTGATTGAAAAACAGGCGCCGGAAACCTTTGTAGAAGCGCTGCGGGGCGCGGGCTTTACCGTCGCGCTGCTGGACGTGCTTTCCACGCACAGCGCGCAGGACGGCGCGGACGGCTATTTTGACGCGCAGCGTTTCAACGCGCAAAGCCTTGCGGAAGCCTATCAGAAGAAGCAGGAGAGCGAAACGTGAAATCAGTGATTATCTATACCGACGGCGCGTGCAGCGGAAATCCCGGCCCCGGCGGCTGGGCAGCCATTTTGATGTACGGACAGAAACGGCTTGAAATATCGGGCTTTGAAGCGCACACCACGAACAACCGCATGGAATTGATCGCGCCGATCGAAGCGCTTACGCGGCTGAAGGAGCCGTGCCACGTGGACGTATATTCCGATAGCGCCTATCTGGTAAATTGCTTTAAGCAGAACTGGATGGGCAACTGGGTGCGCCGCAACTGGATCAAGAGCGATAAAAAGCCGGTAGAAAATCGCGATCTGTGGGAAATGCTGCTGAAGCTTACGCAGACGCACGAAATCGTCTGGCACAAGGTGCGCGGGCACGCCGATAATGAATTCAACAACCGCTGCGACGCGCTGGCGACCGGCGAAATTAAGCGCAGATCTGGCGTTAAATAACCACCGGAAGCATAGAAATGCACGCCGCAGTTAGGAACGGCGTGCATTTTTGCGTTTATTTATCGTATTTGAAGAAGCCTTCGCCGGAGGACATGCCCAGCTTTCCCGCATCCAGATACTTTTTCAGCATGGATTCCATTCCGCGGAAGTTATACGGCGCGAGGAACCGCGGGATTTTCACATATTGCTTTACGATGTTGTGCGCCGTGGTCAGGCCGACGGTATCCAATATCCGGAACGGCCCCTTCGGCGCGCCCGTACCCAGCGTCCACGCGCGATCGATGCTTTCCGGATCGGAAACGCCGTTTACGTATAGATCCATCGCGGAAAAGAGCAGCGGCACCAGCATGGAATTTAACAGATAGCCCGCCTTTTCCTTGTGCACGGGCAGCGGCACCATGCGAATCTGCTCGGCAAACGCCATCACGGAATCAAACGCTTCTTTGCTCGTTTCGCCCTGCGCCATGATTTCCGCCATATTGTTTTTCCAGATGGAATTGGCGAAATGCAGCGCGAGGTATTGATCCGGCCGTCCGGTGTATTTTGCGAATTTCGAAGGCAAGAGCGTAGAGGAATTGGTGACCAGAATCGTCTTATCCGGCATCACGGGCGCGAGCTTTTTATAAAACGCGATCTTATCTTCCGCGTTTTCCGCCATCGATTCGATGATCAGATCTGCGTTTTCAACCGCCTTGGCAAGATCCAGTTCAAGTTGAATCGAAGAAGCCGCCTTTTCCACCCGCGCCGCGCATTCGGATGCGTCGAACGCATCGTAATCGGCGATGCCGCACGCCCAGATTTGGCGGTTGTTTTCGTCCAATGCCGCCATTTTCCGAATCGTATCCAAGTAGGTTTCCTTCAGATGGGCAAGCTTTGGCTGCGTTCTGCCGATGCTGCCTTCGCTTCTGAGCCAGATCGTTACCTGAAAACCGCAATACGCCGCCTGAAAAGCGATCTGACTTCCCAATACGCCGCCGCCGGCAACCACAATATTCTGAAATTTCTTCACGATACATCATCCTTTCCATACGGATTGTATGCGCAGCGCGCTCTGCGGGTTGAATGTTTTCCTTCCCGTCCTCATAAATATATCATTATATATAATCAATGGCAATGGTTTTATTGATAATAATTATTTATGAATCTGTGAACATCCATTAGTATATCCAAATAATCAAAAAAGTAGTTGCATGAAGTTTTCATGCAACTACCTGACAATGGGTTATTCTACACTGCAAAAGAAATGGGGAAGGGAATTCTATTTTTGCGAATCTCCGTTTTCATCCGTCCGCCTTGTATCGTCCCGCGCGCGAATTTTCTGCGCCGCCATTCTGCGGCGGTCATCGCTCATAGCGGCGTAATGCCGGCGCGTGGTGTTCACATCGGAATGGCCGAGCACATCGGCGACCAGATAAATATCGCCGGTTTCGTGGTATAAATTCGTGCCGAAGGTGGAACGCAGTTTGTGCGGGCTCAACCGCTTTTTCAGCGGCGCGGCCTGCGTGGCGTATTTTTTCACCATGACCTGTACGGCGCGCACGGAAATGCGCTTGTTTTGCAGCGATAGAAACAACGCGTCCTCGTCGCCGGGAACCGCCGTGATTTCCTGACGGATGGCGAGATAATCCTTCAGAACCTTTTCGACCTCATCTGAAAAATACAAAATCGCCTGATTTCCGCCCTTGCGCGTGATCATGAAGCCGTTGATCGAAAAATCGATATCGCCGATATTGATGCCAACCAGTTCGCTTACGCGGATGCCGGTATCCAAAAACAGCGTCAATATCGCCAGATCGCGCGCCCGCGTGTGTGCATTGTATTTTTTCTGACGTTCATTCATGGTTTCGCCGGATTCCACGTAATCCAGCATTCGCGCGACTTCATCGATTTCCATGCGCAGGATCGGCTTTTCGTGCCGCTTCGGCATATCGATCAGTTGGGTAACGTCCGATTCGATCAGCCCGTTTTTATACATGTATTTATAAAATGATCGTAAAGACGAGAGCTTTCGCATTTTGCCCAGCGCTTCGTTGGTAATTTCCACATCGTTTTTAACGTACAGCCCCAGATATTCCATGTACATATGCAGATCGCGGGTGGTTACACGACCCAAATCGTCGGGCGTGATCGCGCTGATTTCGATCGAACCGAACGCTGGACATTCCAGTGTTAAATAATTGAAGAAAAGCTTCAAATCATTTGCGTAGGCGTAGCGCGTCAGCGGCTGCGTGGTATTTTCAATGGCGAGCATAAAATCCGAACAGACGGCGGGCAGCCCACGCAGAATTTCGCGGGTCAGGATTTTCAGTTCCTTGGCGCGTTCCGATGCATAATTCGACATATATCAAACCTCCGGTGGATTTAGAGCGATAAATACGGGATTCTTTAGCTTTTTCGTTGAACCACAGCTTTTGCGAAACAGGTACGAAGTATCTTTTCAGCGCAAGTTTTTGGATATTATTGCCGAGTCCCAGCTTTTGCGAAACAGATACGCAGTATCTTTTCGCAAAAGCTGTCTTTTACGCATAGATATGGATGGAGAAAGAATGACCGAATTCCTCTCTCCCGACGCCGGATTCGGCCAAATTTCTGAAATGCGCATCCATCAGTTCGATTCTTCGGTTTCATTTTTGTCAGGCGGCGCGATGATTTCATCAATTTCGATGGCTCGGTAATCCGCGCCGGTGTTAACGCACTTCATGCAGTTATCGCAGATCTTGTTGGGATCCAGATCGCAGCGCTGGCATTCGCCGCAATCATCGCAGATTTTCTGATCATCCAACAGACAAAGCTTATCGATAAAGCACCTCTCCCCTCAACGAACGTGTTTATTATAGCGCATAACCGGAAAAAAAGCAAGATTGAATGCGCTGCTTTGTTATCTGGTTAACATATCAATTGATTCATCCAATGCGGAAACAAAGAATACATTCCTACCCATTTTCCTCCTGTCGCTAAACGAAAAAGCAGCCACGGTGGTTTGTTCCACCGTGACTGCTTTTATAATGTACCGAATTAGAGTTTCGGACCAGCCGCAACCAGCGCCTTGCCCGCTTCGTTGCCTTCGTACTTGGCGAAGTTCTTGATGAATCTGGAAGCCAGATCCTTTGCCTTCTTATCCCATTCGGAAGGATCGGCGTAGGTATCGCGAGGATCCAAAATGCCGGTGTCCACGCCGTTCAGCACGGTGGGAACCTCGAAATCGAAGTACGGGATCTTCTTGGTGGGTACGCCCAGAATATCGCCGTTCAGAATCGCATCGATGATGCCGCGGGTATCCTTGATGGAGATGCGCTTGCCGGTGCCGTTCCAGCCGGTGTTGACCAGATACGCCTTCGCGCCGCTCTTTTCCATCTTCTTAACCAGTTCCTCGGCATACTTGGTGGGATGCAGTTCAAGGAACGCCTGACCGAAGCACGCGGAGAAGGTCGGCGTGGGCTCGGTGATGCCGCGCTCGGTGCCAGCCAGCTTGGCGGTGAAGCCGGACAGGAAGTAATACTTCGTCTGTTCGGGGGTCAGGATGGATACGGGCGGCAGCACGCCGAACGCATCCGCGGACAGGAAGATCACGTTCTTCGCATCGGGTGCGGAAGAAATGGGACGCACGATCTTTTCGATGTGGTTGATCGGATAAGATACGCGGGTATTTTCGGTCACGCTCTTGTCTGCAAAATCGATCTTGCCGTTTTCATCCAGCGTTACGTTTTCCAGCAGCGCGTTGCGCTTGATGGCGTTGTAAATGTCGGGTTCAGAATCCTTGTCCAGATTGATAACCTTCGCATAGCAGCCGCCTTCGAAGTTGAACACGCCCTTATCATCCCAGCCGTGCTCGTCATCGCCGATCAGCAGGCGCTTGGGATCGGTGGACAGGGTGGTCTTGCCGGTGCCGGACAGACCGAAGAAGATGGCGGTATTCTTGCCGTCCATATCGGTGTTCGCAGAGCAATGCATGGAAGCGATGCCCTTCAGCGGCAGATAGTAGTTCATCATGGAGAACATGCCCTTCTTCATCTCGCCGCCGTACCAGGTATTGATGATTACCTGTTCGCGCTCGGTTAGATTGAAGACAACCGCGGTTTCAGAATTCAGGCCCAATTCCTTGTAATTTTCAACCTTCGCCTTGGAAGCGTTGTAAACGATGAAGTCCGGCTCGAAGTTTTCAAGCTCTTCCTGGGTGGGCTTGATGAACATATTGGTTACGAAGTGCGCCTGCCATGCAACTTCAACGATGAAGCGGATGGCCATGCGGGTATCCTTGTTCGCGCCGCAGAATGCGTCCACAACGAACAGGCGCTTGTTGGAAAGCTCCTTCTGCGCAAGCTTCTTTACCGCGTCCCATGCTTCCTGAGAAGCCGGATGGTTATCGTTCTTATATTCGTCGGAGGTCCACCATACGGTATCCTTGGAGGTTTCATCCATAACGATGAACTTATCCTTCGGGGAACGGCCGGTGTAAACGCCGGTCATAACGTTCACAGCGCCCAACTCGCTTACCTTGCCAACGTCAAAACCCGTAAGACCCGGCTTGGTTTCTTCTTCAAACAGCATTTCGTAGGAAGGATTGTGCACGATTTCGGGGGTACCGGAAATGCCATACTTCGTAAGATCGATCTTCGTCATTTCTATGCTACCTCTTTTCAATTGTTATCCGCCGCTGCGCGGTACAACACCCCGTCCGCAAACACCGGCTCTGATATCAAACTATCAGCACTACCATAATACACCACAAGCTGTCAAAAATCAACATTGTAAAGAAAATAATGCGTTAATAATTCTGTGCTGATCGATTGTTATTGAAGATAAATTTCTTAACGCTGCAATCGATCCGCCAGCGCATCGGAAAGCCGCGCGATCTGATCCGGCGTCAGAATTTCCCCGCGAATGCGCGTATCGAACCCCTGATCCGCGAGCAGCTGCTGCGCGTCCTCGCGGCTGATGGCGAAATCGCCGGATAAATTGTTCACCAGCGTTTTCCGGCGCATACGAAATGCGCTTTTGATTACGCGCTGCAAAAATGCATCGTCCCGCGCAGCTGCGCCGTCCGTTCTGCGCGTCAGTCGAATCAGGCGGCTCATCACGTGCGGCTGCGGCACAAAGCGCTCCGGCGGCACATCCATCAGCACTTCCACATCGCAATAATACTGCACCAGCATCGAAAGGGCGCAATAATTCTTATCCCCCACCTTCGCCGCGATTCGCTCCGCCGCCTCCTTCTGCACCATTACAGTGATATCCTCAATGGCGCGCGCACGGGTCAGCAGCCGTTCAATCACATCCGCGGTAATATAATATGGAAGGTTGGCGACCACGTGCACCGGCGCATCGCCGAACTGCCGATGCAAAAGATCGTTCAGATCGCAGCGCATTACATCCTCAAAAATGATCTGCGCGTTCTGGATGCCACGCAGTACATCCGTCAGCACCGGCTCCAGCTTGCGATCGATTTCGAGCGAAACCACCCTTTTGCAGCGCCGCGCCAGATGGCTGGTCAGCACGCCCGGACCGGGGCCGATTTCCAGAACGCAGTCCGAATCCGAAACGCCGGACAGCGCGGCGATTTCCTCCAGAAAATCATCATCCAATATGAAATTCTGTCCCAGCGAATGGCTGGTTCGGAAACCGTATTTTTCAAGCGCGACCGACGCGCGCAGCCCCGCGGAAAAATCATTCATGGATACTTTTGCCTCCCCAAAAACAATATCAAAAATGGGAGAACCGGCGCATTGGCTGATTCCCCCATTGATTATCCATCCATTATTTGGTGCCGAACAGACGATCGCCCGCATCGCCCAGACCGGGAACGATGTACTTATGCGCGTTCAGATGATCATCGATGGCGGCGATGTAGAGATCCACGTCCGGATGCGCTTCCTGAAGCGCCTGCACGCCCTCGGGGCAGCCGACCAGGCACATCATGGTGATGTTCTTTCCGCCGCGCGCCTTGATGAAATCGATGGCGGAAATCGCGGAACCGCCGGTGGCCAGCATGGGATCGAGAACGATCAGATCGCGCGCATCCACATCCGCGGGCAGCTTGCAATAGTATTCAACCGGCTTATGGGTTTCGGGATCGCGGTACAGACCGATATGCCCCACCTTCGCGGAGGGAACGATATTCATAACGCCGTCCACCATGCCCAGACCGGCGCGCAGGATCGGAACGATGCCCAGCTTTTTGCCGGCGATGATCTTGGATTTGCAATGTGCGACGGGCGTATCGATTTCGATCTCCTTCAGCGGCAGGGTGCGGGTAACTTCATAGGCCATCAGCATGGAAATCTCTTCGAGAAGCTGGCGGAAATCCTTGGTGCTGCAATCCGTCTGACGCATCAGGGTAAGCTTGTGCTGAACAAGAGGATGATCGACGACATGAACAGTGCTCATTTCAATACCTCCGATATTTAATGCCTTTCAGCATCGTTTGTTTAGGCAATTATACCGCAGTTTTCGACGGAAAACAACGCCATTTGTGTAAATATGCAAAACGCACGCCAAAATCGAAAAACGGAGCGAGGATACCTCCTCGCTCCGCGATCCCTGTCGATCTGTGGAATTAGCCTTCAACTGTTCCGGTCAGCGCGCTTTCCTTCGCGTGAATCACAATTTCATCGTTCTGCACATCCACCACCAGCGTGCTGTTTTCCGGAACGAATTCACGGATCAGCAGCTTTGCGATTTCCGTTTCGACCGTCCTTTGCAGGAAATGCTTCAGCGGACGCGCGCCGTAAGCGCTGTCGTAGCCGTTTTCGATGACGTATTCCTCCGCCGCAGGCGTAAGCTCTACGTGCAGACCACGTTCGGCGAGCCGCGATTCCAGCTTCTTGATCATCAGATGCATGATCGATACGATCTGCGTCTTGGTCAGCGGCGTGTAGAGCACGATTTCATCCAGACGATTCAAAAATTCCGGACGGAACTGCGTCTTCAGCAGCGCGTTTACCTGCGCGCGCGCCTCATCGCTCAGATGGCCTTCGGCGTCGATGCCCTCCTGAATGTAGGAAGAGCCCAGATTCGAAGTCAGAATGATGATCGTATTCTTGAAATCTACCGTGCGTCCCTGCGAATCGGTGATTCGACCGTCGTCCAGAACCTGCAGCAGGATGTTGAACACATCCGGATGTGCCTTTTCGATTTCATCGAACAGCACGACGCTGTAGGGATGCGTGCGCACCGCTTCGGTCAGCTGGCCGCCCTCTTCATAGCCCACGTATCCGGGAGGCGCTCCGACCAGACGGGATACGCTGTGCTTCTCCATGTATTCGCTCATATCGATACGAATCAGGTTCTTTTCATCATCAAACAGCGATTGCGCCAGCGTCTTTGCAAGCTCCGTCTTGCCAACGCCGGTAGGACCCAAGAACAGGAACGAACCGATCGGGCGATTCGGATCCTGAATGCCCGCGCGCGAGCGCAGAATGGCTTCGGATACCTTCTTCACCGCTTCATCCTGACCGATTACGCGCTGATGCAGAATGTCCTCCAGACGCAAAAGCTTTTCGCGTTCGCCTTCCACCAGCTTGGATACCGGAATGCCCGTCCAGCGGGATACGATTCTGGCGATTTCTTCATCCGTTACACGGTCGTGCAGCAGGCTTTCGTTGACCCTCGTTTCCTCCGCGCGCTTTTCTTCCTCCGCCAGCTGACGCTTCAGCTCCGGCAGCTTGCCGTACTGCAATTCAGCGGCCTTGTTCAAATCATATTCGCGCTGTGCACGCTCGATTTCGGCATTGACGGATTCGATTTCCTCGCGCAGCTTCTGCACCTTTTCAATGGCGCTCTTTTCCTTCTGCCACTGCACCTTCATATCGCTGAATTTTGCACGCAGATCGGAAAGTTCGCTTTCCACCTTTTCCAGCTGCTTCTGGGCAAAGGCGTCGTTTTCCTTGGACAGCGCGGCTTCTTCGATTTCATGCTGCATAATTTCCCGGGAAATGTCGTCCATTTCCTGCGGCATGGAATCGATCTCCGTGCGGATCATCGCGCAGGCTTCATCGATCAGGGCGATCGCCTTATCGGGCAGGAATCGATCGGTAATGTAACGATCGGAAAGCTTCGCCGCCGCCACGATCGCCTGATCCGAAATCTTTACGCCGTGGAACACTTCATATCTTTCCTTCAAACCACGCAGGATCGAAATGGTATCCTCCACGGAAGGTTCGTTTACCAATACCGGCTGGAAACGACGCTCCAGCGCCGCATCCTTTTCAATGTACTTGCGGTATTCGTTGATGGTGGTCGCACCGATGCAATGCAATTCGCCGCGCGCCAGCATCGGCTTCAGCAGATTGCCCGCGTCCATACTGCCTTCGGTTTTGCCCGCGCCCACGATCGTGTGCAATTCATCGATAAACAGGATGATCTTGCCTTCGCTCTTCTTGACTTCCTCAAGAACCGACTTCAGTCGCTCTTCGAATTCGCCCCTGAATTTTGCGCCCGCGATCAGCGCGCCCATATCCAGCGAAATCAATTTGCGATCGCGCAGCGTGGTCGGCACATCGCCGCGCACGATACGCTGTGCAAGTCCTTCTGCGATGGCGGTCTTGCCGACGCCAGGTTCGCCGATCAGGCACGGATTGTTCTTCGATTTGCGCGAAAGAATGCGGATCACGTTTCGAATTTCAGTATCACGACCGATCACAGGATCCATCTTCTGTTCTCTGGCGCGCGCCGTAAGATCCTGACCGTATTTCTCCAACGCTTCATAGGTGTTTTCCGGATTTTCACTGGTAACGCGCGTATTGCCGCGCACCTTCTGCAGCGCGGTAAAGAATGCTTCGCGCGTCACGCCGAATTCATTGAAGATCGCCTTGACCACGCCGTTCGGCTTTTCAATCAGCGCCAGCAGCAGATGTTCTACGGATACATATTCGTCCTTCATCGACTGCGCGGCGTTTTCCGCCTCCATCAGCGCCGCATCCAGAGCCTGCGATACGTATACGCGCTCCGTATCGCGACCGCTGCCGGATACCTTTGCGATCTTGCCGATTTCGCGTTCGCACGCGTTCGCCATTCGCCCCGCATCAACGTTCATCTTTTTCAGGATGTGTGCGCAAACGCCATCCTCCTGCTTTATTAACGCCAGAAGCAAATGCTGCTGATCGATCTGCGCGTTCTGATTGCGGATCATGATCTCCTGCGCGCTGCGGATGGCTTCCAACGATTTCTGTGTATATTTTTCTGCGTTCATAAGGATCCCCCTTTTATATTGGACGATTCGGAAAATTCAAAGATTCTTCGGGTCAGCGGCGGAGGTTTGCAAACCGCACGCCGGTGATCACGTCCGGGAATTCGTTTGTAAATCAATTCAATTTGACTTTCCTTGACTTACAAATATCATTATAGTCCTTCCCTGACCTTTGTCAAGGGTCAAACGGCAAAAAAAGTATGATTTAACAAACACTAAACATTGAGCGAATATCCATTTGCCCCATAGGATGTATAATGACCGTATTCTGAAACGGCTATGCGAGGTTTTCAACATGAAATCAAATGCAAAGGGCTCTCTCCTTCTCATCCTGTGCGCCTTTATATGGGGCATGGCTTTTTCGGCGCAAAGTCAGGCGGCGGAATACATCGATACGTTTACCTTCGTGTTCTTGCGCTCCGTGATTACCAGCGCCGTTCTTTTTGCGATCGCGCCGCTCCTGAATCGGCGCGCAGCGGCAACTGTAAAAGCGCCCGTTCCCACAAAGCGGTATGCGCTGCTGGGACTGGCGCTGGGCGCCGTCATGGTTGCGGCGACCTCGCTTCAGCAGCTTGGACTGAAATACACCTCCACCGTGAATTCCGGTTTCATCACGGCGCTCTACATCGTGATCATTCCGATTCTCGGCCTGTTTACCGGCAGAAGGTGCAGCCCCATCGTATGGCTCAGCGTGGCGCTTTCCATCGTGGGGCTGTATCTGCTGTGCATCAAGGGCGAATTAAAGATCAACGTGGGCGACGCTTATACGCTCGCGTGCGCGCTGTTCTTTTCCTTCCAGATTATTATGGTAGATCGTTGCGCGGGCGATATGAATTCCGTGCTGATCTGCGCGGCGCAGTTCGGTTTCTGCGCGCTGTTTTCCCTGCCGCTGATGCTGATTCTGGAAACGCCCACATGGGAAGCGCTTTCGCATTGCTGGGGCAGCGTATTATATGTCGCGGTCTGTTCCGGTGCGATCGGCTATACGCTGCAAATCGCCGGTCAGAAGTATACGCAGCCGACGCTGGCTTCCCTGCTGATGTGTCTGGAAGCTGTGTTTTCCGCCATCGGCGGTTGGATCCTGCTGGGACAGACGCTGAACGGACGTGAAATCATCGGCTGCGTGCTGATGCTATCCGCATCCATGATCGCGCAGATTCCGGCGAGCGTATTTCAGAAAAAGAAGCAGAGCGCATAATGCGTAATGCGCGCATAAAAAGGACGGCAGCCGATATCGGTTGTCGTCCTTATATTATATGAAATCAGAGGCGATTTTTGCGGTTGCCGTTGTTCTTGCCCAGCAGCATCATCATCTTGAATGTGACCGCATCATCGAAGTTGCGCAGATCCAGACCGATTGCGCGCTGCACCTTTTCCAGGCGGTACACCAGCGTATTGCGATGGATGTACAGCTTGCGTGCGGTTTCGGAAAGGTTCAGGCTGTTGTCGAAGAACGCTTCGATGGTGTGCACCATTTCATCGTTGAACAGTCTGGCGGTCTTGCGGTTGAAGATCATGGTGTTGTAGCTTGCACACATATCCACCGGCACATCGTTCAGGAAGCGCTCCAGAAGCAGATTGCGATAGGTAAACACGGTGCGGTTCGGATGGTATACGCGCCCCACGTTGATCGCGCTGCGCGCCTCTTCGTATGCCTCCGTAATGCTCAGCAGATCGTCGCGCGGATTGGAAATGCCTACATATACGGAAGTATTGTATTCGGTCATGAAGTTCATTTCGATGGTTCTGGCGTAATCCTCCAACTCATCGAAGTTCACTTCTTCATTTACCTTCTTCAGAAGCGCCAGCGCGTGGCGGCCAACCTCCGCCAACAGATCGGTATCCGCGTCGATGCTCGTGCTCATAATCGGCATGGCGGCTTCCGCTTCCATATTGGTAAAGTAAAAATACATTACGCAGCGCTTTTCTTCCAGCGGAATGTTGTGCTCCGCCGCAAGCGTTTCAAATTCGGAGCTTTCGATTTCGCCGCGCAGCATCAGGCGCAGGGAATGTTCGCAATTGGTATGCGTCAGATCCTCGCGCAGAATGGTATTGATCAGCTCCGCACACAGAACGGCGCACTTTTTGATCTCTTCCGAATCGCCGTGCAGGCAGATATACACAGGCTGATCCTCCGAAGTGCCGATCAACGTAACGCCGCCGTAGATCAGCGGCATCGTGGGATTGGTGCGCACCGCTTCCGGAAGATTGAATACGCGCTGATCGCCCTCCGGCAGAATAACGCTGCCGTTCGCGTCCAGCAACAGTGCAGATAGATCTATCATATCGAGAATACGTGCGATCTTTGAAGTGATTCGATGATCAAGATACATGGTTTTCGATCCTTTCCTTTGGAAATCATGCTAATTATATGCCGGTTTGTGCAAACCGTCAAGTAAAAAGTTGATTAGTTTGTAAATTCTGATTTAATTGTCGAGGATATAGGACAATAAATCACTTTTTTAACACACTGGATTCGGCACAATGCCCTTATCTTAGGAATTTGTCTGTCTATTCTGATGCAAGTGGGCAGTAAAAACGGCTTGTAAGAATCGCCAAACGTCGTAAATGGAATGAAATCGCGTCATATTAATTGAAGACTGCAGGACATGGCGTCACACTCAACCGGAGATTTCAGGGGTTTGGTGCCTTTCAACGCAGTTGCAGATATTCATATCTCCATACAAACATACCGACTTCGGTATTATAAAAACCGCAGTCGGTATGTCGTATATTCATAGACGCATACATTGCCCGCAAGACCGTTCTCTCCCGAATATTCATATTCTTGAAAAGCATGAAAAAGCGCCCCGCGAAGATTCCGCTTCGCGGGGCGCTCGATTATTCGATTCGGTATATCGCTTTATACGATGTCCTTGATACCGGCTTCCTTCACCAGACGGGTTACATCCTCCCACTTATTCAGTGCGTAGAGGTGGATGCCGTCGATGCCGCAGGTGCGGTATTCGTCGATCAGGCGGATGGTGTATTCCATGCCTGCTTCCTTGAAGGAAGCCTTCTTGGCGGCGATGGATTCTTCGCTCTCCTGCGGGGCGAATACGTTCGGGAAGATCCAGTTCTTGGAAATGATCTCCGCCAGTGCGCGCGGGATCACGCAGCCATTGCGGGATAGCGCCATATTGATCGTGGCAGCCGCATCCAGCACCGGCATAATGCCTACGTCTACGGGCATCCAAATGCCTGCCGCGCGAATCTTATCCATCCAGCGGCGGAACTGATCCATATCCCAGCACAGCTGCGTCATGATGTAATCCGCGCCTTCATCCTGCTTCTGCTTCAGGAAGGAAATATCTGCGTCCAGAGAGCGGCATGCGATGTGCCCTTCCGGAGAACCGGCTACCGCGATGGTGAACTTATCGCCAAAGTTCTTGCGAACAAAGGCTACCAGTTCCGTCGCATAGTGCAGATCGCCGTGCGTACCCGTCCAGCCGAACGGAATATCGCCGCGCAGCGCCAGCATGTGATCGATGCCGTGCGCAAGATACGTTTCCAGCTGTTCCTTAATGCCTTCCTTGGTGTTGGCGATGCAGGTGAAATGGGTCACCGGAATGCACTTGCCATCCTTCTTGATCTTGTCCAGAACTTCCAGATTCTTGCCGACGTTCGTTCCGCCCGCGCCATAGGTGCAGGAGATGTAATCCGGATTCAGTTCATACAGATGATCCAGCACGCCGCCTTCGCCGCACAGCTTATCCATACCTGCATCCGTTTTCGGCGGGAATACCTCAAAAGAAAAAGCGGATCGGGATTCGAAAATTTCGGAAACGTTCATTTGTTATCTACCCTTTCTATTAGCCTTGCCGGCAAATCCGATCATGTTCTGCCACAGAGCAAAAAGACCAGACGCCTTCAATATTATGCGATGTTATTATAACATTGACCCTCTATTAAGTCAAGACCCTTTCGTGTTATTCTTGTATTGAAATTTACCAAACATAAGCATTAACTATTACTGTATATCAATTTTTCTTTTCTTGTAAATCAACATCATTAGAATCGATACCATCAGTCCGCCAACGCACAGTCCTGCAAGCACCCAAATCTGTTCTCCGTTCAGCGGTACAAGGTAGAAAACCTGTCCCAGCAGCAGCACCGCGCCGACAAAGCCGATCGCCATCAGCGCAGCCAGCGCGCCGCGCAGCGCGTTAAACGGTCTTGCAATGCGTATCAGCGTAATCAGGCTGACAAAACCGGCGGAAAGCGTTGCAAGGGTCGAACACACCGCCTGACCGTACCTGCCGCACAGCAGCATCGAACAGGCTGCGCAGATGGTAACGGCGGCTGCGCCCGGCGCCGCCTTCAAAAGTACGCGTCGCAGAAAGCTTCCCCGGCAACGCTCTGTGTTCGGTTCAAGCGCCAGTACAAAGGATGGCGCACCGATGAACAGTGCGCTGATCAGCGTAAGCTGTATCGGCTGGAACGGATACGCGCCCGGCAGGAACAAAAGCAGTACCGCGAGCGCAACGGAAAACATGGTTTTCGTCAAAAACAGCGTCGCAGATCGTGAAATGTTGGCGACTACCCGCCGCCCTTCCCCTACGATTTCAGGCATGATGGAAAAGTCCGCGTCCAACAGCGTCAGCTGCGCAGCCTGCTTGGCGGCGTCGCTGCCGCCTGCGATCGCGATCGAACAATCCGCCGCCTTCAGCGCGGGAATATCGTTCACGCCGTCGCCCGTCATGGCGACGTTGTGTCCCTGCTTTTTCAGCGCCTCCACCATCAGTTTTTTCTGTTCCGGCGTTACGCGGCCAAATACCACATATTTCGATACCGCATCCGCAATTTCCGCTTCTGTTTTCAGGGTCATCGCGTCGATCCAGCGGTTCCAGCTGTTTACGCCGGCCTTCTGTGCGACGGTGGATACCGTTCTGGGATCATCGCCGCTGATCACGCGTATTTCAACGCCCTCGCGCTCAAAATAGCGCATGGTTTCCTGCACATGCGGGCGCAGGGAATCCGTAATCAGAAACAGGCCGAGGATACTCGTAACCTCCGGCGCATCGTCCCCTTCGATGACTCTGCGCGCCTCTGCAAGCACCAGCACGCGGCTGCCGTCGGCAGCAAAGCCGTCGCATTGCGCCTTGATTTCGCCGGTATATTTGTGCCCCAGTGCAAAGGATGGCGCGCCGAGGATCAGCGTTTTTCCATCTTCAAACGATACGGCGGATTTCTTGCGCGCGCTGGAAAATGATAAAACGGCGATCGCTTCGGTATGCGTGCCGGCGCGATTTGCACAAACCGTTCGCAGCGCGTTCAGCGTGGCGGTCGATTCATCGAAGGCGCTCAGAAAATCCGCGAGCTTTTCCCGAACGGTTTCAACGGATACGTCCACGGGCACGATTCGATCCACCTGCATATCTCCGGAGGTCAGCGTGCCGGTTTTATCCAGACAGAGCACATCCGCCCGCGCGAGCGTTTCAATGCCGCTCAATTCCTGTACGAGCGTCCGCCGTCTGCCCAATCGGATTACGCCCAGCGCCATGGCGACGCTGGTCAATAACACAAGTCCCTCCGGAATCATACCCACCACGGCAGCGACGGCGGAAGGAACGGCGATTTCGATCGGTGCTTTGCTGATCAGAACCTGCTTTAAAAACAGGATTGTGCCGAGAGGCAGCAGAATCATGGATATGTATTTGATCAGCTGGTTCATCTCCAGCATCAGATGCGATTTGGCGCGCTTTACCTTCCTGGCGCTGTGCGTCAGCTGCGCCGCGTAGCTTTCACTTCCCACACGCACCAGCTGCGCCTTTAAACGCCCTTCAACGATATACGAACCGGACATCAGCCAATCGCCCTTGCCCTTCTGAACGGCGTTACTTTCGCCTGTGAGCAGCGATTCGTTGGCGCTTCCACGGCCTTCGATGATTACGGCGTCTGCAGGCACCTGATCGCTGCCGTGCAGCACGATCAGATCGCCCTTTACCAGCGCTTCGGAGCGCAGGCGTACCTGTACCCCGTCGCGTATGACGGTCGCAGTCGGCATATTCAGCACTTTCAGCTTTCGAATGGTGCTGTTTGCGCGCAGCTCCTGCACGGTTCCGATGATTGCGTTCATCAGAACCACGTTCAGAAACAGCATATTGCGGTAGGAGCCCACCAACGCCAGGCATACGCCGAGCGCCAGATTCAACAGGTTAAACCACGTCAGCAGGTTCGAAATCAAAATCTGCAGCGGCGTTTTCGCATTGTCCCTGATGGGAGTGTTCCCAAGCCCGTTCGCCAATCGATAGTTCGCCTCTTCGGAAGTTAAGCCCTCAGCGGGCGTAATCGATTCGCCGACGGGAAATCCCTGTTCCATTGTCATCTGTATCTCCATAAATGTATTTTCCAAAAGACGTTTTTCCAATTATTATACGCAAAGCCCGCGCCGTATGCAAGATGAATTCTTCCATAATTGCGCGTATCCGTTCCGGAATACCGCTAGAATTCCGTTTTCATTGTTAAATGTTATTTTTCCCCTGCAAACCACTGGACAAAGTTATATAACCTGTGGTATAATCTCTAACTGTCAGCAGCGGTGAGCTTGCTGTGTGCCGATGTGGCTCAGTTGGTAGAGCAGCCGATTCGTAATCAGCAGGTCGGGGGTTCGAGTCCCTTCATCGGCTCCATTTCGAGGTGTAGCGCAGTTTGGTAGCGCGTTTGGTTCGGGACCAAAAGGTCGCAGGTTCAAATCCTGTCACCTCGACCAGAAATCGCCGGAAACCGAAAGGTTTCCGGTTATTTTTTTATAGACAACCGGATGTATAAACGGAGGGACGTTTGATGGGCAAATTCGACGAACTTACCCGTTTTATCCCGCTTTTAAAAGATGATACATATGGGAACTTCGTTTTCAAGAATGCCAGTACGCAAGCGTACCAGATTGTATGGTCAGACTGTCTGAAAACGATCATAGATATCCGAGAAATCATCGGGAATATCGGGAGCGGAAGAGGGTTCGGGGTTTTCGGACGTG
>JABLTK010029104.1_pt1 | contig 24040 bp, 24 predicted proteins | sample 7160131 | NCBI WGS metagenome assembly JABLTK01 (sample SAMN14651221, study PRJNA627086) | human gut metagenome | isolation source: feces | host: Homo sapiens
AACCAGGCCTTGAAAGGAGTGGCATCAATTGAAACAATACAACCCTTCACAATCGTGTTCGTACGCACCAACTCGTTGTTGGAAGCGTTGTACACAATATTCAGAATCTTTGACTTTGCAGAGAAAGCTACAACTCACATACCAACTCTATTCTCACCTTCACCAGGCCAAGAGAATGAACCAGTGTCCAGACGAATAGCACGATGCTTCAGATTTCCACCACGGCAACGAACCAGATAGATTCTCTTGGCTCCGAGCTTAGTCATGGCAGGCTGACGACCCATCTCGAACTTTCTCTTCTTGATGTTAATCACAACCTTTCCTCCGGTCAAACGACGCTTATGACGAGAATCACGGCAAATACCTACACTTGGATTAGAATGAAATACGACGCAAGGACCAAATCATCAAGTAGTTCAAATTAAGCTCATTTGTCAATAAACGACAACACAAACTGTTCTATACATACCCATGTTATTTCTCAGCTGTTCAAGCGATTAATAGTGATGACATGAAAACAACCTGTTCAGTGATCTCCTTGATCATTATGAACAAACAGAAAGAACAACCAATGCAAAACAATTCGACACAGATGGTTGAGAATTCATATTCAAACAACTACATATATGAGGATACGGAGGCATCATTTGAGTTCTCATACAACACATAATTCTATCTCTCACTCACTAATCATTCTTCCTACCTGCTTCTTTGCATAACACATATAGAATGTCTTCTGACTATTGGAATTTGGCCATCGTTGTCCACTCATCTACGATCACACTTCCTGTCCATTCTTACACCAAGATACAACTTCAAAACTTCATGAGAATCGCTGAAATTAACAAATGCGTATCCAAGATTTCTCTTCGTGTATACGTCAATAGGAAGACGTAAGACACGAAACTCTTCTATGCATAAAACGAGGAGAGTATCTTGTACCATCAACGTGAGATGCAATCACTCTTGACAAATCCTCCAATTTGTATCGATTGGGAATGTTTCGAATCAGAACCACAGTACGTTCTTCGCGGTTCTGCATGATAGCTTGTGCATCAATACGATAGTTTACATCGTCATCAGTGGTTTCATTCTGAATTGGAGGTGGAGATAAAGGAGAAATTGGCGAAATGGGAGACACTTGTGGCAGAGCTTCTTTATCAACGGGAAGGACCGCTTTGGATGCAGTTAGTGGTATAGGCGAATTCACCCCAGAAGTGGAGCCAGGAGAAGGAGCTTGATGAGATGGCTGAGGACGAGGTCGGAAGGAGCGAGGCTGCTGAACCCGGCCTAGAGAGAAGTCATTTATGCTTCCCGGATCGGAGAGCACTGACGAATATATTGGCTGAGGACTACTGAGATTGGAGAAGGATCCTTCATTAGGACGAACATCATCGTATACTCCATCACGACCTTCAGGAGGACGAAGTGAAGAAGAGAAACTAACAGTGTAGTTACCAGTTGGAGAGCCCACACTGTACTTCCGGGGCTGACGCATGCCATATGTATAACTAGAAGGATATCCATCCATTTCAGACTGAATAAGCTTGGATCCTAGAAGACTTCGTTCACGGAGGGATGGACTAAAATACCGATCTTGGTAATCGTATAATGATAGATTAGCTTCAGGCTCTATCCAACGACCATAATCCATTCGATAACGAGGAGATAACTGGTTATACACATTACCGGAATACTCATCCCATTGGGAATACCTTCCATTCCGACTAGGACCACATGCTAGATCATATCGAGAACGTGGAGAGCGGAAATCCATCTCTGCCTGCAAATAACTCTCACCATCACGATCCATATCACGGTATCGTGTCCCTGGAAGCGAAGGAGAAAAAGCACGTCTATTTTCGCCAAGATACGAACAAGAATACAAATCACTGTCAACACCACCCCGACTCTCTCGACCCAAGCGGCCCTGACTCAGGGGATCAGTACACATATTTAGTCCCCCTTGATTTGGACGGTTTGGAGAAAGACTGTTATCGGGAGAAATAAACCCATTGTCATCGTTCCCATCCTGAAGGTCGTCTAAGTGAATATTGTAATCGAAGCGATTCGATGAACTCCCTAACTCGTCAACAACTTCCCCAGGGGTATCATTTACAGAGTCCTGATATAGTGGATTCTCTTTATCAACTACTTTCACAGACATTCTGAGAATCAAGAGACTCAAACACACCGACCTCTAAAGTATGAAGAAAAACGCAGATCAAAGAAAATTAGGAACTGTTGAACGAAGCAAGGAGTTGAGACAGCTAGATGCAAGGCAAACGGCGTCAAGAATGAGAGAAGAGCCATTCTTCAATCTCAGAATCTGATTGGCTGAACGAAAAAACATGTTTCCATTATTAATAAACAATCAAATTAGGAATTACACTTTTGGTTCGCACAGTCTTCGAATAGGCGACTATTTTGGAAAAGAAGGACTTCATTCCCAACGGAGTACCAATGTGGCCGCAACTGACGAGAAAACAGCTCTAGTCCCTGAAATGAAGATGGAAGATGACTTTGCATGAAAATGGGAATCAGCTCCTACAGAAACGAAAACTGCTCACAGTTCGGCTTTCGTGAATGGAAGGAAACTGTTGATATGATAAAGGGAATTCTGTTGACTTCACATTGATGAGTACAAACTGTGCAAGAACGACCCTTTGACTCACCAGAAAGCTGTTTTACTTCATGAGCACACGACCACAAATAGGATTCTGTGATAATACAATGTCGTTTGGATGATTCTGTTTCGTGTTGAGAATACTGACCTACCACAACACGTTCAAAACTAAGGGATAAGATAACCAAATGAAGATACGTCTCCCTAGTAGGGCAAGAAAGAGGGACGAGAGGAGCACCTTCTGAAGTGACCTTCACCCAATAGGCCGTTGTAATGTGAGTAATATCCTTCTCTGCGAAGAATCGACTAGAAATTACGTGTGTTGATAGCACCTACAACACATGCTCCATACACACAGGGTTATTTGTGATCCACACAAGAATGTAACAGTTTTCATTGCATAATCTGGATGGACTGAAGGATGAAAAGACTTCATCGATGACACTCCAATCCTGTGATCGCTTGGAATAGAGACGAGCTCGATTCACACTCTTACTAGGCCATGGAGGGTCTATTTCAATCTACTTGTTACGCTTGATTCCCGTCCATACGATGTCAAAGGACATGGAACAGTTTCTCTTCAAAAAGGTACGGACATCTCCATTGAAGAACCCAGAATGTGAAGGAATAAGATAGTCAGCTAGTACCTGCATCTCATCAAAAGAGGGTTGTTTTGATTCGAATGAATTATCATCATGTACCGTAACAATTTCATGCTTTGGATCCACCTGACCATCACAAATGGTAGAAATCAATCGGTTATTCAACTTTTCATATTGGTGGAGTTTTGAAGTCTGTGTATTTCCTGGAAATACATCCTTTTTAGCTGGAAGACAATCAAGGACATCGCTGATTTGTTTTCGAAGTAAATAGGATGGATGATCCTTTGGAATCACGTTTGATCCACCACAATAAGGCTTTCCAGGAGGACTATAAGAAATGGTTTCCTTATATCGTCCTTTATATCCTTCGCTTCTCTGAAATGGGCATTCAATGAACTGAAGCCACTCTGGACGAGAAAACGATTCAGTCATAATGATAATTTGCTTTCATTCATATGAGTGAAACTGATTCTACTACTTTGGAAAAGACCGAAAATCAAAGTAACGCAAACTCTTCTGTTGGTATTGAGTTTGTTAGATGAAACATAGAGAGCAGATTCTACAGGCGATTTTGTTTCAATTACAGAAGGATCTGACATGAGTGGAGATGAAAATGGAACTGATGGAACAATACTCTCAGAAGTCACTGTTCTAGTTCACATTAAAACATAGAATTCAAAATCAAGGGATCAACAACGGAATTCCACATCTTATTCAAATCCCACACTTACAGAAGCGGCCAGTGTCCTTTGTATTGATTCATATGGATTGATTATGAATAGTAACAGAGAGTGATGCAATTCGAAGGGAGAATGCAGAATTGAGATGTTCTTTGGAAACGTTACAGAGTCAAGTTGATTTTATTCTTAATGAGAATAACCAGGTGAGACCAATTTGACTTGATTAGGTTTAGTTGAAATCGCGATTGGTAGATCTTTCTCAAGAAAAGGAGAAAGAATTGAATCACTTGAAGGCAACATGTCCGCAGGATTCACCTCCGATTGATATTTGTTTCGATAAGAGTCAGTTGTTTGAAGAGAAATCAAAACTGGAACTGGACCTTGTTTCAAAGGTGAAGGAGAATGCTTCGTTGAAGAAAAAGAATTTGAAGTTGGGTGAGTTATTGATTCAGCGTGATGCTGTAATTCTAAAGCAGCGAAAACAATTGGCTCAGTTGACAGATCGTGTACAAGAGTATGAGTCGTCTCAAGTACGTGAATGTATGGTATATCATGTAGATCCAATGCGAGGAACTTTCTCGCTCTATTCAGACTCTCAAAGAAGAATCTCTTCATCATTCGAATGAACTTCAACAAACTCGTTCATCTCATCTTGCAGTGAAACAAGAGTTGATGCGGTGTCGACAAGAACGGGAATCTCTTGAAAAGGAATACTTCCGTGTAGAATGTGCCTTACGGAAGAGCAATGATTCAGTTGTTTCTCTCCAGCAACAACTCTCGGATGCAGTTGAACGGAGGAATAGCCTCTCAATTCTGGTTGATGATTTGAAACGGGAAGTGCATCTCCTTGAGAGTCAGAATATTGATTGTAATGATAAATTAAATAAGTTGCAATTGGATTACGAGGTTGAAGTCGAGAAGAAGAGTAATCTGTAGGCAGAGCGATTACAACACTCCCATTGGGAAGGATTGATGCGAAACGAAGTTGAACGATATCAGTTGTTGTTACAGGAATATGATTCATTGAAACTGAGTTATCACCAACTATATCTACGATATGCGGAAGTGAAAGCAGATAACGATCGATTGGCTCGTCAAGAATGATATGAATGCAAGAATGAATCGTAGTGTTCGCAATTAGCTTCAGATGCGGAAGTGGCTCGTGCTTCGATTTTAACATACAAAGGAATGATGCCAAAAAGTCAGAAATCATTTGAAGAATTGATGAGGGAGAATGTGTATTTGACAAACATGCTAAAGCAGAAGGAGGGTCAGATGGAAGCAGCAGAGCGTCAATGGAAGGAAAAGTTGGTAGAAGCAGTTCGCAAAGCAACAGAAGATGAAGAGGCATCAGTACCTGAGGGAACCTCCATTCCTCCTCCATCAGCAACTATTCCTTCAGTTCAACCTAATTTACCAACATATCAATCTTCCAATCCACAGCATGTAGATTTGTTTTATTCATCTTAGTGGTAGAAGGGTGGGTATAGTTATCCACTCCCAAGTAATCATCCGTTCGTTGCTACCTCTCTGTCAACTCAGAGTACACCACAACGAACAACTGCTCCGATTGATACAAAGTCACCTTCATTTACGTCGCTATCACCATCAACTCTGCCAACACAGACTTTATCATCGTATACAACACAAATTTCGGATACTTCTTCTCTGTCATTTGAATCGGTTCTAAATGATGTGCTTCGACAAGCAAACGAGCTACGGCAAGTGGCAGACTATTATGAGCAACAGGATTAAACAAACAGTGTACAATGCAACAGCGTTAACATTTGTTTCTTGCCTTCTCCATAAGTGTCAAAGGACGGAGGATATTCTGTCTGTTTACATCGACAACCTCTCCATTTGCAACCATTTCATCTAAGATGAAATGAGAACGATCCAGGTTGAACATAATCTAGCCATCACGTAACATGCCTTCTCCTACATCAAGTTCACATACATTACCAAACACAGCATTTAAAGTCTCAACATAGCAATGAATGAACTCATAAATGCCCATTTCATTCTACACCTATTAAACCATCCTTTCTCTTACATCGTCTCCATTAATATCAAGTCCCACGATGAAATAAAGAGAGGCATAACGTCTGAAGATCAGTTTGTATTGTCTCAGCTCAACCACGTTGCTCTGTGCATTACCACCCAAAACTAGATCCTACACTTGTGTCCTTAACTCCTAAACACTTTCGGACACATTCTCCCTCCAGCAATACACGCTCGTTAAGATCCATAAATTCGTAGTATTTGGCAAGACGCGTTTGACCAATCTTATTCACAAGAAGGAAAAACTTGATCATGGCTACTAAGATCTGTGCAATATACTCGAAATCTGAATGACTTGTTTTCCACATCGGACGAGAAATGCTAGATGATCACACGAATTCTCTATTCAATTATCAATCTGGATTCTGCCGTGTTCTGTCATTCCTTTCAGGGCCCTTTCTTTCGAAGATGATGTTCCATCCCTACAGTATTTAGAGCCAATAGATCCCCATTATGCCAATTCTGATCATACAATTCCTTTGTAACCATGGTTGTTTTCTTTATCGATGAACTCTAAGTTATAGGATATGAAAAAACAGAGTATGAAGCAATCCAGAAAGAAGATGTTCAAGGATGTTGTCATTGTTGCATCTCTTGCTGCTATTATTCGTGTAATGTAGGAAACGGATCATTTTGTGATGTTTAGTCCGACTCTTCTTGAGAACCTGTAATTCTGCTTCCAAGGAGGTTATCTCGTTTAGTTTATCTGTTTTCTTATAATCATTCTATGAGTCTTTATTCTTATTTTGGAATCATCAACACTCTTCCTCCTTACTCTTCCTTTCTTATCTCTCGTTTTCACCTAGATCTACGGGACTCAAAAACCGAGGAACGATACTTCCGAACTTTCTAGATCATTCTCAAGTTCTCTAAACTTTCACTATTATTCATATTCATGGAAAAGTACGGTAACTATTTAGGAGTATTGAAATGGTCGCTTCAGCAGAATGACGGGACTAAGCCGAGTGAAGTGAAACCCATGTCAAAAGAGGTAGGATTGTGCAAATGTGTAGAATTATCGGTAGGATCAGGAATTCTTTGAAAAGGCGATGGAGGAGGCTTGTATTAGTGATGCTCAGCGAATGAAGAAGTGTCTGGAGTCACTAAAGGCTCCTGGGATCGATGAGGGTACGACTGTCGCATTATTGGAAGATTTGGAAACTTTTTTGGAGAACCTAGATAACGCAAGAGATTTTCAAAACTTAGAAGGATATCAGTTTGTTACTAATCTTCTCCATACTACGGAGAGTCAAGAGGTCCGTTTAGCTTGCTTGTCACTTCTGGGAACTGCAGCTCAGAATCAGCCTGTTGTCCAGAAGATTCTGCTGGATGCAAAGGTTCTTCCTACACTTGTAGATGCTCTACGAACCACCAAGGATCCAACCTTTCAGGCCAGACTCATAAGGTGCATTTCTTCTATGATTTCTGGATATGGTCCTGCTGAACAATCTTTCCTCTTCTTACATGGGCTCAATGTACTGAAGACGATCCTCTTTGAGAAAGAAAGTACTGTACCAGTGATCCGAAAATGTCTCTTCCTTCTCAATCAGTTACTTCATTCTCAGGCTGCATTCCTTGTAGGTGTTTGATTGTATGGTTAGGATTAGAGGAATTTCCTATCTGCTGAATTTGTAAATCATCTTGCAGCTGTCTATCTTAACCACAGTGATGTTGATATCAAAGAAGCTTCTCTCTTGTTGGTTGGTGGAATTCTGTCGCTGGATAGACAGAGCTTTACGAAAGAAGAAGTGGAGGACAGTCTTACCAAAGTACTTCCTCCAGTATTGCAGTATTCACTTCAACCGGATGTTCCAGAGGAAGTAAAGACGGCAATCGCTAGTATTGCTAGATTTGTACAATAAGTGAATTTTCTGTTGTTTTCTAAACATACTATTCTTAACTTATGGCAGAATTAAATCTCTCTGTCTGTATTATGCCTGCAAAATATAACGTATCTGTTTCAGTGCATATGAACGATACCATTGGCGATATGAAAACAAAGTTGTCTGTAGTTGTAGATATGCGTGTTCAATGGTAGAAAGTCATGGATTTTCCTGCTGAATCCATGAAGATTGTGAATGCAGGAAGACCATGTTCAGATACATCAACAATCGAGGAAATTGGGTTAAACTATTGTAGTCGTGTTATTTGTGCTGCAAAAGGATTTGTTCCAAAAGGAACTGTGCAGAAATCCAATGAACGACTTCTTGAATCCAAAATACTGATTAAACTTGATGGACATAAATCTGTAAGTGTTCCATACGGAATGAGTACAACATGGAGACAATTGAAAGTGAATCTACAAGTAGGATTGCTATAATTCCTTGAGTTGAAGAAATTAGCTCATATAAATCCAATCGACTATATTATTCTTATGAATGATAATGTGGTAAATGACAATGATACTGTCTCAAGTGCTCATGTCAATTATATGTCAATCATTCATGCAGTTCGGAGAGATGTATGGACTTGAATAGGATAGCATGTAGTTCCATTCTCTCCTTGATCAACCGTTTCAGCGCTCATTCCTGTATCTTCCATGTCCACGATGCAAATGTGAAAATCCTAACTTTGTGGTAAGGCCTCTGTGCTCAGAGTGTCGGTAATACTCCATTGTGATTGCTCATGACTAGGAAAGGATATATAAAGGTTGACGATCACTTTACATGGAATGAAACACGAATTCGAGATTGTTTTGCATTAAAAGGTGTCTGTGGGAATCATGACTGCAGGAAGTTTGGTATTTCGTCTCCAGTATATTCATATCGGTCAGATTACTGTTATAGGTTTGTCTTGCCTTCATCTGTAAGTCATGTCCTGTTGACATTACGAAAGAACGATCGATATTGAAGATTCTTCAGTCTACTGATAATGAAGAAGAGATGAAAACACAACTGAATTCATTGTTTGGCTATTCTCATATTTGTTGCCAACACAGACCAAGAGATTGTCTCAATCTGATCACAAAGATACTATTAGATGGAAACAACACTCCCAACAATGGATTCGAACAAACACTTCATTTATTAACACTTCTCTTTAGTAGAAACCATAACAAACATCCAACCGACCATGCCTGAGCTCTACAAGAATAACCATTATACTCTCCATCATGGTTCGTCATTTCTGGTAACGACATCCATTCATCATTCTTCAAATACAGCAATTGGTCATGAATGAGACTACACTGATACTGAAGAGAGTCATCGCGAAGCCATGTTGGTGGAAAGTAATCCAATGCTTCAAGAATGAAACCAGTAGGCCATAACCATTCTGGTCCCTACAAATGATCCACACTATCCATTTTCACATTGTGATAACTGAAGCCGTTACATACTTCCAAATCACCATGATAACTCATCGAATTGTCGTAATAGCATCGATATCGACTATCGTTTGGTGCCAATGTCTTGACACCCAATTGCGAGATACCTCCAAAGAGCTTTTTCACACCCGTTTGTAAGGCAAGAACTGCATGATCATGATTGAATAGAGTAGGAGCAATAGCTATTGCAATCATCTATCTGACAACCGAAATACTCATTCTTACATAGTTTGGGCGGAGCTCAGAATCTGATGGGATTTCCTCTGGATGATATGTATCCTTGTAGTACACATCCTGAGGAGTCTTTAAGAAGAATGATGGTTCAAAGGCTTCTTGGATCTTTCTACACCATTCTTTGAATGTCCATTTTTCTCTCTTCTTTTCCACTATTACTTCAATGCCATCATAGCGATAGTGTCCTTGCTCATGTAGTGTTTGCAACCAGGATAAAGTGGAGAACTGAAGTGCTACCAGTTCTACAGCAGAACCATCTCGGGGTCTACAATTAAGAGAGACAATGAATCCATACGTTGCAGGATGACCTCGATTCGAATGGATTCCATCATCATAACTCCCCATCTTATCCATCCATGTTCCACAATTCCAACGATTACCTCCTTGAACAAATCCAGTTGTACTATCAACACTCACTTGAACATGAAAACCTTCCGATGTCATGTATTCGTTCTGTGAAGGGACTACTATAATAGAGATAGAAGGATATGTCAATAGAAGGAGCTCCCCACTCAATGAAGTCAATACCATCACCGAGACATTGAAGCATCCACTGAATTACATCTTCGATCGTCATTATTCTGGATTCATATCGCATATTCACCTGCTCTTGAAGAATCGAGATGTCTGCAGACTGAGAATACAATTGAACAAACTATAATGAAATGACAAGACAAGAACTCACTCTCAACCACCACCATACAGCATCTCGACTATTGAACCGAGGAACAATACCATCAGCGAATAGATTACAGATGAGACCATGACGTGCTGCTGCTCCATAAGCTACTATAATCTCCTTTGCCTCTTGTAATCGATTTGTGGCCAATAAGATTCCGGGAGCAGCGATAAATGTGTCTCGTCCCCAGTTCCGCATGATTCCCACAGTGAAGTGAGGAATTCCCGCAAGAATCGGCGGAATTGAGTCTTGAGGAAGACGCTGAGTGAATTGAAGGGTGGCAACTGCTAATCGACAAAGAGTGATATTGTCTGGAGGAGCTCCAAGTTTCCTTCCAATCTCACGAACAAATACTCTACAAATAAGATGAAGTATGTGAGATGACTGATCAAGGTGATGCATAAGTCGACAGAATTTCACTGGACGTGTATTTCGAGGACACTGTTTGATGTAGTTCATCTCATCTAAGAGAATCAGATATAGCCATTGCAGTCCAGGACGTTTCGTGAGACGCTGGAGGAGATAATCTATAAGCCAATTCCCTTGACGAATGTTCTCAAGAAGAGGATGATTTAGAAGGTTGAATTTGATAATCTGGTGAATTGCTGGAATCACACCATAGAATCCAGCATATGGAAAGCGCCCCATTCCATAGTGATTATGATGTTGATAGTAGGATCCTGTCACCAGATCCAAGTAATGACCAATACCATTATCTTTCTCATGAATCACATAGACACCAGAATTGTCAATGGTTCTCTGTTCTTCTTCAGATGTGAACAACATGTAACTGAAATCATCCCAGTGAATCTCTGACATATGTTGAATCTGATTTGCAATTGCTGTAATTGCATTTTCAGGATGACGAGGAAGCATACTGAGTCGTTGTCGAGTAGTGGCTATAACATTACAACCTACAAATGATGAATAGAACCAGCATCTACATTCGCTGTATTTCAATATATGGTCTGATCGAGGTATGTTCCCATTGTAAAGAAGAAGAACAACAGAACTACCTGGTGTAAAAGCAGCTGAAAAGTGGAGAACAGTTTCATTTTCCTGTTCTTCAACTGTGCAGAAATCATGAAGTCGATCACATCGAATATCAAGAGTGAATGCAACTCCTGACAATTCTTCTCGCTCTTTCCACAATTTCGTTTCTTCTTCCTCATTTCCATCTTGCGTAGTACACAAAACGCTGACAAAAACACCTTCAATCCGACCAAGAACACGTATCTCTTGAATTGAAGAAGAATGAGGAGTGAAAGCAGTGTGAGTGATATTCAGAACACTATAATTGGAACCTGTTTGACGTCGTTCAATAGAAATCAAGTGAGATCCACTGTAATGATGAACATAACGTTCAACGAACAGTTCACGACTCAGAAGCTGGTGAAGATGATTCATTAACAATCGTAGATGCATGTTCCCTGATAAATGGAGTGTTGATGATGATGGTTCTGTTTCAAAAAGCTCATTTCGGATTCTTTCAATCTCGTAATCTGGTAACGATGCAAGGATCCGATTAGCATTCGCATATTTCCGTGTTTCTGTCACAGATGGGTTGCAAATATATCCTTCATCTTGTCCTCTTGTGGAAGCAACATGAGCAACGACTAGTGACATCATGACTGTGACCGCAGGAATGGATGCGATTCCATAAAGCTTTCGAAAGCTTTGGTTATCATGAGTGAGATCATAGAGTACTACTGGAAGATGTGTATTGGTAATATATCGAGGAATTCCCTTAATCCCCTGAAGCGATCCCAAATCCTCCCCTCCAGCAGAAAAGAGTAAGTCACTATAGTTCTTAGTGTTGCTGTATTCATGAGGATCTCTTGCTGTCTCTCGGACAATCATATCAATCCCCACACGACGAATGTATTCAACATCTGTATTCTCATTAGATGTGAAGAGTTCAGCCAATACAACAAGCGAAGGTTTGACTTCGCGAGCTTTTCCTAACAAGTGTTCCAGAAGACGAATCGATGTGTTATGACAATTATCCAATCTGAATCCATCAAAGAGATAAGCACAGATTTGTATGTATTCTTCCATCACAGACAGAATCCATGTTGGCTTATCACCATCATAGTATCTCAGTTTTACACAATCACTCCAAATCACCACTTCTCGTAACAGATAAGCTGTATGGATTCGATAGGAGGTTGATTCATCTCTAAATACAAAACATCGAGTGTTTAGTTGCTGGTTAAGAGGATCCTGGTTATTGTTCCAAGTCCAACCATTGTTAACAGCATACACATCACTTTCAGCTTCATTTTCTGTTACAAGAGCACCATAACTGCTCATACGAGAATGACGTGTGATACAATTGAAGTACCTCTCTACAAGCGGATAACAGGAACTTGGAACACTAGATGAAGGTTTCTGTTGAAGAAATCGGTATCGAATAGAGTTTGCAATCGAATGAAGAATAGACGTGACAGTAGGATAAACAACTCGTTCTCGCAATTCACTGTTGAATTTCTGCACCACGGAAGCAAGTGTGCATTGACAAATCGTTCTTTTTTCTAAGGCTTCTTTCATCAGAACCATATCAACGGTGACTGGAAAACGATGACCGATATGACATTCATAGAGACTGTATTTCAGAGCTGCTTGAAGTTCTTCTTCAGAAACACACTCTGTTTGAGAATGTCCAGAACATCCAATAATGGAGAAGACAGAGGATAAATCATGAATAAGAGTATCTGTGCTAATGAACCAGTATTCTTCAAATCGGGCTTGAACGAGCGCTTGATGGATACGATTTACCACTTCATTCACTTTTGCATCCGATGTTATTTGGAATTCCTCTTCATAGAGCTGGTCAGTCACACGAAGAAGAATAGTATCCAGTTCGATAGCAGGAATGAGTTGAGGAGTATTAGAGTTGTTGAAGGCAATGTCGGGATGATCAGTTAACAATGGACTATCAAAACTGATATGATTTAAAACAATATCAGTTAGAAAGAGAAAATGATAGCGCTGACGTAGAGACTGAAGTGTCTGATGAAGGCTCCAGTAGTGTTCTTTCTATTCCTTATCGACTTCAAGAATTCCTACTCCTTGTTGAGTCATATGAGTGAACGAAGCAAAGACCCTCAGGGCTTTGGGATCTATCGATGAAGAACCAAGAAAGTGTGGATCAATATCAAGAACATTCTTAAGAGAATAGCAACTACCACTTTCACCAGCAACTTGAACAGGTGTAAGATGAATGCAGTTGTATCCAGACTACGAATGATTCACCGAAAATAGAAAAACGAGATAGGCATCGATCAAAGAAGAAGACCACTCGGCAAAGGTACCAAGACTTCTACTCAGATTCGATTGGATACACAATCCTGAATATCCAATAGAATGATTTTCAATGGAAACCTAGTTGATAACGAACTAGTTTCCCTACCTGATTGATCACAAAAAAACGGATCATTGGTCCTTGAATCTGCTCTGAAAGATCATCAACTTTGTTTCTACATTACAGCCAAACACCATTCATACGAGATGAATTCGGTTCTCAAGTAATATGGTCCACCCTGATCAAGAATCATCGAAAAGGAATATTCTCCATAATTAAAATCGAAATCCATTTTCTGTTTCCCTGAATTTCGATGCTTGTCAAACCGATCATCAGGATAGTTGGATGTTATTAACATTTCTCCCTTTTAATGACACTTGAAATATGTTCCTACAGCATCTCCACGTGGAAGAGGACGAAGGATGGTCAATACACAATCTTGAGGAAATAACAGCAAAGTATTGTGAATAGGGATTCCTTTCTCGTTTAACTCTACAACAAACTCGTTTTTCGAGTTGGCCATAATTGTTACTGTCATTTGTCAATTTCATTTTTGACATTCGAATGGCTTTCTCGATGGATTAACAAAGAATTGAAGCGACTGAACAAAAAATGAGATAGAAAAAGAATGCCCCTGCCGTGATTCGAACACGGGTTATCACGGCCACAACGTGATGTACTGACCAACTATACTACAGTGGCATCTGTTATTGGTTTCTTCCTTGCTCTTATAAGAATCCAGTTAAGTACCAAGTCATCCCAACAAACATACGAAAAGACTCCTAAACTCACTTTAAATCCTCTGAATGAAGAAATTCCATTACTTGCTTATCATCCATTCTAGTTACCTTTTCACCCTTTTGTGCTAAAATCTGTTCAACATTTGTGCTATTATCATCAAAATAACCCAAATGATCTGCAATTAAATGAAGATTGTTACAACCAGGGCAGCGAATGAGAACAACTCCATGATTGTAAGCTTCTTTACTCATTTTCCTTGCAGCTCGAGTATTACACACTTTGCAAGTGAAAACTATGATCATGACGTCACTCGTCGTTTTCGATCCAGGAATCGATTTTAGTACTTCCTATGATATCAAGTGCAAAGGAAAGGAGGTACATTGTTTCGGGCATCTTTTGGGTTCATTTGTTCTTCAGATTCCGCTACAGGAACGGCTGTACTTGCATTTCGGATAAACGATACAGTAGGAGTGTGATTAAACGAATGCTGACAGAAAACCGCAGATATTGGCAGAAATTGACGAAAGCTGTGGTATAAAATAAGTCTAAAGAAAAGGATACGTTGATGAGCCTTTGGTCACGGAACAAGAAAGCAATCGAGGATTTCTCATCACTCGCTTTGCTGAATTCACGAAAATACGCTGCATTCAAATTGGGAAGGCGGTCAAGGAAAGAATGGACTTCAGATAGGACTCAAAACTTAGTATTTTGACAAAAAAATCAAGACCGATTCAATGATTTGTGGAAAGAGCTAACTGTCGACATCACTTGTACAAAAGATAAACAACAGAGAGATGGATATCTTGAATCCCTTTCCTCAAATTTACAAAAGAAAACCGAATTCAAACACACGCCAAAATGGAAGTGAATAGTGGTTGTATACATCTTGATAAGAAAGAGGATGATGACCACTAAACAATCTTGTGTTCACGCATTTCTTGTTAAATAGCATGGTATTGATCTCGTAACCTGGTTCTTATTCTGTAGGAACTTGAATATGATGCAAGATATCTCTCTGTGAAGCACCACAAGTGGAGAGGCAACTTAGCAAGAATTATTGGTCTTTCTCCTAGTGCTATTATGACAATGGAGACGGGTCACCAAGGAATTACAAACAAATGGGATTGGAACGAAGAAGTTAATGATATCGTTCCTGCTGCCTCTGCAGAGGATGGGGATGAGTTTGAATTGCACCTAAAGAAGGGAAAGTACATATTTTGCATGGATCTAATCGTAGGGGTGAACAGATTATGAATTTCTCTACGGACAGTCTGCAATCTCTCCTCTGTACTGCAAGAAGATACATGATGATGGCTCGAGGTGAGGATACCGGAAAGATGTTCAGTGGGTACAAGATTGGACGGAGTGGCGATAAGAAAGTGATTGAACTTAGCGCAAATGCTGGAGATATTGTTGAGTATATTGATGGTAATTGTTGTATCTCTCTATGATGTAGATCGTGAGGTTGCTCATTATCCTTACTACTTGATCAAGTCGATCGGTTACTTGGAGGAGTCGGGAGGAATGACGATTGACATTTTTAATCGTAAGCGAGTGTACATCATTCCGGATCGGGATGCTTTCTTCAAGGATGCTGCAGCAAAAGCCAAACAGTGTGCTGTTGCATTAGATCGTAAAAAGAAGGGAGGAAATCTGGCCTCTGTTTTGGTGTGTTGTGTTCATAAGGGTTGATTTGTAGAAGGAACGTGAATTCATAAATAATGATTTTGTTGTTGCGCGTTTCGAGGTATACAAAACCTCCGCACATCATACAGCACCAGTAAAGCGAGTGATGCAAGTGACTGAGAACCATCTCTTGGAATTGGATCCCGAGTCTCTGGTTATTACGTCTATGATTCCTCTGAGTGAAATCACTCATTTGATTCGATGCTTTGATGAGCCTCAAATGTTCCTTATTGAGTTTAGTGTGCGACCAACACGTCGATACAGTTGTAGTAATCGTGATGCGTTGTTAGGAGCCTTATTGGACATCTGTCGTATGCAAGGATACAGTGAGGCAATGGTCCAGGTAGTAGAGACGCATCCTGGTATCAGGATCCGTACTACCGAGAAAGAGAATGCTGATAATATGGAGGATACATGCATGCGTGCATTGGTGGATGCAGGAAATGTCAGTACCACCACAAAGGATGGTCAAGAACTGTCATACACTAGTGAAATGTATAATGCTGTGTGTGAGTTCAATAGTAATGTGCCTACTACTGGAAATCTCTTCCGTATTAAGGAGAAAGCTCTTTGTACTTCGTATCTTGCTATTTATGACCAAATTCGTGCTTGTCTGCAGGACAAGTCGGTATCTGAGAAGGTCCCAGCAACCATGTTTGAGACACTTTATCGTCTGTTGTTACGTACTGAGCTTCCTTACTATTTCATGCAAACTGAGGGTGTGATGGATTTGATCAAAGCAGCTCTAAAGAGTGGAATGGAAGGTGTTGTGTTTTGGGTGATTGAGGTGTTACGTGTTGTGGTGTTACCTTCCACAGAGAATCGAAATGAAGATTTGGAACGTGTTAATAAGGAGACTCTTTTTACAGATCCAGATTTCCGGGATTTATTGATGAAGTTGTTGGATACGTACGCATTCAAACCTACAGGAACCACAGTGATTATGGCTCTCATGGAGTTCTTGGAGTGTATTTTGAGTGGTTTCTCAGACACAACAAGTCCTGAAGTAAAGCAGGATTTGCTGACAAAGCTTTCTCAGCGTCATACCATTCTGTTATCTCTGTTCCACAGTACATGCTCTGGTGTTACAATGTCGACGGCTCTGATCATGAAGACGATTGTGGAAGAATCTCAGTCAGAGGTTGCTCAGCTGATGCAGGAAGCTGCCCTCTCTGAAGGAGTGCTTCTCCAGCACTTCTACAATGCGGTGTATAGTGCAAGTGAGGACCAACGTTACATCAGTCGATACCTCGTGGGTCTGTGGATGGGCGAACATAAGGCATCTCGAGCTCTGTTGAGTCGAATGGTTCCTATCGGAATCCAGCGATTCTTAAACAGTCCTACTCTCACTGAGAAGGATGTAGAGAAATTCCAGGAGGAAGAGAATCGCCGTCTGCAGGACAATAGTGATGTGAAACCTTCTCGTGCAACATCACGTCTTCGCTCGCGCATTCAGGCATCAAAGCGTGAAGGTAATGACAAGGGTAACTTCCAGTTGATGTTCTTCCAAATGTTACATGATCATTCGACATATACAGTCATCTGGAACCATGAGACTCGAAATGAGTTGAAGACTGCTCTTGAGAAGGAAATTAACAACCTGAAGCGTGAGCAAGAGAAGGTACCTGAAGGTGAACAGAAACCTCTGTGGAATCATGAAGAGTTCTTTATCGATTACAAATCGTTATCAAATGAGATTGTGATTGATGGGTTCTATTTGAGTAAGATGGTTGATCAAGATACAAAGATTCAATTCAAAGTAGAGAATCCTCATGTTCTGTTCCAAGCAATGTATACACAAATGCTTCGAGAGACAGACTTTAAGAAGAAGATATTGTGCGTGAAGGCAATGACTGCTTTGTATGATTACTATGTTGATTCTATTGGTGGATTCTATGATACTCGTCAGATTCTTGAATTAATTGACAGTACAAGTAATAGAACCTATCGAGATCATTTGATTGTTCTATTCAACACACTTCTTAAGTGCTCTATGAATATTGATATCATTCTTCGTGATTTGGATCATTGTGCTGAGATTATCATGGATTTGTTGTCAATGGCTCATACGGCTTCAGCTACAGAGTTAAGAGTCAGTTCAATTCTTCAGAATTCAATTCTCCAGTCTGGATTGTTGTTAACTGCTGGACCTGCCAAGGGTGGAAAGAAGGCATCCAAGCGTGAACCCGAGCGAATGGCAAAGCCTGCTCCTGAACCCGTTCCTCAGCCTGTGGTTGTGGATGCTCCTGATCCTGATTTCAATGATGATGTGCCCCTGGGAGGACCAGGTATGGCTACAATGGATGCTCCTGATCCGGACTTTGAGATTCCAGAAGCTGTTCCAGTTCCTGAGCCTGCAAGTGTGTCTGCTCCTGCTTCAGAGGCACCAGCAGCATCAGCGGCATCAGGAGAAGAAGATGAGGGTATTGCCGAGTGGTGGTATCTCAGTGGTCATGAGAAGATTGAGAAGGGTCCTGTTACGGTCACTCGTCTCTCCACTCTCTTGAAGCGTGAACTCATCACTCCTGACACGGAAGTGCGGAGTGAACAGGGAGGATACGCTCCTCTCAAATCGATTCGTCAGCTTCGCTGGCAGTTGTTGATGGACGGAACATCATATTTGGAGCCAGTCGCTTGCGCTCTTGTTGTGTTAGACACTATTCGCAGCATTCTTAAGCGTCATTCAAGCTATGGATCAGATGGTATTCTGAAGACACCTATTCCTCGTGCCAAGCGTGTATTCGGTCAACCAAAGTATCTAGCCTACATAGCCCAATTGATGCTAGTGAACAATCCAACATTGGTTGAGAATGCAGCCGAGGCATTGAGCTGTATTGTTGAGAACAATGAGGCAGCTATGAACAAGCTCTATCTTACTGGAGTGTTCTTCTTCGCTATGGCTTATAGTGGAAGTAACTTCCTTAAGATTAGCAAGTTACTCCATCAGACACATCTCAATCAGCAGTTCCGAACCAGTGCTGAGTCTTTGACTGTGGATGTGCCTATCAGCCGACGTAGTATTCTGGGTACCATCCTTCCAGAGTCTATGATCTGTCTTCTTGACAACTATGGACCTGAAGAGTTTACCAAGAAACTTCTTGGAAACTTCGATACTCCAGAAGTCATTTGGAAGTATGAGATGCGTAAGCACATGGTAGAAGAAGTATTGAAGCATATTGGTGACTTCCCGAAGAAGCTTCGTGAGAACCCCACATTACGTTTCGACTATGGTCCTATTCCTCAGGTGAAGTATCCTGAATTGGAGGAGGAGATGTGGTGTCACAACTATTATATTGCTGCTCTGTGTGATGAGAAGCGATTCAACAATTGGCCTATCAAGAAGCCTGTGGAGTTGCTGCGTGCTGTGTTGGATCGATGGCGCTTTGAGAACACGAAGCAGGCTCCTGGTGTCAGTGAAGAGGAAGCATACGCCATTCTTGGGTTTGGTGAGGATAAGGAGAAACCAGATGAGAATACGCTGAAGAAGGAGTATCGAAAGTTGGCTCGAAAGTACCATCCTGATAAGAATCCTGAGGGACGTGAACTGTTTGAGAAGATCCAGAAGGCTTATGAGTTGCTGTCCAACACACGAACCAGAACAGGAGGTCCAGATCCGGTGAATATCATGCTGATTCTGAAGGCTCAGAGAATTATCTATAAGCGGTTCTCAAGCAAGTTGGCTGCTTACAAGTATGCTGGTTATGAGTATTTGTTGCCTCTCCTTCAGCTGAAGGATGATGAAATGTTGACTGTGGAGAAGTGTCCTCAACTGGAAGTTGCTTCTTCATTACTGTATCTGACATGTGCTTGTACTGATTACAATTGTAAGGAGTTCATCATTCAGCATGGTTTGGAGATTGTTGCCAATCTCATCAATCGATGTACGATTGTTCCAGATACAAACAGTGATGATCCTCGTATTGCTGTTGGTGAGAATCTGATGCATACTGTTGCCTTCTCCGCAAAGCTGGAGGAGGGTCGTAAGGTGATTGAGACAATCGATTATCTTCCCACGGATATCAGCCGATATCCTCTTCTTACTCAATCTTCTCGTCTTGTTCAGTATGGTTTGGAAGCTCTTGCCAATGTGTGTTATTCATCTACGTTGCAGGAGAAGGTTCTTCATTCAACATCTTGCATGTTGTGGTCTGTGTTACCTCTGCTATTCCGATTCGATCCTTCCCTTGAAGAGAACGAGTCTGTGGAGATGGATGAAACGGCCCATAGTCAGACAGCTGCTAACAATAACTGTAAGCGTGCAGTATTGGCTCTGGCTCGTCTTGGAGGATATTGTGTGGGTGATGACAAGTCTCCTCGAAACAAGGAAGCACGAAAGTATCTTTCAAAACTGCTCACACCTCCTGTGGCTGCAATGCTATCGCAAGAATCTCCAGTTGAGTTGTTGACAATTCTGAATACGCATCGTGAGGTGCCTCGTCTGATCTGGACAGGTGAAATGCGAGATCAGTTACTGGAGTTTGTAAGTGCTCGTATTCATGACCAAGGAGAGACTGGAGATACTCATCTGGATCTAGCAGAAGACTTCCAGTTCGATGCAATTAAGGATGAGTTGATTGTGGGTGATGTCTATGTCCGTGTGTACAATCAGCAGAATCCCAAGAAATTGGATCGTGCAGAAGAGTTCTGTGAGGATCTATTTGACTATCTACATGACCAGCGAGATGGTGAAGTGGATGAGTTGGGTGAGATTAGTGGCAAGTATAAGCCAAAGTGCAAGTTGAGTTTCATTCAGATGACATTAAAGGCATTATCTCTGGTTCTTACCAATACTAAGGATCTGGCTATGACAGTAACAAAGCCAAGTGCTTTCAAGGATTTGTTTGCCTTCTTGGAATCAGATGAGAACAATGAATACGATGAAACAGATCGTGCTCGTGATGTAGCAATTGATGTATTGAAAATTTTGACTCCTGTGGCTGCTTGTGCAAAGGTGATAATGAAGGAGGAGTTGATTCCAGCTCTTATGAAACTTCTTTACGCAGATATCTTTGCTACTCGTATTCCTATGCTGGATTTGTTGACACGTCTTTGTGAAACTAGTGATGTTGTTGCTGAGTGTCGAAAGCAGAATGTCGTCTTGTTAGCCTTGTATTGCTTGTGTCGTGAACAGGATCAGGTGGGTCCTCAGTATCGTATGGCAGCTGCAAAACTCTTGAATCGAATGTGTAATGATGAGAAGGAGGGTCCGAAGGTTATTTTGGAGTTACGTCGATTCATGCCAACTGTCTTAGTGATGAAGATCAAGGATCAAGTGGAGATTGTATGCGCTCAATTTGATTCTGAGCATGAAACACCTGAAATCATTTGGACTGGTCATATGCGTGAACAACTACGTCAAGTGGTGGAGGATTATACCTATCAATGGAACCAGGCTATTTGGGATGAGAAGGAGTTTGCACTTCCTCGTGGTTTCCATATGCAGTATCCTGAATTGGCTCAGGAACTGTTTGTGGGTAACATTTACATTCGTCTGTATTTGAAGGAGCCAAAGTTCGTGTTACGCGATCCCAAGGAATCTCTGGATGGCTGTTTGAAAATGTTCTTTGTGGAGGCGAAGTATGAATTGGATCGTCTTCAGGGCAAGGAAGTGAAGCGGAATGAGGAAGAGGACAAGTATGTCGATGCAACTCAACCTGACAATCTGAAGGAGAATGTGTTATCAACTGTCACTTCAGGTATTGTGTGCTTGTTGAAGAGTAACCCGACTCTGACTGAGCATGTGGCAATGTTGGATTATCCCAAGAAGATCATTGAGACATTGAAGAAGAGTGTGAAAGTGGGTCCAACAAGTGATTTGACAATGTCCTTGATCCGTATCTTGCATGACATTGGAGGTGATAAGATGTGCGCTAAGAAGCTGAATAGTAAGGATACGATTCGTTCATTCAAGGCATTACTTGAAGAGCCGAAGGAGAATGCGGATTATATTATGGAGGTACGAATAGAAAGAGAGATTGAATTGTAGACTCTGCGTATTATGTGGAAGGGAGATAGAAAGGGTTTCACTCAGACAGGTCTTGATCAGAAGATGGTGCGTTTCTTCATGAAGCTGCTTGAGCATCCAATGAAGGAGGTGAATGATGCTTCTGTGACCAAGGTTAATATTATTACCATTCTGAAGACTATGGAGAAGGTCAATGAAGAGGCTGCTAGCCAGTTGAGTGAATTTGACGAATGGGATCGTTATAAGCATCAGAAGCATGACTTATTCGTGAGTCGTAATGAGACTGCAGATCAGTTCATTGAGAAGAGTAACAGAATTCTTGCATTGGAGAACAAAGAGGATTAAATGATCTATGTTAACTGTTTCATAAAACAAACACCTAAATGCTTTCGGATTTCGTAGTCATACTTGTGTCCATCTGAAGAACTATAAGTCCGGTGTTCTGAGGATCCTCGACGATAATCTGAAGGACTACGATGTGCATGAGAACGACTATGATGGGTATGAGAACGAGTACGGGAACGACTATGGTAACCATGCGAACGAGAACCATGACGATCATCAGAACGACTGCGCGACGGACTAAGACGACTACGAGAGTGACTACGATGACTACGAGAACGTCTGCGATAATCATGAGAACGATAGTGACCACTGTAACTGTTCTTTCCCAGGACTATGAATAAAACATGATATGTAAGAGTACAAACTCCAGGAGTAGGCTTGTAACCAGAATTACGCTTAGAGAGTTGGATTGACAGCGTACGTCCATGGCAGACAACTCTGACCACTAATACATTTAAAAGAATCTGTACCTCTCATTCAGCACACGACTGGCTTCGTCAGTACTTTCATAAGCAATAAACGCAAATCCACTAGCTGTGACCAAAATGGACGAAATATACCGTGCCAAACCATCCTTATCTTTGGGAATTTCAATACTTTTGATAGTACCGAACCCCACGAACAAATCACGCAAATCGTCTTTTGTGGTTCTGGTATCAATATTTCCAATGTGTCTAGATTGTTACGCATCCAGAATCAATATCAAACAACGTATTTCCTTCATTCCTATTCTTGCTACCATCGTCATACTCATAAACCGGTCGAGATCTTCTTTCACTATGGTCACGACGATAGGTGCTCGAAGAGTGACGGTGTGAACGAGAATGAGAACGCGACGACCGATGGTGTCGTGAAGGTGACTCCCGCAAACTCCGACGAGACGAGCTTCTCTTTCTTTCGCTATCCATGGTGATCAGAACAATTCTGTTTGAATGGCAGGAAAACGGGAATCCGAGAATTCTCACCGTCTTTTCATTTACGTCTCGTTACTCCAAATTGCTCTGGATTTCACTCATCAATGGTATGGATTCCCTCCATTGGATTGCTAAAAAGTAGGCAAATACACTCAAACCGTATCTGGACTGCATCCAGACGACGCTTCGTTCGACTCTTATTCTGCAAAACTTTCCTTCTGAATCTGTAGAAAGGCACAATAAACCTGAGATTGAAATCCAGTAGGCTCTAGTTTGTACCTAGTCATCTAGATCTTCTAAGATATCGGTGATGAAACCCATCTTAATCTGTCGAACAGAGAAGGAACGATGTTTCATCGAGCCATCTATCAATTCTGTGCGTGTAAGTATCAAAATCAAGCAGTCGGATGAGATGGAAAGTGTTCTATGCCGGAACTTTACAAGATTCCTAATGCAGAGAGCGGAAAACTTCGCGATCCTTCGAAGAAAGCCTGTTGATGTTGTTTTTTGCTATCCTGTTGATTGTTAGGGATATGATATTAGTTTTCTTGTGACATTCTCGACGCTGGAAGAATATGATCGTGAACGGATCATTTCTTTCATTCTTGACTTCATGGAGGGGATTGACTCTGAAATTAGTGCGATGAAGATTGGTGTGAATGCCCGTGCAAGGGGAGTTGCAGCCCAGTTTATGCGGCGCTTTGTGTAGCTTGTATTTTGACAAGTTTCTTTCCACACACTCTTCTCCAACAAACACATCACCCACTATTCCACATCTTTCTGAGGAGTCCGCAACTTCGGACCTCCGGCCTCCTTCGCCATAATGATCTGATCGACTTTAAGAATCGTAAGAACTGCATTCACAGCAAGACGAAGAG
>JABLTK010079789.1_pt1 | contig 24040 bp, 21 predicted proteins | sample 7160131 | NCBI WGS metagenome assembly JABLTK01 (sample SAMN14651221, study PRJNA627086) | human gut metagenome | isolation source: feces | host: Homo sapiens
ATGGATTTCCTCGCCCATGTCGAACGCATCCACGGATTCGGTAAGGTGCTCGAAGAAGAACGGGGCGGCGAAATAGAAATGATCGGTCCATACATGACCTACGAATCCGAGGAACGCGCCTTCAGCATCGTGAAGGATCTGATTCATCGTGAAGAGGACCTGGTCGGAATCTATATGGCGGGCGGCGGTCAGCAAGCGGCGGCGCGCGCGCTTGCACAGTCCGGCAAGGCTGGGAAGATTCATATGATCTGCCATGATATGCTGCCGGAAACCATCCACTACCTGAAGGAACGCGTGGTGGATTTCACCATCGGTCAGGAAGCCTTTATGCAGGGATATATGCCTGTTGAAATTTTCCGCGATTACCATATGTTCGGTCGAAAGCCGAAACTCGGTCGCCTGTTTACGGGCATCGATATCCGTTCGCGGGAAAATGTCTCGCTGAAGGGCTACGAAGTATTTACTGGCATGTACTCCATGAGCCGAAGATAAGAAAATCGCATCAGTACATATGCGAATTTTCTTTTGAACACTTCGTGCACGTGCACGGAATATATATCAAGCCATTGCACGATCCACATTCATGCCCTGCGTACAATGCCCGATTTGATGTATCTGCAAAAATACAAACGAACGGATCCTGAACAAAATTTCAATTTTTCATTGAAATCGTTGGATATTATCAAACAAATCCGTGCACGTGCACGGTATCCATCAAAAGGAGGAAAAAGGTTATGGAGAAAACTTATCGGGAGCGCTTGATCGATACGCTCAACCATCGTGATCCCGGCCAGGTTGTGGTCGATCTTGGATCCACTTCCGTCAGCGGAATTAATATCAATGCGATGGTAAAGCTGCGCAAGGGTCTGGGGCTTGAAGATCGTATGCTGGTTATGGATGAACCGCTGCAACTGCTTGGACGCACAGACGAGGATCTGCGGCAGGCCGTTGGCGCGGGTATCATCGGCGTCAACAACGGCTATACGATTTTTGGCTACAAAAACCGCGACTGGAAGGAATGGACGCTGCACAATGGGCTCAAGATGCTGGTTTCCGAAGAATTTCGCACCACCGTGGATGAACAGGGTAACACCTATATCTATGCGCAGGGCAACACCAATTATCCCCCGGCGGGTAAAATGCCGAAGAAGGGTTTCTTCTTTGATAACATCACCCGCAGCAACGCCACCGTCGATGATGACGACCTGAACGCACGCGAGGACTACAAGGATGATTTCAAGGTTTTTTCCGATGAGGAGCTTCGCTATATTCAGGATGAAGTCAACGACATCTACAACAACACCGGCTATGGCATGATCTACAACGGCGCCCTTTGCGGCATCGGCGATTTCGCACTGGTTCCGGGACCGCACGTCTGCGATCCCAAGGGCATCCGCGATCTGCAGGAGTTCATGATGATACACCACACAGATCCCGACTACGTACATGAAATCTTTGAAATGCAGCTGGAGATCGCCCTGAAAAATGCGGAGCTTCTGTATCAGGCTGTGGGCAATAAAATCCAGTCCGTATATATATCCGGCACCGATTTTGGTTTGCAGCGCGGCCCCTATATGGCGCTGGAAGCCTTCCGGGAGTTCTACAAACCGATTTATGCGAAGATCAACGGCTGGATTCATGAGCATACCGAGTGGAAAACCTTCTTCCACAGCTGCGGTTCCATCGTAACCTTCCTGAAGGATTTCCATGAGTGCGGCGTCGATATCCTGAACCCTGTGCAGACCACCGCCGCCGGCATGGACGCCCGTATGCTCAAGGAGCAATGGGGCGACAAGTTTACTTTCTGGGGCGGCGGAATCAATACCCAGCAGACGCTGCCCTTCGGTACGCCTGAGGAATGCTACAACGAAGCTATGGAACGTCTTGAAATCTTCGCGCCCGGCGGCGGTTTCGTGTTCAATACCGTGCACAACATTCAGGGACAGACTCCGATGAAGAACATGGTTGCCATGTTCCAGGCCGTGAAGGACTACAATGCAAAGATTGCGAAATAAGGGGCTGTAAGCATGAAAGAAAACACAGCGAACAAGTCTCTCTGGAAGCGGATTACCGGCAGAAGCGAATTCAGCATCTTTGTCGGTCTGATTGTTCTCTGCATTCTGATGAGCTTCCTGAGCGAGTATTTCCTGAAGGTAAGCAATATCTTCAACATTTTCAACCAGATTTCGCGCTACGGCATCGTTTCTGTGGGCATGGCGCTGGTCATCATTTCCGGCGGCATCGATCTCTCCGTAGGCTATGTAGTCGGTCTTACTGCCTGCCTGTGCGCCTATTTCTCATCTGCGATGGCGCTGCCCTGGTTCGTGGTATTGCCGCTGACGCTTCTCGTTGGCATGATCATCGGGCTGGTGAATGGTTTGCTGGTCACCTGCGTAAAGCTGGTACCCTTTATTGTTACCATGGCTATGGGCAAGATTCTGAGCGGCTGCACGCTGTTGCTTACCCGTGGTCGCCCGATCAAGTTCCAATCCGGTCTGGCATGGCTGGGTAAGGGCTACATCGGCCCGATTCCGGTCGCGGTCATCGTGATGCTTCTGACCATCATTCTGGGCAGCATCTTTGCGCAAAAAACCCTGACCGGGCGCAACATCTACGCGATCGGCAATAACGAACGCACAGCACAGCTTTCGGGCATCAATGTCAAGGCGCTCAAAACCCTGACTTATATTATCACAAGCACGCTCTGCGCGCTGTGCGGCGTAATCGTCGCCGGCAATCTGTCCAGCGCAGACGCCACGCTGGGCGTCGGTTATGAAACCGACACCATCGCGGCGGTCGTCATCGGCGGCGTAGCCATGTCCGGCGGTGAAGGCACAATCTGGGGCTCCCTGCTGGGCGCCGCCATTATCGGTATTCTGAAGAATGCATTCGTGTTGCTGCGCATTTCCGCCTACTGGCAGTCTATCGTCATCGGTATCGTCATCATCGCTGCCGTCACCATCGATAAACTGCGCACCGCCAAACACAAAATCTGATCCGCTGAGGGAATAACCCTCTGCAAATAAAAGGAGGAAAAGTCATGAAGAAGGTTCTGTCCCTGTTGGTAGCCATGGTATTGATGCTCGGTTGCATCGCCGTCGCGGAAGTCAATTACATCGACGAAGGTTTCAATTATGAAATCGCTGAAAACGCCGAGGGCAAGGAAGTCCGCATCGCTGTTCTGATGGTCAACAATAACCCATTCTGGGTTGACGTCGAATCCGGCGCGAAGGCCATTCAGGAAACCATGAAGAAGTACAGCTGCACCGTTGATATCCAGACCATCGAAGATTTCGATGCGCAGGTATTCGCAGACGCCATCGACAACTGTATCATCATGGAATATGACGCCATCTGCACCGTCGGCGTATCCGACGCCATCATTCCCGCCGTAGATCGCGCTACCGCAGCCGGTATCAAGGTTTACACCTTCAACTCCGACACCAGTGAAGAATGCTCCCGCATTGCTTTCCACGGTCAGGATCTCTATGGCGCCGGTGAACTGGCTGGTGAAACTCTGGCACGGCTGATCGGCGGCGAAGGCAAGGTTGCCGTGATTACCGGTCTGTTCTCCGTTCCCGCGCATGAGCTGCGCCGCACCGGCGGTTTGTCCGCCTTTGAAAAGTACGATAGCATCGAAATTGTCGGTGAGACCGAATGCCACGATTCCGGTGACGAAGCCTATACGCAGGTAAAGGATTTCCTGACCGCGAATCCCGATCTGGCAGGTATTTATCAGACTGCCGGCGGACAGTTGGGCGTTATTGAAGCCATCAAGGATATGGGTATGGCTGGCAAAGTGAAGTACGTCTGCTTCGACTTCATGGATGAAATCGTGGATGCGCTGTACGATGGCATCGTCAATGCAACCATCGGGCAGGATCCCTTCGGGCAGGGTGCGGATCCGGTCATTTTCGCCTACAATGCGATAATCACCGGCGAAGATGCGATCACCGGCAACGAATGGACCAAGATGGACATCGTCACGCCCGACAACGTCGCCGAGTACTATCCTCGCTAATTCCGGATCGGAATCCGGTGGAGGCTCTGTGCCTCCACCGATGTACACAGATGGCATTTGTATGCATCGGTAGAGGCGCAAAACAGTAGGAGGAAAGATCGATGAGCGAAAAGATTATTTGCAGTATTTACCATGTTTGCAAGGAATTTCCCGGTGTAAGAGCGCTTGATGATGTAAACTTTGACGTCCGCGAGGGCGAGATTCATGCAATCGTCGGTGAAAACGGTGCGGGAAAGTCCACGCTGATGAACATACTATCCGGCGTATACAAGCCCACCTCCGGAAAGATCATTTTCGATGGCCGGGAGGTTTCGCCCAATGCGCCCATCGAAGCGAGCGCACTGGGAATCGCAATGATTCATCAGGAACTGTCGCTGTCGCCCACGCTTTCCGTAGCCGAAAACATCTTTCAGGCGCGTCAGCCCAAGGGCAGGTTCGGTCTAATCGATAAGAAAAAGCTTTATGCGGACAGCCGCGCCCTGCTGGAACAGGTGGGGTTGATGGATATGGATCCCTCCACATTGGTGCGCAGCATCAACGCTTCACAACAGCAGCAGGTTGAAATCGCCAAGGCGCTTTCACAGAACGCGCGTTTTCTGATTCTGGACGAACCTACCAGCGCCCTGACGCCCAATGAAACGAATGTTCTCTTTCAGATCATGGAAGATCTGAAGCAGAAGGGTTTCACCATGCTGTACATCTCGCACAAGCTGGATGAAATCATGCGTATCAGCGATCGAATCACCGTGCTGCGCGACGGAAAATACATCGACACGCTGGTTACCGCGGAAACCGAAATTTCTGAGATGATCTCGCTGATGGTCGGTCGAGAATACAGCGGCGGTTACATCCGAAAGCATTACATGGATGACGCAGATTACGCAAAAGCAAGACCACGGATGGAAGTTCGGAACCTAAGCGTCGCAGGTAAGGTACATGATGTTTCCTTTACGCTATACGAAGGCGAAGTGCTGGGTCTGGCGGGTCTGGTCGGCTCGGGGCGAAGCGAGGTTTTGCAGGCGGTATTCGGCGCAGATCCACGTCTAAGCGGTCAGGTGTTTGTAAACGGCGTAGAGTTGACCCAAAAAAATGCCAGCGAGGCCATACGGCATGGTATCGGTCTGGTTCCTGAAGGCAGAAAAACGCAGGGTCTGTATTTGAAATTTTCCGTGACGGACAACATGACCATCGTATGGCTCAACAATCTGCTCAAGAGCCTTGGTATCATTAATCGAAAAACTGAAGCAAAAAACGCGCAGGCTTATCGGGAGAAGCTACGTGTCAAAACGCCTTCGCTGGAACAGCGCATCGTAAATCTGTCCGGGGGCAATCAGCAAAAGACCATTATTTCACGTTGGCTGATGAACGAGCCCAAAATCTTGTTCCTGGATGAGCCCACGCAAGGCATCGATGTGGGTGCAAAGAATGAAATCTATGAAATAATTGATCATCTGGCTGAAAGTGGTGTAAGCATTGTGATGGTTTCCAGTGAAATGCAGGAAACCATCAGCCTGTGCGACCGAATCATCGTTCTGTATGAAGGCGAAACCACCGGCACGCTTCGCCACAGTGAGGTAAACGAAAAGAGCATTATGGCGCTGATGTCCGGTCAAAAGCAGTGATCTGGCGGACAGGAAATATTTCCGATCTCATCATGCCCGTACAAAGCCTCCCATAGAAGCGGAACCGCCAACGAAATCGGTAGTTCCGCCAATCTGCATCAGGATATACGTCAACAATTCTTTTGAAATTCGGATGTTTTCCGAAAAAATTTACAAATCCATTGACTTTTGGACGGGCAGCGCATATAATATTCCATGTGAGCGGGAAACCGCCGCATGAAATGGCGTATATCCTGGGGTGTGCGTTAGTTTCTGCTTTTACCCACAGATTCATAAAAGGATTCCGGGTCGGTATGCAGATGTCAGGCCTTCATTATGCAGAGGAAGACAGTAAGCAGTCGCAGGTCTCCGCCCTGCCTGAGCGGCGGGTGAAAAAGCAGAAATGGACGGCACTCTTGGGATATTTTTTTATGCTGCGAATCGATGGAACAAGTTCTGTCGATTCTTTTTTTATGCACTTCGGAATATATATTTGCGATCATTTCAGCAATGGGGGGCGGGCATATGCCGGACATTTTGAATCACCCTCAGGAGGCCAGACGCCATGCGGTACGAATCGAATTAAATCGCATTATATGCGGGGAATACCAGCCGCGAACGGAATTTGATGAACAGGGAATCTGCGATCTTGCGCAATCGATCCGGCGATTCGGGCTGCTTTCGCCGCTGCTGGTGCGCAGATGCGGCGCGGGAAAATACGAACTGATCGCGGGCGAACGCCGCTTGCGCGCCCTGAAGCGTCTGAACGCCGCCGCTGCGGACGCGATCGTGCTGGGCGCATATGATCTGGATTGCGCGCTGATCGCGCTGATTGAAAACATACAGCGCGAAAACCTGCATTTTCTGGATGAAGCCGAGGCGCTGCAGCGCATTCTGACCGAGCACAGCATGACGCAGGAGGCGCTCGCCGCCGCCGTGGGGCGCAGTCCATCCGCGCTGAACAATCTGCTGCGCCTGCTTCGATTGAACGCTGCAACGCGCAATATCATCCGCGACGAGGGGCTTACGCAGCGGCACGCGCGGGCGCTTCTGCAATTGGAGGATGCGGCGGCACAGCAGAAGTTTGCCCAGCTGGCTGCCGATGAAAAATGGAGCGTGCACGCGCTGGAGGTAAAGATCGCGCAGCAGCTGCGAAAGCACCGCATGCCCGCGCCCGCGCGGATCATCCGCGATAACCGCCTGATCGTAAACGCCATATCCGATACCGTGCGCAGCCTGCGCAGAATCGGCGTAAGCGCCACCAGCCGCGTGGAAGATCACGATGATTACTTCGATGTGATCGTGACCGTGCGCGCCCCGCAGGCGGCGGCAGAGCGCGCGTAGATACATCTCTGCAATAAAACAGCCGCCCGATCCATCAAATGCATGATTTGACAGATCGGGCGGTTGTTCTGCCCTGCGCGCTTGCTCAGTCCATCTTCGTGGTCAGCAGCGCCGAAAGCGCGCAGACCGCCGACTCCGCATCTTCGCCGTCCGCGGTGATTTCAACCGGCATTCCGCGCCGCAGCGCCAGCGCCAGTATGCCGATCAGCGAATCCACGCACAGGCGGGTTTTCTCGCATTCCAGATGCACCGTAGCGCTATAGGCGGATGCGCAGTTCGCCAGCTTCGCCGCAAAATCGGGCGTGATGGATGGCACCGCATCGAATGTAACCATTTTCTTCATCATGTTGTCCGTCTCCTTACTGCTTCACTTCAGATCCGGTATATCCCCGCGGCGCAGCGCATCGGCAATTTCCCGAAGCTTGCGCAGGCGCGCGTTGACGCCGGATTTTCCGATCGGCGGCGTGAGCATCTCCCCCAGCCCGCTCAGCGGCGTGGCGGCGTTGTTCAGCCTTGCCTCCGCGACGTCGCGCAGGGGCAGGCTCAGCTTGTCCAATCCGATCTTTTCTTCGATGCAGCGAATATCTGCGATCTGCTTCAGCGCGGTTTCCGTCGCGCGGTTGATGTTGGAGCTGTCGCAGTTCATTTGCCGGTTTACGCGGTTGCTGACGTCCTTCTTCACGCGCACGTTTTGCAGCCCCAGCGCAGCGTTGGTCGCGCCCACCAGCGTAAGCATATCCGATACATCGTCTCCTTTTTTTAAGTATACCACACTTTTGGACTTTCTGCACGCTTTTTTTGCATTTATTTCAAAATATTTCAGTGATTCAATAACAATATCGGCAAATTCTTCGCTCGGTGCGGCGATTTCAATGTGGTATTCGATATCCGGATTCGCAATTCCGCCGCAAATCATGAATGCAGACTTTATAAATGTTTTTTTGCAGCACGCCATCTGCGTAATCCGCGCCGGCGGCAGACTGGCGATGCCAAACGGCTGACTGGGATCGTGCAACCCCGTTTCCTGCATCAGCCGCATGGAAGCCTCCATTGGGATCAGCAGCCGATAGCGCGTCAGCCCGCTGAGCGAATTCGACCGCAGCGTAAGAATCTGCGCCGTCACCTGAAAATGGCGCTTGAGCAGCTGAAAATAATGGCGCACGACCGCCGCTTCCGCCGCCGTGATCGAAAGCGCATAGCTGGGATCACTGCCGAAGCGAAAGCTGATCCCGCCCGACGCCAGCAGCGCCGCCGCCAGCTCCGCGCGCGCGCAGCACTTCTCCATACAAAGCTCCCGCGCCATTTCGGCGCGGGCGTTCGATGCAAATGACATTATTCGTCCCCCAATACGCGCGGTTCCATCTCCAGCGCGATTCCGGTTCTTTCCAGCACGGTGCGCTGCACCAGCGCCACCAGATTCAATATATCCGCCGCAGTTGCGCCGCCCGCGTTCACCACGAAGCCCGCGTGCTTTTCGCTGACCTGCGCACCGCCCACGCGCGCGCCCTTCAGCCCGCATTCCTGTATCAGCGCGCCCGCGAAATGCCCCTCCGGGCGTTTGAACATCGATCCCGCGCTGGGCAGGTTCAGCGGCTGTTTTTCGCGCCTGCGCGCGTTCAAATCCTTCATGCGCGCAAGGATCGCCGCCGGATCATCGCGCCGCAGTTCAAATATCGCGCTCAGCACGATTCCGCCGCGCGTGAGCGGCAGCGTCGTGCGATAGCCCATCTGCATTTCATCCCGCGAAAGCGTGCGGATTTCGCCATCCAGCAGCACGCGCGCGGAAATCAGCACATCGGAAATCTGCCCGCCATACGCGCCCGCGTTCATCGCGCAGCCGCCGCCCAGCGTACCCGGTATGCCGCCGGCAAATTCCAGTCCGGAAAGACCGTGCTCCTGCGCAAAGCACGCGGTTTTCGCCATGGAAACGCCCGTCTGCGCGATGATGCGCGTATCCTCCGCGCGAATACCGGCAAACGCATCGCCCAGCACGATCACCAGACCGCGAATGCCGCCGTCGCGCACCACCAGATTGGAGCCGTTCCCGATGATGATGCAGGGGGTTTCCGCGCGCCGTGCGCAATCGATGGCGTTCAGCAGATCTTCCTCGGAATCCGGAAAATACATGTAATCCGCCGGGCCGCCCACGCGAAACGTGGTGTGCCGCGACATCGGCTCATCCGTGCGCAGGTGCTCCGGCTTCAGCAGCTTGGCAAAATCCAGCATTTCAGCATCCTCCGAGATCAGAAATTGAAGTAGATAAAGGGATTGTAGCCGTTCACGGCGATATAGCTGACGGATACGCCGGTGAGCGCCACCAGCAGCACCGCGCCCGCGATGCGCACCAGATTTTCATTCACGTGCAGACGATCCACAATGAAATCACGCACCGGCAGGCCGCAGATCAGCGCAGCCAGGAAGAACCAGCCGTATTCGCGCACCATCACGGTGCTTACGCTGTTCCACGCGGGCGCGCCGGACAGCCCCAGCAGCGATCCATACATCGTCCACGCGTGCGGCAGGTTGTCGCAGCGGATCATCACCGTGAGGAAAACCACCATCAGCATCGCGTAGAAATGACCGATCGCGTGCTTTTCCATCCATTTGCCCAGCCCGCTGAACCGTTCGATCACCAGCATCACGAAAAAGCCGCAGCCCCAGAGCAGATACGTCCACGCCGCGCCGTGCCACAGACCCGTGAGCGACCAGACCATGAACATATTGAAGATCAACCGCGCCTTCGTCTTTACGCGGCTGCCGCCCAGCGGGATGTAGAGATAATCCTGAAACCAGGTGGTGAGCGAAATATGCCACCTGCGCCAGAAGCCCGCGACCGATTTTGCGATGAACGGATACCGGAAGTTTTCCAGAAAATGGAAGCCGAACATCCGTCCAAGGCCGATCGCCATATCGGAGTAGCCGGAAAAATCATAGTACACCTGCATCAGATAGGCGCAGGCGGCGATCCACGCGCCGCCGACGGACAGATCGGCGCGATCCAGCCCGAACAGCGTATCCACCAGCAGACCCAGATTGTTGGCGAGAATCACCTTCTTGCAGAAGCCCACCAGAAACCGATGCACGCCCGCCACGAAATCCGGCACGTTTTCCACGCGGTTTTCGATTTCATCCGCAACGGTCTGATAGCGCACGATGGGGCCCGCGATCAGCTGCGGGAAGAACGATATGTACAGGCATACGTTGAAGAAGTTCTTCTGCACCTTGCCATCGCCGCGGTATACGTCGATCACGTAACTCATCGCCTGGAAGGTGAAGAACGAAATGCCGATGGGCAGGGCGATATTCGGCACGGGGAACGACAGATTGAACCATTCCGCAATGTTCCCCAGCAGCCAGCTCAGATATTTATAGGTCGCCAGCAGCCCCAGATTCAAAATCACCGCGATGGTCAGCGCCAGCTTTGCATGCCCGTGCTCGCGCTGTTTTTCGCGATCTACCCACAACGCCAGCAGCCAGTTCGCCGCGATCGAAGCGATCATCACCACCACGAACTTCGGTTGTCCCCACGCATAAAACCCCAGCGAGGTAAACGTCAAAAACAGATTGCTCGCCTTGCGCCAGCGCTTCAGCGCATAATAGCCCGCCAGAACAAACGTCAAAAAGAAGAACAGAAATACATTGCTGGAAAAAACCATGCTTTTGCTCCTTCGCGGATGTTATCTTCGAATCAATGCGATCGACCATACGCCGAACCACTTTTCTAACCCATTATGCATTATACCATCCCCCGCGCCCAAAAACAAGTAGTGCCGACTGTGTCGGCTGCCAGCAACTACCGTGTTATAAAAGACGAATGCTTGCCGCCATAGATTCAAGCGGCAAGCATTCTTTGTTCCTATTCTGTTGTTGCTGACTTCTAATCCACGCTTTGATGCCCATAAGTTCAAGGCATCAAAGCTTACCTTGTAGATATGGATCTGACCCGTTCCCTGGCTCCACCTGATGGGGGAGCTGTCACCGTCAGGTGACTGAGGGAGAGAAACCCATGAATCGCTGTACTTACGCAGTTTTTGCAGCTTAAATCAATGGCTGCAAAAACGTCGTTTTGCGGCGACCATGCTTTACGGTCGCCGCAAACCAGCGCGGTAGCAGTTGGCCGCGGGCACCGCCCGCCAGCGGAATTCGACAGGTACGTTATCTCTCCTTCCGTCAAAACCTTCGGTTTTGCCACCTTCCTCATCAGAGGAAGGCAAGGGGCACGCCCACCCGACATGAGTTTTGAAATCTTAAATCAATGGATTTCAAAACGTGAATCAGTAATACGCCCGAACCGGATCGAAACGAAGAACCCTTGCCTCTTGAATCAGTGGAGGCAAGGGTTCGTATTTGCCAGCGCGGCAATAGCTGGAAGCCGACACAGTCGGCAGCGCGGCAGCTACTGGGGTTGAGCTGCCTCAGCTCATCACTCGAGGATCTTGGTTACAACGCCGGAACCTACCGTGCGGCCGCCCTCACGAATTGCGAAACGAAGTCCTTCTTCGCACGCGATGGGGGTGATCAGGGTGATTTCCATATCGATGTTGTCGCCGGGCATTACCATTTCCACGCCGTCGGGCAGCTTGATGTTGCCGGTTACGTCCGTGGTACGGAAATAGAACTGCGGACGATAGCCGTTGAAGAACGGCGTATGACGGCCGCCTTCTTCCTTGGTCAGTACGTATACCTGACCCATGAAGTGCGTATGCGGATGGATGGAACCGGGCTTCGCCAGTACCTGGCCGCGCTCGATTTCAGAACGCTGTACGCCGCGCAGCAGTGCGCCGATGTTGTCGCCCGCTTCTGCGTAATCCAGAATCTTGCGGAACATTTCTACACCCGTTACAACGGTGGAACGCTTCTCGTCGGTCAGACCTACGATTTCTACCGCGTCGCCAACCTTCACCTGACCACGCTCTACACGGCCCGTTGCTACGGTGCCGCGGCCGGTGATCGTGAATACGTCTTCTACAGGCATCAGGAACGGCTTGTCGGTCGCGCGTTCCGGCTCGGGGATGTACTCGTCTACCGCGTCCATCAGTTCGAAGATGCACTTGCATTCCGGTGCGGTCTTCGCATCTGCGCCGTTCGTCAGCGCTTCCAGCGCCTGCAGCGCGGAACCCTTGATGATCGGGATATCGTCGCCCGGGAAATCATACTCGTTCAGCAGCTCGCGGATTTCCATTTCCACCAGCTCCAGCAGCTCAGGATCGTCTACCTGGTCTACCTTGTTCATGAACACGATGATGTACGGTACGCCTACCTGACGCGCCAGCAGGATGTGCTCGCGGGTCTGCGGCATCGGGCCGTCTGCGGAAGATACAACCAGGATCGCGCCGTCCATCTGCGCAGCGCCGGTGATCATGTTCTTTACATAGTCAGCGTGGCCGGGGCAGTCTACGTGCGCGTAGTGACGCTTCGCAGTTTCATATTCTACGTGTGCGGTGTTGATCGTGATGCCGCGCGCCTTCTCTTCGGGCGCCTTATCGATCTGGTCATAGCGCATTGCTTCCGCGCCGCCCACCTGCGCCAGCGTCATCGTGATCGCCGCGGTCAGCGTGGTCTTGCCGTGGTCAACGTGTCCGATCGTGCCGATGTTTACATGCGGCTTTGTACGTTCAAATTTTGCCTTTGCCATTTTTGCTTCCTCCTAATTTGATCAATAGTTCGTGGTTCTGCCGAGAACCTTGTCCGCAATGCTTGCCGGTACCTCTTCATAATGGGCAAACTGCATGGTGAAGGTGCCGCGTCCCTGCGTTTTGCTGCGCAGGTCGGTAGCATAGCCGAACATTTCGCTCAGGGGCACGATACCATCGATGGTATGCAGCCCCGCGTGCATATCCATGCCGGTTACGCGGCCGCGGCGGGCGGAGATATCGCCCATAACATCGCCCAGATATTCCTCCGGAACGACGATTTCCACCTTCATCATCGGCTCCAGCAGCGCGCAATCCGCCTTGCGGAGCGCTTCCTTCAACGCCATGGAACCGGCGATCTTGAATGCCATTTCGCTGGAGTCCACATCGTGGTAGGAACCGTCGATCAGATCGACGCCGAAATCCACCACTTCGTGGCCGCCCAGACAGCCGGACATCGCGGCTTCGCGGATGCCCTGATCGATCGGCGCGATGAATTCCTTCGGGATCACGCCGCCGACGATTTTATTGTTAAATTCATAACCGGAGCCGGGCTCCTTCGGGAAGATTTCGATCACGCAATGGCCGTACTGACCATGGCCGCCGGTCTGGCGTACATAGCGCACATCCGCCTTCGCGCGCTTGCGGACGCATTCCTTGTAGGCGACCTGCGGCTTGCCGACGGTGGCCTCTACGCGGAATTCCCGAAGCAGACGATCCACGATGATTTCCAGATGCAATTCGCCCATACCGGCGATGATGGTCTGGCCCGTGGTTTCATCGGTGTAGGTTTTGAATGTGGGATCCTCCTCCGCCAGACGGATCAGCGCGAGGCTCATCTTTTCAGCGCCCGCCTTCGTCTTGGGCTCGATCGCGACGCGGATTACCGGATCCGGGAATTCCATGGATTCCAGAATAATCGGCGCGCCCTCCGCGCAGATGGTATCGCCGGTGGTGGTTTCCTTGAAGCCCACAACCGCGCCGATATCGCCCGCGTAGATTTCTTCCATATCCTCGCGATGATTCGCGTGCATACGCAGAATGCGGCCTACGCGTTCGCGCTTGCCCTTGGTGGAGTTATATACATAACTTCCGGTCTTTAACGTGCCGGAATACACGCGGAAAAACGCCAGCTTGCCAACGTAGGGATCCACCATGATCTTGAACACCAGCGCGGAGAACGGCGCGCTGTCGTCAGCGACGCGTTCGATCACTTCATCGGCGTTCTTCTTGCCGCCGCGGGTACCCTTTACCGGCGGGATATCCAGCGGGGACGGCAGATAATCCACGATTGCATTCAGCAGAAGCTGTACGCCCTTATTGCGATAGGAGCTGCCGCACAGCACGGGCGTCATCTTGCCCGCGATGGTCGCCTTGCGAATGCCCGCCTGAATTTCTTCGTTGGTGAGTTCTTCGCCATCGAGGAATTTCATCATCAGATCATCATCGGCTTCCGCGGCGGCTTCCACCATCTTCTGGCGATATTCCTCGGCAGTATCCAGAAGATCCGCCGGAATATCGGTTTCATCCATGGTGTTGCCCAGTTCATCGACATAGATTTCCGCCTTCATTTTCAGAAGATCCACGATGCCGACGAAGCTGCCCTCCGCGCCAACGGGAATCTGAATCGGAACCGCGTTCGCGTTCAGGCGTTCCTTCATCATATCCACAACGCGGAAGAAATCCGCGCCGGTGATGTCCATCTTGTTGACGTATGCGATGCGGGGCACACTGTACTTGTCCGCCTGACGCCACACGGTTTCGGACTGAGGCTCCACGCCGCCCTTTGCGCAAAAGACGGAAACAGCGCCGTCCAGCACGCGCAGAGAACGCTCCACCTCAACGGTGAAATCCACATGACCGGGGGTGTCGATCAGATTGATCTGATACCCGAGCCATTCGCAGGTCGTCGCAGCGGACGTGATCGTAATGCCGCGTTCCTGTTCCTGCTCCATCCAGTCCATCGTGGCCATACCCTCATGAACCTCGCCGATGCGATGCGTTCTGCCGGTATAGTACAGGATGCGCTCGGAAGTGGTCGTCTTGCCCGCATCGATATGCGCCATGATACCGATGTTGCGTACATGATCGAGTGTATGTGTTCTCGCCACAGTCTTATCCTCTTTCTTTTATAGTGGGTCGGCTTCGATCTGTCCGCGTAAAAAACGCTTTCAAACCGCAGAAAAACTTAACACGCTGCCTATAGCGACCTTCAGCACGCATAAAGCGTGCTGAAGTGAAAAGTGCTATGAACTTTGCGATGATTACCAGCGATAGTGCGCGAACGCCTTGTTGGCCTCGGCCTGCTTGTGCATATCCTCGCGGCGCTTTACGGCGTTGCCCGCGTTGTTTGCGGCGTCCATGATTTCGCCTGCAAGACGGCCAGCCATATCGCGCTCGGAGCGCTTGCGGGCAAACATTACCAGCCAGCGCAGCGCCAGCGTCTGACGACGCTCCGGACGAACCTCCAGCGGGACCTGGTAGGTCGCGCCGCCAACGCGGCGAGCCTTGCATTCCAGCGCCGGCATGATGTTCGCCATCGCCTGGTTGAAGACCTCAATGGCTTCCTTGCCGGTCTTCTGGGCAACCATTTCAAATGCATCGTAGCATACGGCCTGCGCTACGCCGCGCTTGCCGTCGTACATGACCTGATTGATCAGCTTGGTCACGACGGTAGTTCCATATACAGGATCCGGAAGCACTTCACGCTTCGGAATAAATCCACGTCTGGGCATTGTTGTCCCTCCTAATGAATTCTTACGGTTTCAAGTGAACGAGAAACAGGTAAAAGCTTCGTGCGGCCGTTGGCGCAGCCACAGTTGCCCGCATGCAGGTTTCGCAACATATTCCCACGTTCCAAATGGCACATGTTGCAGCCGCCGGAATGCGTTTTCACCAATGAAAGCAATAAATAACTGCTTTCGTTTACTTCTTCGGACGCTTTGCGCCGTAGAGGGAGCGGCCCTGCATGCGCTTGGCTACGCCAGCTGCATCGAGAGCGCCGCGGATGATATGGTAACGTACGCCAGGCAGATCGCGCACCTTGCCGCCGCGGATCAGTACAACCGAGTGCTCCTGCAGGTTGTGGCCGATGCCGGGGATGTAGCAAGTACCTTCGATGGTGTTCGTCAGACGAACACGAGCAATTTTGCGCAATGCGGAATTCGGCTTCTTCGGGGTCTGCGTCTTAACGGACAGGCAGACGCCGCGCTTCTGCGGACAGGACTGCAGAATCGGGGAATTCGACTTGCTGGTTACCTTTTCTCTACCCTTGCGGATCAACTGATTGATCGTCGGCATTGAAGAAAAGCACCTCCTGAACTAAATTCTAATCTTTGCTCTATACGCACTTCCGCAACCCTGGAAGAGGATAGCATGTAATCGGGGTTTCCTACTTTTTCAGACCTGCCGAGGCGGTTTTGACCTCGACGCCGCACGCCTGACCCAGCTGTTTCATGGTATCTACCTCGCAGATGCGCACGCCGTGTTCATTGCACGCCGCCTTGATCTGGCGGACAATGAACAGATCGGCGTCCCGCGCCACGAAGGCGGTATCAATTTCGTCGGCCTGAATCGCACGGAGCAGCCTGCGGGTGCCTACAACCTTCGATGCGTTTTTCAACATTTCCAGCATTGTGTACACACTCCTTTTTTCAGACATACCCGAACCAGTAAATCATAGCATCAAATCCCCGCAATGTCAAGCAAATTCGCGGTATTCCGAGGCTCTGCTGTGAATTTTAACCAAATAAATCGTTTTTATACCTAAGAAGAATTGCCTGTGCATTCTATCGGAACCCTTTGTTCCGTAAAACACGAAAAGGCGCGGCGGATATCTGCCGTGCAGAAACCCGCCGCGCCCGATACCGATCGATTTATTACGCCTTCTTTGTGCGGATGATCGGATGATCCACGAAATAATTCAATACCATAACCAGCAGCAGTACCGCGCCCCAGATCAGCGTGATGTAATAGCTGGAAATCTGCGGGAAGCGGTTGATGCCCGCTTCGAGCAGCGAAAGCAGCACGATCGCCAGCATAACGCCGCTGAGCTTGCCGCGGCCGCCGTTCGGGCTTACGCCGCCCAGCACGGCGATCAGAATGCATTGCAGGGTGTACTGGCTGCCGTAATCCGAACGCGCCACGGAATAGTTTGCCAGCATGATCATGCCGCCCAGCGCCGCGCAGATGCCGGAGAGCGCATAGGTCTTGATCAGAATGCGATCGACCTTCAAGCCGGAGAAGCGCGCGACCTTTTCATTCGTACCGATCATGTACAGCTTACTGCCGTAGGTGGTGCGCGCCAGCACGAACCAGATCAGCACGGCGATCAGCACGAATATGATCAGCTGCACCGGAATCAGACCCGATACCGTGCCGCGCTTGCCGGGCACAACGTTCAGCACCTTATTATTGATCAGTTCGGAATACGCCGCGGGGATACCGCTGACGGCCTTGCCGTTGGTGATGACCATCGATATGCCGGTGAGCAGCTGGTTTACGCCGAGCGTCGCCAGAATCGGCGGGATCTTGATCTTGGAGATCAGCACGCCGTTTACGCCGCCCGCGATCATGCCGCAGATGATCGACATGATCAGCGCGGCGGGAATGACCCAGCCCGCGGCCTCGCCCGCCTCGTTTACCTGTCCCTTCATGAAGGTCGCCATCGCGATGCCGGTCAGGTTTGCAATGCCCACGGAGGAAAGATCGATGCCGCCGGTGATCATGCATACCATCGCGCCGAGCGCCATCAGGCCGTATTCAGGGAACGCGGAAGCGATCTTCTGGAAATTTTTGATGGTGAAGAACTTATCAAAGCACGTAATCGCCATGAACGCCAGCCACAGAATCAGCATCAGAATCAGGCGGGAAATGTGGCGATCCCTGCGGTAGAGCTTACCCAACGTTTTCATTTTACCGCCTCCCTCTTCAGATTGCGCATGCCGGCGCGATTCGCGCGCGTGACCTGCATGGCGGAAATGCCGGTGCCGATTACGATCAGCGCGCCGACGAATACATCCTTCCACACGGTGGGGATGCCGATCAGAATCATGGAGTTTTCAACGGTAACGATCAGCACCGTGCCCAGCAGGCAGCCGAACAGCGTGCCGCTGCCGCCTACGATGGCGGTGCCGCCCAGCACCACGCCCGCGATGATGTTCATTTCCATGCCCAGCATGTTGGTGGGATGCATCTGCTGCATCATGCAGATGCGGCACATGCCCGCCAGCGCGGAAATCATGCCCACGAACACCAGCATGATAAAGCGGGTGCGCTTTACATTAAAGCCCGCGCGGTGCGCCGATACCGCGTTGCCGCCGATGGCGTAAATGCCGCGGCCAAACATCGTGCGGTTCAGCAGGATATACGAAATGATGATCACCGCGATCAGCACAAGGAAGGTCGTAGGCATTCGGGAGGTCAATCCGGACTGCTGATTCTTTGCGATAAACAGCGCGGACGTGCCGAAATTCTTCATGCAGGTGGGAATCACCGCCAGCTGCTTGGAGGCCAGCGTGCCCTGCATAAAGCCCTTGAACACCGATGAAGTGCCCAGCGTAACGATCATCGCGGGCAATTCAAAATAACCGATGAACAATCCGTTGAACGCGCCCAGCAGCGCGCCGATGACGATGGTGATCAGAATCGGCAGCCATATGCCGCCCGACCAGCCCGCGTCCAGCAGCATCTTCGTGGTCGCGAAGCCCGTGAGCGACGCAAGCGCCGGAAAGGATACATCGAATCCGCCGGACACGATCACCATGAATTCGCCGATGGCGAATATGCCCGGAACGACCATGGCAGACAATAGATCCACGATGTTATTGGGCGTAAAGAACTGACCGGAGCGCACCTGAATCACAAGGCACAGCGCGATGAACACCAGCGCGATGTAGAATTCATTTCTTCCGGCGATCTTGCGAACCGTCTTTTTCAAATTCATGCGTATGCCCCCTTACATCATGTGCCCGAGCACTTCATTCTCGGTGGTCGCTGCGGGATCGAGCGAAGCCACAATGCGGCCGCCCTTCATCACCAGCAGGCTGGAGCAGTTTTCCAGCACCTCGGGCAGATCGTCCGATATGATGATGACCGCCATGCCCTGATTGGCGAGCCGCTGCAAAATCTGATGAATATCATGCTTGGAACCGATATCCACGCCGACGGTCGGGCCGTTCAGAATCAGAATATCCGGCTTGCACGCCAGCCATTTCGCCAGCACGATGCGCTGCTGATTGCCGCCGGACAGCGTGGAGCACGCGTTTTCCGGATTCGGCGTGGCGATGGAAAGCTCCTGCACCCATTTATCGATCTCCGCCCTGCGCTGCTTGCGGTTGATCACGCTCATCGCGCCCGTAAGCCGGTCAATTTCGGAAATTACGATATTATCGGCGATCGAACGCGGCAGGAACAGGCCTTCGCTCAATCGATCCTCCGGCACAAAGCCGATGCCGTTCCGGATCGCGTCGCGCGGGCTGGCGATCGCAACGGCCTTGCCATCCTTCAATATCGTACCGGAGGTCGCCTTGCGAATGCCGAACAGGGAAAGCGCAAGCTCCGTGCGTCCGGAGTCCAGAAGGCCGGTAATGCCCAGAATTTCGCCGCGGCGCAGCTTGAAGGAAACATCGTTAAACGCGCCGGAGAGCGTAAGGTTTTTGACCTCCAGCACATCGCCCTCGCCCTTATATTCCGGAACGAATTTCTTGTTATCGAATTCGCGCCCCGTCATATAATAAGAGAACATTTTATCATCCAGATCCTTCGTATTGCCGGTCACGATCAGCTTACCGGAACGGAAGATGGTAAAACGCTCCGAAATTTCAAATACCTCGTTCAGCTTATGACTGACGAACAATATCGCAATGCCCTGCGCCTTCAGCTTCAGGATGATGTCGAACAGCGCGCGCACTTCCTTCTTGGTCAGGGCGGTGGTGGGTTCATCCATGATGATCAGCTTTGCATTGAACATCAACGCGCGGCAGATGGCGACCATCTGCTTTTCCGCCACCGTGAGCGTGCCCACCAGGCGATCCAGTTCCACATCGAAATTGATCTTCGACAAGGCTTCCTTCGCGATGGCACGCATGTGCTTTTTATTTACGAATTTGCGTCCGGCAGCCAGTTCGGTATTGAACGCCAGATTTTCCATTACCGTAAGGTTTGGGAAGATCGCAAAATCCTGATAGATTACCTGAATGCCCAGATTGATGGCCTCCAGCGGCGTAATGCTGGAATAGGTTTTTCCGGCAAATTCAACGGTGCCGGAATCCGGCGTGTATACGCCGCAGATTACCTTGATCAGCGTAGATTTTCCGCATCCGTTTTCACCGGCGAGGCAGTGAATCTCGCCCGGCTTGATTTCGAGCGATACGCCGGTAAGCGCCTTTACGCCCGCGAATGATTTGGATATGTCAGTAGCCTTCAGAAGGTACTCGGACATGATTCCTCTCCTCCTTGCGGCGGAACCGTTTCCGCCGTAAATACCAATTTGTAAAACACCCGCGGGGAGGCCGTGCGGCCTCCCCGCTTGATGTGTTTCAGATCAAAAATGCTGAATTAGAATCCGAAGGAATCCACGTTCTCGGCAGTGATGGTGATCCAGCCCTGGCCTTCGAACACGGTTTCGGAGCCTTCCTTGAACTGCAGCTCAGTGTAGCCTTCAACGCCCAGATCCAGGGGAGCCGCGATTTCTTCGCCGTTGAGCAGCTTCTGCGCCAGCGCTACCATCGCCTGGCCCGCCAGTGCGGGATCCCACAGCGTCAGATACTGTACGGCGCCGCTCTTGAGCAGTTCCGCATTGTCGCCCGGCATACCGGTGCCGGCGGTGAATACCTTGCCCTGCAGACCCAGTTCTTCGATCGCGCGCGCAACGCCGGGTGCGTCGAAGGAGGAGGTGCCCATGATGCCCTTCAGATCGGGATACTTCTTGAACAGTTCCTTCGCTACGTTGTAGGCGGTATCGCCGTTATCGTGGGATTCTACGCGGGGCTCCGCCTCGAGCAGGGTCATGTTCGGATAGGCCTCGGTCGCGCGCTTTACGCCGCCGTCCGCCCATTCATTGTGGGAGCCGTTGGTCAGATCGGCAACCATCGTGGTGTACAGACCTTCTTCGCCCATCGCCGCCGCCAGGTTGTCCATGATGAATGCGCCGTACAGCTCGTTGTTGAAGGCTTCGATGTCGTAATCCACGTTGGTCAGGCCGGCGCCTTCGTGTGCGATGACGACGATGCCGTTGTCGCGCGCTTCCTTCAGCGCGGGCTCGATGGATTCGAGGTCAACGGGAACGATGCAGATGGCGTCTACTTCCTGCGCAACCAGATCCATGACCAGCTGATACTGCAGTGTGGCGTCGATTTCGGGGGTGCCCTTCTGATAGATGATATCTTCGGTATGGGCGGCGGCGTATTCATTTACGCCGGTTTCCATGCGGACGAACCAGGGGTTGGACGCATCCTTCGGCACTACGACGATTTCGTAGCCCTCGGCCAGTGCGGCAACGCAGGTCAGCGCCAGAACGGCCGCGATCAGCAATGCAACGATTTTCTTCATGTGGATAATCCTCCTTTTTTTATTTCACGCCACGTGGCGTAAAAATCGAACAGATAATTTGGCGATACGAATTATTCATCGCCGCGCAGCTGGAAGCGCAGATCGTCCTTCGTATCCAGCGTCAACGGATAATCGCCCAGATGGTTCAGCTTGAAACCGTTCTTCTTGTATTCCTCATAATCGAAGGCTTCCAGTTCATCGATCGCCAGCTTATGGAATTCGTAGAAATTGTGCCACCATTCATAGCCGGAACCCAGTTCAGCATTCAGATATGCATCCGCAATATCGCAGCCCATCGCGGGCGCGACATAGAAAGCGCCCATCGCCAGCACGTTTACACCGTTGCCGGTGATCGCGCGCAGCGCCGCGGGAACAGATTCCACCACGCCCGCGTGTACGTGCGGGCACTTGCTGGCGGCGATGTGGATGCCCATGCCGGTGCCGCAGAACACCAGCGCGCGTTCAAATTCGCCCTCCGCGATCTTCGCGCCCACGCGCAGACCGATGCGATGGAACATGTTTTCGGTATCTTCAACGTTCGGATCGGTCACGCCCACGTCGGTAATCGTCCAGCCCTTTGCGCGAAGGTGTGCGCATACGGCCTCCTTCAGCGGGTAACCCGCAAAATCCGCGCCCACCAGAAGCTGTTTATCCTTGATCGTTTTCATATTGCATTTCCTCCCGTTTCCTAAAAAACTTGTAATGTACGACAAAAGAAACTATTTTGGTTCATGCTTTGAACTGCTATGTATTGTTAATATCCGTTACATATTATAAAGCATGTTAATTCTGTTGTCAATATCTAACGTGCAAAACAATTCATTTTATTGCGCGTTCGGCAGCGCGATTTCCCATAAAAATGATTGACAACGCCGTGGGAATATGATAAACTGTCTTAGTAATTATAGTGTGTAGGGAGGTATACCTAATGAAGCACATCAAGACCGTTGAAACCCGCAACCTTTGCGAAAGCGCGAAGAAGGGCGGCTGCGGCGAATGCCAGACTTCCTGCCAGTCCGCTTGCAAGACCAGCTGCGGTATTGCAAACCAGGCGTGCGAAAATAAGGAAAAGCGCTGAACGATTTTTTTTCAAGCTTCACACGAATTCACATTAAAATGCCGTTCCTTGGGCGGCATTTTTACGTATGTTGAGAAACCACACGATAATTGGGAGATCGCGATACAATATGGTTCATCAGTTTAAGCTTCTGGGATACAACATCGTTATGGACGTCTGCTCCGGCAGCATTCATGTGGTGGACGACGTCGCCTACGATATCATTTCCCTGTTTGAAGATCACGACAGGGCGCAGGTGCTCGCCGCCATCCGCGAAAAATACGCCGGCAATCCCGAAATTACCGAGGAAGATTGCGCGGAATGCTATGATCAGGTCGCGGCGCGGAAAAGCGCCGGGAAGCTGTTTTCGCAGGATACGTTCGAGCCGATGGCGGGCGAACTGAAGGCGCGCACATCCGGCGTGGTCAAGGCGCTCTGCCTGCACGTGGCGCATACCTGCAACCTGAATTGCTGCTATTGCTTTGCTTCGCAGGGCAAATACCACGGCGAACGCGCGCTGATGTCCTATGAGGTCGGCAAGCGCGCGCTGGATTTCCTGATCGAAAATTCCGGAACGCGCCGCAATCTGGAAGTGGATTTCTTCGGCGGAGAGCCGCTGATGAACTTCGACGTGGTCAAAAAACTCGTCGCCTACGCGCGCAGCATCGAGCGCGAAAAGGGCAAGAATTTCCGCTTTACCCTCACCACAAACGGCGTTCTGATCGACGATGACGTGATCGATTTTGCGAACCGCGAAATGAGCAACGTCGTATTGAGTCTGGACGGGCGCAAGGAAGTGCACGATCGCTATCGCGTGGATTACGCGGGGCACGGCAGCTTTGATAAGGTCGTGCCGAAGTTCCAGAAGCTGGTCGAGGCGCGCGGCGGAAAGAACTATTACATGCGCGGCACATTCACCCACGCGAATCCGGATTTCCTCGCCGATATTCAAACGATGCTGGATCTGGGCTTTACCGAACTTTCGATGGAACCCGTGGTCACCGCGGCGGACGATCCGGTCGCCCTCACGGAAGAGGATCGCAGAATCGTCATGCGGCAGTACGAGGACTTGGCAAAGCTGATGGTGGCGCGCGATCGGGCGGGCAAGCCGTTTACCTTCTATCATTATATGATCGATCTGAAGGGCGGCCCCTGCATCTACAAGCGCATTTCCGGCTGCGGCTCCGGCACGGAATACATGGCGGTCACTCCCTGGGGCGATCTGTATCCCTGCCATCAGTTCGTGGGCGATGAAAAATACAAGCTTGGCGACGTATGGAACGGCGTACAGAACACGAAGGCACAGAGCGAATTCGCCGCCTGCAACGTGTACGCGCGCGAGGCGTGCCGCACCTGCTGGGCGCGGTTCTACTGCTCCGGCGGCTGCGCGGCGAACGCCTACCATGCCACCGGCTCCGTAACCGGCATCTGCGAATACAGCTGCGAACTGTTCAAAAAACGCATGGAATGCGCGATCGCGGTCGCCGTTTCCCGCGAATTCGGAGAAGGCGAATGAACGCGCCCATCTGTGATTTTGTAAAAAAATACGCCGAAGCAAACGGCGCGCGCTTTCATATGCCCGGCCATAAGGGCAAAGGGCCGCTGGGCTTTGAAGCGTTGGATATTACCGAAATTGACGGCGCGGACAATCTGTTCGCGCCGAACGGCGTTATTGCGGAAAGTGAAAAAAACGCCGAAACGCTTTTCGGCTGCAAAACGCTCTATTCCGCGGGCGGTTCCACGAACTGCATTCAGGCGATGCTCTATCTGGTCGCGCTGCACGCCCGCGAAAGCGGGCGCGGGGCCGGGCTGCTACCCCCGGGGCACATACATA